>Ga0196976_1001404_pt1 | contig 10977 bp, 9 predicted proteins | sample S3v_513CmetaG_FD_148644 | JGI IMG/M metagenome (GOLD analysis project Ga0196976, IMG submission 148644) | Soil microbial communities from Anza Borrego desert, Southern California, United States - S3+v_5-13C | ecosystem: Environmental > Terrestrial > Soil > Desert | place: USA: California...
CGGCCTCATGGTCGCCGGACGCAACTCCAGCGGCATGGCCAGTGAACTCGGCTCGATGAAGGTCACCGAGCAGATCGATGCGATGCGCGCTCTGGGCACGGATCCCTCTAAGAAACTGGTGACGCCTCGCGTGCTCTCATCCGTGGTGATGCTGTTCTTCCTCACCATCATCAGCAATCTCGTGGGACTCGCCGGCGGCAGCATGGTCTCGACGGTCCTCTTGCGCCTGGACTTGAATCAGTACTGGACGAACGCCTGGCAAGCGCTGTCGTTTGAAGACGTCTTCATGGGATTAACAAAGCCGCTCCTGTTCGGCTTTATCATTTCCACCATCGGGTGCTACTACGGCATGACTGCAAAAGGCGGCACGCAGGGCGTAGGACGCGCAACCACTCAGGCTGTGGTGGCCGCCAGCGTTCTCATCCTGGTGGTCGATTTCTTCGCCACTCGCCTGCTGATGGCCATCTTCCCCATGCAATGATCCGATGGCAACCGACCTCTACATTCCGCAATCGAACGCTCCCGACGGACTGGCCGAGCGCCATCGCACCATCGTTTTCGAAGGGGTGAGTATCTCGTTTGAGGATCGCAAGGTCCTCGACAATGTCTCGTTCACCCTTACTCGCGGTGAAACGAAAGTGCTTCTCGGTGTGGCCGGTGCCGGCAAAACCCTTATTCTCAAGCTGGCGATGGGTCTCGTTCGTCCAGACTCCGGCAGTATCTACGTCCTAGGATTCGAGATCACAAAGATGCGGGAGGAGGAACTCTTCGAAGTTCGTCGGAAGCTTGGGATGGTGTTTCAGGAGAGCGCGCTTTTCGATTCTCTGAAGGTGGAGCAGAACGTCGGTTATCGACTGTTTGAGGAGCATGTCGATCCCGAAGAGATTCACCAGCGCGTCGTAGAAGCCCTGCGGTTCGTCGAACTAGAACACACGGTCAGCCTCTTCCCGAGTGAACTCTCCGGCGGCATGCGTCGCCGAGTCGCGATTGCCCGCGCCATCATCACTCAACCCGAAGTGCTGCTCTACGACTCACCAACCGGGGGCCTCGACCCTGTGACTTCGACCACGATAGTCGAACTTCTGATCAAGCAGCGCGACGTGTACCACACCAGCGCGCTCCTGGTGACCCATCGGCTTCAGGACGCCTTCATCATGGCCACTCACGCGTTCAACATGGACAAGAATCGCATGGAACCGGTGCCCGAAGGCTCGTATCGCGACCTCCGCACAAACTTCATCGTTCTTCGCGACGCACGTCTCTATTTCCAGGGCGATGCCGCTGAACTCGTCAACTCCACAGACGAGTACCTACGCGAATACCTCTCGTAAACGGTACCTATACATAAAGGCGGAGCACCCGGCTCCGCCTCTCGAACACTGACTACAGAGTCCTACACCGCCGCGGTCTTGCTCTCCATCTCGACAGCCTCCCTGAAGTAGTCCAGCGACAACTTCAACCCAGTTTCGAGATCGATCTTCGGTTCCCACCCGAGCAACTGCTTCGCCTTCGAGATATCTGGTTGCCTCTGCCTGGGATCGTCCTGCGGCAATGGCAGAAACGTGATCTTGCTCGTGGATCCAGTCACCTTCAGCACGAGCTTCGCGCACTCTAGTACCGTAAATTCCCCCGGGTTTCCGATGTTCGTCGGCAGATGCTCCTCTGACGATGCCAGCCGCAGAATGCCATCTACTTCGTCGCTCACATAGCAGAAACTCCGCGTCTGGTGGCCGTCACCATACACGGTCAGGTCTTCCCCTCGGAGCGCCTGCTTCATGAAGTTCGAGATCACTCGCCCATCATTTAACTGTAGTCGCGGACCATAGGTGTTAAAGATTCGCACGATTCGCGAATCCACCTTGAAATATCGGTGATAGGCCATCGTTGCCGCTTCGGCAAAGCGCTTCGCCTCGTCGTACACAGACCGGGGTCCTATCGGATTCACGTTCCCCCAATACGTCTCTTTTTGCGGGTGCTCCACCGGATCGCCATAGCACTCCGACGTGGATGCCAGGAAAAACCTCGCCCCATACTTCCGGGCCACGTCGAGCGCATTGAAAGTTCCGAGCGAGCCCGCCTGCAGCGTCGGCACACCATGCTCCATGTAGTCCACCGGACTCGCCGGCGAGGCGAAATGAAACACGTAATCCACCTGTCCGCAGTCAAAGGGCTGGCAGATGTCCCATTGCTGGAACTCAAACCGCTGCTCATGCTCAAGATGGCGCACGTTCGCCGCCTTGCCGGTGACCAGGCTGTCCACGCATACAACTCTGTGTCCGTCGGCAAGCAGCGCATCGCACAAATGCGATCCAATGAATCCGGCTCCACCTGTTACGAGCACCCGCATCTTTTGGCTCATCAAAGCTCCTAACCTCGCCTCCCGCAACTCACTGGACGCGGCGACGGCCCTCTCTGCACCAGCAATATCTCTGATGCACTCACCTCCGCAAACGTCTACAGCCACCGTTCCCAATTCGGCATGGGAGTTCAGTCGTTCCCTTCCCGAACCGGAATGATGCGAGCCCCACTTTGTCCCATTGCCTGCACGCGCCCTTATCGCGCAAAGTAAGCACCGGAGCATCGCATGCAGGTTGCACTCATCATCGCGTGGGCCGTTCGCACAAGCCTGCTCCTGCTGGCGCTGCCGCTTGCGGTTGTCGCTGAGTTATTGAGACTCTCCCGGGCACTCGACAGTTGGAGCAGTTCCATAATCCTGGAGCACAAAGCCACTGCGGAGAATGCCACACCAGGGTGCAAAGTTGTAGTGATTCGTCCCGCCACACGGATAATAGGCGTAGCGCACCAGTAGTTCGCCTCAGTTCTGTTCTTGAAAAAGTGCGCGGATGAGCTTCTACGGACAGCGGTTAACGTATGAGTTCCCAGACCCGCTGGTCGGGATAGAAGACCAGCTTTGATACCGGTACGCGTTCCACGAAATCGCGCACCGATTGCATGATCGCCCCGACGAGCATCGGATCTTGTGCAAAGAACAACACGTTCCGAAGAATTCGCTTTACGGCATCACTCTTCTCCATGGGTTCGATCCTGTTGTCCGGACCTTTTCCCAGTAGAAAAAGCGCTCCGATCGGGGCCGACACGTTCGGCCCCGCCTTTTCCAACTCTCCGGAAAACGGCGTGCCGAATCCAACGTACCCACTGCCGTCGCGTCGTATGTACGAGATCTCATCAGTCAACAGCGTCACGTCCTGCGGAGCCAGTCGCGAGATCGTGGTCTTCCCCGCAGTCGAGACACCCGAGAACAGGAACGCCCTCCCGTTGCGGATCGCTCCCGCTCCATGCAGTAGAAAACCTCCCTGCTGTGCCAGGACCAGACTGTGTACGAGGCGCAGCACCGCATCGACTGAGTACGGATTCGCAGACTGCCGGATGCGTCCGAGTTTGTCCTGCTCGCACCATTCTGCCTGGAAGTCGCCGCGCGTCAGCAGCCACTTTGTTCCATCTCTGTGGACCAGCAGATCCTCATCCTCGGCCGTCTTGCCAGTCGGGTTCAAGTCGACTTTGAACTCGTAATGCGGCGCCGCATCGTCTTTCACGAAACCGGCGTAGCGTTGGCGCAGCATCTGCAGAAAATCCGCATTGTCCGCGCACAACCGGATTGCCATCCCGCCGATATCGATAGTGGTCTGCAAATCGTCCGTCACTGCCATCCGTTTCCCGGAACCATTGCTTCGGCGGCCCCGCTCGCGGGGTAATCCGTTCTGCCCAGAAGGCGTGCGACTCCCAGGTAGGCCGCAAGTCCGCGGTCCCATCGCGTCAGTTGTGCCGCGATTCGCTGTCCCACTCCGGGTCTGCGTGCAATCCTTACCACGCGACCAGCGCGTTCCAGTCGCACTACGCGCCCAAGATATTCGTTACCGCTCACTTCCGGATCCGGAGTGTTCATCCTGTCGCCGCGTACCGTGAGCGCAACTTCCCCCTCGGGGTATTCACCCCTCGAAATCAGCCGATGAGCAAAAATGCGGCCACAGCGCTCAAAGACCACAATCTCTCCCACGCGAAGACTCTCGACAGCGGCCGGCTCGACGATCAGCACGTCCCCCGGCCAGATCGCAGGCATCATGCTCACGCCGAGTGCCCTGATCTTCACTTGCTGCCCAGACCGAAGCGCGTCGGCTACGAGTTTGCACTTCGCGGTGTCAAGTGAGTTTGTCATGAATAGTCGATCCGGGTGTCCCACCCCGAGCTTAGCCTAGGTGAACAGGACACTCAGTTCCTCACGATCACCTCGGCGATCCTCTCCGACGCCTTTCCGTCCCACAACGGAGGCACGCGATAAGGCTTCTTTGGCGCAGCGAATATTGCCGCCACCGCCTCGCACATCTTCGCGACATTGCGTCCAACCAATTGGTTCGTTCCCATCGTGATCGTTACCGGGCGCTCCGTGTTTTCGCGCATGGTGAGGCAGGGTGTGTCCAGGAACGTCGTTTCCTCCTGGATGCCGCCAGAATCCGTGATTACCACCGTCGCGTGTTTCTGCAGCGAAAGGAAAGTGAGGTATGGAAGCGGCTCCAGCAGCTTTAGTCTCCCGTTTCCGCTCGGCTTCCATCCGGTATCCGCCATCCTTTGACGCGTCCTCGGATGCACCGGAAACACCACGGTCATCCCGCTGCCCAGATCCTCAAGAGCACTCAGCACCTGAACAAGGAATTCCGGATCATCGACGTTTCCCGGCCGGTGCAGTGTCACAAGCGCATACTGCCCCGACACATCGTTTGGCATATTCTTCTCAGCCGATGGCAGCAGTCGGACAAGCGTATCGATCATCACGTTCCCGACCAGGAATATCTTGTCGCTGCTGACTCCTTCTCTGGCCAGGTTCGCGTCGCCATCTGCTGACGGCGTAAACAGCATGTCCGCAAGTTGATCCGTTAGCACGCGATTGATCTCCTCCGGCATGCTCCGGTCGCCCGACCGGAGGCCGGCCTCCACGTGCGCAACCTTCACTCCCAGTTTGGAACACACGAGCGCCGCCGCGACAGTCGAGTTCACGTCACCGTACACCACCACCACGTCAGGCTTTCGCTCCAAAAGCACCGGCTCAAAAGCCGTCATGATTGCTGCCGTCTGCTGTGCGTGTGTTCCCGACCCGACCTGCAGGTTGACGTCCGGTGCCGGAATTCCCAATTCCATAAAGAACACGTCCGACATCTTGATGTCGTAGTGTTGTCCCGTATGTACCAGCGCCTGCCGCACGTTGCCGTGCGAAGCCAGCGCCCTCATGACAGGCGCTGCCTTTATGAAATTCGGCCTCGCTCCTACTACATGCAGTGCGTTGACCAAGTGTTCCCGCGCTCTCCCTCAAGCAGGCTGGATGCTCGCGCGGATTCCGCATCCACGCTCAACGCTTGAAGATAACAGAGATTAGTTGTGGAGAGAGTTCCGGGTTAGGTTCACACGCTCAGCTCTGCTGAGCCGATTCCAGCGGGCGCAGACTAGAGTCCTCTTGCGCGGCGCGCTCGACTACGGCGACGTATGCACCCATGCGGGTAAGCAACAGCCAATCGGAAACAGCAAAGTAGAAAATCGTGACCAGCGCCACCAGTCCCCACACGAACCAGCCTGGCGCCTCTCCCAGCATTGTCAGCGGCAGCAGTCCTGCAACGGACGCCACGCCCGCCGCCGCGAATCGAAGCACACCGTTTACGGCCGCTGCGGCGGTGAACTGTGAGCCGCGGTCGCGAAACATCCGCATCGCCTCCCTCAGCGACTCCCACGTGCGCCGCCCATCCCGCACTGCAAATATCGGCGCCAAGGCCAGTACCCAGTTCAGCGCCGACGCTACCATCACGACAAGGCTGAACACGAGCACGAAGACGATCATCGCCAGATCAAAGTTCTGCGGCGCGTCCTTAGTAAGAACAACGAACCGTGATGCGATCATCGCCGAGCCAGTGTATCCGAGCACGACCGACAGCCCCACCGCTGCGCGGAACGAGTGCAGTGCGACCAGCGCTCCCCATCTCGTGCGCCCCAGCGTAGCTGCTCGGTGGCGCCACTCTGAGCCACGCAAAAAAACGGGTTCTTCCGCCGCGGAGCTGGTCTCCGCATGCGCTGCTTTGATTTCCTCTTCCGCCGCAGCTCGTTCGACCAGGTTCCGGATCGTAACTGCCCGACCGAATGTCGCTGCTGCTATCCACATCAGCGTCAAAGCAGGGAGCAGCACCGCAGCCACTCGCGCCATCAGCGGCCAGATCTGCTGAAGAAGGTGCGACCATGCCTGCGCGACCAGCAGCGGTTGCATTGAGCCCAGCAGAAACTCATCTGTGGGCGAGACCACCACCGCACGCTGCACCTCATACACCGACACGCCGACCAGCACCAGCGCCGCCAGCCGGAACGACCATCGCCAGGCCAACTCAGCCAGCAGCAGCGCCGGATCACGCACCACCAGCCGGAATCCCTCGTTTATCGCACTGGGTCGGTTCATCGGAACCATCATCGCATAGCCCGCAACGTGTCACTTGCTTCGATAGGGCGGCATTGCACCATGGGAGTCAGTAACGCACTCAGCTATTGGCTACTCTCTTCTACTTCTTGTAATATCTCGGCCCACCAACTCCTGGGAGGATGGCAATGGCAACGCGCGGACACGCACCGAAATCAGCCTGGGAGCTCTATCGCATCGCGAAGCGCACCGGCACCTGGGACCCCGAAAACATCCCGCTCACTCAGGACCGGGCCCACTACCAGTCGCTCACCCCGGGCATGCGTGAACAATTCACAAAGGTCTGCGCCCTCTTCTACGAAGGCGAGGTCTCGGTCGCGGACACGCTCGCATGGTTCCTCGTTGGCTTCACTGAACCTGACCGCCGCACCTTTCTTTCCACCCAGATATTCGAAGAGGTCAAGCACGCCGAATTTTTCCGCCGTTACTTCAAGGAGGTCCTTGAAAACGCTGGCACCTCCCACTATCTGGTTCCCGAATACCGCGGCGTTCTACTTGACGAACTCGACTCCCGTGGTCGCGCCATCGGCGCGGCTGCACTCGCCGGCGACCCTGCGGGACTGGAGCGCGCTATGGTGCTCGGCGTCGCCCACTATATGGGAATCGTCGAAGGTCTCCTGGCAGTTTCCGGCTACGACTATTTCGACGAGATGCTCTCAACGCGCGGCCTCTTCCCCGGACTTCAGGAAGCAATCCGCCAGATCCGCATAGATGAAGGCCGCCACATCGTCCACGGAATGGGCTACCTTCGACAGCGCATTGCTGAGAATGCAGACTACGCGGCACTCGTCCAGCAGCTTTTTATTGAAGAAGGAATGAAGATCCCGCCGCGTATAGACTTCGCATTCCACCCCAATGAATTTGGACTTGACCAGCAGCGTCAGCAGGAAATTGCGTACGAACACCTGACGCAACGCTCCCGTGAAATCGGCCTGGCTGCGTGACACTCAACGGTTCCTGAGAAAAACAAAAAGGGCACGACTTTCGCCGTGCCCTCTCCTACTGGGGATTGCTCCACTTCCAACGGAGCTGATCAAGAGTCGTACCACGATACGACGCTAGCTGAGCGGCTGGGACTCCGCGGGCGGTCTACCGGACGACCACGTTCACCAACTTGCCCGGCACTACGATCGACTTCACCACTTGCTTGCCATCGATCGCACCGGCGATCTCTTTCATCGCTGCCGCCCGAACCGCTTCCTCGCCTGCGTCGAGCGCAACAGTCAATCGGCCCCGGATCTTACCGTTGACCTGCACCACGATTTCGACCTCGTCTTCCCGCGCAAGCGCCGGATCGAACCTCGGCCACGGATGCTGCAACAGGGGAGCCGTTTCGCCGAGCATCTCCCACAACTCATGCGCGAGATAGGGTGCGAAGGGCTCGAGCAACAGCACGACATTCCGCTGCACATCGCGCAAGAGCGGCACGGGAATCGCCACCGCTGCGTTCGCCCGGCCCTGCTCTTCCGCCGCATACAGGTCGTTGACCAACTCCATCATCGCCGCGATCGAGGTATTGAAGTGCCAGCGTCCGCCGAAGTCGTCTGTCACGCGCTTGATCGTCTGGTGCAGCTTCCGCTGTACCTTCCGTGCAGCCGTCGACAGCTCCGCAGAGATAGCCGCATTCCATCGCGGATCCGCGGGTTTGGCATTCCGCAGGAAGTACCGATAGACCCGGCTGAGGAACCGATGTATGCCCTCGATCCCGAGGTCTTGCCAGTCGAGTTCCTTGTCCGGAGGCGCCGCAAACAACGTGTACAACCTCGTTGCGTCAGCCCCGTACTTCGCCACCATATCGTCCGGGGAAACTGTGTTCCCCAGCGACTTCGACATCTTTGCGCCGCCCTTGATCACCATCCCCTGCGTGAACAACCGTTCCGCAGGCTCATCGTTCTTGATCATGCCCATGTCGCGCATGAACTTCGTCCAGAAGCGCGAATAGATCAGGTGCAGTATCGCGTGCTCAACGCCGCCGATGTACTGGTCGATCGGGAACCAGTAGTTGGCCGTCACCGAGTCAAATGGCTTGTCCGCGATCGGGCTTGTATATCGGTAGAAGTACCAGCTCGAATCCACGAACGTATCCATCGTGTCGGATTCGCGCCGCGACGGCCCGCCACACTTTGGGCACGTCGTGTTAACGAATTCCGGTACTCGCGTGAGCGGCGAACCACCCGCAAGCGTGATCTCCACGTCCTCCGGCAACAGGACCGGCAGCTCGCTTTCGGGCACCGGAACCACGCCATCCTTTGCGCAGTACATCATGGGGATCGGCGTTCCCCAGTACCTCTGTCGCGAGATGCCCCAGTCTTTCAGCCGGTAGTTGACGGTAGCTTTGCCGAACCCGCGCTCCTCTGCAAACGCCGCCATCTTCTTCTGCGCGTCATCGCACGAGAGCCCGTTCCATTCGCCGCTGTTGATGAGCAGGCTGTCCTCGCCCGAATACGGCAGCACGTCTGTTTCCGGCTCACCGGCCCCGGGCACTTCGCCCTGCCTGCGCGGCAAGATCACCACGCGGATTTCGATGCCGTACTTGTTGGCGAATTCGTAATCGCGCTCATCGTGCGCCGGCACGCTCATGATCGCGCCGGTGCCGTAATCCATCACGATGTAGTTCGCTACCCAGATCGGCACCCGCTCCTGGTTGAACGGGTTGATCGCGTAGAAGCCCGTGAACGCGCCATGCTTCTCTATGGCGCCGACGTCGCCCTTTTCCTTTGCGCGACGCTGCTCAGCGATAAGGCCTTCTACTCGGGCCAGCAGATCCGGATTGTTCGCAATCAAGTCCGTCACCAGCGGATGCTCCGGCGCCAGTTGGATCGACGTCGCGCCATAGATCGTGTCGATGCGCGTCGTGAACACCTTGATCGTGTCGCCAGCCGGGCCCGCCGCATAGTCGAGTTTGAAATCGACCATCGCGCCCTCGCTGCGTCCGATCCAGTTCCGCTGCATGATCCGGACCTTCTCCGGCCAGTTTTCCAACTTGTCCAACCCGTTCAGCAGCTCTTCCGAATAATCAGTCGTGCGCACGAACCACTGTTCGAGTTCGCGCTGCTCCACGAGCGTCGTCTCATGCCGCCAGCAGCAGCCGCCTACTACCTGCTCGTTCGCCAGAACAGTCGCGCACTCGGGACACCAGTTCACCTTGCTCTTCTTCCGGTAAGCCAATCCCTTTTCGAAGAGCTTAATGAAGAACCACTGGTTCCACTTGTAGTAGTCCGGCAGGCAGGTCGTGACTTCCTTTGACCAGTCGTATCCGAAGCCCAGGCGCTTCATCTGCGCCTTCATATTCGCGATGTTCGAAAGCGTCCATTCCTTCGGCGGACGCTTGTTCTTGATCGCGGCATTCTCCGCCGGCAATCCGAACGAATCCCATCCCATCGGGTGCAACACGTTGTAGCCATTCATCCACATGTAGCGCGCGAGTGCGTCCCCGATGGCGTAGTTCCGCACGTGCCCCATGTGCAGCGCACCTGACGGATACGGCAACATCTCCAGCACGTAGTACTTCTTCCGCGCTGAATTCGCGTCCTCCGCCGCATACAGCCTTGGATCCGACTGCCAGCGCTCGTACCACTTCGTCTCGACGGCCTGCGCGTCATAGCGCGCGTCATCCGGACGATCTCCGGACGTCGTTGCGGATTGAGTCACCACATGGGCGGACTCCGGGACAGAACTCACCCTCCCCGGCTCTCCGTCTCCCGGCCCGTCCGGGCGCCTCAAGCCAAGTTCCTCCGCCACAGCCCGGACGTCGTCCTTCACGTCTTCCACAACTTCCCTCACGTTTTCCGCGATTTCGCGTACCACGTCCTGTGCCTGGTCCACGATCCCGGTCGAAGCGGAGTTTCCGCTGTTCCTCTTCCGCATAGTCTTTTTCTTTTCAGTCATCTTGATAGCCGCAATAAGTGCCGAGATATAAACATTGATTTTACAACGTAAGCGCCAGTCGCCCTCGCACCTCGTTAAACAGGCCCTAGCTCGTCTGCGACCGAGACGGCCCGCCCCGAATAATCACCGTAACTACCGTCGGTTTCTGGATTGCGAATACACTCCATCTCACGCAGCGATCAACACGAGATCTGTGGTTGCACTTGTGCTCTGCCTTGCTGCGCTCGCCAGTGGCTGCCAGTCTGACAGCGCGAAGCAGCCCGAGGTCGCGATGTCACCTCAAGCGGCTGACGCTGGGATCATTGCGGCTCTCGAAGCCTCCTGCCGATGCAGCAGCCCCTCGTATCGCGGCTCTCCGGTTCGCGGTCGCGACGCCGGTCGTTTAAGAATTCCCCCAGGAGCTGGGTTCGTACACCCCGTACGACCTCCTGAGTCATCCCAGGTCTCCGATGTCTCAGCAGTTCATCAGTACCGCTCGCACTCAGTGCGATTCTGAGCGCAAGGCAAACGTCTACTCTGAATCGAAAGGAGCGAGGTCGCTCAAGCGCGCTTCGCCGCCCCTTACCGGTTATGCACGCTTCGGCCGGCCCGCTAAGTGGAGAAGAATCACGACTGCGAGGTTG
>Ga0196976_1001406_pt1 | contig 10975 bp, 10 predicted proteins | sample S3v_513CmetaG_FD_148644 | JGI IMG/M metagenome (GOLD analysis project Ga0196976, IMG submission 148644) | Soil microbial communities from Anza Borrego desert, Southern California, United States - S3+v_5-13C | ecosystem: Environmental > Terrestrial > Soil > Desert | place: USA: California...
AAGGCGTAGGTCCCAACACCCCCTCGCCATTGCCAATACGGGACTTCGATGCTGTTCATTGCTGCACTGCTTTTCATTCAGGTTCAGGCGGACACGTCCCGTCCTTTCGCGGATACAAGCGAGAAACGGGAGGTACGCGTTTCCGTCCGCGCCGGCGATCGCAAGCGGGAACCGCGTCGCATCCCTGTGACCGACGAACACAGGCGGACGGCATACAAGACTCCGCTGGCCGGCGCGCTGCTCAACCGTGCACGCGTCGCACGCATGTCACAGGACTCCGCGCTGATCTCCTACGAGGCCACGTCGTACCTGCGGATCTCTGCGAAGATGGCGATCTCGAAGCTCGGCCGGGAACGCCTGATCTTCCGTCACGAGAATGCGTCCAACGTGAAATGGCATCGTGAAACCGGCGCGTGGCTCGAGGTGAAGGGCTCCCGCACGGCAATCCCGATCATCCCGCGTGACGAGGAGAAAAAGGAAGCAGCAGACGCACTCGACGATCCCGACATGTTTGCCATCCCGTATTACCCGGGACAGGAACCACTCCTCACCTTCAGCGGCACCGAAGTCGTGAAAAGCCAGGTCGACGAGAGTGAGTTGGTGAATCCAATCGCTGAGGGAGCGGAAGCGTACTACACCTACTCCGTGGGCGACTCTGTCTCCTTACGTCTCCCGGATGGCACGGTGATCCAGCTGCGTGAGCTGGACGTGCGCCCCCGGGAGCCAAAGTGGAATGTGGTTGTCGGATCCCTCTGGTTCGACGTGAGCTCGGGTCAGCTGGTCCGCGCAGCGTACCGTCTCGCGGTGCCAATCGATATCTGGGCGCAGATTCGTGCGGACGATCCGGGAGCGGGAGAGGACATCCCCGTCTTCGTGAAGCCGATGATTTCTCCCATGCGTGCCCAGGTGAAAGCGATTGCCGTCGAGTACGGCCTCTATCAGGGACGATTCTGGCTGCCGCGATCGCGCAGCGCCGAGGGGGACGCACAGGTCAGCTTCGCTCGCTTTCCGTTCAAGTTCGAGCAGGCCTTCAAGTACGCGTCTGTGAACATGCTCGACACACTGCCGACCATCCGCATCGTCGCCGACTCCATCAGGCTCCGTCTCAGGGATTCCGTGCACGACTGCGATCGTGCCAACGACCGCATTGTCACCAAACGCGGTGAGCGTGGCAGCAACCTGAAGATCGGCATACGGATTCCCTGCAACGTCGCGAAGCTCCAGACGTCGCCCGAGTTGCCGAAGTCCATTTATGACGACGGCGAAGAAATCTTCGGATCGATCGAGCGCGATGCGCTGATGAAGGAAGCGCTGGCCATGGGGGCGCAGGCCCCGGTGTCGCCCGGCTCCATGCCACCCACCATCGAGTGGGGGCTGCCATTCACGCGCTTCAATCGTGTTGAAGGACTCTCCTCGGGGCTTCAGGTGAGCCAGATCATCGGCGGCGGCTACACGGCGTCGGCAAGTGCGCGCATCGGGATCGCGGATCTCGAGCCGAACGCCGAGCTCTCACTTTCGCGCAGCAACATGTCCACCACGGTACGCGGCGCGGTCTACAATCGCCTCGTGAGCGCGAGCGACTGGGGAAATCCCCTGAGCTTCGGCAGCTCGGTCTCCGCGTTGGTTCTGGGACGGGACGACGGCTTCTACTATCGCACGTCGGGCGCGGAGATCGGTTGGGCGCTGGGAGCGGGCGCGGTGAGCTGGAGGGTCTTCGCGGAGCATCATCGCACCGCCGCGAAAGAAGTCGACAAGACGCTGGGTCCCGCGTTCATCCCGAACGTCGTCGCGCGCGAAGGCGGGTACGCTGGCGTGGCGACGCGCGTGCTGCAGTCGTACGGACTGGATCCCAACGGATTCCGCGCCTTCACCGATGCCCGCTTCGAGACGGCGCTGAGTGATTCGGCGGCATCGTTTCATGGGCGCGGCGCCGTCGATCTCACCGTGTCGCGAGGCTTTGGCTCCATCGCGTCCGCCCTGACAGTGTCCGCCGGTTCGTCAGTTGGAGAGCTACCGTCGCATCGACACTGGTTCCTCGGCGGCGCGCACACCATTCGCGGTCAGCGGGCGGACACCGCTGTCTCTGGCAACGCGTTCTGGATGGGGCGCATCGAGTTCGGCACGGCGGTGCAGGGAGTGCGTCCCGTCGTGTTCGGAGATATCGGCTGGACGGGCGATCGCAACCGGATGGCTGACGTGGGCAGGCCGCTCAGCGGCGCAGGCGTTGGCGCCTCGTTCCTGGATGGCATGATCCGTTTCGATGTCGCGCGGGGATTGTATCCGGAGAAGCGCGTGCGGCTGTATCTGTACCTCGACGCGAAGTTCTAAACGCCCGGGACGGGCATGTGGCAAGACGCACTGCTCGTCGCATCCCGCATGATCCCGGGATGTGACGTGCATCATCTCGGTGGCGCTAATCCCTTGTGGTTCATGGGGTTATGGAAGCAGCCACGACTGGCATGAGGTTCGCCTTTTGCGAGGGTGCTCCAGGCGACGACGTCTGGGGAAACGACCAGTCGATGCTGGCTGGCAGCCTCAATCCACGTGTCTCCCAACACTGCAGCACGGCTCATCAACAACGCCGAAGTCCTCACCTGGCAAAGCCGCATCCGCATCCTCGTCGCGACGACGGCGGCCGTGGCGGTGCTGCTGCTTTTTGCGACCACCCCTGAGCTCGCGGCCCAGAGCGCCGTCAATCCGGTCACAACCGTCCTGCTCGCGACCGAGGGGTACATCCTCCTCGCCGTCCTTGCCGCCACGATTGCACGCCGCCGCGAGAACGCCCGTGAATGGCTGGTCGGCGCAACCGTCCTGGGCGACGTCGCGTTCATCTTCGCGATCACCGTCGCCGTCTCGCAGCCGCAGTACTACGATCGCATCCTCATCATCGCGTTCCTCGCGCTGCACCTGAACACCTTTTACTTCGGGCGCGCGCATGCGCTCGTCGTCCTGGTCGCGACGGCAGTGGGTTACACCTGCCTGGTCCAGCACTCGATGACCGAGGCTTCACCGCTGCACTGGCGCGAGGAGCTCTGGTCCCTTGCCGCGTTTCTCACCGCGGGCGCGGTGCTGCTCGTCGAGCAGGGGCGACTGCGGAATCGTCTCGCCACCATCGTCCACCTCTTCGGCAAGGCGGAAGAGGGCGACTTCACCGAAGCGTTCGAGGATCGTGCTGACGCGCCTCCCGACGCGATCACCCGCGTGGGCCGCGCCTACAATCGCGTGCGTGGGCAGCTGGCCAGCATGGTGCTGACCGATTCCCTTACGGGCTGCGTCAACCGCCGCGGGTTCGATCAGGCGCTTGCCCGTGAGGTTGCGCGCAGTACACGCGCGGGAAGCGAACTCGCGCTCCTCGCGCTTGACCTCGATCACTTCAAGACGGTCAACGACACGCTGGGCCACCTTGCTGGTGACTCGGTGCTTCGCGAGGTCGGCGCATTACTCCTGCGCGCGGCGCGTGCCGGTGACGTGGTCGCGCGAACGGGCGGTGAGGAGTTCTCGATGCTGCTCCCGGACACGTCGGCCGCGGGCGCGTACCAGCTGGCGTCCCGCATCTGTGACGTGATGCGCGAGCATCGCTTCCAGGATGCGCCGAACGTCCACGTCACGATCAGCATCGGCGTCGTTGCGGCCGATGCAACGCTCGCCGGCTCGCCGCTCGATACCGCCAACGCGCTGAAGTCGCGTGCCGATGACGCACTGTACGCGGCGAAGCGTGGCGGCCGCGACCGCGTCCGTGCCTGGGTGCCGGACGAAGAGGGCATCGTGCTGGGCGTCTGACCAGCCACGGCTAACTTGTGCGGCATGTCCGCACGTCCCCGATGGTTCGGCCGCGCGAAGCACGCCGGCTGGAAGAAAAAGGCAATCGACGCCACACTCGGCGTCCTGTATACCGGCGGCTGGCCCGCGCTCCTCACTCGCGCCGTCGGGCTGCAGGGTGAGCTTGGCATCGCCGAGCACACCTTCAAGGTTCTCACCCCCGGTCGCCGCGCGGGACCACTTCGGTTGGTGTTCGTATCGGACTTTCACGCTGGTCCCACGGTGGACACGAAGATGTTTCGCGAGGTCTTCGCGGCGGTGACTGACGCCGAGCCGGACCTGCTCCTTCTCGGCGGAGACTTCGTGTCGTTCCACGCGCGGTATGTCGATCGGCTCATCGAGCCCCTGCGCGCGCTGCGTCCGCCGCTGGGAAAGTTCGCCGTGCTCGGTAATCACGATCTCCTGGGGGACGACGCCTACATCACGCGACGGCTCTCAGACGCGGGAGTCGTCACGCTGATCAACCGCAACGTGCGGCTCGAGGCGCCGCACGACGACATCTGGGTCTGCGGTCTCGACGACTGGGACGAAGGTGATCCCGACGCGCAAGAAGCATTCAGTGGCGCGGAAGGCACGCGCATCCTCCTCGCGCATCAGCCGGATGCCCTGCTGGTGGTGGGTGACCGACCATTCGATATCGCCTTCTTCGGCCACGTGCACGGTGGCCAGTTCCTGCGCGACAATCGCATTCCGATGATTCGCCACCGGGGGCCGGTGAGCAAGATGTACATGCATGGCGGCCTGTTTCATTCCGGCGTGAAGGACGCGCCGGTGCTCGTGAGCCGCGGAATCGGGACGAGCACGCTGCCGGCGCGACGACATGCGGATCCGCAGGTGCATGTGTGCACACTCGTTGAGAAGAACTGCTGACGGCCGAGTGCTTACTGCCAAGTGCTTACTGCCAAGTGCTTACTGCCAAGTGCTTACTGCCAACGGCTGACTGCCAAGACAAGCTGACAAGCTGAGAAGCCGACAAGCTGCGAAGCGACAAGCTGCGAAGCGACAAGCTGCGAAGCCGACAAGCTGACAAGCCGCCAAGCTGCCAAACCCTCCACGATTCTGCGACTCATCGTCTATAACCCGCGAGGTGGCGCCGCGATCTGGCAGCCGCGCCTGCGCGCCGCGCTCAGGGTGCTCCAGCGCCTTCCGGGTGAGTATGCGATGGTGGCGACCGAGGCGGCGGATATGGCGGGGCCGGTGCGTCGTGCACTCGAGGCCAATCCCGAAACGACGCAGATCGTTGCCTGCGGCGGCGACGGTACCGTCGCAGCGTGTGCCGCGGCACTCGACGGACGCGATATCCCGATCGCGATCATTCCAACCGGGACGACGAACGTCCTCGCCCACGAACTCGGCCTGCCGACGCACGCGGAGCGCGCCGCACGGCTGCTTGCCACCGAGCTGCGCCGAGTGCCATTCCGGACCTGGAGCGTGAATGGCCGGTCGATGCTGCTGCAGCTGGGCATCGGGTTCGACGGCCAGCTCATCTGGCGAACTCCGCGTCGCGTGAAGCGCGCCCTTGGCTTCGTGGGCGTGATGCTCAGCGCGCTGCGCACCGGTGTGTCCTTCGACTATCCGCCGCTCAGCGTGCGGGGAATCGGTGAGGACGGCCGCGAGCGCTCGGCGACGGCGACATCTGTGCTTGTCGCCAATGCAAAACGCTGGGCAGGTCCACAACTCGCGGTGCCGACGGCGGATCCCGCTGACGACCTCATGGACGTGCTCCTGCTGAACTATCGGAATTTTCCGCAACTCGCGCATTTTTGGATCGCCGTCCTGTTTCCCAATGCGCCACACCTGCGCTTGTCGTACGTCGAACATGTTCGCATGCGAACCCTCGACGTGACATCGCTCGGTCGCCCCGTCGAGGCACACATCGACGGCGAACCTGACCTGATGACGCCGCTGCACGTGGAGGCACTCGGCAGGGTGACGCTGCTCGGGCGATGATCGCTTGCCGGCTTCTCCGCTTGTCGGCTTCTCCACTTGTCAGCGTGACGCGCGATAAGCCGACAAGCCGACAAGCCGATAACCTGACAACCCGACATGCAGACGAGCCTCTCCCCGCCGGCCCATCTTTCGCAATATCCCCTCGCACAACGGAGGAGATATGCGGAAACCGATTACGCCATTCGCGCACGGCATCATCGACTATCTCACGGTCGGTACAGTGGCAGCCGCACCCCGGCTCATGGACTTTCCTGAAGAAGCATCGAACGCCTGCTACACGCTCGCCGCGCTGTACGCCGGCACGTCGATGATGACCGACTACCCCCTGGGACTGCGACGCGCGCTTCCGTTCAAGGCGCACGGATTCGCGGAGGTTGCCATCGGCGCGATGCTGCCGGCGCTTCCGTTCGTCCTTGGCTTCGCCGGAAATCGCCGGGCTCGGAATTTTTTCCTTGGCCTGACGGCCCTCACGGCAATGACCGCGGCAATGACGGACTGGGACAAGAAGTCCGAGCGCGTCGCGCGTCGTCGGCACAAGCGGAAGCCGCGGCTCGTGAGGCGGGCGGCGTAGACGGCTGCTCCGCTTGTCGGCTCGTCAGTTTGTCAGCTTGTCAGCTTGTCAGCTTGTCAGCTTGTCGCGTTCTTTCGCCGGGCTTGATAAGCCGATAAGCCGATAAGCCGATAAGCCGACAACCAGCTTGGATACTCCTGATCTCGAAGTCGCATCCCGCGTCCGCACATCATTCGCGCGCCAGCGCTTCATGGCAACCATAGGCGCTGTCCTCGAGAGCGTCGATGCGGGACGCGTGGCGATCCGGCTGCCCTTTCGCGAAGAACTGACGCAGCAGCATGGCTTCCTGCACGCCGGCGTGATCGCGAGTGTCGCTGACAGCGCGTGCGGCTATGCGGCGCTGTCGCTCATGCCCGCGGATGCGGGCGTGTTGTCCATCGAGTTCAAGGTGAACGTGCTCGCGCCTGCGAAGGGCGATGCGATCGTCGCGCGGGCGGAGGTCATTCGCGCCGGGCGGAACATCATGGTGTGCCGCGCGGACGTGTACGCGGTCATTGGCGCTGAGGAGAAGCTGTGCGCGGCGATGCAGGGGACGATGATGGTCGTGTCTGGCCGAGGTCTGAGTGACTGAGTTCCGGGAGTTCAGTCGGTGAGATAGTTCAAGTTCTCAGTTCTCAGAAATCAGAAAGTGAGAGAGATGGCCAGATGCTCAGCATCTCTCCATCTATCTCACTTGTGAAATCTGACAACAGAGAACCTGACTGTTCTGAGTTCTCAAGTTCTGAGAACTCAGCATCTCAGAACTGACTAGTAGATGTAGACCTTCGTCCCCACCGGCACGTAGTCGTACAGCCACTCGATGTCCTCGTCGCGCAGTCGCAGGCAACCGTGGGTCGCCGCTTTGCCGATCGAGTTCTGGTGCGGAGTCCCATGCAGCAGGATTCCCGCGCCCGTGTCGAGCTTGTACTTGCCGAGCGTCCCCTGGATCTTGCGGTTCTTCGATCCGACCGGCGGAATGAAGAGCGTGTTGTCGAACACGATCTCCTCGTCCAGCGGGAGGTACATGAAGCCGCTGTCGGGGTGCATGATCCCCGCTTCGCCATCCTGGAACATGATCTTGCGGTCGCCGCTGATCGGATGCGGCTTCTTCATCGACAGGTACTTCACCTCGAGGCCGTACTCCTTCGCGGTCTCGGCGTAGTGCCATTCGGGCGGAGTCCAGAGCGGATCGGAATCTTTCCCCTTCACCGTGCGGACGCCGCGAGGTGTATGGAATTGCCAGGCCTTCTCGCCGAACACCAGGCGATCGCCGGAACCGATGGCGACCGGCGCTTCCATGACGGTGTCTTCGCCCGCGACGACCCAGAGCTTGCGGTCGTCGAGGGAGACGACGAGCCGCAGGTTGCGGTCGCGCTTCGACGCATTGAGTGCCGCGATGGAGGCGACGCTATCCGCGCGATTGCGGAAACGGCGCTCGATCGAGACCGTCGTCGAACCATCCTCGGTCGACGTCACCGACGTGCGCGTGTCTCGCTCGATGGGCGCCCGCGGATTCGCCGGCGTCAGCTGCAGCCAGTCCCCGCTCATTTTCTGCGCCTGCGCCAGCAGCGTTCCGGGAAGCGCGAGCAGCGCGGCAATCATCGCGCTCAGGAATTTCATCACCTTTCTCCAGTCGACTTCAACAGCATGTGCAGCCATTTCGTCCATCCGCGGTTGATGTCTATACACCGCACTAGTTAGCAAGATCGATTCCGAGTATACGCTGCATCACACATCCGCGCAGATGAGCTCAGTTGGGCAAAACGAAACCGCCGCCCGGTAACCCGGGCGGCGATCCCTTTACTGCTGTCCTGCTGGTCCGTTCGCTTAGAAGTACCGCACGCCGAGCGAGACGGGGAGCGTCCACGAGCGGGCGCCGTTCGACGGGGTCGCGATGTAGCGGCCTTCGAGGAACATGTCCTGGCTGCCGATGTGGAAGTCCAGACCCGCACCGAAGTTGAAGCCGAACTTGTCGCTCCAAGACATGTTCGCGTTCTCGTAGCAGGCGCCGCGGACCGTGAAGTCACACTGGTTGCCAGCCGTCGAAGCGAGCGCAATTCTCTTGTAGCGGTTGTAGTTCACGCCACCGATTCCGTAGAGAGCCCAGCCACCGAAGTTCAGGGGCTTGACCTTCAGGTCCGCCGCCAGGTGCAGCATCAGCGGGGTGCCGGAACCAATGTTGATCGTGCTGAAGCCAGCGCCCATGTTCTCGCGGCCAATCTGGCTCATGGCGCCGTCGAGACGAAGGCCGATCGGGCTACGCTGCGACTCCCAACCAAGGACGCCACCAGCATGGAAACCGTTCGTGTAGATGCGATCGATGTTGCCATAAGGCCAGGTCGTTCCTGCAAACAGACCCCAGTACATCGCATCCTTGACCTTCGGGATCACGAGCGGAGCCGGCGGGGTCACGGTGACCGTGTCCACGCGGACGATCGTGTTGTTCACCCGCACGGTGTCATAACGGGTCACGTAGACCGTATCGACTCGCGGTGCCGGGGTGACGACTTCGCCCTTGGAGACGCTCACGCGCCGATCCGAGGTGGTGCGAAGACGGGTAGTGTCCTGCTGCTGCGCCGAAAGCGGGCTTGCTACAACCGTAAGCGCCGCGGCGAGGCCCAGCGCGCAGGTGGTGATGTTACGAACGCGCATTGTATTTTCTCCTCCTGGTGCGTTGCACGCCGCGACGGAATGTCGCGGAATCGCCGCCGCCTGTAGGGCATCCTGCGTGCCGTTGCTCTCGAAGCCCGAAGGCTTCGTCACTACGGCTGGGATCGTCAGCGGTCGGCCGCCCGATGACTCTCCCGATTTGCCCTTCAAACGGCTGCCAAGTGCTAAAGCAAACTCAGGGCCGTGGTCGCTTATGATCACGAATTATCGATTTCTACATTGACGACGCGCCTCGATGTCGCCCTTCTCGGGCTTGGAGCAATGGGAAGTGCGGTCGCGGCCGCTTTGGCTCGCCGCGGCGCTCGCGTCACCGCATTCGACCGTCTCGCACCGCCACATACCCTCGGCTCGTCCCACGGACGCACCCGCATCATCCGGGAGGCGTACTACGAGCACCCCCTGTACGTCCCGCTCGTGCGGCGATCATATGAACTCTGGGAGGAGCTGAGTCGCGAAACCGGGCTCGATCTCCTGCGAATAACGGGCGGTCTCATGGTAGGTCCGGAGACGGGAAGCCTCTTCGCCGGCGCTCTGGCGAGTGCGCGAACTCACGGGATCGCGCACGAGATCCTAGACGCCAAGGCGCTCGAATCGCGTTTTCGTGCCTATCGCGCCCCCGATGGGACACTCGGCCTCCACGAGGAGCGCGCAGGGATGCTCTTCCCCGAGCGCTGCATCGAGGCTCACCTCCAGAGTGCCCGCGCGCACGGTGCGGACATACATATGAATGAAGAGGTGCAGGACTGGACCACCTCTTCGGCTGGCGTGACGCTGAGCACAACACGCGGGCGGTACACTGCCGATCGCCTCGTCGTCGCGGCGGGCGCCTGGCTTCCGTCGCTGCAGCCATCACTGGGGTTGACGCTGCCCCTCGAGATCGAGCGGCAGCTGTCACACTGGTTCAGGCCGCAAGGCGAAGACGCGACGCGCTACGATGCCGCGAATGCGCCCATCGCCCTCTGGGAGCTGGAAGGAGGTGGACTATTCGCGACCCTCCCCAACCTCGGCGATGGCGTGAAGTGCGGCAGCCATCACGCGGGACTGCCGACGGCACCCCAGTCGGTGAATCGCACGGTGTCGCGGGAGGAGAACGAAGCGGCGCGCGTCGCACTGGAAGCGGTGATGCCAGGCGCGGGAGGCGAACTGCTCGAGTCGCGCGTTTGCCTCTACACCAATACCCCGGACGCCCACTTCATCATCGATTGGATCCAGCGCGATCGGGTGCTGCTGCTCAGCCCCTGCTCGGGACATGGATTCAAGTTCGCGAGTGCAATCGGGGAGGTGGCGGGCCAGCTGATACTCGATGGACGGGCATGGATCGACCTGAAGCCGTTCCGCGTTGGACGCTTCGCGTAACGGCGAGTTCTGAGAACTGAGGTCCTCCGAACTCACGTCTCGGAACTCGATGTTTGGCTCGTGTTTTCGCGTGAGAGCCTCAATCGGTATATTTGCCTGATGCGCCCAACCCGCCCTGAAGACCTTTTCCGCGCCGAGAAGGAACGCGCGGCGCAGGATCGCAATTCCCAGCATGCTCGTCTGCTGGCCGAAGCCAAGGCCGCATTCGACAAGCTGATGGCGGAAGGTCAGGCAGCCCGAAAGAGCGGTCGTCCCCGGAAGCACCCGTTGCCCCCGCTCAAGACCACCAGCTCCCGCACGCCACCCAAGCCCCCCACGCCTGCGCCTGTCGCGGTCGCAAAGCCCGTCGCTCCCGTCACTCCCGCGCCCTCGGCTGTGAAGCCGGCGGCCAAGGCGGCAAAGCCGGCTGCGAAAGTGACGGCGAAACCCGTGGCCAAAGCGGCGGCGAAGATCCCGGCGAAATCCGCGACGCCGGCTGCAAAAGCGAAGTCGCCAGCCAAGTCCGCGAAGTCAGGCGCGAAGGCAAAGAAGCGCTGAGTGTCCCCGCGGCCCGATCCGCACAGCACGCCCCCGTCGCTGGACCTGGATCATGCGACGATGCAGCGGATGGGTCGCCAGGTCGCCGATCTC
>Ga0196976_1001407_pt1 | contig 10973 bp, 8 predicted proteins | sample S3v_513CmetaG_FD_148644 | JGI IMG/M metagenome (GOLD analysis project Ga0196976, IMG submission 148644) | Soil microbial communities from Anza Borrego desert, Southern California, United States - S3+v_5-13C | ecosystem: Environmental > Terrestrial > Soil > Desert | place: USA: California...
GGGCGACCTCGAGCACGGAGGCGGCGTGGCTCGCCGCGACGGACGAGGTCTGCTCGAGCTCGCGGGTGGTGGAGCTGGTCTCGGCGACGCCGCTCGCCTGGCGCTCGAGCATCGCGCTCTGGGCGCGAGTGTGATCGGCGAGCTGCTCGGCGGCGACGGCGAGCTCGTGGGACGCCTCCTTGAGCGTCCCGACGAGCTGGCGCAGCCGGGCGACCATTCGCTGGAAGCTGCCGGCGAGGACGCCGACCTCGTCCCGGGTCTCGACCCGCACCTCGGGCGTGAGATCGCCCGCGGCGATCCGGAGCGCGACCTCGGAGAGCTTGGTGAGCGGCCGCGAGGCGCGGCCGGCGACGGCCCAGGCGGCGGCGAGGGCGAGGAGCGCGGAGGCGATGAGGAGCGCCGCGCCGTACACGATCGACCGGAGCTGGACGTCGCGCGCCTCCGCCATGCCGCTCGTCATCTTCTTGCTGGCGGCGGTCTTCTTCCCCTCGAACTCCGACGAGAGCGCGTTGTACCTGTTGTCGATCTCCTGGATCTCCGTGTTGATCGCGGTCGCCTCGGGCGTCACGCGGCTGTGGACGTGGATGTCGTTCCGGAGGGTGGCGATCGCCGCCTTCTTCTTGAGCTCCGCCTGCACGCGCTTCGCGGCGAGCGCGTGCGCCTCGCGGTAGTACGCCTCGAACGCCGCCGCGACCTTCTCGGCCTCGCTCGCGCCGAGCACCTTCGCGCCCTCCTCGTCGATGAAGTCGAGGACGTTCTGGTGCAGCTCGTCGGTCTCCATGATCCGGGTGAAGTCCTCGGACTCGCCGACGATCTTGAGGAGGAGGTGGACCTCCTTCAGGTGGTCCACCATCTGCTGGTAGAAGCGCAGGACCGGGAAGTCCTTCTCCTCGACGTCGCGGAGGCGCTGGCCTGCGCTCGCGGAGATCCCGAGCGTCAGCGTCGTCGAGGCGACCGTCGCCGCCACGGCGACGAGCGCCGGGATGATCATCTTCCACCGGACGGTCCAGAACGAAGGCCGCATGAGCGTTCCCCTGACGCCGCTGGAGCCGGCTCCGCACGGGCGCGCACACCAGCAAGCCGTGGCGCGACGGAAACCGATTCACGAGTGCCCCCGGTCTTAGCAGACCTGCGGCTGAAACGTTGGAACACGGCCAAGGGACACGCGGGGTTCACGCGTACGGGGCGGTACCCTCGGGGCACCCGCGCGTGCCCCGGTGCCGGACCGGGTGCTCCGGCAAACGTTCGGGCAAACGATCAAGCGTGATGCGCACGCACCCGCGCCGGACCGCGGGCCGCGGCGCGCCGCTCGCGCCGGCTCCAGAGGTACGCCGCGACCGACGGCGACCACGCCGCGAGCGCGCCCATGAGGCCCTGCGCGGGTGGCACGAGGAGCTGCCGCGGGCGGGCCGGGAGCGCGCGCGCGAGGACCGCGTCCACCACCGCCTCGGCCGAGATCTCCGCGCCGCCCGCCGCGGCGCAGGCCTCGGCGCCGAGCCCGAGCACGTCGTCCGGCGCCTCGACCGTCGCGGTGCAGACGACCGTCACCGCCACGCCGCGCGGGCGGAGCTCGAGGTCGGCGGCGAGCGCCACCGAGCGGGCCGCCGCGGCCGCGGCGCCGTGCAGCCCGAGGCCAGGACGGGGCGCGAACGCGTCGAGGGTGGAGAAGACGACCGCGTGCCCGTGCCCGCGCGGGAGCATGTGCGCGGCGGCGGCCTGGAGCCCGAAGGCGGTGCCCTTCGCGTTCACGTCCAGGTGCCGGTGCACGTCCTCCGGCGTCGCCGCGCACGCGGCGCCGGCCTTGAGGTGTCCGGCCGCGTGGAGGAGGACGTCCACGCCGCCGAAGGCGCGCGCGCCGGCGGAGAAGGCCTGAGCCCACTGCGAGGGCTCGCGCACGTCGAGCGGCACGAGCCGCACCCGGGTCGCGGGCCAGGCGGCGAGCCGGGACGCCTCCTCGAGGCGGTGATTGTCGAGGTCGGCGGCGACGACGCGCCGCCCGAGGCCGACGAGGCGGCTCGCCAGGCTCTGCCCGAGGCCGCTCGCGGCGCCGGTCACGAGGAAGACGGGATCGTTCACGGAGGCCCTCGAGTTCCGATCCGGATCGTGCGCACTTTCCCCGCGTTTCGTAAACGCAGCGGGTCGTCACAGGGCGCGGCGCGCGGTCGCGGGGGCGGAGACCACCGGTGAACGTCCGAGCACGTCCGGAGGCAGGATCCCGCGCGGGCGGACGGCGAGCATCCCGACGACGAGCAGGGCGGCGAGCGCCGCGGCGCCCGCCAGCGCCCACCGGAGCGGCATGGGCGCCGTCTCCGCGAGCCACGCCACGAGGAACGGGGTGAGGCCGCCGAAGAGCGCGCCCACGTGGTAGACGAGCGCGAAGCCCCGGGCGCGCACCTCCGCCGGGAAGAGGGCGGCGAAGAGGTACGGAGTCACCCCCGAGATGCCCGCCCCGAGGAGCCCCGCCAGCGCCGCCCCCGCCCAGAGCCCTGCGCCGACCCCCGCTGCGCCGACGTAGAGCGGCAGGGCGGGGAGGAGGAGCAGCAGCGGGACGACCTGCGCGCGCACCACCCCGAAGCGGGACGCGGCGGCGCCGATCGCCGCGGCGCCGACCAGCATGCCGAGCTGGAAGAGGAGCGTCGGGAGCGGGAGCGCGGTCGCGGGGAGCGAGAGCTCGCGCTGGAGCATCGCCGCCCAGTTGCCGACGAGCGCGTAGTAGACGGCGAAGCTCAGGGCGTACAGGACGGAGCCCCAGACGACGCGGCGGCGGAACAGCCGGGCCGCGGCGGCTTCCCCGGGCTCGGGAGCGGGCTCGTTCACGGGGGTGTGCGGGGAGGCGGGCCGCGTCTCCTTGACGAGCAGGCGAATGGGGATGACGAGCAGCGCGGGGGCGGCGGCGATGAGGAAGAGCGTCCGCCAGTTCTCCTCGCCGACGGCGGCGTACGCCACCGCCGCGAGCACGTACCCGATCCCGAAGCTCCCCTGGAGGACGCCCGAGGCGAGCCCGCGCGACCGCGCCGGCCAGCTCTCCATGGCGAGCGCGGAGCCGGCGGTCCACTCCGCGCCCATGCCGAAGCCGAAGAGCGTTCGCAGGACGAGGATCGCGGTGAAGCTGTCGGCGAAGTACACCGCCCCGTCGCAGGCCGCGAACCAGAGGATCGACAGCATCAGCGGGAGCCGCCGCCCGTGCCGATCGGCGAGCCACCCCGCGAGGAGCCCGCCCAGAAGCCGCACGAGGAGCGTGAGGGTGACGGAGAGCGCGGTCGAGCTGAGCTGGACCCCGAACTCCCTGGCGATGGGCCGCATCGCGAACAGGAAGATGCAGAAGTCGAAGCCGTCGAGGACCCAGCCCGCCCAGGCGGCGCCGTAGTTGGTCCACTGCGCGCGGGTGGGCTCGCGCCACCACGGCACGGCGGCGGGGACGGCGGACGGCGTGGGCTCGGCCATGCGCCGGGAGTATCCCGGTCAGGGGAGCGTGGACAAGCGGTCTTCCCGGGTCGCGGCGAGGAGCGCCCGCAGCTCGGCCACGGCGGCGGGATCGCGCCGGATCACCTCGGGGTGGTAGCCGCACGTGGCGAGCTCGAGATCGCGGACCTCCCCGGAGGGCGCGCGGACGTGGGCGACGAGCGCGCACCCCTCGTCGCGCACGGCGACGTCCCCGGCGGTCTCGAGCTCCACCCACAGTGCACTCCCCGGCGGGTGCGTCCCGAGCCACTCGCGCATCCCCTCCTCGTACTCGGCCCGCTCCTCGGGCGCGACGTAGTCGCGCACCAGCGTCTGGTAGGCGAGGACGAGGGCGCCGGGCTCGCTCGACGAGAGCCGGTCGAGCTTCGCCGGGACGTTCCGGGCGAGGATGGGGACGAGCACGGGCGCGTCGGGCCGGGGGCGCGCGGCGGCGAAGGCCTGGAGCGCGGCCTCGAGCCGCTCCTGCCGCGCGACGTCGCCCGGCCACACGCACGCGCGGAGCCAGTCGGCGTCCTCGGCCCGGCCCGCGTCGAGGGGCTCGGGGTCGAGGCCGAGCCGGGCGACGGCGTGGACGGGACCCGAGACCTCGAGCGGCGTGCCGTCGGGGAGGCGCCACGGCGCGGGGAGGGCGTCGGCGACGAGGTTCAGCCCGGCGCTCGCGCCGACGTCGGCGAGCGCGAGCGGACGCGCCGCGCCGGCCAGCGCCGCGGGCCACCGCCAGGCGAGCGCGCGCGAGGTGTCGTTCGTCTGCACGCCCCGCTTGATGAACGCGTCGTAGACCGCGTCGCGGGCGGGGTCGAGCGCCGCCGCGAGCGCCTCCTCGGTCACCGCCTCCGGGCGAGGATCGCGGTCGCGGAACGCCTCGTAGAGCGGGTGCGAGGGGCCCTCGCGCCGGACGTCCGCCCGGACGGCGGCGAGGAGCAGGAGCGGCCGGTCGTAGTACGCGTGGAACTGCCGGTGCTCCCAGGCGGCCCCGAGCGCGCGGCCGAGCGGGCCGTCGAGGACCGCGGGGAGGAGCGCGAGGGCCCGCGCGTACGGCGGGCAGCGCTCCTCGAGGTTCCGCCGCTCCTGCTCCAGCTCCTCGGCGAGGCCGATGGTGCCGCTCCGCCCTGCGTTCATGGCGCGCCTCCGTGCCACACACATTGCGGCGGGGCGCCTCCGGCGGCTTCAACCGGTCGCCGCGTGGCCGGGGACGCTCCGCTCGGCCGCCGCCACCTCGGCCAGGCGGCGGCGCCGCCGCGCGGCGGCGAGGAGGTGGCCGAGCGCCACGGCGAGCGCGGCGGCCAGGCAGGTGACCCAGAGGACGGGCGCGCCGAAGCGGTGCATGAGCTGCCCGCCGGCGACCGGCGAGAGCATCATCGCGGCGCCCCAGACCATCGAGTAGAGCCCCTGGTACCGTCCGCGGAGGGCGCGCGGCGCGAGGTTCGCGACGAGCGACGCGGCCGCCGGGAACCCGACCACCTCGCCCACGGTCCAGAACGCGGCGCCGGCGAGGTAGAGCGGGAACGTCGAGACGAGCGCGTTGAGGCCGTACCCGAGGCCGAACAGCGTCACGCTCGCGGCGAGGAGCCGGGAGGGATCGAAGCGGCGGAGGAGCGGCGTGAGCCACGGCTGGAGGAGCACGACCCCGACGCAGTTCAAGGCCATCAGGAACGAGAACCGCTGCGGGCCGACGCCGTGGTCGAGCATGTCGAGCGGCAGCGCGAGCTGGAACTGCGTGAAGATCGTGAGCGCCACGACCTGCAGCGCGAGGAGCGTGGAGAAGGTCCGGTCGGCGACGACCCGGGCGAGGCCGGCGAGCGCGGGCTCGTGGCGCGTGACGGCGGGCCGCGTCTCGGGGACGCGGACGGCGATGAGCGCGGCGCAGACGAACGTCGTCGCGGCGTCGGCGACGAAGAGCCAGGCCAGGTGGCGCGTGGGCACGAGCCCGGCGACGGAGAAGCCGAAGGCCAGGCCCAGGTTGACGGCCCAGTACTCGAGGCCGTAGGCGCGATCGCGGTGCTCGGGCGGGACGACGTCCGCGATGGCCGCGTTCGCCGCCGGGAAGAAGAGCTGCTGCGTGAAGCCGCCGGCGAAGCTGAGGAGCGGCAGGAGGTCCGCGCGCGGGGTGAAGGCGATCGCGAGGACGGCGAGCCCCCCCAGCACCAGCCCGAGGAGCATCGTGATGCGCCGCCCGGCGCGGTCGGTGAGGACGCCGCCGAGCGGCGAGGCGAGCACCGAGCCGAGCCCCCAGACGGCGACCACCCAGCCGGCCTGCGCCTCGTCGTACCCGTGCCGCTCGCGCAGGAACAGCGCGAGGAAGAGCCCCACGAAGCTCGCCATCCGGTTGACGAGGGTCGCCGACCAGATTGCCCAGAAGACCGGCGAGAGGCCGCCGACGCTCGCGGCGAAGCGCTGTCGGATCGCGCGCAAGCCGGGAGGTGTAACTCGTGACGCAGCGCGTGACAACGAGAGGTCCGGATGGAGGTGCCCTCCCGGGAACGCTTCGCTCGCAGGTGGCCGGCTTCCGACAGTCGCGCGCCCGCTGCGGGGCCGGAGTCGAAGGGCGAACGGTGTCGGACCCGCGAGACCCGTTCACCCAAACGAAAACGGCCGCCCTCGCGGGCGGCCGTCCGTGCTTCGAAGACCCTCGCTCCGACTAGATGTCGAAGTAGAGCGCGAACTCCATCGGCGACGGCCGCATCCGGACCGGGTTCACTTCCTTGTCGTACTTGTACTGGATCCAGGTCTCGATCACGTCCTCGGTGAAGACGTCGCCCTTCATGAGGAACTTGTGATCGGCGCGGAGCGCCTCGAGCGCGCCCTCGAGCGAGCCCGGCATCTTCGGGATGTCCTTCAGCTCCTCCGGCGACATGCCGTAGATGTCCTTGTCGAGCGGCTGGCCGGGGTTGATCTTGTTCTCGATGCCGTCGAGGCCGGCCATGAGCATCGCCGCGAACGCGAGGTAGCCGTTGCAGGACGGATCCGGCGAGCGGAACTCGATGCGCTTCGCCTTGGGGCTCGGCGAGTACATCGGGATGCGGATCGACGCGGAGCGGTTCCGGGCCGAGTAGGCGAGGTTGATCGGCGCCTCGAAGCCGGGCACGAGCCGCTTGTAGCTGTTCGTGCCGGGGCAGCAGAACGCGGCGAGCGCGGGGCCGTGCTTCAGGATGCCGCCGATGTACCACATGGCGAGATCGGACAGGCCGGCGTAGCCCTCGCCGTGGAAGAGGGGCTTGCCGTTCTTCCAGATCGACTGGTGCACGTGCATGCCCGAGCCGTTGTCGCCGTAGAGCGGCTTCGGCATGAACGTCACGGTCTTGCCGTGGCGGCGGGCGACGTTCTTGATGACGTACTTGAACCACTGGAGCTGGTCGCTCGCGTTCACGAGCGAGTCGAACCGGATGTCGATCTCGGCCTGGCCGGCGGTCGCGACCTCGTGGTGCTGCCGCTCGACGTGGATGCCGACGGACTCGAGCACGCGGCACATCTCGGTGCGGAGGTCCTGCTGGCTGTCCGTCGGGGCGACGGGGAAGTAGCCCTCCTTGTAGCGGGGCTTGTAGCCGAGGTTGCCGCCCTGCTCCTCGCGGCCGGTGTTCCACTGGCCCTCGACGGAGTCGATCTTGTAGAAGCCGTGGTTCACGCCGGAGTCGTACCGGACCTCGTCGAAGATGAAGAACTCGGGCTCGGCGCCGAAGTACGCGGCGTCGCCGATGCCGGTCGACTTGAGGTACTTCTCCGCCTTGAGCGCGATGTTGCGCGGGTCGCGCGAGTACGGCTCCTTCGTGATCGGGTCGGTCACGTTGCAGATGAGCGAGAGCGTCGGCTCCGCCATGAACGGATCGATCACCGCCGTCTTCGGGTCGGGGATGACGAGCATGTCGGACGCGTGGATCGCCTGCCAGCCCCGGATCGACGACCCGTCGAAGCCGAGGCCAGCCTCGAACACGTCCTCGGTCAGCTCGTAGAGCGGGATCGAGAAGTGCTGCCAGATGCCGACGAAGTCCATGAACTTCAGGTCGACGTAGGTGGCCTTTTTTTCCTTGGCCAGATCGATGACCTGCTTCGGGGTGAGGTTCGCCATCGCGATCATTCTCCGAGGTTGCGGGTTACAGGCGGGCGCACGAGATAGCACGGTGCGTGCCACGGGCGCGAGCGATCGGAAAGCTGCGGGAAGGACGGTTCATGGGAGGCCCCCGGGCGGGCTGCCGCAGGGCCCGTGCCCGGAAACGAGGCATGGGGTGCTTGCGGTCGAGGCACGCCTACCTGCCCGACTCGCGCGGCTTCATCCCCAGCACGCGCATGCGCTCGCGGAGCGTGTTCCGGTTCATGCCGAGGAGCTCCGCCGCGCGGAGCTGGTTCCCCTTCGTGCGCGTGAGCGCCGCCGCGATGAGCGGCGCCTCCACGGCCGCGAGCGCGGCCTGGTAGCGCCCGCCCTCGGGCGCGGGGGCCTCGAGCAGCGCGTCCACCAGCCCGGAGATGCCGCGCTCCGCACCCGCGCCGGTCGGGAGCAGCCCCTCGAGGTCCTTCGCGCCGAGGCGCGGCCCCGCGAGCTTGAGGAGCGCGCGCTGGATGACGTTCTGCAGCTCGCGCACGTTCCCCGGCCAGCCGTGCGCGAGGAGCAGCCCCTCGGCGTCGCGGGCCAGCGTCACCGGCCTCCCGCGCAGCTGCTCGCCGTACTTCGCCACGTAGTGCCGGGCGAGGAGGACGACGTCGCCCTCGCGCTCGCGGAGCGGCGGCAGGCGGATCGGGACGACGGCGAGCCGGTAGTACAGATCGCGCCGGAACCGCCCGTCCTCGACCGAGCGCGCGAGGTCGGCGTTGGTCGCGGCGACGATCCGGACATCCACCGGCAGCGGCCGTGAGCCGCCGACGCGGTCCACCTCGCGCTCCTGGAGCACGCGGAGGAGCTTCGCCTGGAGCTCGATCGGCATCTCGCCGATCTCGTCCAGGAACAGGGTCCCGCCGCTCGCGAGCTCGAACTTGCCGGGCCGCCGCTCAATGGCGCCCGTGAACGAGCCCTTCTCGTGGCCGTAGAGCTCGCTCTCGATGAGGTCCTTCGGGATCGCCGCCATGTTGACGGTGATGAACGGCCCGCGGCTCCGCGCCGAGTTGCCGTGGATCGCCCGCGCGACGAGCTCCTTGCCGGTGCCCGACTCGCCCATGAGCAGCACGGTCATCTCCGTCCGCGCCACCCGGCCGATCTCCTTGTAGACCTCGACCATCGCGCCGGAGCGGCCGATGAGCGTGTCGAGCACCGACGGCTCGCGCCGCCGCCCGCCGTCCACGGGATCGTCGTGCTCGGGCATCGGCTCGGGATCCGGGGCCGGCTCGCTCGCCTCCTGCGGCGCGGCGGCGAGGTCGCGCACGAGCCGCTCGACGCGGGAGAGGTCGAACGGCTTGCCGAGGTAGTCCGCGGCGCCGCGCTTCATCGCCTCGACCGCGGAGCGCATCGTGTCCTCGGCGGTCATGACCACGACGAACGGCGAATCGGCGCGGCCGCCGATCTCGCCGAGGAGCTTGAAGCCGTCGTCGCCCGGGAGCCGCACGTCGAGCAGCACGAGGCCGATGCCGTTCTTGCCGCTGCCCTGGGCGCGGAGCTTGTCGCGCGCCTCCTCGGCGCTGCCGGCCTCGTCGAACGGGACGCCGGCGCGCTCGCAGGTGCGGGCGAGGACGAAGCGGACCGAGGGTTCGTCGTCGACGATGAGGACCTTGCGCACGCGGATCTCCTGCGGGCTTGCTGCCCGGATCATGGGCAGCATAAGCAAGAGCTTTGCCAGGACGCCGGGTTCACGGGCAGCCTACTGCGCGCCAGGCGCGCACCTGGCGGCCCTCACGGGACGTCGAGGGGGATGTAGATCGCCGCCTCGACTCCGCCCCGGGGTCGGTTCTTCACCTCGATGCGGCCTCCGTGCGCCTCGACGATCCGGCGCGAGATGGCGAGGCCGAGGCCGGTCCCGTGCGGCTTCGAGGTCGCGAACGGCGTGAAGAGCCGGTGGAGCATGTTCTCCGGGATGCCCGGGCCGTCGTCGAGGATCGCGATCCGGGCGAGCGGGCGGGTCCGGCCGCTGGCGGAGCGCACGCGGACGCCGGCGACCCCGGTCTCGAACTGGACGCTCGGTGCCTCCACGCCCGCCGCGGCCTCGATCGCGTTCCGGACGAGGTTCAGGATCACCTGCGTGAGCTTCTCGGCGTCGCCCTGGACGGGCGGCAGCGAAGGGTCGTACCGCTCGACGAAGGAGATCTTCTCCGCGCCCGGGAGACCGCGCGCGAGGACCACGACGTCGCCCACCACCTCGTGGATGTCCACGGGCGCGGTCTGGAGCGCGGCGGGGCGGGCGAGGTCGAGCAGCTCTCGGACGAGGCCGTCGACGCGCTTCGCCTCGCGGGCGATGACCTGCGCGTACTCGCGCGCCGGCCCCTCCGCCTCGCGGGCGAGGAGCTCGGCCGAGCCCTGGAGGCCTGCGAGCGGGTTCTTGATCTCGTGCGCGAGGCCGGCCGCGAGGGCCTCGAAGTCGAGCGCCTGCTCGGTGGCGCGCGGCCGGCGGACCACCAGCACCGCGCCGATGCAGGCCGCGCCGTCGACGAGCGGCGTCGCCTCGACCGCGAGGGACGCGCCGTCGGCCGGCCCCGGGAGCTCGATCGACTGGCTCTCCTGGGTGGCGCGGGCGCGATCGGCGACGGCCGCGAGCGGAGAGCCGCCGGGGAGCGCGCGGACCGGAAGCTCGACCGCCCGCTCCCGGGAACGCCCGAAGAGCTCCTCGGCCGCGGGGTTGAGGTGGAGCACCCCCCCGTCGGCCCCGACGACCAGCACCGCGTCGGCGAGCGAGTCCACCGTCGCGCGCGCGATGGCCGCCGGCAGCGGGGCTGCCTTGCCGGACCGGGACACGCGTGGCTCGCTTCCTAGAGCGCTTCCTCGCCGCGCTCGCCGGTGCGGATGCGGATGACCTCGTCCACGGGGACGACGAAGATCTTGCCGTCGCCGATCCGGCCGGTCTTGGCCGCGCGCTCGATCACCTCGACCACCCGGCCCACCATCGCGTCGGCGACGACGACCTCGATCTTCACCTTGGGGAGGAAGTCCACGACGTACTCCGCCCCGCGGTAGAGCTCGGTGTGCCCCTTCTGCCGGCCGAAGCCCTTCACCTCCGTGGCCGTGAGCCCCGCCACCCCCACCTCGGTGAGCGCCTGCTTCACCTCGTCCAGCTTGAACGGCTTGATGATCGCCTCGACCTTCTTCACGTTGCACCCCTGCGATGAGTGGATGGTTCAGCCCTCTCGGGCAGTCGAGAGGTCGAGCGGACGGCTCCACGACCTGTTGCTCGAATCTTGTGCTCGTGCTGCCCGCGTTTCAATCAGTCCCGACGACGGTCCCAGGCTCATTTCGCCGCGCCTCGCCTGCCTCGGCGCCTCGCGGCTGCGCTCACGCTCTTCGCCGGAGGGTTGGTGCAACGGCCGGGCCACGGAGTTGCGCGGGATCGGTGCTCGGCGGACAGTGGTCCGTCGACCGTGCCGTGACCTGACGACCTTCG
>Ga0196976_1001408_pt1 | contig 10970 bp, 12 predicted proteins | sample S3v_513CmetaG_FD_148644 | JGI IMG/M metagenome (GOLD analysis project Ga0196976, IMG submission 148644) | Soil microbial communities from Anza Borrego desert, Southern California, United States - S3+v_5-13C | ecosystem: Environmental > Terrestrial > Soil > Desert | place: USA: California...
GCGTGCAGGACGAGTTCTTCGAGACGGTCTGGCAGGCCGGCTGACTGCTGGTGGGCCGGGTTGGATTCGAACCAACGACCAAGGGATTATGAGTCCCCTGCTCTGACCGGCTGAGCTACCGGCCCCCGACGTCTTATATCAGAACGCCTAGCCTTCCTGGTCGAGGAAGCTCTTGAGGCGCTCCGAGCGCGACGGATGCCGGAGCTTGCGCAAGGCCTTGGCCTCGATCTGGCGAATGCGCTCGCGGGTCACGTCGAACTGCTTGCCCACTTCCTCGAGGGTGTGATCGGTCGACATCTCGATGCCGAAGCGCATGCGCAGCACTTTCGCCTCGCGCGGAGTGAGCGTGTCCAGCACTTCCTTCGTCACGTCGCGCAGGCTGGCGTAGGTCGCGGCGTCGGAGGGCGCGAGCGTGGACTGATCCTCGATGAAGTCGCCAAGGTGCGAGTCGTCGTCGTCGCCGATCGGCGTCTCCATGGAGATCGGCTCCTTGGAGATCTTGAGGATCTTGCGGATCTTCTCTTCGGGCATCTCCATGCGCTGCGCTAGCGTCGCCGGGTCCGGCTCCTGTCCGGTCTCCTGCAGGATCTGCCGGCTGATGCGGTTCATCTTGTTGATCGTCTCGATCATGTGCACCGGGATGCGGATGGTGCGCGCCTGGTCGGCGATCGAGCGCGTGATGGCCTGGCGGATCCACCAAGTGGCGTAGGTCGAGAACTTGTAGCCGCGGCGGTATTCGAACTTGTCCACCGCCTTCATCAGGCCGATGTTGCCCTCCTGGATGAGGTCGAGGAACTGCAGCCCGCGGTTGGTGTACTTCTTGGCGATGGAGATCACGAGGCGGAGGTTCGCCTCGGTCATCTCGCGCTTGGCGCGGCGCGCCTTGGCTTCCCCGGTGGACATCTGCTTGTTGATGTCCTTCAGGTCCTTGATCGGGATGCCGATCTTCTGCTGCACGCCCTGGATCTTGCCGAGCAGCTCGAGGATCGACGGCTCGAGCCGGCGCAGCTGGTCGGTCCATGGATGGTCGGAGTTGAGCTCGGTCCCGAGCCAGCGCTTCGAGCCTTCCGTGCCGGCGAAGATCTTGATGAAGTGCTGACGCGGCATCTGCGCCTTGTCCACGCTGATGTCGTGGATCGCGCGCTCGTAGCGGCGCACCTCGTCGACCAGGCTGCGGACGCTGTCCGAGAGCCGCTCGACCGTCCGCGCAGTAAAGCGGATCGTCATCAGCTCGCTCGAGATCTGGTCGCGCACGCGCAGGTAGTCCTTGTCCTTCGACCCCTTGCTCTCGAGCACCTTGAGCATCTTTTCGTAGAGACGCCGGATGCGGGCGAATTTCTCCAGCGCCTCGCCCTTCAGCTTGAGGAGGCTGGCCGTCTGGGCCGCGCTCTGCTCTTCCTCCGTTTCGGCCTCGTCCTCCTCGACGTCCGATTCGTCGTCCTCGCCGCTCGCAGCGGGCGGCTCCGCCCGCTTCGGGTCGAAGTCGTCCTTGGCGTTCGGGTCGATGAGGCCGTCGACGACCTCGTCGATCCGCATCTCGTCCTTTTCCACCTTCGCCGCGAGCTCCAGGATCTCCTGCACGGTCGTCGGGCACGCGCTGATCGCCTGGATCATGTGGCGCAGGCCTTCCTCGATCCGCTTCGCGATCTCGATCTCGCCTTCGCGGGTCAGCAGCTCGACGGAGCCCATCTCGCGCATGTACATCCGCACGGGGTCCGTGGTGCGGCCGAATTCCGAGTCCACGGTGGACAGCGCCGCCTCGGCCTGTTCTTCCACGTCCTCGTCCGGCTGCGCCACGGGCGCTGCGTCGGAGGCGATCAGAAGCGTTTCCTGGTCGGGCGCCTGATCGTAGACCTGGATGCCCATGTCACCGAACGTGGAGATAATCGCTTCGATCTGCTCCGCGTCGACCAGGTCGTCGGGCAGGTGGTCGTTGATCTCGGCGTAGGTGAGGAATCCGCGCTCCTTGCCGAGCTTGATCAGGTTCTTCAGCCGGGTGCGGCGGGTCTCGGCATCTTCCTTCGGCATCTCCGCCGGAATGAGCCACTCATCGCGCCTGCGCCGGCCGCCCGCGCGTCCGCCCTTGCCCTTCGACTTCACTTCATTGACCTTGGCCTCGAGGAGCTCGAGCGCCTGCTTCGCGCTCTTGATCGGCGTCTTGGCCGGCTTCGCCTGCTTCTCGGCGGGCGCCGGCGCCGCTTTCGCAGCGACCGGCTTTGCGGGCAGCGCCTTGCGGGGCGCCGCCTTGGCGGCCGCAGGCTTCGCGGCGCGAAGCGGCTTCTTGTGGACTTTGGCAGTGGAAGCGCGCGCCTTGACCTTCAGGCGCTTGGTGACGCTCGCCTTCTTCTTGGCGGCTCGGATTTTCTTCAGCTTCGGCTTTGACTTGCGCTTCTGGACCATCAATCCCCCGGTGCGGACGGCGACTCTGCTGCTTCTGGCGAAAAGCCGAATATTGTAGCAAAAGCTTGAACATTCAAGGGCTTTTGCGTATTCCGGGGACGACCGGATCAAGCAAAAATCCGGCCAGCGCTATCCGCGCACGGAGTTCTCGCGCGGCAACGCGCCTTGCAAGCGCTTATAGACCAGCAGCTTATCGTTGTAGGCGGCGAGCTCCTGCTTGGACCGCAAGCCCGTCTTGAGCAGATTGTCGAGCTCGGCCTTGCGCCGAATCTCATCCAGCTTGCCCAGAGCGCCCTGCATCTCCGCGCGCGCCTCTTCCTCGGTGAATCCGAGCTCGTCGCCATAGCGACTCGCCTGGAGGATCGGGTCCAGCAACGGGCTGCCCTCCAGCCGCTCGAGGATTCTCCGCACCGACGGGTCCTCGTCCAACTCGAACATCTCCCGGATGGCGAGCAACGCCTTGCTTTCGGGCTCGCCCGTGCGCAGCAACGACGGCTCCACGTGTACGACCAGCGGAAGATCGACCAGCAGGGAACACAGGACCTTCCATTCGAGCGAGTTGGTACTGGCCGTGTACGTCTTCGCCGGCGCTGGCCGCTTGAATCGTGGGCTTTCCGGCAGCTGCAAGAGCGAACGGATCTCTTCTTCCGCCATCCGCCCGAGTTCCGCAACCGCGTTCACGAGCTGGATTCGAAGGATCGGCGCCGTCACCTTCTGCAGGTGCTGCTTCGCCGCCGAAACGAACTGCGCCCGCCCTTCGGGCGTGTCGAGGTTGAACTGCGCGCGCAGCTCGCTCAACAGGAACTGGGAAAGGGTGTCGGCGCGCGCAACCAAGTCCTCGAACTTGTCCTTGCCGTGCTTGCGCACGAACGAATCCGGGTCCTCCCCCTCGGGCAGAAAGAGGAACTTGATCGGCTTGTTGTCCGGAGCAACCGGCAGCGTAGTCTCGAGCGCCCTCCAGGCCGCTTTCCGGCCGGCGGCATCGCCGTCGAAGGCGTAAACGATCTCGTCGGTAAGGCGAAGGAGCTTGGCGACATGGATGGGCGTCGTGGCGGTACCCAGCGTCGCGACCGCATACCCGACTCCGAACTGGGCCAGGGCCACGACATCCATGTACCCTTCGACGACCAGTACGCGACCCGCAACTCGGATCGCGTCGCGCGCCTGGACCAGGCCGTAGACCTCACGGCCCTTCTCGAACAGCGGGGTCTCAGGCGAATTCAAGTACTTGGGTTCTCCCTCGCCCATCACGCGGCCGCCAAAACCGATCACCGCGCCGCGCGCGTTGAAGATGGGGAACATCACGCGGTCGCGGAACCGGTCGTAGCGCTTGCCCTCGTTCTCGATCACCAGTCCCGCTTCCACGAGCGCCTTGTCTTCGTACTGCGAAAAGGCGGACTTGAGGCCCTGCCAGCCGTCCGGTGCATAGCCGATCCGGAACCGGGCGGCAATTTCTCCGGTCAGGCCGCGGTTCTTCAGGTACTCGACGGCGCGAGGCGCTTTCTTCAGCTCGGCGCGATAGAAAGCCATCGCCTTCTCCATCACGCCGTAGAGGTCGGTTGCCCGTTCCTCGCGCGCAATCTCGTCCTGGGTCCTGGGCCGCTCGTCGGGGACCTGCATGCCGACGGACGCAGCGAGCTCCTTCACCGCGTCGATGTAACCCATGCCGCCGTAGGCCATCAGGAAGCCGATGGCGTTGCCGTGCTCGCCGCAACCGAAGCAGTGATAGAACTGCTTGGCCGGACTGACCGTGAAGGAAGGGGTCTTCTCGCCGTGGAAGGGGCACAGGCCGAGGTAGTTGGCGCCGCCCTTCTTCAGCTGGACGTAGCGCGAGACGACATCCACGATGTCGACCCGATTGAGCAGATCCTGCTTGAATGAATCCGGGATCACCCCCGGATTGTCATGCAGACAGCTTGGCTTTTACTAGGGCGGAGGCGGCGCCGATGTCGGAGCGGCCGGCAAGGCGCGGCTTGAGCGCCGCCATGACCTTGCCCATGTCCTTGATTCCGGAGGCGCCGCTTTCGGCGATGGCGGCCGCGATCGCGGCCTGCACCTCGGCTTCCGACATCTTCTGGGGGAGGTAGGCCTCCAGCACGGCAATCTCGGCCTTCTCCTTGTCGGCGAGATCCTGGCGCGAAGCCTTCTCGAACTGGGCGATGGACTCGCGCCGCTGCTTGATCATCTTCTCGAGGATGGCGAGGACTTCGGCGTCGCCCAGCTCGGCGCGCTCGTCCACTTCCTTCTGCTTCATCGCCGCGGTGAGCAGGCGCAACGTGGACAGGCGCGCAGCATCCTTGGCGCGCATCGCCGCCTTCACGTCGTCGTGGATTGTCTGCTTGAGGGTCAGTGCGGGTGAATCAGTACATCTTCTGCGGCAGCATCTGGCTGCGCAGGCGCTTGTGATGGCGCTTGACCGCTGCGGCAAGCTTGCGCTTCCTCTCCGCGGTCGGCTTTTCGTAATACTCGCGCGAGCGAAGCTCCGTCAGGAGCCCGGTCTTCTCGACCGTGCGCTTGAAGCGCCGCATCGCGACCTCGAACGGCTCGTTTTCCTTGACTCTTACGGTCGGCATCCAGCCCTCGCCTCAAAAAGGGGCTGAATTGTATCAGAATGAACCGCATGCTCACCCTCGGGATCGAGACCTCTTGCGATGAGACCGGGGTCGCGCTGTATGACGGTGGCGAGGCGCGCCTGCTCGGCCATCTCGTCCATTCCCAGGTCGCGATGCACGAGGCGTACGGCGGCGTCGTGCCCGAGCTCGCTTCACGCGACCACGTACGGCGGCTCGTGCCGCTCACCCGGGACCTGCTGCGCCGGTGCGGGCGCAGCGTGCAGGACGTGAGGGCCATCGGCTACACCGAAGGCCCGGGACTTGCGGGAGCGCTGCTTGTCGGCGCGTCGTTTGCGCACGCGCTCTCCGCCTCGCTTGCGGTGCCGGCCATCGGCGTCCACCACCTGGAAGGGCATCTCCTGTCGCCCCTCCTTGGCGAGCCCGCCCCCGCCTTCCCTTTCGTTGCTTTGCTCGTCTCGGGCGGCCATACCCAGCTGATGCGGGTTCAAGGCGTCGGCGACTATCGCCTTCTCGGGGAAACGCAGGACGACGCCGCCGGCGAGGCCTTTGACAAGACCGCCAAGCTGCTCGGCCTGGGCTATCCGGGCGGTCCTGCGGTTTCCGCGCTCGCCGAGCAGGGCGTTGCCGGTCGGTACCGCCTGCCGCGTCCCATGCTCGGAAGTGGTGACCTTGATTTCAGCTTCTCGGGCTTGAAGACGGCCGTCCTCACCCTCGTCAAGAGCGGCTCGCCGTCGCACGCGGATGTGGCGCGCGCGTTCGTGGAGGCGGTCGTGGATGTCCTCGTCGGCAAATGCATGCAGGCCCTGGACGCAACCGGATTGGAGCGGCTTGTCGTCGCGGGCGGCGTAGGCGCGAACCGCCAGCTGCGGGCGGCGCTCGACGCGCAGGCCGCGCGCCGCGGCGCAAGCGTGTTCTATCCGGCGCCGGAGCTGTGCACGGACAACGGCGCGATGATCGCCTTCGCGGCCTCGCTTCGCCTTGCGGGGGAGAAGAGCGCCTCCGGATTCACCGTCCGGCCGCGCTGGGAGCTCACGCCGTCTTCTTAGCGCCGAGCCTGGGCTCGGTCCCGGAGAGAAGGCGCGAGATGTTCTGCTTGTGCCGCCAGACGAGCAGGGCCGCCATGACGAGCACCGCGAGCGCGGGAAGGCCGGGACCGAGGACGAACAGCGCCGCAAGCGGCGCGAACACGGCGGCGATCAAGGCGGCAAGGGATGAATAGCGCAGGAAGGCGGCGATGATGAGCCACGTGGCGATCGTCCCGAGGCCCACGCGCCAGTCGAGCGCGAGCAGCACCCCCGCGGCGGTCGCCACGCCCTTTCCGCCGGCGAAGCGATAGAACACCGGAAAGAGGTGCCCGACGAAGGCGGCAAGGCCCGCCACGGCGGCGACCACAAGGTTGCCGGTAGCAATCCAGGCCAGCCAGACCGCGAGCCATCCCTTTCCGGCATCGCCGACGAGGGTAAGCACGGCGGCCGCCTTGCTGCCCGAGCGCAGCACGTTCGTGGCGCCGGGATTCCTGGAGCCGTAGCTGCGCGGATCGGGCAGCGCTAACACGCGGCTCACCACGATGGCGAAGGACAGGGACCCGAGGAGGTAACCCGCGATCGCGGCCACGGCAAGACTGAGCGTCAGGTCCACGCCGGGATTCTATAATCGGCGCGCCCCATGGACTCGATCTTCATCCGCGACCTGCGCGTGGACGCCCTCATCGGCTTTCACAAGCGCGAGCGCTACGCGCCGCAGACGCTCACCTTCGACGTCGAGATCGGCATCGCGAACGAAGCCGTGTTCGCCAGCGATCGCGTCGCGGATTGCATCGACTACGACAAGGTCGCCGCGCGAGTGCGCGAAATCGCCACCGGGCATCACTACAACCTCGTCGAGGCGCTCGCCGACCGGGTCGCGCGCGCGATCATCGCCGAGTTCCAGGCCGCCTCCGTCACCGTCTCCGTAGCCAAGCTCGGCGTGTTGCGCGGCGCCGGGCTGGTGGGCGTCAGGATCGAGCGCCGCGCGCCCTAGTCTTCGAGGGCCGCCTCGACGAGCTGCGGGGCCAGGACGCGCACCAGCTCGGCGGGATCGATCCGCACCAGCATGCCGCGCCGGCCGCCGTTGATGTAGATGCTCGGCAAGGCGGCGATGCTGCGCTCCATGAAGACCGGAAGCGGCTTGCGCGTGCCGAAGGGCGACGTTCCGCCCACCTGATAGCCGGAGTGGCGCTGCGCCACCTCGGGCTTGCACGGCTCGATGCGCTTCCTTCCGGCCTGGCGGGCCAGGTTCTTCGTCGAGACCTTGCGGTCGCCGTGCATGAGCACGATGAGCGGCTTCGCCTGCTCGTCCTGCATGACGAGCGTCTTGACAATCTCGTGCTCGGGCACGCCCAGCTCGCGCGCCGACACTTCCGTCCCGCCATGCTCGACGTACGCGTACTCATGCACGGTGAAGCGCACGCCGCGCGCCTTCAGGAACACGGTGGCCGGCGTGTCAGCCACGGGGATGGTGCCGCGCATGAAGCGCCTTGAGACGCTCGCGGGCGACGTGGGTATAGATCTGCGTGGTCGAGATGTCCGCGTGGCCCAGCAGCAGCTGGACAACCCGCAGGTCGGCGCCGTGGTTGATCAGGTGCGTCGCAAAAGCATGGCGCAGGACGTGCGGCGAGAGTTTCCGACCCGGAACCGCGCGCGCGGCGTAGCGGCGGATCAGGTGCCAGAACGCCTGCCGCGTCATGCCGGCGCCGCGCGAGGTGAGGAACAGCGTATCGGATGATCCGTTTCGCGCCAGCTTGTAGCGCACGATCCAGTCGACCGCCATCTCCCCCAATGGCACGAGCCGCTCCTTCGAGCCCTTGCCCATGACGCGCACCACGCCGGCGTCGAGGTTCACCTCGAACGTCTTCAGCGCCACGAGCTCGGAGACGCGCAACCCGGTCGCGTACAGCGTCTCGAGCATGGCGCGGTCGCGTAGCCCGAGCGGGGTCGACGGATCCGGGGCGGCGAGCAGCGCCTCGACGTCCGCTTCGGAAAGCGTCTTCGGGAAGCGCGGCGCCCGCTTCGGCGGATCGAGGTTCAGCGTCGGATCGGCCGGCATGCGCCGCTCGCGCACGCAGTACTGGAAGAAGCGCTTCAGCGTCGATACCCGGCGCGCGGCGCTCGACGCCCGTCCGCGCCGGGAGGCGAGGAAAGCGAAGAGATCCTGCTCGCCGAGCGCGGTCAGCGGCTTGTCGGAGAAGCGGGCGAGCTGCTCGAGGTCCGCGCGGTAGGCGGAGATGGTGTTTTTCGACAAGCCGTCCTCCAGCCACAGCGCGTCGGCGAACGCGTCGAGGAGCGCCGCGTTCGCTTCGCCCAGCGCGCCGACTCCTTCGCCGTTCAGGACGTCAGCTCGAAGGCGTCCGCGCCGATTTCGTGCAGGAGGAGCCAACGCTTGGCTTCCAGGAGATAGCCGCCGGTCGAGTGCGCAAAGCCGCCGAGCCCGTCGGCCGCGACGACGCGATGGCATGGGATCACGATGGGCAGGCGGTTGTCGCCGCACGCCTGCCCAACGGTGCGCGGGTTCGCCTCCGGGCCGAGCTGGCGGGCGAGCGCGCCGTAAGTCTGGGTCTTGCCGCGCGGAATGCGGCACAGCGCCTCCCAGAGCGCGACCTGGAACGGCGTGCCTTCCACGTGGAGCGGCAGGTCGAACCCCGCGTCCGGATCCTCGCGATAGCGTTCGAGCTGGCGCGCCGCCCGTTCGGCGAGCGGGTTCTTCGGCGCCACGGCCGGCGCGGCGGGCGGCAGGTAGCGGATCTCGACGATGCGCCCGTCGCGCGTCGCGACCGCGACGTTCATCTTCGGGAACGGGATGACTACGTCGAACACAGCTTCTCGATCTGCGCCAGCAGATCGTCGGGGACTTCGATGCCGTCGCGCGAAGCGCGCTCGGACGCAAACCGGCGCGCGCCCGGCAGGCGCACCTCCGGGTCGGCCTGCATCGCGGCGACCAGGGTGTTCACCCGCTCGAAGTAGCGGTCCATTCCGGCGAGCTGCGCCGGATCCACGGCGATGAAAGCCTGGCCGATGCGCGGGCGGTTGCCCTGCTCCGAGAAGAACGAGTCCGCCTCGCTGCCGATCGCCGCCCCGGTGAGCGAGGCGCAGATGAGCTCGAACATCAGCGCGAGCATCGCGCCCTTCACGCCGCCGATCGGGAACAGGCTGCCCTGCTCGATCGCTTCCTTAGGATCGGTCGTAGGCTTGCCGTGGCGGTCCAGCGCCCAGCCGTCGGGGATCCTCTCGCCGCGCTTCATCGCCAGCATGATCTTGCCGCGCACGACGGTGGTGAGCGCGAGGTCGATGACCAGGGGATCGGCGTCGCGGCGCGGGAAGATCGCCGCCACCGGATTGGTGCCGAAAAGGCCCTTCTTGCCGCCCCATGCGGGGATCGCTGCCGGCGAGTTGGTGAACGCGAAGCCCACCAGGCCGGCCTTGCCGACCGCCTCGAGATGGATGCCGAGGACGCCGGCGTGCGCGCTGTTCCGGATTCCGGCGAAGGCGATGCCGTTGCGCCGCGCGCGCTGGATCACCTCCTCGATCGCCCATTGCGCCGAAACGTACGGCAGGCCGTCGCGATTGTCGATCAGGCACACCGCTGCGTGGTCAGCCACCATCTCCGGCTGTGCGGCGCCGTCGGTGCGGCCGTTGCGCAGCATGCCGCAGTAGAACGGCACGCGCGACATGCCGTGCGTGGGCAAGCCCTGCGTCTCCGCGCGAACGAGATGCGCGGCGGCCGCGTCGGCCATCTTAGAATGTGCGCCGGCCTTCTCGAGGGCCGTGCGCGCCAGCTGGTGCAGCGTCTGCGCGCTTTTCTTCATGAAAGGATTGTAACCATGGGCAAGATGATCGACCTGACCGCTTCGGACGGACACAAGCTCGCCGCCTACGTCGCCGAGCCGGCGGGAAGGCCGCGCGGCGCCATCGTCGTGATCCAGGAGATCTTCGGGGTCAACAGCCATGTCAAGTCGGTCGCCGACGGCTATGCGGCGGACGGGTACCTCGCCATCGCGCCCGCGATGTTCGACCGCCTGCAGCGCGGCTACGACACCGGGTATTCCCAGCCCGAGGTCCAGGCCGGCATCGCCATGATGCAGAAGCTCGACTGGAAGCAGACGCTGCTCGACGTGGATGCGGCCGTTGCGGAAGCGAAGAAAGCGGGCAAGGTCGGCATCGTCGGCTACTGCTGGGGCGGCACCGTGGCGTGGGTCGCCGCGGCGCGTACGGCGGGGCTCGCTGCCTCCGTTCCCTATTACGGCGGCGGGATGCCGGGCTTCAAGGACGAGAAGCCGAAGATCCCGGTAATGTGCAATTTCGGGGAGAAGGACCAGAGCCCGACGCCTGAGCAGGCGAAGGAGATCCTGGCCAAGCACCCGGAGGTGCAGGGTCACTTCTATGCCGATGCCGGGCACGGCTTCAACTGCGACCAGCGCGGCTCCTACAACGCTGAAGCCTCCAGGCTAGCGCGGCAGCGGGCGCTGGAGTTCTTCCGCAAGCACGTCGGCTAGGCCGGGGGCAGCGCGCAGACCTGCTCATAGCGATAGCGCGCCTTGAGCAGGCTGTTGTACTCGAAGATGTCGAGCGTGCGCTCGTAGGCGGCTTGCGTGATCTCGACGTGCGGCGTCCAGCAGCCGAGCCTCTGGTAGGTCGCGATGCAGTCAGCCAGCACCTTCTCGTCGATCGCCGGGAAGTAGGGCTTCTGGGCGCGCGCGATTTCGACGGCTGAAGCCTCGTTCATGTAGCGCCGCGTCTTGCGATAGGCGCGCATGAAAGCGCGTGCCATGTCGCTGGCGAGCCATCCGTGGGTCGCCGCAAGGCTCGAGAAACCGCACGGCCCGATCTGCCTGCCGACTTCGGCGACCACGTGGCCGACGCCGTCGGCCTGCAGCTGCTGGGGATACGGGCCCTGCTGGTGGACGTACTGCCCTTGGCCGGCGCGGAATGCCTTATCGATCTCCGCCGGGCCGCCGGGGCAGAC
>Ga0196976_1001409_pt1 | contig 10969 bp, 6 predicted proteins | sample S3v_513CmetaG_FD_148644 | JGI IMG/M metagenome (GOLD analysis project Ga0196976, IMG submission 148644) | Soil microbial communities from Anza Borrego desert, Southern California, United States - S3+v_5-13C | ecosystem: Environmental > Terrestrial > Soil > Desert | place: USA: California...
CGGGTCAACGACGACAACCTGCCCATCGCCCTCCACCACGGCTCCCTGGCGGTCGAGCAGCGCCGCAAGGTGGAGGCGGCGATGGCGCGCGGCGCCTTGCGGGCGGTGGTAGCCACCTCCTCCCTCGACCTCGGCATCGACTGGGCGGCGGTGGACCTCGTGGTGCAGATCGGCGCGCCGAAGGGGGCCAGCCGGCTGGTCCAGCGCATCGGCCGCGCCAACCACCGGCTGGACGAGCCGAGCCGCGCCCTGCTGGTCCCCGCCAACCGGTTCGAGGTGCTGGAGTGCCGCGCCGCCGTGGACGCCGTGCGCGAGCACTCCCTGGACGGCGAGCGGCCGCGCCCCGGCGGGCTGGACGTGCTGGCGCAGCACATCCTGGGCATGGCCTGCGCCGAGCCGTTCGACCCGGCCGATCTCTACGACGAGGTGGTCACCGCCGCCCCCTACGCCGATCTGCCGCGCGACGAGTTCGACGACGTCGTGGATTTCGTGGCGACCGGCGGCTACGCGCTCGGCAACTACGACCGCTTCCACCGGCTGGTGGCGGGCGAGGACGGGCGGATGCGGGTGGCCGACCTGCGCGTGGCGCGCCAGTACCGCCTGAACGTCGGCACCATCGTGCAGGAGGCGATGCTGCGCGTGCGCCTGAACCGCGGCCCCGTCCTGGGCGAGGTGGAGGAGTATTTCGTGCAGGGCCTGACGGCCGGCGACACCTTCGTCTTCGCCGGACAGGTGCTGAAGTTCTTAGGGATTCGCGAGATGGAGGTGCAGGTCGCCAAGGGCGGCACGGGGGAACCGAAGGTGCCCGCCTACGCCGGCGGCCGGCTGCCGCTCACCACCCAACTGGCGGCGCGGGTGCGCGCCATCCTGGCCGACCCGCGCGGCTGGACCGGCCTGCCCGACGACGTGCAGGAATGGCTGCGGCTGCAGCGCTGGCGCTCGGTCCTGCCCTCAAGGGACGGGCTGCTGGTCGAGACCTTCCCGCACAAGGGTAAGCGCTTCCTGGTCGCCTACGCCTTCGAGGGGCGCAACGCGCACCAGACGCTGGGCATGCTGCTGACCCGGCGGATGGAGCGCATGGGCCTCGGCCCCCTGGGCTTCGTCGCCACCGACTACGTGCTGGCCGTCTGGTCGCTGCGCTCCCCCGCCGACATGGCGGACCTGTTCGCCCAGGACATGCTGGGCGACGACCTGGAGGCATGGATGGACGAATCCTCCATGCTGCGGCGGACCTTCCGCAACGTGGCGCTGATCACCGGCGTCATCGACCGCCGCCATCCGGGGCAGGAGAAGACGGGGCGGCAGGTCACCTTCTCCTCCGACCTGATCTACGACGTGCTGCGCAAGCACGACCCCGGCCACGTCCTGCTGCGCGCCACCAGGGCGGACGCGGCCGGCGGATTGACGGACGTGCGGCGCCTGTCGGACTTCCTGGCCCGCATCACGGGGCGCATCACGCACAAGGACCTGGACCGCATCTCGCCGCTGGCCGTGCCGGTGATCCTGGAGATTGGCCGTGAATCCGTCGCCGGCTCCGCCACAGACGAACTGCTGGAACAGGCCGCGGCCGAGCTGGTGGCCGAGGCGATGCCGGAACTGGGCGGCGGCGACGCCGGCCAGGGGCGGCTGTTGCTGTGAGAACGGCGGCATGCCTTCCCGGGCGTGGACGGGCGGCCCTGCTTTGGAGTAATCCGGCGCCGTATGGCGTGTCGTTTGGAGTTGTTAGGCCATGGCGCTCAAGGTGCGTGAGGACTTTCGCACCCTCACCGGTCCGGAAAAGGCGGCCATTCTGATGCTGGCGCTGGGCGAGGAGCACGCGGCCAAGCTCTTCGGCATGATGGACGACGAGGAGATCAGGGAGCTGTCCCAGGTAATGGCGAACCTGGGTTCGGTCTCCGCCAACCTGATCGAGCGCCTGTTCGTCGAGTTCGCCGAGCAGATGTCGGCCACTGGCTCGCTGGTCGGCACCTTCGACAGCACGGAACGGCTGCTGCTGAAGACGCTGCCCAAGGACAAGGTCGACTCCATCATGGAGGAGATCCGTGGTCCGGCCGGCCGCACCATGTGGGACAAACTGGGCAACGTGTCGGAAGCGGTGCTCGCCAACTACCTGAAGAACGAATACCCGCAGACGGTGGCCGTGGTGCTCTCGAAGATCCGCCCCGACCACGCGGGGCGCGTGCTGACGCTGCTGCCCGAGAGCTTCGCCATGGAGGTCATCATGCGCATGCTGCGCATGGAGGCGGTGCAGAAGGAGGTGCTGGACGACATCGAGCGCACGCTGCGCACCGAGTTCATGACCAACCTCGCCCGCACCAGCCGCCGCGACGCGCACGAGATGCTGGCGGAGATCTTCAACAACCTGGACCGCACGACCGAGCACCGCTTCATGGCGGCGCTGGAGGAGCGCAACCGTGACAGCGCCGAGCGCATCAAGGCGCTGATGTTCACCTTCGAGGACCTGTCCAAGCTCGACCCGTCCGGCGTGCAGACGCTGCTGCGCAACGTCGACAAGGCCAAGCTGGCCACCGCGCTGAAGGGTGCGTCGGAGACGCTGAAGGACCTGTTCTTCTCCAACATGTCCGAGCGCGCGGCCAAGATCCTGCGCGAGGACATGGCGGCCATGGGCCCGGTGCGCGTCAAGGACGTGGACGAGTCGCAGATGTACATGGTGCAGCTGGCCAAGGATCTGGCGGCGCGCGGCGAGATCGTCATCTCCGAAGGCGGCGGCGAGGGCGAACTCATCTACTGACGCGGTTGCCGGCGGGACGGTCGGCGCGCGGGCGTGTTGTCGTCGGGAACTCCCGCCCGCACAGGAGCCGCGCATGCCCGAACGGAACCAACTCAAGCCCGGCCCATTGAAACCCGGCGTGGTCACCGGGGACGACTACCGTACGCTGGTCCAGGCCTGCCAGGACGGCGGCTATGCCCTGCCGGCGGTCAACGTGGTCGGCACCAACACCGTGAACGCGGTGCTGGAGGCGGCGGCCAAGAACCGCTCCGACGTCATCGTGCAGCTGTCCAACGGCGGTGCCCGCTTCTTCGCCGGCGAGGGCATGAAGGACGAGCTGCAGGCGCGCATCCTGGGCGCCGTCTCCGCCGCGCGGCACGTGCACCTGCTGGCCGAGCAGTACGGCGTGTGCGTGATCCTGCACACCGACCACGCGGCCAAGGAGCTGATCCCCTGGGTCGAGGGCATGATCGCCCATGGCGAGGCGCACTTCCGCCAGACCGGCAAGCCACTGTTCAGCTCCCACATGCTCGACCTGTCGGAGGAGTCGCTGGAGGACAACCTGGCGGAGTGCGCGCGCGTGCTGCGCCGCATGGCGCCGCTGGGCATGAGCCTGGAGATCGAACTGGGCGTCACCGGCGGCGAGGAGGACGGCGTGGGCTCCGAAGACCTGGAGCGCGCCGACAACACCCGCCTCTACACCCAGCCGGAGGATGTGCTGCGCGCCTATGAGGTGCTGGCGCCGATCGGGCATTTCTCGGTGGCGGCGTCGTTCGGCAACGTGCACGGCGTCTACGCGCCCGGCAACGTGAAGCTGCGGCCGGAGATCCTCGGCGCCTCCCAGGAACTGGTGAGCGAGCGGCACGGCGGGGGCAAGAAGCCGCTGCCGCTGGTGTTCCACGGCGGGTCGGGGTCGGAGAAGGAGAAGATCGCGCAGGCGGTGGGGTTCGGCGTGTTCAAGATGAACATCGACACCGACACCCAGTTCGCCTTCGCCGAGGCCATCGGCCGTTTCGTGCTGGAGAACGAGGCGGCGTTCCGCCACCAGATCCACCCGGAGACCGGCAAGCCGCACAAGAAGCTGTACGACCCGCGCAAGTGGCTGCGCATCGGCGAACTGGGCCTCGTCCAGCGCCTGGACGAGGCCTTCGCCGATCTGGGATCGGCGGGAAAGTCGCTGGCGGCGGGGTGAGGCGTCACGCCAGCGCGCCGCGTTCGGCGCGCAGGGCCTCCAGCTTCTTCTCCAGCTTGGCGATCTTCTTGTCGAGCTTGCGCCGGCGCTTGCCGCCGCCCTTCCCGGCCGCGTCCATCAGCGGGCGCACGCGCGCCAGGATGGCGCGGCGGTCGTCGTCGGGCAGGCGCTTCCAGCCGCGCACCTCCGCCTTGCTGCGGAAGCAGCCGCGGCACAGGCCGGCGGAGTCGAATTTGCAGATCTTGACGCAGGGGTCCTTGGAAAGGTCGGGCATCGTGGGAGCGGGGGTTGGCGGGGCGCTATCCAATCTGTTGCGCCGCACACCCCCGGCAAGCGGCGCCCATCAGATTCCCGCCTGACCGGCCTGCATGTCGGCGCGCATCTGGCGGACATAGGTGCGGAAGTCGACCTCCAGCACGTAGCGGGCGGAGTCCACGTAGGTTTCGCGCTGGCGGGCGCGGTGCTGCTCCACCTCGCGCTCCTGCGCGGCGCGGTCCGGCAGGGTCATGGCGCCGGACAGCAGTGCGGCGATCCAGCGGCCCTGCACCTCGACCAGCGGGATGGTGGGGCCGACCGGCTGCACGAGGCCGGCGAAGATCAGGCCCGGATGGCGCAGCGAGACCATGCGGCGGTACAGGCGCCCGGCCTCCGCCTGCGGGTCGAACGCGTCCGCGTCCAGGAAGGGGAAGGCGATCTCGTAGCCGGTGGCGTAGACGATGGCGTCGAAGCGCTTGCGGCTGCCGTCCTCGAACTCCACGTCGCCGCCGTCCAGGCGGCGGACGTTGGGCTTCACGCTGATCCAGCCGTGGCCGAGGTAGGGCAGCAGTTCCTGGCTGAGCGTCGCGTGCTCGCGCCACATGGGATGGTCGGGCCTGGGCAGGCCGAAGCGGCTCTGGTCACCCACGCCCAGGCGCACGAGGCGGGCCATGATGCGGCGGGTCCAGCGCGTGGGCAGTCCGAGCTTTTTCGAGAAGAAGCCGGACCACTGGTCGATGGGCCGGCCGAACAGGTACTTGGGCATCACCCAGGCGCTGCGCCGGGTGGAGATGGTGACGTCGGCGGCGCGCCGGCACAGGTCCACCGCGATGTCCACGGCCGAATTGCCGAGCCCGACCACCAGAACCGACCTGCCCTCGAACGGCTGGGCGGTGCGGTAGTGGTGGGAGTGCAGCGCCTCCCCCGCGAAGGCGCCGGGGAAACCGGGCAGGCGCGGTTTCCACAGGTGGCCGTTGGCGACGATCACCGTGCGGTAGCGGCGCGCCTCGCCGGTGGACAGGCGCACGCGCCAATGGCCGTCCGGCTCCCGCTCCACCGCCTCGACCGCGGTGCGGAAGGTGACGAGGGGGCGGACGCCGAAGTGGTCGGCGTAGTCCTCCAGGTAGCGCAGGAACTGCTGGTGCGAGAGGAAGTCCGGCATCGACTTCGGGATCGGGAAGTCGGGGTAGCCGAGGTTGTCGCGGCTGGTGTCCAGGTGCAGGCTGGCATAGGCGGACGACAGGCCGCTGTCGTTCTCGTACCGCCACATGCCGCCGACGTCGGAGCCCTTCTCGAAGCAGTCGAAGGACAGGCCGCGCTGGTGCAGCGCCTTGGCGACGGTGACGCCGGAGGAGCCGGCGCCGACGATGCAGGTCTCGCGCAGCGGAAGCCGGGAGTCGGCGGCCGGGGACGGCCGGTGGAGATGAGCCCCGTCGTGGTGGATCTCGTCCGGCACGTCACTCTCCTTTGCGGTGGGTCAAGAGCGGTGGGTTAGGCGCGGTTGGTCAGGTAATCGGCGATGACGGCGGCGACGTCGGGGTCGGGAGCGATGCCCAGCCGGCCGGCGACGCCGGACACGAGGTGCCGGGGCCAGCCGCCGACGATCGCCTGCACCCGCGGGTTGGGGCGGTACGCGACCCGGCCGGTGCCGGGAAGTGCGTGCACGGCGTCCGCCATGGCGGCGGCGGAGACCGTGAGCGACGGCAGGTTGACGGCGCGGCGCGCGGGGATCTCCGCCTCCGGCGCGTCGTGCAGGCGGATCAGCGCCGCCGCCACGGCACCCGCCGACGCGATGGGCACCGGCGTGTCCGGCGCCAGCGGCACGGTCACGTCGCGCCCGGCCAGCGGCTCGCGCAGGATCGCCGCCACCATGTCCGATACGGGCGGATCCGACACGGTGGGCGTGCCGGCGCTTTGCCCCGGGCGGACCAGCACGATGGGCAGGCGCAGCGCGCGGCCGTCGATGCGGCCGTGGCGGCTGTAATCCGCGATCAGCAGCTCGGCGATCGCCTTGTGCGTGCCGTAGGTCGTCGTGGGGGCGTGCGCCACGCCCTCGTCCACCTGCGGCGGCAGGTCGCCGCCGTATACGGCCAGGGAGCTGGTGAACACCACCCTGGGGCGGTTCGCGGCGCGGTCGATCAGCTGGCGCAACGCCTCGACGTTGGTGAGGTAGCCGCGCGCGGGGTCCCGCTCGACGTCCAGCGTCAGGCCGGCGGCGAGGTGGAACAGGCTGTCGAACGGCCGGGCGGCGAGGGCCGCGACCTGTTCGGCGTCGGCGAGATCGCAGGCGACGCTCTCGACGGCGATGCCGCCCGTGCTGCCGCCCACGTCGCCGGCATTCACGGGGGCGCGGTCGGCCAGCGTGAGGTGCGTGATCGGCGCGCGGCCGTCCCGGTGGGTGAGCGCGCCGGCCGCGACCAGCGCGCGGACCAGCCGGCGGCCCAGGAACCCGCCGGCCCCGGTGACAAGAACCCGGCTCATGACAGTTCCCCCTCCCTTTTGTGCCGGCGCTGCGGCCGTTTGCAAAACATACTACGCGGTAGGTTTTTTACAACGCCACACGGGTTGGGGGTATTCGGGCCGAGAGCCCGGTTCCGGATCTGCGGACCGTGGGTTGGGTTGAGTTCCCACCGGCGCAGGCGCGTCGATCCGCAGCGGGGTGGAACTGGGACAATAGGACAAAGCCCCTCTCCCCTGGCGGGAGAGGGGTTGGGGAGAGGGGGGTAGCCGCCTCTCGCGCTGGCCTTCAGCCAGCGCTGACGGCGTCAGGCGGATGCCTTTGGCATCCGCTGAGAGCCGACAGGCGGAACATGACTCTCTTCCGCCCTGCCGGGCGTAACCACCCTCTCCCCAACCCCTCCCCCGTCAAGGGGGAGGGGCTATGAGGAGTGCCTGCCCTTGTTGCTTTCTTGGCGCCAGCCGCAAAACCCAACGCGCACGCGATGCAGACGGCGTTGGGTTTTCGCTGGCGCTCAACCCAACCTACGGTGCGGCGCGGGGGCGGTGGACCGGGCTGCATTGGGCGACTGTTTAGGAAAATTTCGCGATAATTGGCGATTGTGCGCCGAGCACTTTCCCAGTTCACAAACGCGTGCTGTTCGCGTACAGCCTAACCCAATCTAAAGAGGTAGGGCACGCCGGGCCGGACACGGTTTGGTGGCGGCGCCCACGGCCGGACGGGGGTTGGGAGAACGATGGCGACGGGCGTTTCCATTACCGGCGGGAGTGGCACCGCGGCGATCGACACCACGCTGATCGGAAGCATGTGGAACGGCACGGCGCTGACCTACAGCTTTCCCACGGCGTACGGCGACCTGGGGGACTACGACGCGGAGAACCGGGTGGAGGAGGCCTCCTTCGGCACCCTGGACGGGGCGGCGCAAAGTGCCGTCGAGGCCGTCCTGGCGCGCTGGAGCGCGGTGTCCGGCCTGACCTTCACCAGGGCGTCCGGCCCGACCGGCGGCGACCTGCGGATCTATCGGTACACGGTGGACAACCCCACCGCCCAGGTGGTCGACTTCCCGTCCGACAAGCCGGAAGGCGGCGACGTCCAGCTGGGCGACGCCCTTGCCGGCGCCGGCTGGACGCCGGGCTCCTACGCCTATTTCACGCTGGTGCACGAGTTCGGCCACGCGCTGGGCCTGAAACACCCGCACGACACCGTTGGCGCCCTGCCGGCAGCCCCCGCTTCGGAGGATTCCGTCGAAGTCTCGGTGATGAGCTATCGCAGCTTCCGGGGGCAGGCGCTGGGCGGCTATACGCTCGCCGAAGGCAGCTACCCGGCGGGGCCGATGCTGAACGACATCGCCGCCATCCAGTATCTGTACGGTCCCAACTGGACCACCAGCAGCGGCGACACGGTCTACACCTTCGACCCCAGCCACAGCGTCGTCCTGACGACGATCTGGGACGGCGGCGGCACCGACACCTACAACCTGTCGAACTACACCACCGCCCTGACCATCGACCTGACGCCGGGCGGGTGGTCCAGCTTCGGCGGGCAGTACGCGCTTCTGGACGTCGGCACCGATGCCTACGCCGCGGCCAACCTGGCCAACCCCTACCTGTTCGAAGGCGACCCGCGGTCGCTGATCGAGAACGCCAGCGGCGGCACGGGCAACGACCTGATCACCGGCAACCAGGCCGACAACACGCTGGAAGGCGGCGGCGGCAACGACACGCTGAACGGCGGCACGGGCAACGACACGCTGGTGGGCGGTGCAGGCGCGGACTCGCTGGCCGGCGGCGACGGCACGGACGTGCTGACCTACGCCGGATCGGCGGAGGGCGTGGTCGTGGACCTGGGCGCCGGCGCCGGGGTGGGCGGCCACGCCGAGGGCGATACCATCGGCGGCGTCGAGGTGCTGATCGGCTCCGCCCACGCCGACACGCTGGCGGCCGGCGGCGGTGCCGAGACGCTGAGCGGCGGGGCCGGCAACGACGTGCTGACCAGCGGGACCGGCAACGACGTGTTCGCCTTCGCCGCCAGCGGCAACGGCACCGACATCATCACCGACTTCGCCGCCGGCGACGTCATCCGCGTGGCCGGGGCGGCCTTGTCCGGCACGGTGACGGCGGGGGACGGGAGCGTGGTGACCGCCGGCTCGGTCCAGGTCGGCGCCACAGTGAGCGGCGTCACCACGCTGCACCTCGACACCGACGGCGCCGCCGACGCGGCGGAGTTGAGCATCGCGCTGACCGGTGCGTTCGGCGTGGGCGACTTCACGCTGTCGGGCACCGACGTCCGCCGCTACATCGCCCCGCCGCCCTCCCCGCCCGCGGCCTCCGACGGGGGCGGCGGAAGCGGCGACGGCGGGGGCACGCGCACGGAGACGGTGGGCGGCACCACGGTGCAGACCACGATCACGGGCAGCGGCGCCACCGCCAGCGTGTCGGTCTCCATCGCCCCGCCCGGCAACGGGACGCCGGTGCCGGTGCCGATCACCGGCGGCTCCTCCGGCCCGACCCTGTTCGCCACGCTGCCGGCCGGCGTCGGCCTGTCCGCCACCGGGCCGCAGAACCCGCAGGGCCGGACGGACGCGGTGAACACGCTGACCACGGTGCTGGCCACGCTGGAAAGCGACCCGTCGCGCAGCGGGCCGCTCACCGGCGCCATCACCGGCTATGCCGCGACGCTGCCGGAGACCACCACCCTGGTCGTGCGGACGATCACGCCGACGGTGGGCGGCGGAACGGCGCCGGGCGCGCCGATCACCATCACCGGCGGCGGATCCGGCACGGAAGCCCTGGTGCTGGACACCCGCGGCCTGCCCCCCGGCACCGTGCTGAACGTCGACAACGTCGGCTTCGTCGTGGTGGTCGGCAACGCGCAGCTGGGCGGCGGGGCGGGGTCGCAGTACGCGGTGGGCGACGGCGGAGGACAGGTCATGGTGCTGGGCGCCGACGACGACACGCTGCGCGGCGGGGCCGGCGACGATGTCGTCGGCTCACGCGAGGGCGACGACCTGATCTTCGGCGATGAGGGCGCCGACACGGTGACCGGCGGCGTGGGCAACGACGCGCTGTACGGCAACCAGCAGGATGATTTGGTGTACGGCAACCAGGGCTTCGACACGCTGTTCGGCGGGCAGGACCGGGACACGCTGTTCGGTGGGCAGGACGGCGACGTGCTGTACGGCAACCTGGGCGCCGATGCGCTGTACGGCAATCTGGGCGGCGATACCCTGTTCGGCGGGCAAGGCGACGACGCGCTGTTCGGCGGCCAGGGCAACGACGTGCTGGCCGGCAACCGGGGGGCGGACACGCTGGCCGGCGGGCTGGGCGCGGACGTGTTCCGCCTGGGCGCGCCGGGCGAGGGGGTGGACGCGGTCGCCGACTTCACCTTGGGCGAGGACAGGATGGCCGTATCCGGCCCGAACTTCGGCAGCCTGCCGGCGGGCACCGTGTCGGCGGCAAACTTCGCGCTGGACAACCCGGTGTCGGCCGACACGCGGTTCGTGTTCGACACGCGCACCGGCGCCCTGTCGTTCGACGCCGACGGCAGCGGCGCCGGGGCGGCGGTGACCGTTGCCACGCTGAACGTCCGCATGCTGACGCACACGGACATCTTGGTGTTGGGCAGTTAGCGCGGGCGCATCTAGCGCGGGCGCAGGCCCTCGACCAGGGGCCGCACCATCTTCTCCGCCAGCGCGTCGCGGGCGGCGGGGCTGTCGTCGGCGTCCGGCCGGTACCAGTAGATCGACCACTGCAGCGCGCCCAGCAGCACCTTGACGGTGACCGACAGGTCGAGGTCGGCCAGCGTGCCGTCGGCCCGCGCGGCGGCGAGCTGGCGCTTGAACAGCCCTTCGAACGCGTCGCGGCTGGCGATCAGCTCGTCCAGCGTCCGGCGCTGGTCGGGCGTGGTGGGGCCGAACCGGTGCACCTGGACGCCCTGCGCCACCACGGTTTCCAGCGCGTGGTGGTCCATCATGGCGCGGGCGTGCGCAAGCAGCATGGCGGTGAGCACCGCCAGCCCGTCGCCCGGCGCGCGCGCCGCCGGCTCCACGGCCTCGAACAGGCGGGCCATGCCCTCGCGGTGGACGGCGAAGAACAGGTCCGTCTTGGAGGCGTAGTGGTGGTAGATCCGCCCCTTGGTGCAGCCCAGGCGGCGGGCGACGTCATCGACGCTGGTGGCGTGATAGCCCTTTTCCATGAAGCATTCGGCGGCCATGGCGACGATGTCCTGCTTGCGCCAGTCCTTCCCGCGCCCGCCCCCGCTCCCGCCGTGTGCGTCGTGCGTCTCGCGCGCGTCGTGCGTCTCTGCCAAGGATCGCGTGCCCCTCTCGCCGTCC
>Ga0196976_1001410_pt1 | contig 10967 bp, 8 predicted proteins | sample S3v_513CmetaG_FD_148644 | JGI IMG/M metagenome (GOLD analysis project Ga0196976, IMG submission 148644) | Soil microbial communities from Anza Borrego desert, Southern California, United States - S3+v_5-13C | ecosystem: Environmental > Terrestrial > Soil > Desert | place: USA: California...
GTCGCCTTCGAAGTCGCCATGCTCCTTCGTGTTGACGGAGACCATCTTCTTGCCGTCCATCTTGGCGCCGGAAACCCGGGCTTCGAAGACCATCTTCACGCCGGCCTCTTCGAGGATGCGGCGGATTTCGATCTCGATGACGTTGACGTTGTACAGGGTGGCATGCTCATGGTCGGGGAAGTTGATGTTCTGATGGGTGGAAATCCGGTCGCAAGCATCGAACAGTTCGCCGGCGCCCAGGGCAAACATCTCTTCGGTAGCAGTCCAGCGGCCGTTGTTCCGCATGATGCCGCCAACGAGACCGGTGCCCAGGAGGGCGTCAGTGCGCTCGAGCAGGGTCACATCAGCGCCAGCCTTAGCAGCCACCAGAGCCGCAGCGCAACCGGACCAACCGCCACCAACTACGACAACCTTCTTCAATTCAGCAACCCCCAATAAAGAATATAGTGTGCTTGCAATAGTTACCGTTTGAAGTAATCGAGCCATTCATTCCGCTCATCACTGATGAGGAGCGGTTGAGCAAAAGAAAGGGCGGTCAACTCTGTTGTTCCGCACGATATCGCTCGACAGCATCGATCAGCAGGTTCAGGTGCTGGATCATGATCTGTTCCGCTCGCTCCGAGTCATGAGCACGAATCGCTTCCAGAATCTCTACGTGCTGTCGGCTCAAAGTCGGTTTGAGCATCCTACGAATCGATTCGGGAATCATGCTTGACTGGGCCTCATCATGGATGAGCCGAGTGGCTGCCTGCAGGACCTTGTTACCGGAGACTTCAGCAAGTCGGGCATGAAACGTAAAGTCCGCCGCTGCCGCCGCCTCAGGGTCACTGACGATCTCGTACCGACCCAGCAAAACCTCCAGGGCTTCGATATCCCGATCGGTGGCGCAGATGGCTGCCAACCGGGCCGCCTCCCGTTCCAGAGCCCGTCGGGCGACCAGCACCCCTACCACTTCGTTCAGATCTTCGGGGTGCAGGGCACTCATCAACTGCGTCGATGAGTGCGCCAGCGCCCGGTTGTGCTCCAGTTGAGCCAGCCGGGCCCTTCCCTTTTCCGTCAAAGTCCGGCCCCGAAATCCCCAGCGTTCCGTGTAGCTAGCCAGGTCCAATTCCCGAAGAAACCGTCCCACCGTCGCCTCACTGATCTCGCTGCCAATTTGCCGGAGCCAGTCACAAATGACACCGGAGCCCACCGGCCCATCAGATGTGGCCAGATGGCCCAGCACCAGGTACTCCAATTCAAGATCCTCGGCCATTTCGGGTCACTTCCTGCGGTGGACTTCCTACCGCCCAGCGAAAGTGACTGCCGCTCCCAGCGAGAGCTTCAGTTCAGCACCCGTAGCTGGGCGAGCGGATTTCACGATGATGTTGAGATGGTTCGGCAAATGGGTCTCATCAAAACCGGCCAGCGTGCCAATCTCGATGCCATCCACGGTTACCGGGGAACCGACGATCGCCATGCCGCCTTCGAGCACTTCAAAGAACCCGGCGTACCAGACCCGCTCTACCACGCCGCCCGGAATGGCGGTCTCCTCATCGGTGAGGATCAGTTCGTGAATCTCGTGCTTCTGAACAGCACGGGAAGGCGGCTTGATCAGGTTCAGACCACGTCCGGTCAAATGACCGTCCAGCACCACGCACAGCTTGCCTTGGATCGGAGTGGCGCTGTGGTACGGGCTCTTTTCAAAGAGACTGCGGGCGTACGGATCCTTCGTCACCATCGGCACGTCCACCTCATTGCGACGTCATGTCAGGGATTTTGGCTGCTCATCGATGATGAGCTGCTCGTCCTGCTATAGTTGTACACCACGAGGATGATTCTCATCCATAGTCCTTTGGGAGGAGTATAGTACTAGTGCGCGATGGGGGCTTCTGCCGTATCTTCGGACTTGCGCTTCACAATATGGATAAGAAAGGGCCGACCGGGCTCAGCAGGGAGCGCACGGCCGGCCCTTTGCAGTTAGGATCCCCTGATTACCAGATCAGTACGGCGACGATTGTTGCCACAATCAGGCCGACGACGACCGGGACGAAGTTCTTGCGGGCCAGGTCCTCAGCGGAGACACCAGCGAAGCCGGCGACAGCGACGAGGGAGGACCAGGCGACGATCGTGCCGCCACCCGTCCAGACGGAGCCCATCTGACCAACAGCGGCGAGCATCGCGGGATCGATGTTGGTGCCGGTGGCCAGAGCGCCGGAGAGGGCGCCGGTCAGGGGCAGGCCAGCGAAGCCGGAGCCGTCGATACCGGTCAGCATACCAACCAGCAGCACACCGAAGGCGGCGATGAAGCCGTTGTTCGGGATGTGGGTCTGCAGCATCTTCACGAGGTCGAACAGGAAGCCAGGGGCGCCTTCACCGAACACGGCCGCAGAGTGCTCCGGGCCACCAAGGAAGAAGAACGCAGCGATGGGGATGATGGAGCCCATGATCTTCATGGCGAAACCGAAGCCTTCCTTCAGGCGGTCGGCAGCCTCTTCCCAGGCCTCGTTACCGTAGTGGACGACAGTGGCGATCAGCATGATGATGGCAGCGGTGCCACCGATCAGAGCGCCGGCGTCGCCACCCTTGATCTCAAAGCCGATCATGGCGGCCACGACGAGCAGGAAGGAGACAACGGTCAGAATGGCCAGGGGGCCGGCAGCAGCGGTCTCAACAACCTTCTTCTCAGCAGCAGCAGCGGCCTGGGTCTCAGCGAGGAGCTCTTCAGGCTGCCGGATCTCCTTGCGGAGGGAGAAGTAAAGCCAGGTGGCAGAGATGGCACCGACGATCAGGGTCAGGACGACACCCTTGCTATAGACCGGGGCGGCGTCGGCCAGGCCGGCGGCCTTGGCAGAGATGGACGGGGCGACACGCATCAGAGCGTCAGAGGCAAGGGCCATGCCCTGGCCGGACAGCGTGACAGCGACGGCGATGCCCATCGGGGAGAGGCCAGCAGCGGCAGCGGCCGGCATCAGCACGGCGGCGACCAGCGGAATGGCCGGGGTGGGCCAGAAGCAGGTGGAGATGATGGCGGTTGCGCCGAAGAGGACCCAGTAAGCCACATGGCCGTTGACCATCAGCTTCTTGATCGGAGCGACCATCTTCAGGTCAGCGCCGGTCTTCTTCAGAGCATTGAGCATACCAACCATGAAAGCGATCAGAAGAATGATGCCGAAGAGTTCCTTGGCCGCGACGATCGAAGCGTTGTAAATGGCGCCGGCGCCGCCGATGATGCCGGTCAGGAAACCACCCTTGTAGGCCCAGCCCACCGCAAAAGTAGCAACGATGGACGGGAACACGACGCCCTTACGTGCAGCCATGAAGCCAAGAACCGCAACGGCACCCAGCACGTATACCCAGTGTGCAAGTGTCATTGTGCAGAACCTCCCGGTTGTACCGTAGATTTTGAAGCCGTAGCCGGGGGGACTTGAAACCGGGGCAACAAATCGCTCATCATTGGTGAGCGATTCAGAACGGAACTGAACACTGAATCGCAGGCGTTTAGTAACCGGCTCCACTCAGATGCGCTGCAGACCCCTCGTGCATTTCACCGTGGCCAATGCCCTTGCATGATTGTGAAACAGGGCACTTACGGCTTGCGTCACCTCCGTGGTGCAGCGGTTATTAAGAGTTGTACCATGCCGGAGAAGGAGACGGATATAGTCCTTTGGAACGAGCACCCCGGCAGGGAACTGCGCGCTGCCACAGTAGACCTTTACTCGGCATTCTTCCGCGGCCACAGGTTGCACACCTGATGGCGCTAGCCTTCAGGATCTGCCTGTTCCCATTTGCCTTCCAGTCAGAGTGCCGAAAACACTAGGCTTCATCACGTTCAAGGTGTTTGAGAATCCATCTCATTAATTTTCACGTACGGCCTTTGAATAGTGAAACATTTCACGAGGTCGCTCGAGTCTGTGGCGACGGTTTTTGGGCGGCTGCTGTCTATCAGGCGCGCGGCGGAAAAAGCATCACGCCGGGTATAGACCTTGGTTTTATTTTCGTAGGGTGTAAACCTAATGAGGAAATAAAAGGAGACCACCGATTATTCGGTGGTCTCCGACGATACTTAGGTCTGACTTGCTATTCCACGGTGACACTTTTGGCAAGATTCCGGGGCTTGTCGACATCCGCGCCCCGGGCGGTGGCGGCATAGTAGGCGAGCATCTGCAGCGGGAGGACGGAGAGCACCGGCGCCAGGAACTTGTGGCTGCGCGGCAGGTAGAATACCTCGTCGCAGTGGTGCTTGGTCTGCTCGTCGCCGTCAATGGCAATGCCGATCACGTACGCGTCGCGGGCCCGCACTTCCTGAATGTTGGAGATGGTCTTCTCCGACAGTTCGGGCTGGGTGTTCAGCGCGATCACCGGCACGCCGCGGGTGATCAGCGCCAGGGTGCCGTGCTTCAGTTCGCCGGCGGCGTACGCCTCAGCGTGAATATAGCTGATCTCCTTCAGCTTGAGCTGGCCTTCCAGCGCTACGGCGTAGTCCAGGTTCCGGCCGATGAAGAAGACGTCTTCCTTGCGGGCCAGCTGTGCCGCGACGTTCTTGATCGGCTCTTCCATGTGTTCCAGCACCACGGCTGCGTGCGTCGAGAGGTCGCGCAGGGAGGTGATGATCTCCTTCGCCTCGGTGGCGGGCAGACGGCCGTTCTGCTGCCCGAGCCAGAGGGCCAGCAGGGTCACGGCGATCAACTGCGTGGTGTACGCCTTGGTGGAGGCCACGGCGATTTCCGGGCCGGCCCAGGTGTACAGGACCCAGTCGGCCTCGCGGGCGATGGAGGAACCGACCACGTTGGTGATGGCAAGGACCTTGGCGCCCTTGCTCTTCGCTTCACGCATGGCCGCCAGGGTATCGGCGGTTTCGCCGGACTGGGAAATGGCCAGGAAGAGCGTGTCCGAGTCGACCATCGGGTCGCGGTAGCGGTATTCGGAGGCGATGTCCCACTCCACGGGGATACCGGCCAGTTTCTCGATCAGGTACCGGCCCACAAAGCCGGCATGCGAAGCCGTGCCGCAGGCGACAATGGCCACCTTGCGCAGGGTGCGGGCCTTCTCGGCGGGCAGCCCCAGTTCGGGCAGCACCACCTGCGTGTTGTCGTCGGTAATCCGGCCGATCAGGGTGTCACGAATCGCCTTGGGCTGCTCGTGAATCTCCTTGAGCATGAAGTGGGCGTAGCCGCCGCGCTCGGCCTGACCGGGGTCCCAGTTGACATCGATGATCTGCGGGGTAATGGGGGCGCCATCAATCGTGGTCAGGCTGACGCCGTCGCGGGTCAGAACGGCCATCTGGCCCTCTTCCAGGGCGATGACCCGGCGGGTGTGCTTCAAAATGGCCGGAATGTCGGAGGCCAGGAAGTTCTCGCCTTCGCCCAAGCCGATGACCAGCGGCGAAGCTTCCTTGACGGCGACAATCTTGTCCGGCTCGTCCTGACACATGACAGCCAGTGCGTAAGCGCCGCGCAGCATCTGCGCCACGTGCCGGACGGCGGAAACGAGGTCACCCTTGTAATAGGATTCCACGAGGTGCGGAATCACTTCGGTATCGGTCTGCGACTTGAAAACGTGGCCATGCTGCTGAAGAACCTCTTTGAGTTGCACGTAGTTTTCAATGATCCCGTTATGAATGACGACAAACTTGCCCGTGCAGTCGGTGTGCGGGTGCGAGTTCGTATCAGAAGGCCGGCCATGAGTCGCCCAACGGGTATGCCCAATGCCGATGACGCCTTCGCTGAAGTCACCGTTGACCTTGCCTTCCAGGTTGACCAGGCGGCCGACGCTCTTTTCTACCCGCGCCGTACCGGTCTGAATGATCGCGACGCCAGCAGAGTCATAGCCGCGGTACTCCAGCTTCTTCAGGCCCTCAATCAGGATAGGCAGGGCCGGCTTGGTGCCGATATATCCAACAATGCCGCACATGCAATTAGGTCCCCCTTGCGTGGTGAAATGACGCTTCATTAAACGCAAAAACAGCCATGCCACATACACCTACAGTGCGTAGGTGTCTTTCGTGGACACGGCTGCCAAGGGCAGCATTTGGCCCGCTGCCCGCTTTATTAGGCGTATACCAAAGCCGGAGACGAAAATGCCGTCTCTGGCCTCACCTGGCTCTTTTGTCCCCGGAATTACTTCCGGGATTTGTAGAGCCGCTACGGTTGTGAGCAACCGGGGGTCACCCGCCGATGATCCGAGATCCCCCACCTCGTCAACTTGGACGCAGCCGAAGCTGCATCTGTCCAAGCCCTGGCGCTGAGTTTAATTCACCGTGTCCCTGTGAAGTTTTACAGACCACAGGTGCCCGACCAGTCGAGGCAGCATTCCCCCTTTCAAGCTTTTGGCGCAACCCTCCCCACTATACGCAAATCGACAGATATGCGTCAAGGTAAAGTTTAGCCAGTTGGCTGGGACAGGGTCACCGTCCCAGCCCTCGTTTGTTACAGTCCGAACTTGAGGCTTGTTACGGCTTGAACTTGAGCACAGGTTCCGTTTTGAACAGGTTCTGAGCGTCCAGTTCCGCCGGGGTGATCGGCTTGCTCCACTCTTGCTGGTGAAGCATGGCGGGGCGGCCGTTGATCCAAAGTTGAACCGCCTTGACGTTCGGAACCCGGGCCAGCGAGTACACGAACGCCGCCTTGATCCTGGCGACATCGCCGGCCTGGGCCTTCGCCATTTCCATCGACAGGTCGACCGTGGCGACTCCCGTTGTAGCATTATAATCGACGCTGAGAACCTTTGTGCCGGCGGGTACGCCGCTGTACAGCTTCAGGTCCTCAGGGGCGCCCACGACCAGCTCGGCAGTCCGTTTGATCAGCGACGTGGTCTGCTCAATTCGGACTTCCACCGGCTGGAGTGTGTCTGCTTGCTGCAGTCCGTCTGCATAGTAGATGGTCACAAGCGAGGTTTTGGCTGCCCCGGCGGACCGGTCAATATGGGTCCGCTTGTCGAGCAGATCCTTGGTGGGATCCGCTGCCGGCGGGGGCGTCTGGGCGGCGGGCTGGGTGGCCGGAGCTGCTGCCGGCGCCTGATTCTGTACGGTCGGTTTGGGGACCGAAACAGCCGGCGACTGCTGCTGTGGCTGCTCGGGTTCCGGGCGGTAGTTCTTGGCCCAGTAACCAACGCCCAGTACCACGACCACACCCAGCAAAATCAGCCCGGCAGGCCCGGTTATGGCCCGCATCAGTCCGCCGGAGTTCCGTGACCGGCCGCCCTTGCGGCGGCCAGAGCCGGCCCGGTAGACTTTGGCTCTCTGGGGAGGCTTGTGGCTGGATACTCTGGCTTTACTGGAGTTCAGCGTTAATGACCTCCTTGATTTGGCGGGCCATCGTGCGGATGCCTTCCAGAGACGGACCCTCCAGCATGACCCGAATCAGCGGCTCAGTGCCGGAAGCGCGGACCAGTATCCGTCCCTGATCGCCCAGGCCTTCTTCGGCCGTGCGAATGGCAGCAGCGATAGCAGGGTTGCTGTCCCATCCTTCCTTGCTCTTGACCCGAACGTTCTCCAGGTGCTGTGGCAGGCGCTGCATCTGCCCGGCCAGGTCCGACATGGGCCGGCTGCCGCGGGCCAGAATCGAGACAAGCTGCGCTGCCGTCAGAATGCCATCGCCGGTGGTGGAATACTCACCGAAGATCACGTGGCCTGACTGCTCGCCGCCCATCACGTACTCGCCCTTTTGCATCTCCTCCAGCACGTACCGGTCGCCGACCTTGGCCTCGATCAGCTTGACGCCGTGCTTGCGCATCAGCAGCTTGAGCCCCATGTTTGACATGACGGTAACCACCAGCGTATCCTTGGCCAGTTCGCCGCGGGCGTGGGCATCCAGCGCGCAGATCGCCATGATCTGGTCGCCGTCAACAATGTCGCCCCGCTCATCCACCGCGATGCAGCGGTCGGCATCGCCATCGAAGGCGACGCCCACGTCAGCCTGGTGCACCACGACCATCTTCTGCAGTTCGTCGGGGTGGGTGGAGCCGCAGCCCCGGTTGATATTCAGCCCGTCGGGCGCCGTGTTCAAGGCGATCACTTCGGCGCCCAGCCGCCGCAGAATTTCCGGACCGAGGCGATAGGCGGCGCCGTGCCCGCAGTCAACGACCACCCGCAGCCGCTTGAGCGAGCGGCCCGTGGAGACGACATGGTTGATGTACGCTTCTATAGACGCCTCGTCAGTTCGGATGGTTCCGAGGTCGGCGCCCGTGGGCCGGGGCATGGTATCAGGCCGGGTGCGCACCAGCGCCTCGAGCCGGTCTTCAGCCGCGTCCGGCAGCTTGAAGCCGTCGCGGGAGAAGAACTTGATGCCGTTGTCCGGGGCCGGGTTGTGCGAGGCGGACAGCATCACACCAAAGTCCGCCTGCAAATGCTTGGTGACAAACGCAACAGCCGGGGTCGTGACGACACCGAGGTCTACCACGTCACCACCCGCCGAGCAGATACCGGCGGCCAGTGCGGCTGACAGCATGGGCCCGGACCGGCGGGTATCCCGTCCGACAACGGCCAGCGGCCGGCGCGAGCTTCCCTCCATGGCGATCGTAGCAGCTGCGCGGCCAAGTGCATAAGCCAGTTCAGGCGAGAGCGCTTCGGTATTGGCAATGCCACGAACACCATCGGTGCCAAACATTCTCGGCATCGGCAGTTGAGCCCCTTTCATGCCATTCAGTTTACGGAGCAACGATGTTGACCTCGACCACGGCCGGGTCAACTTCGGTCACGACGACGCCCGCTGGCGCCTGGAACTTGACCGGCAGCATGTGCTTGCCGCTGCCGAGGCCTTCCACATCCACATACGCAGAGAAATGGGCGGGTTCCAGCGGGGTAACGGCGGAGTACAGCCCCTGCACTTTGAGCTGCAGGTCGGTGATGGCCGGCGTAACCTCGGCGTTGGTGGCCTTGCCGTGCACAGTCAGCGGTACTCCCTTGAGGACCCGCTCCTGTATCACTTCGCTGATGTTCACTGTAACGTTGACCGTATAGGTGCTAATTGTGGTGCCCGTCGGCGGCAAAAGGCGGGCCGTCTGGGTGAACGTCTTTAGTTTGCCCGTCAGGTCGATCGGTTCGGTTTCAATGATCGCCTGGTCGGGCAGTTTACCGCCCAGGGTAGCGGCTCTGACCTGCAGGGATGCGGGCTGCACGTCGATGGTGCCGACCGCCAGACCGGGCGGCAGGGTGCCCTTCGTGACGGGCTTGACCTTGAACGCCTTGCCCGGCGGCTGCTCCTTCCAGGTAAGCAGCACGTCCACCGTCTGTTCCTTTAGTTCGATGGGCTTGCCTTCCACATCGGTCGGGACCACTTTTTTGGTCACTTTTTCAGTGCCGGGCACCAGGTCCGCCGCTTCCAGCGTGACGCGGGCCGAGCGAATGGCCGCCAGCAGCACGCTGCTGCCAACCAGCCGGACCTGCTCCCGGTCGGCATGCGCAGTGAAGAGCCATTCCCGGCTGTCCTGCACGACCACCGACGACTCGGGGGAGACGACCACCGGCACCAGTACTTCCTGGTTTTTGATCAGCTGCGCTGTCACCGTCCGGGGCGACGGGGTGTAGGTGAGGCCCTTCAGGCTCTTCGGGCCGGTCACCAGCACTTCCACTTCCTGCGGCCTGCCCGGCTCCGTGACCTTCGAATAGTCCACGACTGCGTTCAGTTGCGCAGCCGTCAGGCGGGTGACCAGCAGGTTCTTTCCCTCTACTCTGACGGTGACGAACCGCTCTTTGTCGCGGGGACCTTCATCAAGTTCGAATTCCGGGTGGGCAATGACGTGCAGTGGCACTTCCAGCAGCTTTGTGTCGTCGCGTGTGTACTGGCGAATGACCATCGCCCACAGCAAAAATGCGAGCGCGACGGAGAAGATTTTCAGCCATGTTGGGTGCCGCAGCAGTCGCTCCATCATGATGCGGCCCCCCAGTTCCAGAAACCGCGGTTGCCCGCCGGTTTGTTGGCTTCCAGCAGGGAGGTGAGCATTTCACGGAGGGTCTTCTCATCAAGGTGGCGGATGAGCTTGCCGCCCTGGGCCACGGAGATGGCACCGGTCTCTTCGGAGACGATGACCGTCACGGCGTCGGACTGCTCGGTTACGCCGACACCGGCCCGGTGGCGGGTGCCCAGTTCGTGCGAGAGCACGGAGGCTTCAGCCAGGGGCAGCCAGCAGGCAGCAGCGGCCGCCCGGTTGGCGCGGATAATCACGGCGCCGTCGTGCAGAGGAGTCTTTTCCACGAAGATATTCGTCAGCAACTCCCAGGTGACGACTGCGTCGAGCGCAATCCCTGAGTCTATGTACTCGCCAAGGCCTGTCTCGCGCTCAAGCACGACGAGGGCGCCCGTCTTGGTCCGGCCCAGGATCTCTGCGGCCCGCACGACCTGGTCGATCAGGCGGCGCAGTTCCTCGCCTTTCAGGTCCTCGCCCTGGCGATTGCCGGTGGGCAGTAACTTGCCCCGCCCCAGGTGCTCCAGCGCCCGGCGCAGTTCAGGCTGAAAGATGATCGGGATGGCCACGGAGGCCGCCACGAAGGCGTTCTCCAGTATCCACTGAATGGTGTACAGATCGAGTTGTTTCGCGAACAGGTACCCGATAATGAGAATGAAAAGGCCGTTGATAAGCGGAACCGCCCGGGTTCCCCGAATGAACGAAAAGAGCTTGTAGACGATATACGCCACAATGCCGACGTCCAGGATGGTCCGGAAATAGTCCCACTGGCTGATCAGGCCAACCTCAGCCAGTCGTTCTGCCAGCGTCTTGAAAATGGGCGGTCACCCCCCCGCCGGGCGTGCATTTCTGCGCCACCCGAAGTTGCCCGTTCTCTTATGATACCATGCTGTCGGTCATCCATCCACAGTAGTTGGGATGAGGTTAGGTCCTTGGGACCCTTAAGGGATTTCGCTTTTTTCACCGCTGCAGTCCCGTAATGTTTTAGATCAGACTTGAAATAAAGAAAAGCCTCCTGGTATAAGGGAGTTGCGAGACTACCCCAGTACATACCAGGAGGCGGGAACCCTATGACAGGTGATGAG
>Ga0196976_1001412_pt1 | contig 10952 bp, 5 predicted proteins | sample S3v_513CmetaG_FD_148644 | JGI IMG/M metagenome (GOLD analysis project Ga0196976, IMG submission 148644) | Soil microbial communities from Anza Borrego desert, Southern California, United States - S3+v_5-13C | ecosystem: Environmental > Terrestrial > Soil > Desert | place: USA: California...
GTGCGCAATCTCCGCGGCGTTGCGCCGCACGGGGCCGAAGAAGGCCTGCTTGAGGGTGACGCCGTCGCCCCAGAGTGAGCCCAGCTGGTACAGCAATCCAACCATCATGCCCATCGCGGGAAAGAGGAACCACGGTGGATCGCCACCCGACGACAGCATGTTGATGACGAACAGCATGAAGGAAATGCCGAAGTAGCCGGCGACGCTGCGGCGGAAGCGGGCGATCTTGTTGCCGATGCGTTCGTCCAGCCCCTGCCCTCGCGGCGCGTCAAACGGGCCGCCGTAGCGCTGCGCCTCGCGACGCTGGCGATACCATTCCTTGCGCTCGCTGCGCGTGAGATGCTCCGGCGGATCATCGTACACGGGCGGAACGGGAACCAGGCGGCGCTGTGCCTCGCGCATCGACGGTTCCGGATATCCCGGTGGGTACAGGCGTCCCTCGGATCGCGGCTCCGGAGCGGGCGGCGGGACGTGCCGCGGGACCGCCGGCACCTCACGCGCGGGAGCCGCTACGACGGGAACCGCCACCGCGTGATGTCCCATGGGTTCGAGCAGGGCATCGCGCATGGCGCCGGCGGTCGCCCAGCGATCTTCGGGTCTCTTCGCGAGGGCGCGCTCGACAGCGTAGACGAGTCCAGACGGAATGTCGTTCCGCCGTGCTCGGAGCGACGGCGGCGCCTCCGAGACATGCTTCATCAGCATGGCGGGGGTGTTCGTCGCCTGGAACGGTGTCTCCCCCGCGAGCATCTGGTACGCGACGACGCCCAGGGAATAGATGTCGCTCCGTCCATCGAGCTCCCGCTCTCCCATGGCCTGTTCGGGACTCATATACGCCGGTGTTCCCACCGCCATGCCGGTCACCGTGAGACGTTGCTCCTCTGCCGCGGCGCGGGCGATGCCGAAATCGGTGACCATCGCGCGGCGGGTGGTGCGATCGAGCAGGATGTTGTCCGGCTTGATGTCGCGATGCACGACGCCGTGGCGATGCGCATAGTCCAGGGCGTCCGCCACTTCGCTCACGACCGATCGGACGTCAGCGAACGAGAACGCACCGTCGCGACCAAGGCGCACCGCAACGCTGTCGCCGTCGACGCGCGCCATCACGAAGTAGACGAGTCCATCGGCCTCGTCCACCATGTAGATGGGGACGATGTTGGCGTGGCTGAGCGCCGCCGCCGTCTGCGCTTCGCGCATGAAGCGTGAACGCACGTTGCCGTTGAACGCGTGCTCCGGGGGGAGCACCTTGATGGCAACGCGGCGATTCAGCCGCACGTCGAGGGCGCCGAAGACGGCCGCCATCCCGCCTCGTCCCAGCTCGTCCTCGATCAGGTAGTGGTCCCCGACCGCCGCGACGAGCCGGTCGCGGAGATAGTCGGTCACGGCCGTGCCGACTGCCGCTGGCTGCCTCGACCGGGCCGCTCCGTGGCCCTGGCAACTTCGTCCGCGACGAACAGCGCGCTATCCACATTTTCCGCGAGCGCCATCGCTTCGAGCGCCAGCGACGTGATACGCTGATGCGTCTGCGTCCCCGCGCGCAGCCGCAACACATCGAGCTTCAGCTGCTTGAGGGCGAGGGAGCAGGTGTCGAGCTTCGCCGCTACGGTATCACGACGGTCATGCACGTCGCGAACGGCGCGGCGCTGCCGCTTGAGGTATGCGAGCCGCCGGACACGCTCCTCGCTCCCCCGCTCGAGTGGATTCGCCTGCTCCTCGAGGCGACTGATCTCCGCCTCCAGCTCGGCGCCGCCGCCGGTCGTCACATTGCGATCGAGCTCGGCCAGGTTGATAGCCAGCGACTGGATGCGGTCGTTGAGCGCGTCGGCGGACTTCACGACATCGGACACGCGCTCGCGCTCGCGGCTCGGCAGTGACTCGACGAGACGATTGATCTCATTCCGGTCCGCGGAGGCCTGGACGACCTTGTCCCGGTGCGGTCCCGCCGCCTCGACAGCGTCGCGCCGTTCACCAAACCCCGCGCCCCCTTCAAAGCCTCCCACCGAGACTGATGCTCCCGACCTCCGGGCCACCAGACGCGCGCGATTGCGATCGCGCAGCTGCTTGCGCTTGTTGCGGTCGAACATGGCCTTCACGTACTCGACGAACTCGTCGGCGACGTCGATGAGCTCGCGCTCGCGCGGCTGGCGGAAGACATCGCGCCAGTCGTAGCCGTTGCTCCACAGCGTGGCGTACTTGAACGCCATGTAGATGCTCCAGAGCACGGTGATGCCGATGAAGTCGCGATCGCCGAAAATCGACGCGATCACGATCACGGCATTCACGAACAGGTACGGTGCGAGCTTCTTCCGGAACTTGACGACTTCCGGCGCATTGAAGCGCTGGCGCTCGCCGTGCGTCGGGACGTAGGCGCCGTCGTCGCCGTAGTACTCCATCCCTCCCTGCGGCGTGGCTGGCGCCGGGACGAGCGCGCCAGCGTCCGCGCTGGACGACCGGAGTATTTCCGGCACATGCCCGCTGTCCAGCGCGGTCACGAGCGCCGTGGCGCTCGGGAAGCGCATGTCCGGATCCTTCTCCAGCAGCATCATGACCGCGCGCGCCAGGTCCTTGGGCACATCGCTGCGGCGCTGCTGCACCGGCGTGGGTCGCTCCGAGATGTGCTTCACCAGCATCGCCGGGGTGCTGTTCGCGACAAATGGCGGCTCACCGACGAGCATCTGGTACGCCACGATGCCCAGCGAGTAGAGGTCACTGCGCCCATCGATCTCGCGATCGCCAGCGGCCTGCTCCGGCGACATGTACGCCGGCGTGCCTATCGCCATTCCGGTTGCCGTGAGACGACCGGCATCCCCTTCGCTGGCGGCACGCGCGATTCCGAAGTCCGTCACCATCGTCCGGCCAGTGCTGGCGTCGAGCAGGATGTTGTCCGGCTTGATGTCGCGATGCACCACGCCGCGCTCGTGCGCGTAGGCGAGTGCGTCGGCGACTTCGCGGCTGATCCGGCGGACTTCTTCGGTGTCGAGGACGCCGACGTCGTGCAACCGCTTCGCCAGGTTGTCACCGCTCACGTACGCCATCACGAAGAACACCAGCCCTTCCAGCTCGTCGACCGAGTAGATCGGGACGATATTCGGATGGCTCAGTTGCGCAGCCGTTTCCGCCTCGCGAAGAAAGCGCGTTTTGATGGCGCTTTGGAACGCGAGTTCCGGCGGCAGCACCTTGATGGCAATGTGCCGCTTGAGGCGCTTGTCACGCGCCCGGTAAACGACGCCCATCCCGCCGCGACCGATTTCGCTGTCCAGCTCGTAGTGCGCACTCAGTACCCGTTCGATGTGCGCGCGAAGCTCAGAACTCGTGGCCGAACCGGCGGGATCTGCAGGAGGCTGTGGTGGCAATCGGCGGAGTCGATGTTGCGAGCCCAAACGTCGCTCGGCTCGGAGGATAGTACTACGCATGCAAGTTGTTCGAAAGGATAGACCTAGGAGCTTGTCGGCTTGTCGGCTTCGCCGGCCGCTTTTCGGCTTGTCAGCTTGTCCGTTTCTCAGCTTCAGGAGCGACAAGCCGACAAGCCGATAAGCCGATAAGCCGATAAGCCGACGACAAGCTGACACGCTGACGAGCCGACTAGCTGGCAATCCGGCAGGTTCACTACGTCAGAAGCGCCGCTACAGGTTGCAATTCCTGCCAGCCTGTCGTACAACATGTCATTGCGAGCGCGCTTCCCACAGCGCATTTGCCCCAGTGGAACGGGCTAAGCTGTGGTGTAGCATGAGTTACGGCGGCGAGCCCGTGGCTGGAATGGAGTGTGCGTTCCGCACTCCATAGCGTACGCAGGCTGTCGCGGCGCTCTCACATCCGTTCTACCACTACGAAAGGACATCATGGCTCAGCGCCAGACCCTGCCTGTCCTGCCGCTGCGCGGCACCGTGATTTTTCCGGGACTGACCGCTCCGATCGCGGCCGGCCGCCCAGGCACGTTGCGGGCGATCGAGGCAGCGCTCCGCGGAGAGCGGCTCGTTTTCGCCGTCGCCCAGCGGGACAACACCGACGAACCCACGCCCGACATCCTCTACCAGATGGGTGTCATCGCACGGATCGGCCAGATCCAGCGCGGCCTCGGCGGCGTTCAGCTGCTGCTACAGGGCGAGATGCGCGCGACGGCGCTCCAGTACACCACGTCCGAGGGATACCTCAGCGCGGTCGTCATGCCCGTCGACGAGATGGCTCCGGTCAACGAGAATGACCCGGCCTTCATCGCGCTGCACAAGGCAATCCGCGAGCGCGCCGCCGAGTTGGGTGAGCGGCGCGGTCTGCCGGAAGAGGTCGTGCACCAGGTGCTCGACGCCGTGACCGACCCGGGTCGTTTCGCGGACCTCGTCGCCGGCTACATCGAGTTGCCCGTCGCTGAAAAACAGGGAATGCTCGAGACGCTCTCCGTCGAAGAGCGCCTCCGGAAGGTGCTCGTCCACGTCCAGCGTCAGATCACGATGATCGAGACGCAGGAAGAGATCAAATCGCAGGTGCAGGAAGAGCTCGGCGAACGCCAACGCGAGATGTACCTGCGAGAGCAGATGAAGGCGATCCAGAAGGAGCTGGGTGAGGACGACCAGTCCAAGGAAATCACCGAGCTCCGCGAGAAGCTGGACAAGCTCGTGCTCCCCGATGAAGCCCGACGCGAAGTCGATCGCGAGCTCGGCCGCCTGGAGCGGGCGGGACGCGAGTCCATGGAAGCCCAGGTCATCCGCACGTATCTCGAATGGGTGGCGGAGCTGCCGTGGAACGAGCGGTCCGACGACAGTCTCGACCTGACGAACGCGCAGAAGGTCCTCGATGAGGATCACTATGGGCTGCCGGACGTGAAGGACCGGGTGCTCGAATTCCTCGCCGTGCGCCAGCTGCGCGCGCAGGAACTGGAGGACGAGCTGCGCAAGACCGGCGAGCTCTCGATCGACAAGCTGAAGGCATCGCGTGACGACGCGAACCCGACGCTCCACATGTCGCGGGACGACAACAAGAAAGCCATCAAGGACAGCAAGGAGGCAAAGGCGCGCGCGATGGCTCGCGGCCCGATCCTGCTTTTCATCGGACCTCCAGGCGTGGGCAAGACGTCCATCGCCAAGTCCATCGCACGCTCGCTGAACCGCAAATACGTCCGCGCAGCGCTCGGCGGCGTCCGCGACGAGGCGGACATCCGCGGACACCGGCGCACATACGTCGGCGCGATGCCGGGACGCATCATCCAGGGGATGAAGCAGGCGGGAACCAAGAACCCGGTATTCCTGCTGGATGAAGTCGACAAGCTGGGGGTGTCTTTCCAGGGTGATCCCGCGAGCGCGCTGCTCGAAGTGCTCGATCCCGCGCAGAACGACACGTTCACCGACCACTACCTCGGCGTTCCGTTCGATCTCAGCGAAGTGCTGTTCGTCTGCACCGGCAACTTCGTGCAGAACATTCCGGGCCCGCTCCTCGACCGCATGGAAGTCGTCGAATTCGCGGGGTACACGGAGCAGGAGAAGCAGGAGATCGCCAAGCGGTACCTCATCCCCCGTCAGCTCGAGGATGCAGGGCTCAAGGGGAAGAACGTGACGTTCACCGACAGCGCGGTGAAGCGGATCGTCTCCGAGTACACACGGGAGAGCGGCGTGCGCCAGCTCGAGCGCCAGATCGGCGCGGTGGCGCGGAAGGTCGCGCGGAAGATTGCGGCGGGCGACCCGAAGGTCATCGAAGATGGAGAGATCGATGACAGCGAAGTGCGTGAGCTGCTCGGCCGCGCGAAGGTGCACCCTGAACGCGCCGCGTCGGAGAACGAAGTCGGCGTCGCGACGGGGATGTACTACACCCCCGCGGGTGGGGACATCATGTTCGTCGAGGCTGCCATCCGTCGCATGTACGGCTACGGCCAGCGGCTCGCGGACAATGAGACGAAGACGCAGGTGAGCGGCTGGGGGAACGTGTCATTGATCCTCACCGGCCAGCTCGGCGACGTCATGAAGGAATCAGCGCGCGCCGCGCTGACCTATGCGGCGACGCATGCGAGTTCCCTTAACATTCCTGAAGACCGCCTCGGCTCCATTGAAGTGCACGTCCACGTGCCGGCGGGAGCGATCCCGAAGGATGGGCCGTCGGCCGGTGTAACGATGTCCACGGCACTGGTGAGTGCGATGTCCGGCCGACCGGTGCGCAAGGACGTCGCCATGACCGGCGAGATCACGTTGCGCGGTCGGGTCATGCCGATCGGCGGATTGAAGGAGAAGGTGCTCGGCGCCCATCGGGCAGGGATCAAGCACATCCTCCTGCCGAAGGACAACGAGGGGGACATCGAGGACATTCCGGAGGAGGTGCGCCAGGCGCTGTCGTTCCACGCCGTCAGCACACTCGACGAGGTGTTCGAGATCGCACTCATGCCCGCGCCGGATACGGCGGACGAGCCGAGTGGGCAGACGATGATGGAGGTGGCGGAGAAGCGGGTCGCCGCGGCAGGCGCCTAGCGCTGGGTAGTCGCCGCGGGCGGAGCGAATTCGGTCTCGGGAATCCTGAACTGCGAGGCGATGGCGGGATCACCGTCTTCGCCGAGCACGCGACGCGCGATGTACTCGCCCATGACGGGCCCCATCTTGAATCCTTCCGCGTTCCCGCCGCCGGCAATCCAGACGTTCGGCAGGTTCGGATGGCGGTCGACGATGAAGTTCCGGCTCGACGTCGACTCGTAGTGACACGCCCAGGTCTGGAGGATCGGCGCGTCCTTGAGATCCGGAAACCGCTCGGTCACGAACTGCACGCTGCGTGTGAGACGGTCGGCCTCCACCCATCGCACGCTCGTATCAGGATCGGACAGGCCGGATTGCGACGGTGACTGCGCAGGCGGTGTGGCGCCGCGTGGTGGTGTATTGCCGGCCGGTACCGCGTTCGCCGTCTGACCCGCCGTTTGATTCGCCGTCTGATTCCCCGCCGGTCGGGAGCTTCCTCCCCCACCGCGCACACGAAAGCCGCGATTGTCCACAGGAAGCGCTGCCCAACCCGTCGTGCCCGGAAAATTCCAGCTGGGCATGTTCGGATACGTGAACCGCTGATCACCCGGTGGCGTTCCGAAATACAGCACGGTGCCCAGGGGGGTGCGCATGCGGTTCTGCATCACCGCGAATGTCTTTCCCAGCCAGGGACCGACTGCGAAGATGAATGCGTCGCCGGTGATCGTGTCTCCGTTCACGAAGCGCAGCGTGTGGCCGTCCCAGCTGCCGGGCTCCGGCGGCACGACGCGCGCGATAACGATGCGCCCCCCTTCCTTCTGGAAGACCTCGGCGACCGATTCGGTGGCGCGTCGCGCACGCACGACGCCCGCCTGCGGCTCATACAAAACGGCCTTGATATCCTCGACCTGGATCTGCGGCCAGCGCTTTTTCACCTCGGCCACGTCGAGCGTCTCATGCGCGATGCCATTCTTCTGCCACCAGGTGCGCGTTTGGGTCAGGAACGGTTCCCACTCGTCGCGCATGATCAGGTCGCCGGTCGTGAAGAACAGCCGCTCGTTGGGCGAGCGCGTGTACTCGGCGTCGAACTGCTTCCAGCGCGCGATGGCCTGGTTGGCCCACTGCATCCACAGCTCGCCATGCGGCCGGTCACCGTACGACGTGCGGATGCCGCGGGTCTCGTCGCCGGAGGTCGAGCGGGAGTTCCCCGGACCGTACATGTCCACGAGGGTGACGCGGGCGCCCATGCGCTGAAGATTGAGCGCCGTCCAACCGCCGAAGGCGCCAGCCCCGATCACGACGACATGACTCGAGCGCGGAGCCGGCGCCGTGTTGACGCGCCCACAGCCGGTGAGGATCGCGCCGGTGCTCACACCGGCGATCTTCAGGAACTCTCTTCGGTGGATCGCGCTCACGCCTTAATTGCCGGCGGTTGCTGGTCCGATCCGAAGCCTGCGCATCGCGGCCGTATCGGACGGAAGGGAATCCCTCCCCGCCGGAAAACCGTTCAGCTTGAGGATGTAGGCGATGACGCGCGTGTATTCGTCGTCGCTCAAGCCGCCGATGTTGTCCTCAGGCATGGTCTTCTTGAGCGTCTTGAACAGATCGGCCACGCTGCGCCCGAACCATCCCATCCGGAATTGCTCCCCGGTATGGAAGCTGGGCGCATGGCACGACGCGCAGTGCATCTCGAACGCGGTCTTGCCGCGCACGGCCTGGTCTTCGGCATAGACGCCATGGGCGACGGAACGGGCCGAATCCGCGCCGTTCTGCTGCGCCGCGAGCGGAGCCGCGCACACCAGCAGGAGGAAGGAGAGTCTTTGCAACACGGAATCCAAACTAGAGACGAAACCACGAACTGCAAACGGCGGACAGAAATACGGACAAGACAACGGACAAAACCACGGACAAAACAACGGACACGAAACCGGACAAGCCGACAAGCGGAAAAGCCGACAAGCCGTCGTGCCGTTCTACCTGACGAACACTCCCCACTGCGGCACTTTCCAGGGATTCACGCGCAGCAGCGGCGGTTCTGTTCCCGGAATGAAATACTCAGTATACCGCCGATCCGCTGGCGTGAATTCGTCGGCCAGGAGGCCTGTCAGGCGATCGAGCTCGCCCGTGCTGACATCCGGAGGCGCAAACCAGTCGCCCGCACTGCGGGTTCCATAGTAGCTCGCCACCATTTGTGCCCAGATCGGCGCGGCAAGGCTGCCGCCGCCAGCGCCGGGCATGATCGTCTTCGGACGGTCGAAGCCCAGCCAGACGCCCGCGACGAGTGAAGGCGTCATCCCGACGAACCAGACGTCCGCGTTGTCGTTCGTCGTCCCGGTCTTTCCAGCGATCGCGATGTGCCCGGGGACGATTCGCCGGGCGGACGCTCCGGTCCCACGCTCCGCCGCGTCCCGCAGCATGTCGCGCACGATGAACGCGACGCGCGGATCCAGCACCTGCTGGCGCAGCGACGCGGGCGCCGAATACACCGTGCGTCCCGCGCGATCCTCGATGCGCGTGATGTACCTCGGTTCCACCGACATGCCATTCGTCGCGAACGCGGAGTACGCGGCGACGAAATCCACCGGACGCACAACCGACGCGCCGATGGCGCTCGAGGGATACGGCATCATTGGACTGTCGATCCCCGCCCGATCGACGAGCGCGGCGACTGAGTCCATCGTCACCTGGATCCCCAGCTGGACGGCGACCGTATTGCGCGAAAACACGAGCGCGTCGCGTACGGATATCGGCCCCATGAACTGGTTGTCCGCGTTGCCCGGGCTGTACACGTCGCCGTTCTGCATCACGATCGCCAGCGCGGTGTCCGGAACGATGGAGTTGGCGGTGATCCCGTCCTGCAGCGCGCGCGCAAAGACGAACGGCTTCACAGAGGACCCGGGCTGCCGCTGCGCCAGCGTCGCACGGTTGAAAGGAGACCTGTTGTAGTCACGACCGCCCACCAGCGCGCGAACGTCCCCCGTGTACGGATCGACCGCCACCACGATACCCTGCAGGTAGTCGGTGCTCGTGCGCGGCGACTTCGCGAACGGGGTGTGCCGGAACGCGTCGCGGGCTTCCACGGCCGTCACGCCCTGCACGAGCGCATCTGCCGCGGCGCGCTGCAGTGCCGGCTCCAGCGTCGTGAAGACACGGTATCCACCGGCGGCAAGGTCGATTCCCGCCGCGTCCGCGACGGACTTCACGGCATCGGTGAAGTACGGTGCGACGATCGAGCGGCCGAGATTGGGCGCCGTCACCACCGGTTCCCCCTGGGCCTGTGTGGCCTGGGCACGCGTGATGTAGTTCTGGTCGGCCATGAGGCCGAGGATGAGATTGCGACGCGTGCGCGCGCGGTCCGGGAACTTGATCGGATCGTAGAGTGGCGGACTTTTCGGAAGCGCGGCGAGAGTGGCCGCCTCGGCCAGCGTCAGCTGCGCCGCGCCTTTGCCGAAGTAATGTCGCGCGGCCATCTCGATGCCGTACCAGCCGTGACCGTACTCGATCTGGTTGAGGTACGCTTCGAGGACCTGCTCCTTGTTGTATCGCTTCTCCATCTCCCGGGCGGCAGCCTGCTCCTTCAGCTTGCGGCTGATGCTCCGGTCACTCCGGTCGATGATGTCGGGATGCATGTTCCCGACGAGCTGCTGGGTGATGGTGCTCGCACCGCGGCTGTCGCCGAGGAGGTTGTCCTTGATGGCGGCGGCGATCCCCTTGAGGTCCACGCCGTCGTGCTCGTAGAAACGCTGGTCCTCGACGGCGACGAACGCCTGCCCGACGTACTTCGGAAGGGTCCGGAGGGCGATGTTGAAGCGGATCTCCTTCCCCATCTCGCCAATCATGCTTCCGTCGCGGGCGAAAATGATCGACGCTTGTGGCGGCGTGATGATCTGCCACGCTTCGACGGGTTGCTGGGCGGCGGCACCGGCCGCGCAGACGATCAGGAGGACAAGAGCGCGCATTTCGCTTCAATACACCCAACGGTGGACAATGTGCTGCGGCGCTCGGACCTTCCGACGGGCGCCTGAACCGACGTTCTTTAAGGTATGACCGTCCAGCTCGCGGTAGCGCAGTTTACGCCCCGAAAGGGTGATCACGCGGCGAACCTGACGAGGTTGGGCGAGCTGTTCGTCCAGATGGACGCGATTGATCCGCGTCCGCAACTGCTCTGCCTGCCCGAGTCCGCCCTCACCGGATACTTCCTGGAAGGTGGCGTCCGCGAGGTCGCGGTCACCGCCGGCCAGCTCGCGAACGACCTCAATGAGTTGTACCGGACGCGGGTCGGCGGGCCGCGTCGGCTGGACGTCGTCGTCGGGTTCTATGAAGAGTTTGACAACAAGCTCTACAACAGCTCCCTGTATGTGACCGTCGGCGGCGGCGAGCCCGAGATACGTCACGTCCATCGCAAGATCTTTCTGCCGACGTACGGGATGTTCGACGAGGAGCGCTTCGTCGAACGCGGCCGCGAGCTCAGGGCGTTCGATACCGACTGGGGACGCGCAGCGATGCTCGTCTGCGAAGACGCCTGGCACA
>Ga0196976_1001413_pt1 | contig 10946 bp, 9 predicted proteins | sample S3v_513CmetaG_FD_148644 | JGI IMG/M metagenome (GOLD analysis project Ga0196976, IMG submission 148644) | Soil microbial communities from Anza Borrego desert, Southern California, United States - S3+v_5-13C | ecosystem: Environmental > Terrestrial > Soil > Desert | place: USA: California...
CGAGCGGCACGGGCAGGTTCTCGACGATGATGAGGACGCCGGGACGATGGGTCATGGCGGACACCCCGCGGCACGGAACTGCCTTAGGGGGTATCCTAACCCTAAAGATGGATCTTCGGGCGATTTCATCCTATGACTGCAGCGGGCGTATCGTCGCATCCGGCCTGCCCTGATTCTCACGTTGGCCGGGTAACATCCTGGGAACGATCATGCGTTGGCCGATCGCGCTTTGCCTGCTGCTGCTCACCGCCTGCACGCAGTACGGGACGATCCGGGAGACCATGCCGGAGGGGTTCCAGGCGTGGCAGGCGACGCCGCCGGAATACCGCTTCGGCCCCGGCGACGAGATCGAGATCAAGATGATCTACCATCCGGAGTTGTCGGACCGCCTGCTGGTGGCGCCGGACGGCCGCGTCAGCCTGCCCCTGGTCGGCAGCGTGCGGGTGGAGGGCAAGACGTCGGACGAGCTGGCGGCCGAGCTGAAGGCGCTCTACCGCAGGGAATTGCGCGAGCCCGACGTGACGGTCATCGGCCGCGCCTTCGCCTCGCAGCGCGTGCTGGTGGGGGGCGAGGTGATGGCGCCCGGCGTCTACACCATCACCGGGCGCCTGGGCGCCATGCAGGCGGCCATGCTGGCCGGCGGCTTCCGCGAGACCGCGCGGCTGGACCAGGTGGCGCTGATCCGCCGCGGGCCGGACGACAAGCCGATGCTGCGCATCGTCAACGTGGAGGCGGTGCTGAACGGCAGCGGCAGCGGCAACGACGTGCCGCTGATGCCCCACGACATCGTCTTCGTGCCGCGCAGCACGGTCGCCGAGATCGATCTGTGGGTGGAGCAGTACATCAACCGCACCCTGCCCTTCGGCCGCAGCTTCAACTACTCCATCAACCGCAACACCAACCCGGCCACGCAGTGACGGGCCGCGTGCCCCCTCCCGGCTCGCTTACGCTCGCCACCCTCCCCCGCTTCGCGGTGGAGGGTCTTCCGTGCCGAAGCGGCGGCAGTCCCCTCCACCTCGAAGAGGGGGAGGGTTAGGGAGGGGGCAAACGTCACCGCAGCCCGAGCGCCGCCAGGGCGTCGGGATCGAAGGCGCGGCGGATCGCCTTGGGGTCGGCGGGGACGACGGCGCCGTCGCGCCACAGCTCCACCGGCCCCACCGCCGTGGCGATGCCGAAGACGTCGGCGTAGTCCCACACGGTCCACGGGATGCCGTGCCGCTCCAGCGCCGCGCGCGCGTCGGAGAGCCACGCCCGGCGCGACTCCGGCGGCACCTTCAGGCGCAGCACGCCGAACTCCGTGACCACCACCGGCACGCCGTTCGCGCGGCTCCAGGCGGCGATCTCGGCGACCAGCCGGTCCAGCGTAGCGGCGTCCCACGGGGCGGCGGCGTAGGCGCGCACCAGGGCCTGCGCCTTCGCCGTCTCCGGCCCCGGCCGGATCGCCACCGTTGCGGGGTCGAGGCGGTGCGAGGGGTAGGCCAGCGCCGCGATCTGCGATTCCGGCGGGCGCGACGCGGTGCCCCAGTTGGCGCCGAAGTGGGTGAACAGGTGCGGCTCGTAGAAGTGCACGACAGCGGCGACGCGGGCGTCGCGGAACACGCGGGCGGCGCGCAACTGGTCCATGATGGTGGGCGCGTCCAGGCTGGACAGCAGCACCCAGCGCGTGCGGTCGACGTCGCGCACGGCGGCCAGCAGCCGGCCCTTCAGGTCGTTCCACACGGCGGCACGGCCGGGGAACTGCGGCTCGTTCAGCGGTTCGAACAGCAGGCGGTCGGCCGGGTGGTGGCGGTAGCGCTCGGCCAGGGCGCGCCAGAAGGCGACGAAGCCATCCTGCACCGCCGGCTCCCGCTCGATGCGGGCGCGGGCGGCTTCCGGCGGGTGGAAGTCGAGGACGACCGTCAGCCCCGCCGCCAGGATGTCACGCACCGCCGCGTCCAGCAGGTGCTGCTGCGGCGGGCGAGCCAGCGGCGCGTCGGGAGTCCAGCCCAGGCGCGCCGGGTCGAAGGGCAGCCGCACGTGGTCGAACCCGGCGGCGCGGATGGCGGCAAGGTCGTCGGCCGTCACCGGCTGCCGACCGCCGTACTGCAGCCAATGGCTGAGGTTCACGCCGCGCCGGATCGGCGGCGCGTCCGCGCGTGCGTCGGCGGCGGCGACCAGCGCCAGCAGCACGCCCAGCGCCGCCCCGGCCAGCCGGCGCCCGGCGCGCTCCGGCATCGGCGATGCCTCCTCCGCCGGCTCCGGCCGGGCGCTGCGGTGCCAAGCGAGACCGCCGATCAGCACCACGACCAGGATCACCAGCGCCCGGTCCTTGCTGCCCAGCGAGTTGTTCGACGACGCGATCAGCAGGAACGTCAGCGCCGCCACCCACAGCGCCGCCGGCGCCCCGCGCAGCAGGGAGCGCACGAACCACAGGAGCGTCGCTGCCAGCGGCGCGAAGCCGACCAGCCCGAAGTTCAGCACCCACAGCACCCAGAAATTCTCGATGGCGTCCGACAGGCCCTGCGCGCGGCGCAGGAAGGCCAGCACCCGCTCCACGCCCAGGGGGCCGATGCCGAACCACAGCTCCGGCGTGCTGACCAGGGCGAAGACGCGGAAGGCGACGACGCGGGTGCGCGCGCTGGCGTCCATGAAGAAGCTGGAGAAGATGCGCTCCCCCAGCCCCAGCCCCACCACCGCGGCGGCGGCCAGCAGCGGGATCAGCAACAGCACCAGCGAATGGCCGATGGCGTTGCGCACCCCGTGCCGCACCCGCAGCAGCGAGCCCGCCGCCCACACCGTCAGCCACACCGCGCCGAAGCCGCCGACCACCACGAAGGCGACGCGGCTGCCGAAGGCCAGCAGGGCCGCCGCCTGCACCAGAAGCGCCAGCGCCCCCAGCACCGGCCGCCCGCGCAGCACCAGCACCGTGGCGAACAGCACCGTGCCGGTGATCAGCGCGTTGTTCAGCGGATGCCCGCCCAGCGCGGTGGCGCGGAAGTGCCGCTCGAACACCGGCTCCCCGCCGATCATGTAGGGGACGAGGCGGTCGCCGCTCACCGCCTCCGCGATGCCCAAGAGCGCGTTGGCGGTGACCAGCACCACGACGCCCGCGAACAGCAGCGCCCTGTACCGCTCCGGCAGGTGCAGCATCAGCGCCGCGGCGATCAGCGGCATCGCCAGCGTCTCCAGCACGAAGGCGGAGCCGGAGAAGCCGTAGTTGAGCGTGACGTAGGCGAACAGCCCGGCCACCGTCACGCCGTAGAAGGCGGCGGCCGGCACCCGGCGCGCCGTGTCCGCCACCAGCCGCACCGGATTGGCCGGCACCGCCAGCACCACGAACGCCAGCATCAGCAGATACGAGCCCGGGTGCACCTTCCACACATACGACCCGCCCGGCACGTTGTACGGGATCCCCAGCGTCACCAGCAGGCTGTCCGACACCAGCAGGTCGAGTGCGATGCCGACAAAGGCCAGGATGGCGGCCAGTTGCGCGCTCACCGCCGCCTCCACCGCGCCAGCAGCGGCCGGGCCGCCTGCCGCAGCACCAGCCACGCGGTGCGCGCCAGGATCTCCAGGTCCAGCCGCACCGACCAGTTGTGGACGTAGTGCAGGTCGAAGGCGATGCGCCGCCGCAGGTCGGCGTCGCTGACGACCGGCCCGGCGAGGCCGTTGACCTGCGCCCAGCCCGTGATCCCCGGCTTCAACGCGTTGCGCCGGGCGTGCCGGGCCAGCTCGTCGTGCGCCGGGTGGCTGCCGATCAGCATGCCGGCCGGATAGGGCCGCGGGCCGACCAGCGACATGGTGCCCTCCACCACGTTCAGCAGTTGCGGCAGTTCGTCCAGGCGCAGGCGGCGCAGCACGCGGCCGATGCGGGTGACGCGCGGGTCGTGATCCTCCTCCTGCCGGGCGCCGGCCACGTCGGCGCAGTCCTGGCGCATGGTGCGGAACTTGCGCACGGTGATGATGCGGTCGTGGAAGCCGTAGCGCGGCTGGCGGAACAGCGCCGGCCCCGGACTGTCCAGCCGCACCAGCACGCCGATCGCCAGCATCACCGGCAGGAACAGCAGCAGCAGCGGCAGGCCGAGCAGAAGGTCCTCCGCCCGCTTCACGGCGGCGCCGAAGCGGCCGAGTGGCCGGGCGGCGTGGGAATGGATGGGTGCGGCGTGCATGGTGGGCCTCCGCCGGTCGGTGCGCTCAAAGCCAGCGGTAGAGGAACTTCGGAATGTGGAAGCGGCGCTTGTTGAGGACGACGCCCAGGATGGTGGCGCCGGCCTCCTCCAGCTCGTCGCGCAGGTGGGCGGCGACGGGGGCGCGGGTCTCCTCCGCCTCCACCACCAGGACGACGCCGTCCATGTGGCCGGCCAGCAGGATGCCGTCGAACACGCCGCTGCTGGCCGGCGCGTCCACCACCACCATGTCGAAGCCGGCGCGCAGCTGGTCCCAGAACGCCGCCTGCCCGCGCAGGTCCAGCCCCGGCGGCGGGTCCAGGTCGCGGCATTCGCTCACCGCCAGCCGCAGCCCGTCGACCCAGTGGCCGTGCAGGTGCGCCCGCCCGCCCGCGTCGTCCACCCACAGCCCCCTGGCCGGCAGCAGGGCGCCGTCGATGGGCACCAGATCGCGGCCCGGCGTGCGGGCGGCGAGGTCGCGGAACCACGCGTGCTGCGCGTTCTCCGGCCCGGCGAGGTCGAACAGGAACACCGCCCCGTCGCCCAGCGAGGCCGCCGCCAGCGCGAACATGCGCGCCACCGACGACACGCCGCAGCCGGGGCTGGCGCCGATGAACTGCACCAGGGCACCGTGCCGGTCACCATGCCGGTCACCATGCCCCTCGCCCAGGCGGCTCATGACCTCGTAATAAAGGTGGCGGAAGTGCTGGCCCCATTCCTGGACGGCCTGAACGTCTGTCGTCATGACACGCCCTCCCTCTCCCGGGCGGCGGGCAGCGTCGGCAGCGGGCGCGCGGGGCCGAGGGCCGGCGGCTCCAGCGCGCCGCCGTCGGCATGCGGCAGCGCCAGCAGCACCTTCAGGCCCAGCTGGCGCTCCACCGTTTCCGGCGTCAGGAACACGTCCGACACGGCGGCCTTGGCGAACGCCACCGCGAAGGCGGACAGCAGCCCGGCGAAGACGCCGGCCACGCTCACCAGAAGGCGCGGGTTGGCGTCGCGCTGCGGCGGCAGCGCCGGTTCCACCACGCGGACGTTGGTGGACAGCTGCTGGTCCATCTGCTCCAGGATCTTCGCCTCCTCCACCTTGAAGGAGTAGGTCTTGTAGCTCTCCTCCATCACCGCGCGCTCGCGCAGCAGCTGGTGGTGGCGCATCTCCAGCTCGCTCAGGGTGGAGACCTGATCGCGCACCCGCTCCACGCTGGCGGCCAGCGAGGCACGGCGCGCCGTGAACCCCTCCACCTGCGGCCCCAGATCGGCGATCAGCTTCTCCAGATCCTCGTGCACCGGGTTGCGGCCGACGCGGCGGGTGTCCTGCCGGCGCGGCTTGTCCCCAGCGATGACGGACTGCACCTTGGCGATCTCGCGGTCCACGTCGGCGATGACGGGCGATTCGGGGTTGTAGCGGTTGGCCAGTTCCTGCCGGCGCAGCTGCAGGTGCAGCAGCGTCGCCTTGGCGGAATCGACGGCCATCTGCGACACGTCCTCGGCGTACAGCAGCACCTCGCGCGGGACGGTGCGGATGGTGCCGCGCGCCGCCTCCAGCCGGGCCTGCGCCATCTCCAGCTCGCCCGTCGCCTGGCTCAGCTGCACCTCCAGGTCCGACAGTTCCTGGAGCTGGACGGCGATCTGCTGCGGCAGGTCGGAGATGCCGTTGGCGCGCGTGAACGACTCGATGGCGCGCTCCAGTTCGGGCAGGCGGCGGACGAAGTCGTCGCGCTGCTCGATCATGAAGGCGGACTGGTCGCGGCGGTAGATGTCGCGCCGCCGGTCCATGTAGTCCTGCACCAGCAGGTTCAGCGCGCGGGCCGCCAGCTCGGGCGAGGCGTGGCGGAAGGACAGGCGCAGCACGTTGGACTGCAGCACCGGTTCGATCTTCAGCGCCTTCTCGAAGCGGCGCAGCGCCAGCTCCACCCGCTCGCCCGGCAGTTCGGCCTCCGGCGGCACGTCGTCGGCGAGGTCGGGGTAGAGGGTGCGGATGCCCAGCGCGAACAGCACGTTGCGCTTCACCGGGCGGCTGATGAGGATCTCCAGCTCGGAATTGATGATCTCGTCGCGGCCGAAGGACAGCACCGCGCCGGCCCCCATGCCCGGCTGGAACGTGTATTCCCGCCCCAGCAGGACGACGAGGCGCGATTGCGCCTCGAACACCGGCGGCTGGAACAGCGCCAGCGCCACGCCGGCCGCCACCGGGATGAGGAAGCTGAGCGCGATCAGCCGTAAATGGCGGAAGCCGAACACCAGCAGGTCGCGCAGCGCGAAGGCGGCGGGCAAGGGGCGGGGCTGGCGTGCGTGGCTGCGGCTGGACATGGGTGCACCGTCCAAAACCGGAAGGCGTGCCCGCGACGGGACGCGCCCTTAGAAACCATAGTACTTTAGAGTAAAGTTGCTGAAAATCGCCTTAACGCGGGGCAGCATGCGGCTTCTCGTCCTGGGGTCCCTCAACCCGAACCTGATCCGGGCCAAGCTGGAGCCGCTGCTCGCCTGCGGCTGGGTGGAGCGCGTGGTCTGGCTGGGCCGGCAGGCCGGGCCGGAGCTGCCCAAGGTGGCGTACGAGACGGTGCCGGACGAGCCCGCGCCCATTCGCCGCAGCCTGCATTACCTGCTGCGCGCCCTGGCGGCGGCGCGGCGGGAGCGGCCGGACCTGATCCTCGCCTACAACCTCGTGCCCTTCGGGCTGTACGCGCGGCTGTGCGCCTGGACCATCGGGCGGCCCTACGCCGTCGCCGTGATCGGCGGCCCGCGGGAGGTGGAGCGCGGCGGCGGCCGGCTGGACAACCGGCTGCTCACCCGCTGGCCGCTGGTCGGGCGGGCGCTGGCGCCGCTGCTGCCGGGGGTGCTGCGGGGGGCGCGCTTCGTCACCACCACCGGCACGGCGACGCGCGACGCGCTGGTCGCCGCCGGGGTGCCGGGGGAGCGCATCGTGCCGCTGCCCAGCGCCGTGGACCCCGCCCGCTTCCACCCCTCACCCCGGCCGGCGCGCTGGGACGTGCTGACCCTGGCGCGGCTGATCCGGCGCAAGCGGCTGGACCGCCTGCTCGACGTCGTGGAGCGGCTGCGCGCCCGCCACCCCGCCCTGCGCGTGGCGGTGGCCGGCGACGGCCCGCTGCGCGCGGAACTGGCGGCGGAGGTGGCGCGGCGCGGGCTGGGCGATGCGGTGGACCTGCTGGGCTGGCGCGACGACGTGCGGCCCCTGCTGTGGGAGAGCCGGGTCATGGTGCTGACCTCGGCCGCCGAGGGGCTGCCGCTGTCGATGATCGAGGCGATGGGGTGCGGCGTGCCCTGCGTGGCGCCGGCCGTAGGCGACTCGGCCGACCTCGTGCAGGATGGCGTCAACGGCCGCCTCGTGCCGCCGGACGACGACGCGGCGCTGGCCGATGCCGTGGATGCCCTGCTGCGCGACGAGGCCGCCCGCGCGCGCATGGCCGCAGCGGCGGCGGACACCGTGCGCGCCGGCTTCACCACCGCCCACGCGACGCAGCGGTGGGAGGCGATCCGGGCACGCTTCCTGTAAGGGCGATTTTTGGGAGCGATTTTTTCGGCGGCACCCGCGGAACCTTCGCCGCGCCGGTGCCACCAAGGGTCATAACCGCTTCCAAGGATGGAGACCGACCATGACCAAGAAGACCACGCCCAACCCCCGCCGCCTGTCGATGGACGAAGTGGCCCAGGTGGTCGGCGGCACCGCCGGCGGCGGCTCCAACAACGACCCGCTCGTCGGCGGGACCGGCGTCACCACCGGCCCGGGCTACGACTCCAGCCACCTCGACCTCAGCGGCGTCGACATCCCCGGCGAGGACGACCAGGACAGCGTCAACGGCGGGACCTGACGCCGGCCGGGCTTCGCTAATAGAACTGGTTGTCGTTGCGGTCGAAGGGGGCGACGGGGATGGTCAGCGTGCCGTCGAAGGTCGTCACGTCCAGCACGAAGCCCGGCGTGCGCGCCGCCACCGGGCCGGGGTCGGCGACGAAGAGCTGGAGGAAGGTGCGGTCCGGCAGGTTGAGCCCGGCGATGGAGCCGTCGCCGCGGTTCACCGTGCGGCCCTGCCAGCGCACCACCAGCACCGGCGACCGGCTGCCCGGCACCGTGTCCCAGCGCAGGCCCGGCAGCGAGCGGTGGCGCAGCCGCATCCAGCGGATGGCGTGGCTGGCCGACGGCCCCAGGTAATAGTGCAGGTTGTTGAGGTAGAGCCGCAGCTCCGTGTCCCGCTCGCCATCCGGCAGCGGCGCCTTGGACGGGCCGGCCAGATCGTCGTCGGCCGAGCGCCCGAAGATGTAGCAGTACGACCCGCCCGGCGCCTGTGCCCGCGCAGGTGCGGCGAAAAGCAGCGATCCGCACAGCGCCAGGAGGAACCGGCGGCGCGACTGGACCCGTGTGAGGGGCGGTGCCATACTTCCACCGCTTTCGTCATACGACGCCTTCCATCATGCCACCGGCGGCACCGCCACGCCAGTTCCTGCGCAACCTCGGCACCGTCGTCACCGGCACGCTGGCCGCGCAGGCGGCGGCGCTCGCGGCCGTGCCGCTGCTGACCCGCCTGTACGACCCCGCCGCCTTCGGCGCCTTCGGCCTGATCACCGCGCTGGCCGGCATCGCCGCCACCGTGGCGACGGGCCGCTGGGAGCTGGCCGTCGTCCTGCCGGAGCGCGACGAGGACGCGGCCGGGGTGGTGCTGCTGGCGCTGCTCGCCACAGTGGCGGCGGTGCTGGTCCTGGCCGGAGCGGTGGCGGTGGCCGGGCCGTGGCTGCCGCACGCGGGGCTGCTGTGGTGGCTGCCGGCGATGCTGCTGCTGACCGCGTCGGCGGAGGTGCTGGCACAGTGGAACCTGCGCCGCGAGCGCTACGGCACCGTGGCCCGCGCGCAGGGTGCCCGGGCCGCCGTGATGGTGGCGGTCCAGGCGGCGGCGGGTGCCGTGGCGCCGGTGCCGGCCGGGCTGCTGGGCGGGCAGGCGCTGGGCCAGTGCGCGCAGGTCGCCACGCTGGCGTGGCGAAACGCGCCGTTCGCGTGGCCGGGCGTGGCGCGGCTGCGCGCGCTGGCGCGGCGCTACCGCGACTTTCCGCTGTACGGGGCGCCGCAGGCGCTGGTGAACGCGCTGTCGCAGTACGGGCCGGCCGTGGTGCTGGCCGCCGCCTTCGGCGAGGCGAGCGTCGGCCTGTACTGGCTGGCGCTGCGCGTGCTGTCGCTGCCCGACACGGTGCTGAACCAGCCCCTTCGGCAGGTCTTCTACCGCGACGCGAGCCACGACCCGGAGCATCTGCACCGCCGGCTGGCGCGCACGACGCTGGCGCTGGCGGCCGTGGGACTGCCGGTGGCGATGGCGGTTGTGCTGGCCGGGCCGGCGTTGTTCGCCTGGGCCTTCGGCGCGGAGTGGGAAGCGGCCGGCGCCTTCGCCCGCTGGCTGGCGCCCTGGTGGTTCCTGGGCTTCGTCAACGTGCCGTGCGTCGCCGTCATCCCGCTGCTGCGCCTGCAGGGGCCGTTCCTGGCGTATGAGGTGGCGCTGGCGGTGGCGCGGCTGGGCGCCCTGCTGCTGGGGGCCACGCAGGGCGACGCGCTGACCGCCGTGGCCGCCTATGCGCTGACCGGGGCGGTTTTCAACGCGGCGCTCATCGCCTTCGTCCTGCACGCCGCCCGGCCGGAACGGGTGCGCGCATGATGGAGGCGTTGCGCATCGCGCTGTGGCGCGGCTGGCTGCACCTCACCGGGCCGGTGCCGGGGCACCTCGCCACGCTGGAGCGGCTGCGCCGGGGTGGGTTGAATGCCTACCGCGAGGAAGGGCTGGCCGCGCTGCTCGCCCACGCCGGCCGTGCCGTGCCCTTCTACCGCCAGCGGCTGGCCGAGGCCGGGGTGCTGGCGGACGGGCGGGTGCGGCTGGACCGCTTCACCGCCATCCCGCCGCTGACGCGCGCCGAACTGCGCACCCGCTTTGACGATCTGGTGGCGGTGGGCGTGGACCGGCGGCACTGCCGCGTCAACGTCACCGGCGGCTCGACGGGGGAGCCGGTGCGGGTGCTGGAGGACGCAGCGGCCGACGCCTGGAACGTGGCGGTCAAGCTGCTGTTCGACGGCTGGACCGGCTACCGCCCGGGCATGCGCCGCGCCGTGTTGTGGACCTCGATGCACGAGACGCCGTCGCGGCGGCTGCGCCCGCGCGTCGGGCGGTGGCTGCGCGGCGAGACCTGGGTGGACTGCCTGCGCCTGTCGGACGAGGAGCTGCAGGCGGCGGCGCGCCGGATGGCCGGGCTGCGCCCGCGCCAGATCCTCGCCTTCGCCGACCGGCTGCACGGCATCGCGCGGATGATGGAGGCCGGGCGCGTGCCGGCGCTGATGCCGGACAGCCTCGTCGTCTCCTCCTGCCCCTGCACGCCGCGCATGCGCGCGGCGATCGAAGGCGCCTTCCACGCCCCGCTGTTCGACCGCTACGGCTCGCGCGAGCTGGGCGCGGTGGCCAGCGAACGCGTGCCCCGCGGCGGGCTGGTGGTGTCGGCGCCCACGCATCTGGTGGAGGTGCTGCGCCCGGACGGCAGCCCGGCCCCGCCCGGCGAGGTGGGGGAGCTGGTGGTGACGCTGCTGACCAACTTTGCGATGCCGCTGATCCGCTACCGCATCGGCGACCGCGCCGCCTGGGCCTTGGGCGCCGACGATCCCTGGCCGGTGCTGACGCGCATCCAGGGCCGCACCAGCGACACCTTCACGGCGACCGACGGCGCCACGGTGGACGGCGCCCTGTTCCTCTACGTCCTGGAGGAACGGCCGTGGGTCGCCCGCTACCGCGTGACGCAGGAAGCCTTGAACCGCGTGCTGGT
>Ga0196976_1001414_pt1 | contig 10941 bp, 4 predicted proteins | sample S3v_513CmetaG_FD_148644 | JGI IMG/M metagenome (GOLD analysis project Ga0196976, IMG submission 148644) | Soil microbial communities from Anza Borrego desert, Southern California, United States - S3+v_5-13C | ecosystem: Environmental > Terrestrial > Soil > Desert | place: USA: California...
GACCATCCGACGAAGGGCCGGCTCAAAACGAACCGAGCGCGTCTCCGCCTTTTAATTAAGGAGGAACACGTCGAACGGCTTCGCCAGATCAAGCTGATCGATGAGATACTCGCTTGCACCGAGCGCGTCCTCAATCCCTCTGCTCACTACGGAAATCCGCCCCTCTACGAGAAGGAAATCCAGGACGCACTGAGCTTGGTGAAGCAACTCGAATCCGGCTTGCCCGCATGAAAGTTCGAAGGCACAACCCTGCCTGCACTCCATATCCAGGCGTCCCTCACGGTCCAAGAAGGCGGTATCGCCTGCAGGCGTCACGCTTGGAAAGGTGGAAAGATGGCTGAAGTCGGCGGGACAGTTGAAGCAGATGACCCTCAGGTGCGCGCCCACGGCGAGCCTCCGTCGAATGGCCGACCGATCCAGGGCTCGCTTTTCGAGGAGCACTACCTCGTTCGCAGTCTCGGTCTCGTAGCGAGTGCGGCCGACGTCGCGCTGACGGAACTCGTGGCGAACGCATGGGACGCCGGCGCCACCGAAGTAAACATCCTGCTGCCGAAACAGCGTGGCGAGTTCCTGACAATCGAAGATGATGGATGTGGCCTTACTGCGGAACAGTTCAAACAACGGTGGATGACGTTGGGCTATGATCGCGTGAGGCACCAAGGCAGAAATGCTGAGTTGCCTCCGGAGCGATCGAATCTGCGTCGAACCGCATACGGACGTAACGGGGTTGGGCGTCACGGGCTCCTCTGCTTCGCGGACCGCTACGAGGTCGATTCGAGGCGTGATGGCAAACGAAGCCACTTTGTTGTGTCAGCCGCGGCTGGAACTGCCCCATTCGTGTTGATGAGCGAACGCGTGTCGGCCGGTAAAGGGCACGGCACTACACTCACCGCAGTTATTGAACGCAACCTGCCGTCGCCAGATCGTATCCGCGACGTATTGTCAGCCCGCTTTCTCCACGATCCGCAATTTAGGGTGCTCGTGAACGGAAGTTCCGTCCCGTTAGAGGAGCATGTAGGACTGGCCGACAGGGCCGTGATCACCCCTGCAGATGGCGTTCGAGCAGAAGCGTTCTTCATAGACTCGACAAAGATGGCGCGAACCACCCGACACCAAGGAGTAGCCTTTTGGGTCGGGGGTCGCCTCGTCGGAACACCCTCTTGGTCCTTGGGGGATCGGATGGTGATTGACGGGAGAACCAGGTTCGCAAAACGGTACACCGTCGTCGTGAAGTCTGATGACCTATTCGATGAGGTCTTGCCGGATTGGTCGGCTTTCAAGAAGAGCGAGATCGTTACGAAGATGTACGAGGCGGTAGCCTCCTACGTCGAAGGACGATTCAAGGTCATTTACGCAGAACGCATTCAGGACACAAAGGAAAGCGTCTTCCGGGAACACCGCGTTGAGATCGAAGCGCTTACGCCTGGTGGTCGTGCCGATGTCGCTGAATTTGTGGAGCAGATGGCTGCCCAACAGCCGACCGTCCAGCCAGAGACGATGTCGCTCGCGGTGAAGACGATGATCCAGTTGGAACAGTCACGCAGCGGTGCCGCTCTGTTGGACAAGCTATCCCGATTGACGGACGAAGACATCGAAGGTTTGGATCGACTTCTCAGCGACTGGACTGTGCGAGACGCGCTGACCGTGCTGGATGAGATCGACCGGCGAATCGCCATCGTCGAGGCCATGGGCAAGCTGTCCACCGATCGCAAGGTCGATGAACTTCACACTCTGCATCCATTGGTGACTCAGGCTCGATGGCTGTTCGGGCCTGAGTTTGATGCCGCCGAGTACGCGTCGAATCTGTCGCTTAGGCGCGCCGTCGAGAAGGTCTTCAAGAAGAAGGTCAAGAAAGCAAGCTCCTTCATCAATCATCGAAAGCGACCAGATCTCTTGATTCAAGCCGACTTCACCCTGTCCGCGGTAGCAACCGAGGAGTTCGATTCAGGCGGGCTCACGAAGCTGCGCGATATTCTACTGATTGAACTGAAGAAGGGCGGATCTTGTATCGGTCGAGACGAGGTCACACAAGCCGAGCACTATGTTGAGGACCTTATAGGATGCGGCCTTCTTGATGGGGCCCCGTTCATCCGGGCCTTCGTTGTGGGCGATGAGGTCGACCAGAGGGTGCAGAGTGTGCGCACTATTGGCGCGAACCCAGAACGTGGGCGGATTCAAACCTGCACCTACGGTCAACTAGTAAGGACCGCCCTCCAGCGCCTGTTCCGACTACGCGAGCGTCTTGGCGATCGGTACGACGACGCTTCGGGGACGGACTTGCTTCAGCGGGTGCTCAAGGAGCCGAAACAGCAAGAACTCCTTTAGGTCGTCGATGTGAAAGCTATGAAGAGCGTCGCGCGTCAAGCTCGACTTGTTCGAACGGGCTCCGGAGAAACATCTCGCGCGACTCCTCCGCGAACGGGGATACGAAGTTATCGGGACACACGCGACAAACGCGACCGTTGATCCTGATCTCTGGCAGACAGTTCATTCCGCTCTTGATGAAAATTTCCCAGAACTTGAAAGGATCCCAGCTCTCCCCCCCCCGTTCCAATCGAATTCGATCCATTTTCAGCGCAAAATCGCCGACGGTGCGTCTGTTGGGGTGCCGAAGCTCACTCGGTGTGCGCGGCGATGCGGGAGCATTGTCTCGATGACATGGGGAGGTGGCAGCGAAGAGAATGACGGCATTTCCGTTCCTAAGTAGCTACGACCCCCCGGGAACAAGTGAGGGGACCTTGGACCCGCTCGGCCTGTACCAGATCGCTGACCAACTGGCGGTGCAGTTGGTGCCTGCGGTGCGTGAGCGGATGCAGCGTGTTCGCTTCCTCACTGCCATGGCAGTCGGTGCGCTGGTGACTGAGGGGATCGATGACGATGTGCGCCAGCGCGATGCGTCGCCTTATCTAGTTTGGGAGTGGCTGATTATCGAAGCCTTCATCCAGGAGATGGGCGATTCTGATGGCCTCGCGGGAACACCTGGTACTCTCGTTGCCCGTAGAGCACTCGGACAACACGGCTACCTCGACGCGCGTAGTTATCTCAAGACGCCGCGGATCTTTGGGTTCCACGGGGTATACAAGCGCCTGGCGATTCACCTGGGACTCGTCGACGTCCACCTGAGGGCCGGACCCAATGCCGAGCCCCTCGTCAATGCTTGGGCCCGTGATCGCGGTCTTTCGGGGTACCAGGATGCCCAATCGCTGTTATCACAGTGGGCAGCAGTGGTCCGAGGTTGTCTGGCAGAAGCGCCGCCACGCACAAAGCTCGGACGGGCAGCCGCGACCAAGCTTGCCGAGGCATTCGCGCCGGGAGCGGCTGGATTCCGGGAAAAGCGGTGCCTGCGCGAGCTCCTCAAGGCCGAGGATGATCGTCGGCTCGGCGCATTGCCGGTCCTCTGGCAGCTGCAATCCGAGCTTGGTGATGATGAGTTCTGCGAGGAGCTACTTCATGACGAGCTTGAACGACGAGAGCCCGTCTACGGACAACTCCTTAGGGCAATTCGAGCGTACGAGAAGTTCGCGCGCAGTCTCCAAGACGCCTTCGATGTCCTGAAAGCCGTAGCAGCTACGTCGGATGGCCAGGGATCTGCCCTGAATGCGGTTGCCCGCGATCCCGAGTTCAAGCAGAGCATGACGGGCCTACACGAGCGGTTCGAGCAGGCTCATCGAGCGCTTGGTGAAGTGGGTTTTGCCAAGCTCTCGCTTCAGAACTTATTCCACACCAGGTTCATCGCATTTGCGGATCCACTCTCTGCCGGTGATTGTGCTGCCGCGCTCTGCGATCACCACGTGGCCGTACAGCGAGGTAAGTCGGCCGATGGCAAGCGTCCGTGGTTCGACCGTATTGGCCGCGATCGAATTTACATCCGGCTTGCGTATCGCCAACCCCGACGCGCCATCCAACCCGATCGTTATGTGCACGACTACCGCGGTTGGCCGATTCGCCGCTTTCACGGCGACCTGACATGAGCAAACGCAAGGGTGGGGCGCGCCAAGGGGCATTGCTCGAGCTCTGGCGGCCACCTCAGGGGGCAGGTGAACCGGTCGGTTGTCTCGCGACCACTTACACCTTCGGTCCAGGCCTATTCGACGAGCAATGCCTGGCGCGCTTTCTGGATATTGAGTCGGAGCCCAACCGCGAAGACCTCGCGTTCCTACTCGAACGCGAAAGCCGACTCGGCGGCGTCTACGCGGGGGTGCTCGTCGATCACACTCAAGCTGGAGTAGAGCATTCGCTCCGTTGGGACGTGCTGCCTGTGCGCATCTGGGCGGGAAGGCAGCACGCCAAGCTGAGTCTTCTGGTCTGGACTCGGCATGTTCGCATCATCGTCGGCTCAGCCAATCTCACCGAACCGGGTTACCGATCGAATCACGAGGTTGCAGCCTCTATTGATCTGTCGCCCAAGGAGTCGAATCCCGACCTCGCTGCAGCCGCGACCAGCTTCCTGCGAAAGCTGCTCTCATTTGTACCAGGCGCAGCCGATAGTCCGCCCGAGGTTAGACGGGCGGAAGAGTTTCTGGACGACGTCGACGGTCAGATCAGCGGATGGAATCCGTCGCGGCTCAAGGGTTCGGGTCGACAGCAGCTGACCTTCACTCTTCCGGCCATCGGGGAAGAGGAGCCGGCGCGTAGCAGCCTCAAGGAAGCTATCGAGGCGTGTCGACGGCGAGGCGGATTGCCCAGCGAAGCGTGGGTCGCGTCGCCGTTCTTCGATGCAGAGGATGTGATCAACCCTACGGCGGAGTCGCTTTGCAAGCTGATGGCGCGCGGAGAGCAGCGCAAGATCTGTTTCTGTGTGCCTGCGGTCCGAGACGGCAATACGAGCTCCATTCCACGTCTCGCCGCTCCTATCTCATTGGTGCGTACCGCGGAGAAGCATCGCGCTACTGTCAGCGTCGAGATGCTGCCGGATGTCGACGCAGATAAGAACCTTCGTCCCTGGCACGCGAAGATGCTGGCGCTCCGGTCCTCCAAGTATTCCGCCCTTATGATTGGATCCTCTAACTTCACCTGTGCCGGTATCGGAGTGAAGCCGCACCGCAACGCCGAGGCCAATCTGCTCACCATCGTCGATCATGTCGACTACGGCCGCGAGGCCGGGCAACTCGAGGCACTGTGGCCGGCGATGGAGCCTGTCGACGATCCGGAAACCGCCGAATGGCTGGGGACTCGACCGGACACTGAGGATGATGAGCAGATGATGACGCCAATACCCGCTGGCTTCCTCTCTGCGACCTATCGTGCCGGAGACAGACGTCAGATCATTCTGCGGATTGAGCCAGACCAATTGCCGGCTGACTGGCAGGTGCACGCCTGCGGGCAGTCAGAGGGAGAGATCCTGTCGAAAGGCGAATGGGACGATCGCGGTCGCTTGCGGATCGAGGAGCTCGATTGGTCTCCGATCCTTCCTCCCGACAAGTTACTGGTACGCTGGGACGATCATGAAGCCTTTTGGCCATTGAACGTTGAGGACAGCCGCGCGCTCCCCCCTCCGGCGCGGTTGGAGCAGATGTCCGCCGACGATATGCTTCTCATCCTGGCCGCGACCGACCCGAGCGCCGCGATCCGCGCTTGGGCGAAGCGGGAACAACCAACCGATCTATTTGACTCCGATCTCGATACCGCGGAACCGATCGATCTGGATCCGCTGCGGCGCCATGACCTGCAGGCGACGTTTCTCCACCGCATTCGGCACCGCGCTCGTGTCCTGGCTCAGTTTCGCGCCAATCTCCAACGCCCGGTTTGGGGCCGGCAAGCATTGGAGTGGCGGCTGACTGGACTGGTCGGCATTGAGGCACTTGCTGATCGCCTGGTGCGGGAGTTCGCCAACGCGAACGGGCTAGCGGACGAGGCACTCCTCACCCTGGCGGATTTCCTGATCGTACTGCATCAAGTTGATTATCAACCCAGCGACGGTTCGCTTCCCAAGGTAGACTTCGACGAAATGTTCCGACCCTTCCTGGTGCGACTGGGCGACAAGCTCGAGCGTCAGGTGGGCCCACATCGTGAGCGGGTGTCTGAGGAGTTGATGGAGTTTTGGGGGCGGGTGTTGGGACGATGCCGAGCGTAGCTGACATCTACGCTCCACCCTCGGAGCTGGTCCTGGGAAAGCGGCTCAACTCGCGCGTGCCCGCGGCGGATCAGCATCGACAACGAGGTGAAGTCGAAGAGATACTGCGCCGGCTCCGTGGTCAGTCGGGGCTGATCCTCGCTGACGAGGTCGGCATGGGGAAGACGTTCGTAGCCTTGGCGATCGCGTACAGTATCGCTATCCGCAGCCCCCGCGGACCAGCCATCGTAATGGCCCCTGCCAATCTCGTCGACAAATGGGAACAGGACCTCAAGACATTCTGTGAGCTGTACCTCGAGAACCGCCATCCTGTGGCCCGAGAGGGCGCAACGAGGAAGATGCTCACTGATTCAACGGCCGTGCGTTACGGCGTTGTGCGACACAGCATCGAACTGATGAAGTTGATCGACGATCCTCGCCCCGTGCGCTGTCACCTGATCTTTGTCGCCCAAGGGGCGATGGGCCGTCGGCAGACCGATAAGTGGATTCGGCTCGCGCTCATCGGCGAGGCACTGCGGCGGCATGGTCGCGGCCGAGCGAGTCGGCTGATTCAAGTGAAGAACCAGATCCACAGGTTCCTAGCTGAGCTCCTGTGGGCGATGGGAGAAGAGCGAGCCAATGACTTGGGCGAGGAGCTCTGGCAGCGCTTGCTGCAAACCGATCCGGCGGTCTGGAAGGATACTTTCAACAACGACCTGCGTGACGATCGTCGTCGGTTGACGGACGACCCAGTGCCGAAATCTGTGACTCGCGCAATGCGTGATGTGAATCTCAAACCTCTGGCCGAAGCGCTCGAGAAGATGCCGGTGCGCGCCCAGGCTGATAACGCTCGCCTATCAGAACGGCTGGACGGCGCGCGCAAAGCGTTACGTCAGATTGAAGAGGAGCTTTGGAAGGATCTACTAGCGCAAGCCCGCTGGCGCTCACCGTTGTTGGTGATGGATGAAGCGCACCATCTCAAGAATCCCGGCACATCACTCGCCAGACAGCTTCAATCGCCCGATTCGACGCGGGATCTCAGAACCGGTGATGGAGCGATGGCCAACTCCTTCGATCGAATGCTGTTCCTCACCGCCACGCCGTTTCAGCTTGGTCACAGTGAGCTGGTCCGTGTTCTAGAGCGGTTCGGCGACGTTAGATGGGAGACGGACGAACTCGGCGAACGCAAGATATTCGAGCGGCGGTGTGCCGAGCTTGCTCACTGTCTCAACGGAAGCCAGCGCACGGCCGTAGGCCTCCAACATAGCTGGAGTCGACTCCGTCCCGAAGATTGTGACGCTGATGTCGAAGACTGGTGGCAACGACTCCTGGGTCAAGCTCGCGATTCACTGACGAGCCATCAGCGCGCGGTGGTCGACGCCTACACTTTAGCAAGCCAAAGTCGCGATGCCGCTCAGGCGGCGCTGCGGCCTTGGATCGTACGGCACAACAAGGGCACCCTCTGGGCTGGAACCGATATCGTCCGCCGCCAACGCGTCGAAGGTGCGGCTGTTGCTGGCCAAGAGGGATCGAACGGGTTGCCAATTCCGCCCCAGCAGTTGTTGCCGTTCCTTTTGGCCGCCCGAAGCGCAATCAAACCGGGACAGGATCTTCTTGGCGAAGCCTTGTGTTCCTCCTATGAAGCGTTCCGCTATACCCGCCAAAATCGTGATGTCGCAAAAGATGAGCAGGATGAGCCGGTAGACGCGCTCGTCGATCTGTCGCAGGCCGGTTGGTATCTGAGCGAGTTCGACACTGCCCTGAAGAATTTCAGCGGGGCCGTTCATCCAAAGCTAGATGCGACCGTACGCCGAGTAGTCGACCTTTGGGAGGCCGGCGAGAAGGTGCTGGTGTTCGCCTTCTACAGGCATACGTGTCGAGCGCTGCGGGTGCATATCAGCCAGGAAATTGAGAGGCGCATCAATCTGACGGGGCGGAATCGTTTGCTCGAGGCTGGGCTCAACGACACCGCCGAGGATATCGATCGATTGTTGGAGCGAATTCAAAGGAAATACTTTGACGATACCGACTCACCGGGACGACGAGCGGTAGACGCTGCCCTAATCGAGGTGATGAAGGACTGCGAGGCGGATCTCGAACGCGCCAGCGTTCCCGATGACCAACGAGCGTCTTTGACGGACGTGATGCGCCGCTTCTTGCGCGTCCCGACGACACTGATTCGGTGCTTCCCCATCGCTCGCATGGACTCGGCCACACCAGAGGAGGCGGTGGGGACGCTGATCGCCCATGCCGACTCATCAGGGATGTCTTGGCGTGCAAAGTTCAAGGGGTTCATTCGATTTCTGACAGACCAATGCTCTACCGACGAAAGAAGACTCTACCTTGAAGCGGCGCTGCGAACCCAAACTGGCGGCATTCGAGTGGAGGACGAAGACCACGACGCTGATGGTCCGACGAAAACCAAAACGCTGGCGAACGTGCAGGTAGCGACCGGCACGACACGCCGCGAAGCCAGAAGTCGACTCATGCGAGCCTTCAATACTCCCTTCTTTCCCGACATCCTGGTTTGTAGCGAGGTGATGGGGGAAGGAGTCGACCTGCAGCGCTTTTGCCGCCATGTCGTTCACCATGATCTCGCCTGGAACCCGAGCACGATCGAGCAGCGAACCGGCCGAATCGACCGCCTTGGCTGCAAGGCCGAGGGCCGCCAACCCGTGGTCATGTATCTACCTTACTTGGCCGGCACCGCGGATGAGCGACAGTTCAGGGTCATGTCTGAACGTGAGCAGTGGTTTCGCGTAGTGATGGGCCAGGACGAGGTCGCGCGCTTGATCACCCCTGATTCGAGCAATACGGTCTCGTTGCCGCAGGCGATCTCGGATCAACTGGCCTTCGAGCTTGGTATCGCGCTATCGACATCCCGAAGCTCCGCTGGGTAATCCAAGAGCCTGTTCAAAACTTGGCCGTGCTTAGGGGGATGCCGATGAGGCTCGAGGGCTCCGCAGTTCGACTTTCTGCCAGTGATCTCAGTGGGCAGCTCGGCTGCCGACACTTGACGCTCCTCGATCTCGAGGTCGCACGCGGGAATCTGACGGCGCCGCTGTGGCGCGACCCGGCGTTGGTTGTGCTGCAACAGCGCGGGTTGGAGCATGAACAAGCGTATGTCCAACATCTGCAGGCGGCCGGTTGCTCGGTTGTAGACGTAGCTTCGAAGGCTGCGTTTGGTGCCGGAATCGAACGCACCCGCGCGGCAATGATCTCCGGCGTCGACGTGATTGTGCAGGCAACGGTTGGGAATGATCGTTGGGGCGGGCGGGCTGATGTGCTCCGTCGGGTTGAAGTGCCGAGTTCCCTCGGCAGCTGGTCGTACGAGGTGGTCGACACGAAGCTCACCGCGGAGACGCGCGGGGGGACCATTCTCCAGCTTTGCCTGTACTCGGAGCTGCTTCAGGAATTGCAGGACCGGCAGCCGGAGTGGATGCATGTCGTTGCACCTGGGAATGGCTTCGTCGCCCAGCCGTTCCGCGTGAGCAACTACCTCGCCTACTACCGCTTGGTGAAGGGCCGGTTGCTGAGTGTCGTCGAGAGCGACGAGCCCGCCGCGTTGGGCGGCGCCTATCCTGAGCCGGTTGCGCAGTGTGACTTCTGTCGCTGGTGGTCGAGATGTGATGCCCGGCGTCGCGCCGACGATCATCTGTCCTTGGTGGCCGGCATATCCAAGATGCAGATGCGCGAATTGCAGAGCCGTTCAGTCACGACATTGGAAACTGTGGCCACAATTTCGCTCCCGCTCGAGCCGCGGCCACGGCGGGGGGCGATGGCGACCTATCAACGAATTCGCGAACAAGCGCGGATTCAGTTCGAAGGCCGAACCGTGGGCCAAACGCTCCACGAGCTGCTGCCGCGCGAGGCCGACTGTGGTCTGGCTCGCCTGCCTGAACCTTCCGCCGGGGACATCTTCCTCGACTTCGAGGGCGATCCCTTCATTGGTGAGCATGGGCTCGAGTATCTGTTCGGTTTCGTCGTCCTCGATGCCCATGGTCACTGGTCCTATCAGCGCCGCTGGGCTCTGGATGCGGAGCAGGAGCGTGCCGCGTTCGAAGAACTGATCAACGTAGTGATGGAGCGCTGGGGGCGCTTCCCCGATCTCCATATTTTCCACTTCGCCCCATACGAACCCTCCGCGATCAAACGGATGATGGGGCGCTATGCATCGCGCGGTGAAGAGGTCGATCGAATGCTGCGCGGTAAGCTGTTCGTCGACCTGCATGCGATCGTGAAGCAGTCGATTCGCGCCAGCGTCGAGCGCTATTCGCTCAAGGACCTCGAGCCGCTGTTCGAGTTCGGCCGGGAAACCAATCTTCGCAGCGCCGCCGAGCATTTGCGTCTGGTGCAACGTCGCCTTGAGCTGCGCGATCCCGAGCGGGTGTCCGAGGAAAGTCGTGAGGTGATCGAAGGCTATAACCGCGAGGATTGTCTGTCGGCACTGCGGCTGCGCGACTGGCTCGAGAAGCTGCGGGCCAGCCTGATCGACGTCGGCGAAGCCGTCGCCCGACCAGCTTCTGCAAATTCGCAGCCGAGTCCTGAGCTGAGCGAGCAACAGCAGCAGCTCGAGCGCCTGCGCGAGCAGCTGTGTGCCGACGTGCCGGCCGATGTTGCGCTCCGCACCGATGAACAGCAGGCGCGCTGGCTGCTGGCGTACATGCTCGATTGGCATCGGTGCGAAGACAAATCGTCGTGGTGGGAATATTTCCGCCTGTGCGAGCTCTCCGACGACGATCTTCTGCATGAACGCTGCGCGCTCGCGGCGCTGAAGTTTGTCGAGCAGATCGCGCCCGGCAAGCAGGGTAACCCAACCGAGCGCTATTCGTTCGTGGCGCAGGACAACGACTTCCGCGGTGGCGAGAAGCTGCATCGCCGTGACGAAC
>Ga0196976_1001415_pt1 | contig 10941 bp, 10 predicted proteins | sample S3v_513CmetaG_FD_148644 | JGI IMG/M metagenome (GOLD analysis project Ga0196976, IMG submission 148644) | Soil microbial communities from Anza Borrego desert, Southern California, United States - S3+v_5-13C | ecosystem: Environmental > Terrestrial > Soil > Desert | place: USA: California...
ATGATCTGTCGGCCGGGCGCCCGGCGCCGATCACAGTGGCCGAGGTCTTCGAGTTCGCCCAGCGTGAGATGAATTTCCGCCCCGAGGAGTGCATTTTCGCCGAGGGGGAGGTGGCCCGGCCGCTCTTCATCATGGGCGCTGTATGGGCCCACCGGGTCCACGGGATCTCCCTGGAGAGGGCACGCTCACTAGGCAACCTTCTTAGCTCCTGGGCCGGCGGGGACGCCATCATGGGCGGGCCCATAGACAGGTGGGAGAAGAAGGCAGACGACCTCCTCACCAGGCAGCTCGGCCGTGCGGCTGAGTTCACCCCGTCGCAGACCGAAGCGATGCTCAAGCAGATTGTTGACCTGCTCAGATAAGAAAGGGCTCCGGGCTTTTGCTGCCCGGAGCCTTTTTGTCTCAAACCATTGCCTACCATTTGGCGTACACATCGGTAGTAGGAGGTGCCCTTGAGCGGAAGATGCTCCAGGGCATCAAGCACCGGGCAGAGGGGCAGACAGTCGCAGTGGATGGGTCCGCAAAGCACTCGTCAATTTGACCGTTCGGGAGGAACTCACCTGTTCGATCGGGCTGTGACGCTCCAAGTGTCTACTTTGGTTGACGTCTACGGTTTGAGAAATTGGACAACCGTTCGCTTGTGGAGACCACCAATCGTCTGCTAACATAAGTTCACACAGGATGAATTTGGAAGTGATTCCGAAAGGAGGGTTCTTCCTGCGAGGCAAGTTCGAGGGGTACTTGCTTTCCGGACAGTTCCAGGCCATTCTCACCGAGGCGCCAGGCTGTTTCGGCGAGGGCGTGCCGGCCGAGGAGAAGGTCTGGGTAGCCATCACAGCGTGTAAGGCTGCCGGGGCTATCGGGCAGTGGGGAAAGGCCATTCACTGGGCCGAGCAGGGGCTCGGGCTGCCAGAGACGTCTGATGAGGCGTCCGGCCAGCTTTCCTTCTACTACGGAACCGCACAGATGTACAGCGGCGACCCACGCCAAGCTGACGATTACCTGCGGCGCTTCCTCAGCTTGGCAGGCCAGGTGCCCAGACTGGCACGGCTGGTGCCAGATGCCTTCATGAGCATCGGGTACGTCATGCGCTTTCTGAGCAACGTCGAAGATGAACGGCATTTCCTCAAAGAAGCCGCAATCGCCTACGCCGCTGCAGGGCGGTTCCGTCAGGAAGCGCTTGCCCACCTGGACCTGGCATGGGCCGAACTTCATCGGTCGGAGCCCAACCTGGCCGAGTGCTCCCTCGCACAGGCGACGGCACTCCTGCCGGAGCACGGCGACAGCGAACTGCGCATCAAGCAGCAACTGTGCCTGGTATTCTTGCAGCAACTGCGAGCTGATTTTGCAGCCTCCAATCAGCTTTGCGAAGAGCTGATGTTCGATCCTGACCTGGCGCCGGCCCAGGAGGCCGACGTGGCCTGGATTCTTGGGAGGAACTCCTTACACCTGGGTGACGTGGCCGCAGCCCGCAAGTGGGCGGAGCACGCTTACGAATGCGCACTCAAAGATTGGTGGCCGCTGCAGCTCGCCTACGTGGAGGAACTGCGGCGCTCGGTCATCGGAAGCAGCGTGGGGCGGTAAGCCGCCCCCTTCATTTCCCGATCGCGTTCGCCATTGGCGAACAACAGTACCCAAAAAGCGAGCCGGCTGGTGCCGACTCGCCCACGACAGGAGGAAACATTATGAAGCGTTTGCCCGGATTGCTCATGAGCGCTGCCATGTTAGTTTTCGCAATCGCTATGGCATCAGGCGGTGGGTTCCGCCCGCCCTGGCCCCTGTAGGGGGGCTAGAGTTCGTCTAGCCGGGGCGCCCGCCTGTCCTCGCCCTCGTGGTGGGGGCGGGCGGGTTGTCCGGACCTGTCGAGTCTCTCCGCGACTTGATCAGGTGACAGACCTTGCTTCTGGAGTTTGATGATCAAGGGTACGTACTCTTCGATCTCTTCCGGGAACGCCCCGTGTCGAAAGAACATCTCTGGTAGGGTCGTCAGGTCTGCCAGGATCTGCAACCATTCCGCCTGGTACGGGATGGTTCCAGCCAACATATCGTCCAGCGTAGCTAGTTTTACTCCGAATATGTATGCAGCAACAACTCTTGTGATGTGCTGGGACTCCCAACAAATGATGCGTAGCACTGTCCGGAACCGTGCGAGGGCACCAAGGATCTTAAGCGACTGATCGCTCCGTATCCTGGAAGCCACATCAGCGGCCAGGCCCCTGCACTTTTCGGGGTGATCGTGGTAGTTGAAGATCTCGCCCAGCACGAAACGTTCCGTGACGTCGAGGGCCTTCATCCACCTGACCGTGGCGTCGGGCTGTGGGTTCTGCTTGTTCCCGTTTTCCACTTCGGATTGGTAACTGGGAGCCGGCCCACCCCGCTGCTGGACCTGCCGCATTGTCAGGTTCAACTCTTTTCTGGCCCAGTGAATCGGATGGATGATCGCCACCTCCATGTTTTCACACATGTGAATACCCATCTGTTACAAATAATACAAGATACACTCGATTATGGCAAGTATATCTTCGCCGGGAATGAACACCTTTGTTCAAGTGAAGACCTACATAGAACCAAGTCCCCCTGCACAGCCTGCAGGGGGACTTGGTTTCTACCACGAGAGACCCACTTGGCGTATTTTTAACGCCCTGCGGCAGATTCGCCTTAAAAAAGCGCCATATCTTGCCTGGGTGTGGCCAACATCCTGGCGGGCGAACCAGGGCCGTAAAGTCCTGATCTCCAGAATGCCCGCCCCACTTGGCTTTCCCCGGCGGTGCAACTTAAGGAGGTAAATAATTGTTCCTTCCCGCCCGTACGTCGGCCCAAACAGCGCTGAGGTCCGCCCGCCTGAACTCACCCCAGCAGGGAAGCCTGCTCCATCGCCGAACGCACCCGGGGCAGCGGCACCCCGCTCATCTGTTCCAGCAGGCCCAGCGCCTGCAGCATCCGGGGCGCCTCCTGCCGGAGCTGGCCTTCCAGCCCGGGGCGCAGGCCCAGGGCAGCCGACCCGCGGACCATGGTCACGGCCATCGTCGTGACACGCCGGGCCAGGGCCACCAGCACGAAGAAATCCAGGTGGGGCAGTGGTCCCCCCGCAAGCGCTTCATACCCGAGCCGCACCTGCTCGGCGAACCCGGGACTGCCATTGGTGATGGCCAGCACCATCGCCTGGGCCACGTCGACCCGGGGGTCATCGAGGGCGGCACAACTCCAGTCGATTACATAGGGCTTATCGCCCGGTCCCATCAAAATGTTCTCGTGGTGGAAATCGCCGTGCGTCAAGCAGCGCCGCTCCCAGCCAACCAGGGGCGCCCGCTGCTCAAGCAGCGCGTAAACCGGCTCGAAGGCTGTCTCCAGGTCCCCCGCCAGCATGCGGACGATGGGGATAGCAAAGCTGCTGGGCGTCTCCAGGCCGAAAGCCCGGGTGTCCAGGCTATGCAGCCGGTGAAGCAGCGAGCAGAACTCTTGCAGGTAGACTGAGCGCCGGTCAGCTTCCACCCGGATTCGCTCCATGATCAGGTAGGAGCCGCCAAAGCGCTCACAGTCTTCACTGTACGTGACCACCCGGGGCACGGGGTAGCCCAGACCGTGCAGTAACTGCATCGCCCGGCCCTCGGCGGTCGCCCGCGCCCAGATGTCGCCGCCCGAGTAGACCCGCAGCACCAGCGGCTGGCCATCGGCCGTAAAGCCGTACACATCGGTCTCCCAGCCAGCCGACAGCGCTTCCACAGGACTGATGTCGGCGCCGGGCAGGCACTGGACGAGCCCTTCTCTGATCATGCAGCACACCTCCTCATATGCTTGAACATTTCGCCATACGACACAAAAACCCCTCGCCGGGGTCTGCCCGGCGAGGGGTTTGGTATGCCATTCAGGGCGATGTGGCCATGCCGGCCATCCGCCAGACGCTGCCATCCTTGACGGCGGTCACGAACAGCAGCTTGTCCACCACCCAGCCGCCTTCGCCCAGGGCGCCGTTGCCGGCCATCCAGGCGTTGCCCTGTGCGGGCTGCACGGAGAAGGTGATCTCGAAAACGATCTTCTCGAGGCTGGGGCTGGCCTCGCGCACATTCACCTTGTTGGGATCGATCTTGAAGTCGAGCAGCCGGTCGGGGTCGTTTGCCGGGGCGGTCTTGAACTGGTTCAGGTAAGCGGTCATCAGGCCCTGGCCCACTTCAAGCTGGCAGACGGCTGTCTGCCGGGGACCGTCACCGCAGGTATCGGCTACGGTGACCATCGGCTTGACGAGCGCTGTCTGCTTGCCGCCCATGCGGACGTTGGCCGTGTTGACCAGGTCCGCCAGGCCGCCGGCTGCATCCTTGACCCGGGCCTTGGGCAGGTACAGGGTTCGCACGTAGCCGAGCATCTCGTCGACCGTAACGCCGTTGGCCCGGAAATTGGCGCCCATGTAGAAGCGAATATCGTAGTTATCTTGGGTATAGATAACCAGCAGGAGCGTGCTGGCGCCGGGCTGGCCCCATTCGCCGGCGACCCGGTCGAGGTAGTCGGTCTTGTCCTCACCTTCGGTGGAGTCAATGACGAGCACCTTGTAGGTGACGGGGCCGGGGGCGGCAGTCCCGAGGGCCTGCTCCAGGGCAGCGGTGTTCCCGGGGAGGCTGACGGCCGTGGTGTTCTGGATGACGGCCTGGGGCTGGTTCTGGGGAACGGGGCGGGAGGCTGCGGCATAGGTGACACCGGCGAGCAACACGGTGGCCAGGGCAGCGGCGACGGCGACCTTGATGGAACGGTTCATAGGGGTCCCTCCTTGTGTTCGCTCGCCTGCTAGAACGAGAAATCTCCCGATTTGGTTACGCCGGTTGCCAAAGATTACGTAATTCTTGCGCCTAAGCCCTGCGGGGGAGAGGCCGTTACCCGAACAGGTGGTAGGCAGACTAGTGCTCCCATCCGATCAGTCTGGGTAACTTGTCCCCTGTTTTGTGGAAACGGGGCTTAGTTCGTAAGCGTTCTAAACAAAGGTGGCGCAGAGATCATCCCGCGGTTGTGTGAAATGGTTCACAAGCCTGGAAACCGGTGTGAGACAAGCGTTTTGGCCGTACATCACCGCCGCAGGAACACTGGATGGGTTGGGGTGATAATACTACCCCCGCAGTAGACCGGGAACTATCTACAAGAACAGTGATGGTGGCCCCATCAGGCACGTCAAACCTAGTCAATTTAGACCGGATGGTGAATGGTTGCCTCATACCCCCTCTGATACGCTTGTCGTTAGAAACTTCCATTCTGAAAAGAGAGTTCTTTCAACATCCTTTCAGAATCCTTTCCTGAAGGGTGACGAATTGGGCCGGCCTGTCCGGTAGAGCGCCTGGAGCGCCACCTGGTTCGTTTGCTCCTCCCGGTCCCGGCGGCGGGCGAGTAGACTCGCCGCCGAGGTCGGGTTTCTGGCCCCCACCTGCCACAAAAGGGGGACCCCACCTATGCAGAATCCCGTACTTGTGCTCGGCATCGGCAATCCGAACCGCACGGACGACGGTGCGGGCATTTACGCGGTCCGGCTGGCCAAATCCCGCTGGCAGGGCGCCGGCGTTGACTTCCGGGAAGCGGAGGTCGGCGGCTTTGACCTGCTTCACCATATTCTTGGCTACAAGGCGGCGCTCATTGTGGATGTGGCTGTCACCGGACTGACCGAGCCCGGCGACATTTATATGATCGATACGGACGCCCTGCCGCCCAGCCTCTCCACCCGGGCGCACGGGGCGGGTCTGGGCACGGCGCTCTCGGTTGGCCGGAGCCTCAAGCTGGACCTGCCGGCGCGCATGGAATTCCTGGCGATTGAGGCAGCGGATATCACCAACGCCGGGCAGATTCCCACCACGCCGGTGGCGGACGCCATCCGCCCGGCGGCGGAGCAGATTCTGCGCCTCGCTCGGGAGATGCATGCCGAGGTGGCCTGCCCATGCATGAACTGAGCCTGGCTCAGTCGCTCATGGACGTGGTCGCCGAAAGCGCCGCCCGGGAAGGGATTGCCCGGGTGCAGCGGGTGACCGTCGTGGTGGGGGAGTGGTCGGCCATCGTGCCGGATGCCCTGATTCACTGCTTTGAAATGCTGGCAGTCGAAACGGGCGGACTCTTCGATGGCGCCTCACTGGTGGTAACGCGTAAGGCCGCCGAAGGTGAGTGCAAGGCCTGCGGCGAGCGCTTTCCTGCGGAGGTTAACGGCCTTCGCTGCCCCACATGCGGGGGAGCAGCCCGGCTGATTACCGGCACCGAACTGTCCGTCGACTCGTACGAGGGGGAGTGACGGGATGGAAGTCAAGGTGGTCCAGAACATCCTCAAAGCGAACGACTCCGTGGCCCGCGTCAACCGTGCCCGGTTTGACGCCGCGGGCGTGCTTGCCGTCAACTTCATCGGCTCGCCGGGCTCCGGCAAGACGACCGTGCTGGAGCAGACTGTTCGCACCCTGGGCCCTCTGCACCGGCTCGGGTGCATCGAAGGCGACCCCTACACTACCCGGGACGCTGAGCGCATCGGGCACCTGGGTGTGCCCGTGGTCCAGATTAACACCCGCGGCGGCTGCCACCTGGAGGCCGCGATGATCACCCAGGCCGCCGACGACCTCGATCTGACCGGCATGGAGATCCTGCTGATCGAGAACGTGGGCAACCTGCTCTGCCCGTCGCAGTACGACCTGGGCGAGCATTTCAGCGTGGTGGTGCTTTCGGTGACCGAGGGCGCCGACAAACCCGAGAAATATCCGGTCGCTTTCCAGCGGGCCGGTGCGGTGATCATCAACAAGACCGACCTGCTCCATGCCACCGACGTCAACCTTGACGAAGTGACGGCAACCATACGCCGCTTCAATCCGGACGCCCCGGTCTTCCCGCTCTCGGCCCGCACCGGCGAGGGGGTGGCTCCATGGTGCAGCTGGCTGGCGGGCCGCGTCAAACAGTCCGCAGGGAGCTGCTAATTGGCGGCACGGTCCAGGGCGTTGGCTTCCGGCCCTTCGTCTATCGCCTGGCGACCGGGCACGGCCTGACCGGCTGGGTGCTCAACTCCGAGCGGGGCGTGACGGTGGAGGTGGAAGGCCCGGCCGCGGCCGTGGCGGCCTTTGAGGCGGATCTGACTACCATGTCGCCGCCCCTGGCGGTGATCGCGAGGGTAGAGGCGGCGGACAGGGAGCCGGCGGGCTATACCCGCTTTGAGATCATCCAATCCAAAAGCGGCGAGACCCGCACGGCAGATGTGCCGGCGGACAGCGCCATCTGCGCGGACTGCCGCCGCGAGGTGCTTGACCCCGGCAACCGGCGTTATCGGTACCCCTTCATCAACTGTACGAACTGCGGACCCAGATTTACGCTTGTGAAAAATATCCCATATGACCGCCCTCAGACGACGATGGCGGCGTTTGCCCTCTGCCCGGCCTGCGGGCGGGAGTATTACGACCCGCTGGACCGGCGCTTTCATGCCCAGCCTAACGCCTGCCCCGAGTGCGGGCCGGCGGCCCGGCTGGTGGACCGTGCGGGCAGGTCGGTTCCCGGCCCGGGTGACGCCGTCTGTAACGCCGCACAGCTCCTCCGGTGGGGGATGATTGTGGCGGTGAAGGGGCTGGGCGGTTTCCACCTGGCCTGCGATGCCACGAACCCGGCGGCCCTGGCCGCACTGCGGGAGCGGAAGCGGCGCCCGCACCGCCCCCTGGCCGTGATGGCCCGGGATCTGAGTCTGGTTCGGCGCATCTGCCGGGTCAGCCCGGAGGAGGAAGCGCTGCTCAGTTCGCCGGCGGCGCCGATTGTGCTGCTGACCTTGCTGCCGGGCGCGGCGGTGGCGCCGGAAGTGGCGCCCGGGCTGGACCAGCTGGGCGTGATGCTCCCCTACACGCCGCTCCACCTGCTGCTGATGCAGGAGGGGCCGGAACTGCTGGTGATGACGAGCGGCAATCCCAGCGGGCTGCCGCTCGCCATTGATGAAGATGACGCCCTGACCCGGCTGGGCCAGATTGCCGATGCGTTCCTGATCCATAACCGCCCGATTCACGTGGCGTGCGATGACTCGGTGGTGGCCGCCGGGGCGGGGGCGCCGTTCTTCCTGCGCCGCTCCCGGGGTTACGTGCCGGCGCCCGTCCGGGTGCCGGGGGAGACGGGAGCGCCCGCTGTGCTTGGCATCGGCGGGGATATGAAGAATGCTTTCTGCCTGCTGGACGGCACCCGGGCGGTCTTGAGCCAGCACCTGGGCGACCTGGAGACGGAGGAGGCCCGGGAGAACTGGCGCCGGGCGGTGGCGCATCTGACCGACCTGACGGGTATCCAGCCGGCGTTGGCGGCATGTGATCTGCATCCCGGGTATCATTCGGCCCGGATGAGTGTGGCCGGCCTGCCCAAAGTGACCGTGCAGCATCACCACGCTCACCTGGCCGCCTGCATGGCGGAAAACGGGCTGGACGGTCCGAACATCGGCCTGGTGCTGGATGGCACCGGTTACGGGACCGACGGGGCGATCTGGGGGTTCGAAGTGCTGGTGGGCGATTACGCCGGGTTTGAGCGGCTGGCCCACCTCAGCTATAGCCTGCTGCCCGGCAGCGAGGCGGCGATCCGGCATCCGGTGCAGGCTGCGGCCGGGCTGGTGGGCGCCCATCTGGGCGACGTGGGCCTGGTGCGCATGGGCCCCCTGCTGGACCGGGAAGGGCTGCAGCAACTGGAGGCAGCCCGCAGCCTGATGCGGGCCCGCTTCAACTGCCCGCAGGTGGGCTCGGCGGGGCGCCTCTTCGATAGCGTCTCGGCGCTGCTGGGCATCTGCCGGCGGCAGACATACGAAGGGCAGGCCGCCGTGGAGATGGGCGCCCGGGCGCGGCCCGGTGCGGCCTACCCGGTGCAGTTGACGGACCATGGCGAGCTGCTGGTCGCCCCATTCCTGCGGCCCTTGCTGCAGGATGCCCTGCGGGGTGAGGACCCCGGGCTGGTGGCAGGCCGGTTCCTGGCCACGGTGGCGGAGATGGCTGTTCTGGGCGCCCGCCGGGCTCGGGAAGTGACGGGGCTCCACTCCGTCTGCCTGAGCGGCGGCACCTTCCAGAGCGCCTGGCTGCTCCGGGCGACCATGGAGCGCCTGGTCGCCGAGGGGTTCCGGGTCTTCCGGCACCGGGCCGTACCGCCCGGCGACGGCGGTATAGCGCTGGGTCAGGCGATGGTGGCCCGCAGGAGGTGTCAGCAATAGCATGTGCCTGGCAATTCCCGCTCGGGTTGTGTCGTTGGATGGGCGAATTGCGCTGGTTGAAATCCAGGGCAACCGCCGCAACGTGGATGTGACGCTGGTGGATGGGGTCCGGGCCGGCCAGTATGTGCTGGTCCACGCGGGCATCGCCCTGCAGGTGCTTGACGAGGCGGAAGCGGCGGAGACGCTTTCGCTGCTGACCGCAGCGCTCGGCGGCGGCCATGAGTGACGCCCGCCTGCTGCTGGAACAGATTCGCCGGAAAGTGACCCGCCCGCTGCGCTTTATGGAAGTCTGCGGAACGCACACGGTGGCCATCTCCCGGAGCGGAATCCGGGGGCTGCTGGCGGGGCAGGTGGACCTGGTGAGCGGGCCGGGCTGCCCGGTCTGCGTCACGGCAGATGTGGAGATTGACCGGATGCTGGCGTACTGCGACGTGCCGGGCGCCATCGTGGCCACGTACGGCGACCTGGTGCGGGTGCCCGGGTCGGCCGGGAGTCTCGCCGCCAGGCGGGCGGCGGGGGCCGATGTGCGGGTGGTTTACTCCGCCATGGATGCGGTGACGCTGGCCCGGGAGAATCCGGGGCGTACGGTCATCTTCCTGGGCATTGGCTTCGAGACGACAGCCCCGGCGGCGGCCCTGGCGATTGCCACGGCGGCAGAGGCGGGGGTGCGGAACTTTTATGTACACAGCGCCCACAAGCTGACACCGCCTGCCATGCGGGCGCTGCTTGGCGCCGGGGGCGCCCGGTTGGACGGCTTCCTGTGCCCCGGCCATGTCAGCACAGTGCTCGGGGTTGATGGCTTTGCCTTCCTGGCCACGGAGTACGGGCTGCCGGCGGCCATCGGCGGGTTTGAGCCGCTCGATATCCTGATGGCGGTCGATTATCTGGTCGATGCGGCTCAGGGCGCCCAGCTCGTGCGGGTGGAGAATGCCTACCGCCGCTGGGTCAAGCCCGAGGGGAACCCACGGGCCCGGGCGGTGATCGGCCAGACGTTCGCACCTTGTGACGCTCGGTGGCGTGGCCTGGGGCTGATTCCTGCCAGTGGCCTGGCCTTCCGGGCCGAGTATGCCGCTTTCGATGCGGAGACGGCTTTCCCGGCGGAGGTGCCGGAGCCACCGCCCCGCCTGGGCTGCCGCTGCGGCGAAGTGCTGCGGGGTGAGATCAAGCCGCCCCAGTGCAAGCTGTTCGGCACGGCCTGCGGGCCGGAGCATCCCTTGGGGCCGTGCATGGTCTCCGGGGAGGGCGCCTGTGCCGCCTACCATCGCTACGGGGAGGGGAGCCCATGCTAGGGGAGCGGATTACCCTGGCCCACGGCGACGGGGGTCTGGCGACCCATCGCCTGGTCTCCGAACTGTTCCTGCCGGCGCTCCAGAACGCCGCCCTGGCCCAGGGCGGCGACAGTGCCCTGCTCGACCTGCCGGCGCAGCCGGGGCGCCTGGCCATGACCACCGATTCCTTCGTGGTCAGCCCCATCTTCTTTCCCGGGGGCGACCTGGGGCACTTAGCTGTCTGCGGCACGGTCAACGACCTGGCCGTAGCGGGCGCACGCCCGCTCTGGCTGACCGCCGGGTTTATCATCGAGGAAGGCTTCTTGATCGAGGACCTGAAGCGGCTGGTGACCTCCATGGCCCGCACAGCTGCCGAAGCCAGCGTGGCCGTGGTGGCCGGCGACACCAAAGTGGTGGGCCGGGGCCAGGCGGACGGCTGCTTCATCAACACCAGCGGCGTGGGCCTGGTGCCGCCGGGCCGGGACCTGGGCCCCCACCGGGTGGCGCCCGGCATGG
>Ga0196976_1001416_pt1 | contig 10936 bp, 6 predicted proteins | sample S3v_513CmetaG_FD_148644 | JGI IMG/M metagenome (GOLD analysis project Ga0196976, IMG submission 148644) | Soil microbial communities from Anza Borrego desert, Southern California, United States - S3+v_5-13C | ecosystem: Environmental > Terrestrial > Soil > Desert | place: USA: California...
ATCGCGTAGTAAACGCGCGGCGCGGTCAGCATCCCCTGGCTCAGGAAGCCGATCGTGGACACGGCAATTCCTGCCGCAATCAGTCGCGCACCGCCTTCGCCGAAGGCGCGGCGCATGACCTCCGACGCCGGCGTCTGCGTCGCACCGAGCCCTTCGGGGCCGAGTACGAGGATGCACACCAGGTTCACGGCGAGATACAGCACGAGGACGCCAAGCACCCCGAACAGCAGGCCACGCGGCAGGTCGCGCTGTGGATCGCGCATTTCACCTGAAACGAAGCTCGCCGTCTGCCAGCCGCCATACGCGAACAGCACAGGCACCATCGCCGCGAGAAAATTTCCTCCAGTGGAGTGCTCGTCCGGCGGCGCGGAGAGATTCCCGGGTACGACGGCACGCCAGCCGAGGACCACGAGCACTACGATGGCGGCGATCTTCGTCACCATGAACGCACTCTGCACGTTGCTTCCGGCGCGCACGCCAAGGCAATTCACGACGGTCAGGAGCAGGAGTGCGGCGACTGCAATCAGCGCGGGGGGAGCACCCAGGCCGGTCAGCTCGACGAAGTAGCTGGCGAAGGTCATCGCGACGGCGGCCATGCCTCCGGTCTGCGTGACCAGCAGCAGCGTCCACCCATACAGGAATGCGGCCATGGGATGGAATGCATCGCGGATATACGCATACTGCCCGCCAACCTCAGGGCGACGCTGTGCCAGCTCGGCGTACACGAACGCGCCGGCGAGTGCGATCACCCCACCGACTGCCCACGCGGCGAGCATGAGGGACGGTGCGCTCACCTGCCGCGCAACGACCGATGGATTCATGAAGATGCCGGCGCCGACGATGCCGCCCATGACGATCATGGTCGCGTCGAAGGGGCCCAGCTTCTTCGCGAGCTGCTGCGCGTCACTCATGTGAGCACCGGGAGGACGAGGAAGTAGGCGACGGACGAGATCAGCGCGATGAATATGATGTCCACGAGAAAGCCAGCGCGCGCCATCTCAGGGACCGTGAGCTTGCCGCTCGCGAAGGCGATCGCGTTTGGTGGCGTGCCGACGGGCAGCATGAAGCCGTTGCTCGCCGCCAGGCCAGCGGCGACCAGGAGCATCAATGGACTCATCCCCGCCCCAACCGCGAGTGACGACGCAATCGGAAGGAACGCGGCGGCGGTTGCCGTGTTGCTCGTGAATTCGGTAAGGAACGTGATGACGGTCGTCACCATCAGGACCAGTAGAAAGGGTGGCAGTGTCCGTAGTCCGGTCACGGATGCGCCGATCCAGCCGGCGAGGCCGCCACTCTGAATCGCCGCCGCGAGCGACAGGCCCCCACCGAACAAGACGAGCACTCCCCACGGAATGCGCTCTGCTTCATCCCAGGTGAGCGCCCGCCTGCCAGCACGATCGAGTGGCACGACGAGCAGGACTACCGCGCACGCGACGCTGATCCCGGCTTCATTGATCCCCGATGAGACCCGCGCGAGCAGCGGCTGGGCCATCCACGCAGCTGCGGTACAGGCGCCCACGATCGCCACGAATTTTTCCGTGCGACTCATGGGTCCCATTGCGGCGCGTTCGCGATCGAGCGCTGTCCCATCGAGAAGGGTCGTATCGCGGTCGATCTTGAAAACGATTCGTGTGAGCGCGAACCAGGTCAGCGGCAGTGCGATGAGTATCATCGGCACGCCAAGCATCATGTAATCGAGAAACCGGACGCGGATTCCGTGCGTCTGCGTCAGGAATCCGGCGAGCAGTGCGTTCGGTGGGGAGCCAATCAGTGTGCCGAATCCGCCGATCGTCGCCGAGTATGCAATGCTGAGCAGCAACGCTTTCTCGAACTGCGTCGCCGGCGTGCCCTCCCCTGCATGATCTGCGCGCTTCAGCATGGAGTTCGCCAGCGGAAGCATCATCAGCGTCGCCGCGGTATTGCTGACCCACATGCTGAGAAACGCACCGGCGAGCATGAAGCCGGCGATAATGCGATCGGGGCGCGTACCAACGGCACCAAGCAGCGCGAGTGCGAGACGCCTGTGCAGACCCGACCGTTCGAACGCCGTGGCCAGGATGAATCCACCGAAGAACAGGTAGATGACGGGGTTCGCGTAGGGTGCCGCGGCGGCGTTGATGTTCAGCACGCCGAGAAGCGGGAGCAGGAGCAGCGGCAGCAATGCGGTCGCCGCAATAGGCACGGCTTCCGTCACCCACCACCAGGCCATCACGATGCCAAGTGCCGCTGTCCGCCACGCCGTCTCGCTCATTCCGCCCATCGGCCCGATGAGCAGCATCAGGGCGCCGATGCCGGGACCAGCGAGAAAATTGAAGAGACGCAATTGGGGTGGGTGAGGAGTCAAACCCCGGAGAACGCAGGGAAATGAAGGGGCAACCCGCCGCACGGCAACTTTCCGGCGCAATGCCCCGTACCGAGGCTCATATTAGCCGTATTCCCGGCCATTTCCGCCCTTCGCCGAACGCTTTCGGGGAAGGCCGTGTCTATCCCTGTGAGCATTCGACACGTGACGAGTCCCGCTGTTGCCGTTGAGGCAAAACGCTTCGTGAATCGCGAGCCCGAGCTCATTGCCCGGGTCGTCGCGGGAGACCGACAGGCCGCGCGCGAGCTGTATGACGCGCACGCGCCGAGGGTCTTCAGGCTGGCCTTTCGTCTCACCGGTGACAACGAACTCGCACAGGAGCTTACGCAGGAAACGTTCATCAGGGCATTCGCACAATTGGGTCGGTTTCGCGGCGAGTCGGCGCTGTCGACATGGCTGCATCGGGTGACCGTCAGCGTGGTCTCAAACGCCATGCGCAAGGTCAAGCGGTTCAGGGCCCGCGAAGCCGACCTGGAAGAGGCCAGCCTGATAACCACGGACACCAGGGTCACGGATCCGGACCTGCGCGACCAGCTGTACCGGGCCATCGACGAACTGCCGGAGATCTACCGGGTGACGTTCGTGATGCACGATGTGGAAGGCTACACGCACGACGAAATCGCGAATGTGCTGGGCATCGCGGAGGGCACCTGCAAGAGCCGTCTCTCCGTGGCCAGGCATCAGCTTCGGCAGAAACTCGGCGCATTCGCAAAGGAGTGGATGGAATGACAAACGACGACGAAAGAATCCCCGACTCGATCCGAACCGCGGCCGCGGACTACAACGCGCCGCCCGAACTCAATCGCGCTGATCTCGACGCCATGTGGGCGGCCATCGAGGTGGAGGCGTTCGACGGCATGCGCCCTGACATCGGTCGCGCCCCCGCCCCCCGCTCGCGCGGCATGCTGTCCGCGGCCAACCTCATGCCCCTCGCCGCGGTGCTCGTCCTGGGCGTGGCCATCGGACGTTTCTCGCTTCCGCGTACGGCAGACGTGGCGCCGCAGGTGATGGCCAGCGTCGACTCGGCCCGGAACAGCACCATCGAAGGGCCCTATCAGTCCACCGCGTCCCGCTATCTCGGACAGGCAACCGCATTGCTCGCCGCCTTGCCCATGGAAGCGAGCGCGGGTAGCGCGAGTGAGCCGTACAAGGGACGCGCGCACGACCTGTTACTCACCACACGGCTGCTGCTGGATTCCCCGGCGGCCGCTGATCCACGCTTCCGCACCCTGCTCGAGGATCTCGAGCTCGTGCTTGCTCAGGTGGTTCGATTGCAGTCCGCCGAGAGCAGCGCAGAGCTCGAGCTCATTCGCCAGGCGCTGGAGCAACGTGACGTACTACCGCGACTGCGCACGGCAGTCGCGAACATTTCTGCTGACGACTAGGAGAGAGAGCGATGCGATACCCGCTCATGCACCTGATTGTGCTTGGATCAGCGCTGCCGATGATGGCCGCTGCACAAGTTCCCCCGAAGCCGGAGCCCGTTCCGCCGCCAGCACGGCCGGCGGAGGCTGCGCGCCCCGTTGATTCACCCCGGCCGATTGTGTCGCCACGTCCCGCCGAATTGGCCTGGCCGGCCTTCGACGAGCTGCGCTTCAAGGCTGACGAAATGCGTTTCCGCGCCGACGAGATGCGCTTCGAGGCATCGAAGTGGGCGATGCTGGATGTGGAGCACGCCATGAGCTCGGAGCTTTTGAAGGTCGACGCGATGCATCAGGCGGAAGTGGCCCTCGCCGCTGTGAAAGCCATCGACATTCCGATGGTCCACGCGGCCGCGGCAGAAGCGGCTGTCGCTGCCCGCGCCGCGATGGAGCCGATGCACTTCGACTTTCCATCCAGCAGCTGGTGGCCGGACAAGCTGTTGAGCGCGCGCCCGCGTGCTGCATGGGCGCAGGAAGATCCTGCAGACTCGCTCTACCGCGTCGCGCGTGAGGCGCTCACCCGTGGTGAATACCGCCGCGCCGCCCTCACCTTCAATGAAGTGACGCGGAAGTACCCGAAGTCGACGTACGCGTACAGCTCGGCGTACTGGGAAGCGTTCTCGCGGTATCGCATCGGCACTACGGACGAGCTGCGGCTTGCACTGCGGATCCTGGATGGCAAGGGTGATGGCGTATCGCTGCAGGCGGCGCCGTCGAATGGCAAGTCGAACGAGTCCGTCGACATTCCCGCGCTCCGCACCCGCGTCCTCGGCGCGCTGGCAGCGCGAGGTGATCGCGACGCGGCGGCATTGATCGAGAAGGAAGCTGCCACTCGCGCCAATAGCTGCGACCGCGAGGAAGTAAGCGTTCGCGCCGAGGCATTGAGTGCGCTGGGACAGATGGACATCGCCGCGGCGATGCCCACCGTAAAGAAGGTGCTGGCGCGACGCGACGAGTGCACGGTGGAACTTCGGCGTCGGGCGCTGTACATGGTTGGGCGCCAGCCGGGATCCGAAGGGGGTGCCGTCATCCTCGACGTCGCGAAGAACGATCCCGACGCCAATATCCGCGGTGAAGCCATGCGGTGGTTGCCACGCGTTGCCGGCGACGCGGCGGTTCCTCAGCTCGAAGAGTTGCTGCGCACCGCTGACGACGAACGGTCGCAGCGCTCCGCGATCTCGGCGCTTGGCGCCATTGACAGCGACGCCGCACGCCGCGCTGTCCGTGCGATCATCGAGCGCAACGATGCCAACGCGCGCGTGCGCTATGAGGCGATCCTCAGCCTTTCGCGTGACCGCGAGAATCGCGTGATCAGCGTAGACGACATGAACTACCTGCGTGGCTTGTACTCGAAGATGCCGACGAACCAGCTCAAGGAAGCGGTGCTGACATCCGTCAGTCGGGTGCCCGCGCCCGAGAACGAACAGTTCCTGCTGAGCATCGCCCGGAACGTGAACGAGCCGGTTTCGCTGCGTGCCTCTGCACTCCAGCGTCTTGGTCGGATGGAGACGGTCAAGGTGGCCGACATCGCCCGGCTGTACGAGGTCGCCGACTCCCGGTCAATGCGTGAACAGATCCTCCAGGCGCTGTCGCAGCGCAAGGAGAGTGAAGCGGTCGACAAGATGATCGAGATCGCGAAGCGCGATACCGACCCGCAGATCCGACGTTACGCCATCAACTTGCTGGGCCGCAGCAACAACGAGCGCGCCAAGCAGTACATCCAGGCCTTCCTCGACCAATGAGATACCTCATCCCAGCAACCCTGGCGCTCTCGGGACTGGCCACGAGCCTCCCGGCGCAGACGCTCGCCGATCGCGTCGCCAACGCAAGCCAGCCGCGCGTGCAGTTCACCTACTCCGCCCGCGCCGACGTTTGCGGAAACGGCAGATCCTTCATCCAGGTGTCCGGCAATTCATGGTACGGCTCGTTCAACGATGGTGACCGGCGTGACACATGTGAGGCGGGCCCCGTCCGCGTAGTGCTCGATCGTGCCGGACGTGAAGTCGTCAGTATCTCGTCGTACGTCGGGCCGGTCGGCGAGCGGGTGGATGGAATCGCTGACCTGGGCCGGGTGCGGGCGAGCGACGCGGCGCAGTACCTGCTCGGCCTCGCCGAGAGCGCCCAGGGACGCGTGAGCCGGGACGCGCTGCTTCCCGCGGTCCTTGCTGATAGCACCGATGTCTCCCCGAGGCTACTCGCGATCGCGCGCAACCAGAATGCGGCACGGGAAACGCGCCGGTCCGCGATCTCGTGGCTCGGACGTCCGCTTGATGCTCGCGCGCGGAACGTAGATGACATCGCCGCCGCACTCGTCGCCATCGCTCGCGATGAAGACGACAACCAATCGGTCCGGCAGTCGGCGCTGCGCACGCTGGCGCGGCTCGAGCATGGGGCGGGGACGTCCTCGCTCATGGAACTTGCGCGCGATGCAAACCGTTCCTGGCTCGCACGGGAGGCGCTGTCGTCCCTGAACGCGTCTGGCGATCCGCGTGCACGGACGCATCTCCGTGAGGTGGTGCGTGCCGCAAGCATGCCGGATGATGTCCTGGCCGCCGCCATCCGTGGGCTCGGCGGCGAGTACGCGACCGGTGATGATATCAAGATCATTCGCGAGGCCTACGCAAAGCTCCCCGGCCAGAAATCTGAGGAAGCCGCGATTTCAGTCGTGGCCAACTTTGGCGGATCGGAAAGCGTGCGCTGGATGCTGGCGCTCGCGAAGGATTCCGATGAGCGGATCGCTACACGGCGCCGCGCGGTGATGCACGCCTATCGCGGCGGCACGCCAGTGGCCGAGATCATCAAGGTGTACGACGAGACGACGGACACGCAGCTCAAGGATGCCGTGCTTTCGGCGCTCGTCGAGAGCGGTGAAAAGGCGGCGACCGACAAGCTGATGCAGATCGCGCGGATGGACGAGAGCGCGCAGATGCGCCGCAAGGCGATCAGCATGCTGGGACGTTCGTCTGACGAACGTGTGAAGCGATTCCTCGAAGGGTTGGCGGCGTCGAGTAGCCGGTAAAAGCCTTGTCAGGGTGTCAGGGTGTCAGCTTGTCGGACGGATGGGCAAGCTGGCACGCTGACAAGCCGTACTACACCGCCTCGTCGTCCAGCAGATGGTCCGCGATCGCCGCGATCTCATCTGCTTCACGCCAGGCTTCCTCGAGTTGCTCCAGTTCCCCCTCGAGCGCCTTTCGCTCGGCGTCTTCATTCGCCGCCATCTCGAGGGCCAGCCGGTCCACGTCCGGGATCCAGTGCAGCGGCGTCCGCTCTTCGCTTCCGGTGCCGCCGCGCGACCAGAATGAGCGGGTCGTCAAGCGCACGATGAGGCGCTCGGCGAGCGACTGATCCCCGCGGGCGGGCGCTTCCGTGGTCACGCGCAACGCCGGGCGGCGCCCCCACGACGTACTGAGTGCGAGCGTGGAAATGCGTCCGAAGAAATTCTGCGTGCTCCCGGCCTCGTCCAGTTTCGCGACCGCCGCACGCACCATGGATTCCGGCGCCTTGCCGTCGTTCAATGCGGTGAGCAGCGTCCGCGCCGCCTTCATCGCTGCGCGTCCTTCCAGCATGGAAACGCCACGGTCGTGCCGAACCTGCAACCGCCAGACTTCGTCGCGATCAGGACGGAAAAGCTGAGCGTCGGACAGGTGAGCGTACCGGACGGTCACACGGGTGTTGTCGTGTTGGACGCGGGCAAGCACATCATGCCGACGCGGAAGGGTGCGAAGCCGCATGACGGTCTTGTGGCTCGCTCCCAGGGATTGCGCATACGCGGCCACGCTCGAATGCCGGGTCAGGAGCTTGCCTCCGTACCGCCAGGCGGCAATCTCCGGCAGCAGCGCCTTCCCGATGCGAACCAACTCGAACCCCCAGCGGGGCTGTGCCAGTCCGATGTTGTCTGTCGCTACCCGAAGGCGGGTCGAGCGAAACAGCCGTTCGCATTCCTCGACGGCCTCCCAACGTTCTTCAAAGGGAGTCAGGTTCCAGCGACCGCAGTCGGTACAGATTACCCATAACCGCCCCTTCGCCGGATCGAACGCCAGCCGCCGCCCGACGTCCAGCGCCTGGATGGCGTCGTTCCGACCGAGATCGGCGTGGCAGAAGAGGCAGGCGGAATACACGTCAGTACGGGATCGGGAATGGGCGTCCGGGGACGCTTTTTCGACCTTCGATATATGCCGCCGGATGCGCGTTTGCGCCACAGCACTCGCCGAACCCCCGGCGTACCAGTATTGTCTAGCTCCCCGCCACGACCGTCCCTTCGGCGGCTCACTCATACCTCCCTTGTAGCGTATGCATCGTCTCAGGTTGCTCACCCTCGTGGTCGGCGCCGCAATGACCGGCGCAACCACCGCGTCCGCACAGACGCTCGACTCACTCACCCTCAACGCGCTCCGATGGCGCACGGTCGGGCCGGCGAATTTCGAAGGCCGCGTCACTGACATCGACGGCCTCCCGGGCGGCAAGACGTTCTTCGTCGCAGCAGCAGCCGGCGGCGTCTGGAAGACGACCAATGGTGGCGTGACCTTCCGCCCTACCTTCGACAACTACCCCTGCGCCTCTACCGGCGCCATCGCCATTGCACCCTCGGACACTCAGGTCGTGTGGCTGGGGACAGGCGAGCCCAACTCGCGGAACTCCATCGAGCCCGGGTGCGGAATCTTCAAGAGCACCGATGGCGGGTTGACGTGGCGCTCCATGGGCCTCGAGAAGACGCAGCACATCGGCCGCATCGTGATTCATCCCACGAATCCGAACATCGTTTACGTCGCCGCCCTTGGCGCAGCCTGGAAGAACAACCCGGAGCGCGGTCTGTACAAGACGACCGACGGCGGCCAGACCTGGCAGCTGGTCAAGTTCATCAGCGACAAAGCCGGGTTCATCGACGTCCAGATGCACCCGACGAACCCAAACATTCTCCTCGCAGCCAGCTGGGAACGCATCCGGGGGCCGTATTTCCTCAGAAGTGGTGGCCCGGGCTCGGCGCTCTGGAAGAGCACAGATGGTGGTACGACCTGGACCGAGTTGAAGGGATCCGGCTGGCCGACCACGATGCTGGGACGCATCAGCCCCCGCTTCGCGCCGAGCAATCCGGAGATCATCTATGCGATGGTCGAAGCCGATTCCGTGCGCGGACGCCCATCGCAGCCACGCCAGCCGCGTCAGTCGCTCGGGAATGGACTGTACCGGTCGACCAATGGCGGGCAGAGCTGGGAGAAGATGCACAACTCCAACACCCGGCCGTTCTACTACTCACAGGTTCGCGTCCATCCACGGAATCCCGATCGCGTCTGGTGGTCCTCGACGCCGGTCATGGTTTCGAACGATGGCGGCAAGACCGGTCGCACCGCGTCGCAGGGAATTCACGTCGACCACCACGCTATGTGGATCGATCCGGCTGATCCGGAGCACATGATCCTCGGCAACGACGGTGGCATCGCGATCACCAACGACGGTGGTGGCAGCTACGACTTCGCTGCGCTGCTGCCGCTCGCACAGCCGTACGAGGTGAGCTACGACTTCGCAGTTCCGTACAACATCTGCGGCGGCATGCAGGACAACGGCTCGTGGTGCGGACCCAGCCGTCGCAAGAACGGTCCAGTAACCAATGCCTACTGGTTCACCTTCAACGGCGGCGACGGCTTCTATACCGCGCAGCACCCGACCGATCCGAACATCATCTTCGGTGAGTCACAGGGCGGTAACATGGCGCGCTACAACGTCGCCACGGGGCAGCGCAACCAGCTGGTGAAGCCAAGCTGGCGACCGCGGTATCTCCAGTACGAAGATTCCATCCTCGTCGAACGTGGTGATACCACGCGTCCCGCCTCCCGCGAGCAGGAGCGCCGCATCGCGGACTTCCGCGCGCGCCAGCGCACGGATTCGGCCGAGCTGGACATGCGATGGAACTGGAACACGCCCTTCTTCCTTTCTCCACACAACCCGAACGTCTTCTACGCCGGCGCCAACCGCGTGATGAAGTCCACGCAGCTGGGCGACAATCTCTTCCCGATCTCGCCGGATCTCTCCAAGAAGCAGTACGCGAAGATCGATACGAGCATGCGGAAAACGGGCGGCATCACGCTCGATGCAACAGGCGCCGAGACGTATGGCACGATCGTCGCGCTCGCGGAGTCGTATGTCCGTCCAGGGTTCCTGTGGGCCGGCACGGACGACGGCAATGTCTGGTTCACGCGGAGTGATGGTGCGTCCTGGGAAGCGATTCCTGCGACGCGTTTCCCCGGCCTGCCTGGTGGCGACGTATACGTGACGCGCATCGAGCCGTCGCACTTCGACTCGCTCACCGCGTACGTGGCTTTCGACAATCATCGCTGGAACGATTTTGCTCCGTACCTCTACATCACGACGGATGGTGGCCGGACGTTCCGTGCCGCCACCGGCGACCTGCCGCGCAACGGCATCGACAACCTGCACGTGGTACGTGAAGACCCGACGAACCAGAACCTGCTGTACGTCGGTACGTCTCGCGGCGTGTATGTGTCACTCAATCGCGGACAGAACTGGCAGCGGTTCATGACGGGGCTGCCGACGGTTCCGGTGTATGACCTCCAGGTCCACCCGCGCGATCGCGAGCTCATCGCGGCCACGCACGGCCGTGGATTCTGGATCGCGGATATCGCTCCGCTGCAGCAGATCAATTCGGCGGTCCTGGCAAAGAACATCCACCTCTTCGCGCCGAAGCGTGCGTTCGAATACGGTCAGGGCCCGAACATGGGCGCGTCCGCGAACGGGGCGGGCCACAAGGAATTTGCTGCCCCAAGCCCGCAGCACGGCGCCGAGATCGTCTATCGCCTGGCGTCCGCGGCAAGTGAGGCGCCGCGCATCGTCATCACGAATGCCATCGGCGACACCATCCGGTCGCTCACGGGCCCACGTGGCGCCGGCGTACACAAGGTCACATGGGATCTCCGTGGTACGGCGCCGCGACGCGAGTTGTCGCCGGCGCAGCGGAGAGATAGCGCGCTGGCCGCACAACGGGCGACGTTTGTCATCGACTCGCTGGAGAAGTCGGGGAAGATTCCGGCACCAGTCATTCGCAGCATGCGCAGCATGGCGTCTGGCCAGCTGCCACCGGGCTTCGGTGGTGGTGGCGGCGGCGGTGGTGGAGGTGCCGGCCAGGCCAACCAGCAGATCG
>Ga0196976_1001417_pt1 | contig 10932 bp, 11 predicted proteins | sample S3v_513CmetaG_FD_148644 | JGI IMG/M metagenome (GOLD analysis project Ga0196976, IMG submission 148644) | Soil microbial communities from Anza Borrego desert, Southern California, United States - S3+v_5-13C | ecosystem: Environmental > Terrestrial > Soil > Desert | place: USA: California...
TGGTGCCGAAGAAGGGACTCGAACCCCCACATCCTTGCGGATACATGGACCTGAACCATGCGCGTCTGCCAATTCCGCCACTTCGGCAACGGAGCGGTGATCGCCTGAAACGGCTCACCGTGCAGGAATATTGCTGGCGTGCATATCTATAATTACAAACCGTTTTGCTGCTGTCAAACTTCTGCTCGCGCGGGCTTTCACTCTACTCACCAAAATACCGGCCTCGGAGCGATGAGCGCGTCGCACATCGTGCACGCGAGCCGCACGCATGAAGAAAGGGCGGGCCAAGCCCGCCCACAGGGAGAAATCCCCGGGTCACTTCACGTTTACGTAGAGCGTGTTCTTATGGACGACGCCGTTGGAGTCCCAGGCCTGTACGACAACACGACGCGTGCCCCTGGCCATCTTCAACCACGTATCAAGCTTCGCCGCATTCGTCGAGTAGAACGCAACGTAATCCACATAGATTTTCATGGTTACGATGGGCACGTTCGAAGTTGCCGAGGCGACAACCCGAACGGGCGATGTTGTAGACATGTTGTTGGTGGGTGTCGTTACCTTCACGCCCCAACTTACCCTCACTGTGGCCGAGGTACTGGAGGTAGCTCCACGATCATCTTTCACCGTAGCAGTGATCGTGTACGTACCTGCCTTGTTGTACAGGTGCGAAGCGCTCGCCGAAGTGCTCGAAGTGCCGTCGCCCCAAGTTATGGTGCGCGACACGATGGTACCGTCTGCGTCGCTCGATGCAGACGTTGACGCCGTAACCGTGACCGGCGCGACTCCGCTAGTGGGTGTGACCGTCAGTCGAGCTACGGGCGGCTGATTGCCTTTGACGACTACGGAGGCCGTTGCACTCGACTTTGCGCCGCGATCGTCAGTGACGGTCGCGGTGATCGTGTACGTTCCAGCCAAGCTATACACGTGCGAACCGCTGGCTGCGGCGCTCGAAGTTCCGTCGCCCCAGTTGATGATTATCCCGGTGATGGTTCCGTCGGGGTCGCCCGAACCGGCGGTTGAGGCCGTAACTGTGAGTGGGGCAATGCCGCTCGTGGATGTCACCGAGAGTTTCGCGACGGGAGCCTGGTTCGCTTTCACGGTGACGCTGGCGTTGCCGCTCGAAGTCGCACCGCGATCATCGGTCACCGTCGCAGTGATTGTGTACGTGCCTGCGACGCCATACACGTGAGAGCCTGTTACGCCCTGGGTTGAGGTGCCATCGCCCCAATTGATAACCGTCGCAGTGATGGTCCCGTCAGGATCGGTCGATCCGGCGGTCGATGCAGTCACGTTCAGTGGCGCGATCCCACTGGCAGGGCTGATAGAAATCTGAGCGGTCGGCTGCTTATTTGCAACGACGGTCACGGTAGCCGCCTGCGTCGACATGGCTCCGAGGTTATCTGTCACTGTTGCCTGGACGGTGTATGTACCCGGTATCTCGTAAACGCGGGAGGCGTTTGCGGCGTTCACGAAAGTTCCGTCGCCGAAGTCCAGCAGGACGGATGTGATGCTTCCGTCGGCATCGGACGACCCGGCCGTCGATGCGGTGACGGTCACGGGAGCGATTCCGCTCGTGGGCGTGACGGAGAGGACTGCGGTGGGCGCCTGGTTTGCCACCGTGTACGCGATCGGCCCAGACATTTTATTGACTATGCTCGGTTTGCCGATTGCCTTCACAAAAATTGTGTACTTCGCTGGACCGAAGCCGTAGGCGGCGAGATCAAGGGTGCCCACCCCGGTTGGCACGTCGGCCAGCGGCATGAGATTTTGGCCATCGAGGGAGATGAATACCGTGTACTGGCTCACTGTGCTTTCTGATCCGGTGATGGACCACGTGAGAGTATTGCCACTGACTGCGCCACTCACGGTAACGCAGTTCTCTATGCCTGTCTCAATCTCGGTGCCCTCTTCGTAATCGTTCCATGTGGCTACTTGCATGCCGTAAAGCTGCATGTTCGCCGAATAGTACTTGGCCGTCTCCGCCCAGGTCGCAAGCCAGGTCTGCCCGCAATTCTGGTCCATGATGCGGTTCGCGCTCCAACCGGAGAGCAGGTCATTGAAGCCTTTCCACGCTGAGCCGTAAGTCAGTTCGGAGGGGTAACGGAGCGCCGTCGCGTAGAAGTTGTCAAGGTATGCGAGTCCGATGTTGTTGCGGTTCGTGGTGTCGATGGTGACCCACGCATAACCGCCGTCACCATACGCCTTGGAGAATGCGCCCGAGTTGCGAAAGATGAAGAGCGGAGACCCGGGGATGCTGGCTTTCGCGCGTACCCAGTCAATCGTGTACTTCTCAAGGCCGAAGAAGAAGACGATGGGTCGGCCGTTATGGCGCATGTATGCCGGCGATTGCTCGAAGGTGTTCCACGCGTAAGTCAGGTCATTGATCAGCTTTTGAGTGACGTCGCATCCGGCCGTAGCAGCACATTTGTTAAGTGCACCGACATCTTCGGTGATCGCGAAATTGAACGATCCGTGTGCAACGGAGGCGTCGCGCAGTGCGATAGTCGCGTTGTTGTGATGAGTGCTCTCAGGCCCGTACCAGTCAACGATAGCGCCTTCGATTCCGCGACTGCTCATGTCGGCCACCTGTCGCGCTACCTGCGCCCGGTCTGAAGAGTCGTAGCCCACGTTCATGTGATTGCTTGGGCCGAACCATGGCATCCAGTGGACGTACATCTTCGTGGTCGCACCGGGGTATAAAAGCGAGCGCAATGGCAGCTTGCTCACGTTTCCGGCGCCGATGTTTCCGTTGGTCTGCGTTTTAAACGTATCTGCTGCGCTGGTGTTGTTGCCGGTTTCGGCGGCAAGGGTTGTGGTTGGCTTAACAGTCGTTCCTGCAAATGCGGATACCGTAAGTGCAACGGTCATTCCGAGGACGGCTGAAAATCTGCGCACGAGTTCCTCCGGCCCCGTTCGTCTTGACGGGACCCGGCCCCCTGGGGGAGGAGCGCACTGCCGCGCATAAGCGCGACGAACTTCACGAAAGTTGTCTGGATTGTAGGTGGCGGGGTATTAGGTAGGATTAAGAGGAATTAACTAAGATATTGGGTAAATTGCCCTAGAACCTTTCCCGTCACAACAGCATCCCGAAGGGGGAGACAGCTTAGCGAGAAAGTCGTTAGTGGCGGTCGTAGAAAGTAAAAGAAAGGGAGGCCCGTGCCTCCCTTTGCCATCTCGCAATCAAAGCTACTGAACGACCACTGTCACGATTGCGGTTCGCACCAGGCTGCCCGAGGTTCCCACGACAGAGATTGTGTAGGCACCGGGGGAAATTGTCGTCTGCGGCTTCGGCGTTTTAGTTGGGGCAGTGCTTCCGCCTACGCCGCAGCCAACTGCGGTCATCGAAAAAGCAAGCGCGATGCTCATGGCAGCCCAGCGGGGGCGGCGAGTGGACCCGCAGGCAACCAGCCCCATTGCGCCGAACGCGAGACTTGCAAGCATGATGCGGTGCGCGCGGCCGGTTGCGATGTTCGTCGAAGCGGCACTCAGCGTCATGTTCACAGCCGTGCCGCTCCCTGGTGTGGCAGAGGGTCGCGAGAAACTGCACCGCATGTTTGCCGGCAGTTCGCCACAGTGCAGTTGGACGGCGTCGTCGTACGTCGCACCGGTAGGCTGCAATTGAACGGATAGAGAGGTACTGCCGGCTCGATCCATTGATGCCGGGCTCGGGCCGATGGTCATCTTCCAATCTTTGACCACCGGCGCACTCGCGACGGTGTAAGTCGTTGCCGGAGACATGACATTCCGGATGGAAGCCTTTCCTGTAACTTTTACGAACACCTTGTAAGTCCCAGGAGACAGATCGAACTGCTTCAGGTTGAGCGCGGTGCTCCCTATCGCGATATCGGCGAGCTTCATCAAGTTCTGTCCGTCTACGGAGACGAAGATCGTGTAGTTGGATACGGTTGATTCGTCGCCACTGATGCTCCACGAGAGGTTGTCACCGGCTACGCTGGTCGCGATCGTGACGCAGTTGTCGATTCCCGGCTCTATGGCGGTCCCCTCTTCATAGTCGTTCCAGGTGACAATCTGGAGATCCTGGAGTTGATTGCTGGACGAGTAATAGAGACCAGCCTGGGCCATCGACTTCAGCCAGGTTTGTCCGCAGAACTGCTTGATGTGGCGGCCGCCGGCGGGCGACCAGGATGCGATGGTGTCGTCAAATCCTTTGAAACCGCTGCCGAAGTTCAACTTGGCCGGGTAGTTGCGTGCCGTCTTATAGAAGTTGTCGAGGTACGGGAGACTCATATAGGTCTCGTAGTCGGTGGTCTTGGTCGCGAGCCACGCGAAGCCTCCGTCGCTGGCCGTCGCGGAAAACGCACCGGAATTCCGGAATACGAACAGCGGATTACCGGGCACGGAAGCTTTGACCCTGGCAAGGTCGACGCCGGATCCCTCGAACCCGAAGAAGAACACAACGGGTCGGCCGTTCCGACGCATGTACGCGGGCGATTGCATAAAGCCCGACCATGCGTACGTCAAGTCCTCGATGGTCTTTTGGGTCGGGTCCGCGGATTTGTTCACCGCACCGATGTCTTCGGTCAGCGCGAATTCGAAATCCGCATAGTCTTCAGCAGCCTTGAGAACGTTCAGCGCCGCGGTGTTGTGGTGCGTCTTGAGCGGACCATACCAGTCGATGATCGCGCCGTCGATGCCCCGGCTCACCATGTCGGCGACTTGTCTCTGCGCCTGCGCAGGATCGGCAGACTCGTAACCGACGTCGACATGCTGCCGAAAGCCGAGTTCCGTGATACCGAACCACGGCATCAGGTGCGCGTAGATCCTGGTGGTCGCACCGGGATACAGCAAAGACCGGATCGGCGCCTTACTCACGTTGCCGGCACCAAGGTTCCCATTTGGCAGGCCCTTGAAGTTTGCCGCCGCGCTGGTGTTGTTGCCAGCTTCGGCAGCGAGTGTAGTTGTCGGGCGCAGTTCGACCGACCCAACAGCCTGCATCGACATAAAAAAGAACAGAAGTACAGAAACGAAGGGCTTATGCACGGTGGCTCCATTGAGGTGCCCGGCTAAGGGGCACGATGAGCCTGGGAGTCGTGCGACTGCGCCTACCACGCAGGTGTTCAATGTTGTTGCTTGTCGCGATTCTAGTGGCGGAAGAAGAGGAAGGAACTAAGGCATACGACGTATTCGCCTGTCACGACGGGTGCTGCACTTGCGTCACTATTTGCCGCTATGAAGCACGGGCACGGTCCCGAGCGGGCGCGCCATTTGTCATTTTGGGTTTATTTCCTTAGGATTGCGCACAACGCTGTAGCCGGTGTTTGGCTTCCAAGTACTTGGGCTCGTGTGTTCCCGGTCAGGTGAAGACAGTGCCGGTCGGTTCGGCGGCTGGCCAGGACACGCCACTTAGGTCTAATGGGTCAGTATTCCAACAGAGAGGTTTACATGGCCTCCAAGCCAGTTATGGAAACGACAAAGATTCCCGTTGAACTCAGCAAACAGCTTCGTACTCTGGCCCACGATCTGAGCAATTCGATCGAGACCATCATGCAAGCGTCTTATCTCCTGGGGCAGGCCTCTGGCCTCGACGACACAAACAAGAGATGGGTGGAACTGATCGACAATGCTGCGCGGGACGCGGCGCGCATCAACCGGGAGATTCGGGAGATCCTTCGAAACAACACAACCACTGCATAACCGTGTGTAGTTACAACCTATCGGCAAGAACAGAAAGACCTGCCATCGCGCAGGTCTTTTTTATCCGGCAGCAAGGCTTACGCCGCCTGTTGAACGAGCGGTGCGCGAGACCTCGCGGCACGCAGATAGTCCTGCGCGGCGTGATAGCCCTCTATGGTTCCGACGTCCATGTAGTGTTCTCCGCTGAAGGCACCTCGCACGACGTTCCCTGCCGCGATGTACGCGTTCAGCAGGTGGCCGAGGTATTCGTCCTCCCGATGCCGAGCATCCCACAGTAGCTTCAGGGCGCGAAACGCCTCCGCGGTCGCGGTGACAGCGCCCCAGACCCAATGCGAACTCGCGTCCTTCTGCTTGACCTCAACACGCTGTACATACCCATAGTCGTCACATACGACTGCGTCAAAGACCGCGGGTTCCAGCACGGGAAACAGCACCAGGTTCACATCGGCATTCTGGTCCACCGCAGGCCTATAAGCGTTCTCCGGGAACCAGATGGTGTCCGGCAGTCCGATCAGCACCTGCTCATCGCGGCGTACGAAAGGCTCCGCCCGAAACAGCGCATCGCAAAGGCCCTGCGGCTTCTGCTGGACTACATAGAAAATTTCCGCGGCGTAATCGCGCTCGGCGTAGTACTTCACAATGTCGCTCTTTTCAGCCGAGATGACCATGCAGATCTGCGTCGCGCCGGCAGCGATCATGCGCTCGACGAGATACTCAGAAACCGCCTTCGGCCGCTCGATACCATCGATAGCACGAGAGCCGACCGGCAGTAGTTCCTTCGAGCAGCCCAGCGGCTGAATCCTTTGTCCTGCACCTGCAGCCGGAATAACTCCAATCACAGTTCCCCCTCCTACGATCACAAGACTTCGTTTTGCAGCGGATTTGTAGATGTGCGCGAAAGCTCGGGACTGGGTGTCAGTCCGACTGAATCGGCGGACGCCTTGAGTTCGGGCGAACGTGCCTCTTCGAAATAGCGCTCCAGTTCTTCTGCACGGTGGTCGCCGGTGTTTTCGGATAGAGTACGCTCGCGTGCACGACTAGCCATCTGTCGGAGATCTTCATCAGCCGTCGCGAGGGCACGCATCACGTCCTCGCTATTGCGAACGACAAGTATCTCTTCACCTGGACTGAAGAAATGGTTTAAGCCCTCCCACCAGTCACTGAGAATGGGAGTGCCGCACGCGGCGGCCTCGAAGAAGCGTCCTGAAGGACACCAACCGCAGTTCGCCATGTCCTCCCGCGTGATGTTCAGGGTCATACGCGAGGACGAATAGAGAGCCGGATGTTGCTGCGGCGCAACGTGGTCGAACCTGCGGACGTTTGCCGGCCATTGCCAGTGCCACGGGTAGAGCGCGCCCGCGAGCAGAAACGCGAGGTCCCCTCGACGACGCGCCGGCTCCAGGAACAGGTCGTCCACTTTCTGCTGGCGGTCGGCGGCGTACGTCCCCATGTAACTCAGGTCGCACGAGAACTCCGCGAACTGTTCAACTCGGGAGTAGACGTCGGGATCGACACAGCCAAAGAGCGGCTTGACCAACCTGGCACGCCATCGGTTCCGGAGTTCGTCCAGCGACTTCCCGGCGGTCCACGAAAGCACAAGGTCAAATCGAGGAATTTGATCGCGCCGTAGATACTGAAGGTCGGAGCTCTCAAGATTGCTCAACGTGACTGGCGTATCAAGGTCGTAGAAGACGTGCAGTGGGAACGGCAGTGCGAGGAGCTCGTCATTGATGCGCGCACCTTCCGGAAAGTAGCTGGCCGTCATCACCACGTCGGAATCGGATGCGTCACGCAGAGCGCGTTCGTGCACCTCGTCCCAATCGCTGTAGAGGACCAGTTCGCAAAAGTCACAGCTGCTGAAATCCCGCCGCAGTGAGTAATACTCGACGTCTTTCTCGTAAAACACTACGCGATGACCACGACGATGGAGGGCGCGCACGATCGCGCGGTAGGGTGTTGCGTGGCCGTTGCCCCAGGAAGACGAAATCGTCAGTCCGAAGATCGTTAACTTCAAGACATAGACCCCAACTACACATTGCGCCGCCGCAGAGCACCCTCTGGAGCAACGTACTTACATTTCTGATGTGCTCGGCTTGCCAGATGTTTGCCGCTGGGGCGAACTGAATGAGGATCGACATGGAACCGGTCAGCTCATAAACAGCACAAAGCCCCGGCATCCCGGGGCTTGGCACGGCGAAGCTGTGTGGTCTACGCGTTCAGTTTTGCGTCAAGCGTGATGCTCGCGTTGAGTACCCGGGAGACCGGACAGCCCGCCTTCGCGTTCTGCGCGGCTTCCTCGAACTTCGCTTTGTCTGCGCCGGGGATGGCGGCGGTGAGGTCGAGGTGGACGGCGGTGATGGTGAAGCCCGCATCCGTTTTCTCCATCGTGACGGTGGCAGTGGTGTCGATGCTTTGTGCCTTCATGCCGGCGTCATCGAGTTGAGCGGAGAGCGCCATCGAGAAGCATCCTGCGTGCGCCGCCGCAATCAGTTCTTCAGGATTCGTGCCGATACCGTTTTCGAACCGGGTGCTGAATGAATATTGCGAACTCGACAAAACGCCGCTCGCGGTCGAAACCGTTCCCTTGCCATCCTTAAGTCCGCCCGCCCAATGCGCACTTCCCATTCTCTTCATGCTGTCTTCTCCTCTTCCTGTATTCCCGCAGCCGCGCTGTGGTCTTCCACATTAGCACCGCGAAGGACACACGTGCTCCGAAACCACCAACGCAGTTCAGCAGGAACTTGGCTCGACGGACAACGAAGCGGTTAGTCAGTAGAAGTCGGCGCAGCTCAGGAAGAACCCGCACGTCGTGCAAACGCGCTTGCAGCGGTAGTCCATTCAGGGCAGCGAGCAGTTTAGGCAGGAGCAACATCTACGCGGGGCGCATCGCTCCGCAGGGCTTGACTGAGCCGTGGGGGATGCTCCTGATCGGAAATCATCTCCACCCGCAGGGCGCGACTATACGACTGCAAACCGCGGAACTGCGGGATTGTTCGGCCTTCGGCAGGTTACCCAACGCGTTCCGGCTCCGCTTCCAAGGGGGTCACACCCGGCTGTGATTACCGCTTTAGCCCTGCGCTCATGAGAAGGCCTTAATTTTTTTAGTTACTTTGGTAACTTTTTGGGGCTATACTGCCGCCCGAATCTGCTGAGACAGATTTGCAAATCAATAACTAGGGGAACGAACATGAAGAAGACTCTCTTTGTAGCGATCGCAGGCTTGATGCTGGCTGGTACTTTCTCGGGAGTCACTGCTCCCGCATCGAAGAAGATGACCATCAGCCCTTCAACGCAGGGCTCGGCGCCGCGGCCGATGTGCGGACCGAACGACCCGCGCTGTAACGAGCTGTAAGCAGTGTTTCTGCGGCTTTCGATTTGAACCGTTTCGACCCTCCGACGCACGATTGCTCGTGCGTTCCGTACCGCGGTACGGGAAACGTCTAAGTCACGCTAGTCGCACCCAGGTCTTTCGGACAATCGAGTTTAGTAGTAGCGCCGCCGGGGCGCGCCGAGTAGGAGTCAGCCGTTCCGGCGTTTTGTTGCGTTTCCTGTGTTTACTCTTTTGGAAATACTCAACTGATTACAATCGGCGGTGACCTTCGGGTATTGCCCTCCGGCAGGTTTATAGCTATGCTCCACCCGAGTAGCCATGCACCTCCACTGGACCGAATACGTACTTTGGTTTGCCGCGCCCAGCATTCAAGCGCTGATTGTGTTCCTCATGGTGAAGAAACGTTTGCGCCAGGAATACCCGGCGTTCTTTACGTACACCCTTTACCAAGTGCTCAGTTTGCTGCTGCTGTTTGCTGTTTGGGTACTGCTCCCGTACAGGATGTACTTCTACGCCTTCTGGACGACGAGCGCGCTGAGCGTCTTGATCTCTTTCGTGGTGATGCACGAGGTCTTTGCTGAGGCGTTTCGCCCCTACGAAGCGCTACGCGACTTGGGTGCCATGCTCTTCCGGTGGTCGGGCCTTATCCTTCTAATGCTCGCGGTGCTGAGTGCAACGGTTACCCGCACCTATAGCTCCGATATCGTTCAGGAGGCTATGGTCACCCTTGAACGTAGCGTGCTGATGATGCAGTGCGGACTCGTGCTGTTCCTGCTTCTATTCAGTAAGTATCTGGGCATCAGCAAACGTCACTACCTGTTTGGCATCGCTTTAGGTTTCGGTATCAATGCCAGCGTTGACCTCATCATCAACGCGGTCCAGAGTCACTTCGGCTTCATGGCCGTCACCACACTCCGCCTGATCAGTAGCGCGGGATACAACATCGCAGCCCTGACTTGGTTGACTTACACCGTCCTGCCTGCCCCGGCACGGCGTAAGGCCGAGGTTCTTCCGCAGTCGGAGCGCTGGAACTCAGCGCTGGCCGTTGCGATGGACCTGCCCCCGTCAGAGGGGTTCCTTGGGGACATGGAGCGTACAGTTGACCGCCTGCTGCACCAGCGCGGTGCCGCCGAACTTAAGCACAAGGTCGGATAGAAAGTAATCTCGTCCTTCCGCATGCGCCCGCTTCGGCGGGCGTTTTGCTTTGGACTGGAACCGCAGCTTCTTCTTTGGAGTAGAATCTCCGGCCAAGTGGGGTGATCGAAATGACTGCTAAGGCTGGCTACTTTACGCCCATGCTGCACGTGCAGGAGATCGAGCGTTCGATTCGCTTTTACGAGTTGCTCGGATTCGAGACTGTTGACACTGATCGTTGCACGCCGCTGGAGTGGGCGCGCATGCATTGCGAGGGTGGAGCCCTCATGTTCCTGCGAGCTGAAGAACCAATGCCAGAAATCGTGCACTCGGTGGTGTTCGCAATGTATACGCCCGATTTGCCGGCTCTGCGCGACCAGTTAGCGGCTGCCGGTATGCGACTACCGCCGATTACTCGACCGGGATACATGCCGAGCGGCCAGATGACGCTGAAGGACCCAGATGGATACATGGTCGGCATTAACCACTGGAGCGACAAGGAACACCAGGAGTGGCTGAAGCGCATCGGACGCGCCGCGTCGAGCAGCGACTAGCTCTGTCATGCAGGGTTCGTTCTGATCCGTGACAGTCTTATCACACTAGTACGGCGGGAATTCGTTCATGAGGCAGTGCCGGACCCGCGGTCGTTCCGTTTGAAGGAGTGGTGACCGCTGCCAAGCATCGTCCGATGCTTTCTGCAGCGGTTATTCATCTTCGCTACAAACGGATTGACCACTCGTCCGTCTAACTCTACGCTTCCCAGTTCACATCCTCTTTCATAAGGTGCGTAATGCGCAGGACCCGACTTCTGC
>Ga0196976_1001418_pt1 | contig 10931 bp, 5 predicted proteins | sample S3v_513CmetaG_FD_148644 | JGI IMG/M metagenome (GOLD analysis project Ga0196976, IMG submission 148644) | Soil microbial communities from Anza Borrego desert, Southern California, United States - S3+v_5-13C | ecosystem: Environmental > Terrestrial > Soil > Desert | place: USA: California...
GGGAACGCGGCGGGGGGAGCCCTTGGAGCTGGTGCCGGTGCCGCTCGAGCTGTTCGCGACGATCGAAACGGCGCTGGCCCACGACGACGCGGTGCAACTGCAACCGGCGGATTTCGGCAACCCGATCGCCGCCGCGGCTGCGGCGCGCAGCGGAATTCAGCGGGTGCTGTTCTTGGCGTTGCGCAGCGGCTACGACCTGATCGGCCTGCATCTCGCCTGTCATCATGGCGAGCAGCGCTTCTCGCCGCGACAAATCCGCCTCGGGCGGGGTATGGCGCAGCTCGCTTCGGTCGCCTTGCGCAACGCCCGCCTGGTGCAGCAACTGGAGGGGGCCAATCGGCTCAAATCCGATTTCGTCGCCACCATGTCGCACGAGTTGCGTACGCCGCTCAATATCGTCATCGGCTACAACGATCTGCTGCGGGAAGGGGTCTTCGGCGAGCTCAACACCGAGCAGATCGAGGCGCTGCTGCGGATGCAGAACAGCGCCACCAATTTGTTGCGACTGATCGATTCGACCCTCGACGTCAGCCGTCTCGAGACCGGCGAGGTACGCCTGGCTTTGCAGTGGGTCGATGTCGGTGAGCTGCTCGCCGAGATCGAAACCGAGCGCGAGGAAGCGCGGCGCCGACCGGAGCTGCTGGTCGAGTGGAGCGCCCCTTCGACGCCGCTGCAGATGTTGACCGACCGCGGCAAGCTCAAGGTGATCATCAAGAATCTCGTCGGCAATGCGATCAAGTTCACCGAGCGCGGTCAGGTCAAGGTCGGCGTGGCGCGGCTCGACGATCTGGTCGAGATCGCCGTCGAAGATACCGGCATCGGCATCGCACCCGAGGTCTTGCCGGTGATCTTCGAACCGTTCCGCCAGGGGGACAGCTCGGATACCCGCCCGTACGGCGGAGTGGGGCTCGGGCTGTATATCGTCCGCCGGCTGGTCGAGCTGCTCGGCGGGACGATCGCGGTCGAGACGGCGGTGGGGCAAGGCACCACCTTTCGGGTGCGGCTGCCGCTGACCGCCTGATCCGCGTCAGTGCGCCTCGAAGAGCTCGGCGGCCGTCTTGCCGCCGAGAGTGCTCTGCAATTGCGCCAGAGCTTCGTCGACGGTCGCTGCCAGCGCCATGTTGCCGTGCTCGGCCAGCTTGATCTCCAGCTGGCAGGGCACGGCGGTGTAGAAGCCGTTCGGCAGACTAGCCACCATGACCAAGAAAGGCTTGCCGTCTTGGTCGCGGAACTGAAACCACTCGACCTTTTGCACCACGTATTCGCTCATGCGGCCGGTGTAGACATGGGAGAGCGCGCGTCGCAACAGGAGCGTTGCAGGGTGGGCAGAGAAATCCCGCGCGCCAGCGGCGCTGAGGCTTTCGCCGGCGAAAGCCTCAGACCTTGGGAAAGGGGCGGACACTCGCAGCGGGGATTTCTTTGCGATGCTCGTGGATCCTAGTTTGCGCAACGACGACCCACCGTCTACACAAGGTGGATTCCCTTCCCGTCGAGATTTGTCATGCCAAAAAACGTTCGAGCTCAGCTTCAACAGCTTCTGCAATCGCGCATCCTCGTCTTCGACGGGGCGATGGGATCGCTGATCCAGCGCCGCGGTCTGACCGAAGCCGACTTCCGCGGTCAACGGTTCAAGGATCACCCTTTCGATCTCAAAGGTGACGGCGACGTCCTGGTGCTGACCCGTCCCGATGTGATCGCCGACATCCATCACGCCTATCTCGAGGCGGGAGCCGACATCGTCTCCACCGACACCTTCAATGGCACGCCGATCTCTCAAGAAGATTACGGGCTGCAGGGACTGGCGTACGAGATCAATCGTGAAGCCGCCGCCTTGGCACGGCGCTGCTGTGACGAGTGGAGCGCCAAGACTCCGGCTCGGCCGCGTTTCGTCGCCGGCTCGATGGGCCCGACCAACAAGACGCTGTCGCTGTCACCCGACGTCAACAATCCCGGCTATCGAACCCACACCTTCGACCAAGTACGCGAGGCCTATGCCATCCAGGCCCGCGGTCTGATCGACGGTGGCGCCGACATCCTGTTGATCGAAACCATCTTCGACACCCTCAATGCCAAGGCTGCGGCGATGGGTGTCTTCGACGTCTTCGACCAGCTCGGCTACGACATCCCGCTGATCCTCTCCGGCACGATCACCGATCGCAGTGGTCGCACGCTCTCGGGACAAACGGTCGAGGCCTTCTGGATCTCGATCGCGCACTGCCGCGCCTTCAGCGTCGGCATGAACTGCGCGCTCGGGGCACGGGAGATGCGGCCGCACATCGAAGAGCTCGCCAATCTCGCCCCGCTGCCGATCACTTGCTACCCCAATGCCGGCTTGCCCAACGCCTTCGGTGCCTACGATGAAAGCCCCGAGAGCACCGCGGCGCAGCTGCGCGAGTTCGCCGAGGCGGGATTGGTCAACCTGGTCGGGGGCTGCTGCGGCACCACCCCCGATCACATCCGCGCCATCGCCGCCGCCGTCGCCGACGTCGCGCCGCGGCGCATCCCGGAAGTGACCCGCTACACCCAGCTCTCCGGGCTCGAGCCGCTGACCATCCGTCCGGACAGCAACTTCATGATGATCGGCGAGCGCACCAACGTCACCGGCTCGAAGCGGTTCTGTAACCTGATCAAAAGGAACGACTACAACGCCGCGCTCGCGGTCGCCGTCGAGCAGGTCCGCAACGGCGCCAACTTGATCGACATCAACATGGACGAGGGCATGCTCGATTCCGAGCGGGCGATGACCCATTTCCTCCATTTGATTGCCGCCGAGCCCGAGATCTCGCGCGTGCCGATCGTCATCGACAGCTCGAAGTGGTCGGTGATCGAGGCCGGGCTCAAGTGCGTTCAGGGCCGCTGCGTCGTCAACTCGATCAGCATGAAGGAGGGCGAGGCGGACTTCCTCGACAAGGCGCGCAAGGTGCAGCGCTACGGTGCGGCGGTGATCGTCATGGCTTTCGACGAGCAGGGCCAGGCCGACACCGTCGAGCGCAAGATCGAGATCTGCAAGCGTGCCTATCGCCTGCTGACCGAGGAGGTCGGCTTCGATCCGCAACAGATCATCTTCGATCCGAACATCCTGGCCATCGCCACCGGTCTCGAAGAGCACAACGAGTACGCCAAGAACTTCATCGACGCGATCGGTCCGATCAAGGAAGCCTGCCCGGGCGCCAAGATCAGTGGCGGCGTCAGCAACCTGTCGTTCTCCTTTCGCGGCAACGAAGGCGTGCGCGAAGCGATCCACTCGGCCTTCCTCTACCATGCCATCCGCGCCGGCATGGATATGGGCATCGTCAACGCCGGCCAGCTCGCCGTCTATGAAGACGTCCCCAAGGATCTGCTCGAGCGGGTCGAGGACCTGATCTTCAACCGCCGGCCGGACGCGACCGAGCGCATGGTCACCTTCGCCGAGACGGTCAAAGGAACGACCGAGAAGAAGCAGGCCGATCTCAGCTGGCGCGAGGCGCCGGTCGAGCAGCGGCTGGCGCACGCACTGGTGCACGGCATCACCGACTTCATCGTCGCCGATGCCGAGGAAGCGCGGCTCAAGCTGCGGCGGCCGCTCGACGTCATCGAAGGGCCGTTGATGGACGGCATGAAGGTCGTCGGCGACCTGTTCGGCGCCGGCAAGATGTTCCTGCCGCAAGTGGTCAAGAGCGCCCGTGCAATGAAGCAGGCGGTCGCCTACCTGACGCCGTTCATGGAGCTCGAGGCCTCGACCGCTCGTGCCCAGGGCAAGGTAGTTCTCGCTACGGTCAAGGGCGACGTCCATGACATCGGCAAGAACATCGTCGCGGTGGTATTGCGCTGCAACAACTACGACGTGCTCGATCTCGGCATCATGGTGCCCGCCGACCGGATCCTGCAGACAGCGATCGACGAGAATTGCGACCTGATCGGCCTGAGCGGCCTGATCACGCCGTCGCTCGATGAGATGGTTCATGTCGCCAAAGAGATGGAGCGGCGCGGCTTCGAGAAGCCGCTGTTGATCGGCGGCGCCACCACCAGCAGCCAACACACCGCCGTCAAGATTGCTCCGCAGTATCACCAGAGCGTGGTCCACGTCCTCGATGCGTCGCGGGTCGTCGGCGTCGCGGCGCAGCTGCTCGACCGCAAGCAGAAAGATCAGCTCGATCTCAAGAACCACGAGGAGCAGGACCGGCTGCGCTACATCTATCTGCGCAAGCAGGACGAGCCGCTGGTCCCCTACGCCGAAGCGGTGCAGAAGCGGCCGGTGATCGAGTGGCGCGGCGAGGATCTGTCGCGCCCGGAGTTCCTCGGCCGCCGAGTCATTGACGACCAGCCGCTGGCGGAGCTGGTCGATTTCATCGACTGGACCTTCTTCTTTTCTGCCTGGGAGCTGCGCGGCAAGTACCCGGCGATTTTCGACGATCCCGAACGCGGTGCCGCCGCGCGCGAGCTCTACGCCAACGGGCGAGAGCTGCTCGACCGCATCGTCGCCGAGCAGCGCCTTCGCGCCAGCGCGGTCTACGGCTTCTGGGCCGCCAACAGCGACGGTGACGACATCGTCCTCTATACCGATGACAGCCGCAGCAAGGAGCTGGTGCGCTTCAATGCGTTGCGCCAGCAGCGCCAGATGAGTGCCAAGGTTCCGCTGAAATCGCTCGCCGATTTTGTCGCACCCAAGGAGAGCGGCCGGCGCGATTACGTCGGTGCCTTCGCGGTCACCGCCGGCATCGGCGCCGACGAGTTTTCCCGCGAGCTGGAGAGCAAAAACGACGATTACAATGCGATCATGGTCAAAGCGCTCGCTGACCGGCTCGCCGAAGCCTTCGCGGAGATGCTGCACCAGCGCGCCCGGCGGGAGTGGTATGCACCCGAGGAACGGCTCGGTAACGAGGAGCTGATCCGTGAGGGCTACCGCGGCATCCGGCCGGCCTTCGGCTATCCCGCCTGCCCGGACCATAGCGAGAAGTTCAAGCTGTTCCACGTGCTCGAAGCGCAGTCGGCGGGGATCGCCCTGACGGAGAGCGGCGCGATGGTTCCGGGGGCGAGCGTCAGTGGCATTTATCTAGGGCACCCGGAAGCCAAGTACTTCCAGCTCGGCCGCATCGACAAAGACCAAGTGCAGGACTACGCCCGCCGCAAAGCGATGCCGCTCAAGGATGTCGAGCGCTGGCTTCGTCCGAACCTCGGCTACGACCCCGAGGCTCCTTGATCCTGTCGGCTCGAGCGGTGGTCTGTAGGTAATATTTACGCGGCAACCTCCCGGTTCTGCGCGGAAGTCCCCACCCGCCCAGGGTCAAAGCAACAACAGTCATCGATTTTACGCGGCACAGCGATTGCCTCCGAAAGGCCTGCCCGGCTCACGATAGGCGCCGTCGGACAGCAGGGCATCATATTTTTCGAAGGAGCTCTGCCGATGCTGTCGATGCCCCTGCTCGTGTTCTCCCATCTCCGGTGGGATTCGGTTCGCCAACGCCCGCACCACCTACTCAGCCGATTCGCCAAGGATCGCCGGGTAGTCTTCGTCGAAGAGCCGGTGCACGACCGCCACCGCGGCGGCCATTGGGAGATCGAGCGGCCGGAAGCGAACCTGATGGTATGCCGGCCCCATACGCCCCTACCGGTGCCGGGATTCGCTGCCGAGCAGACGACGCACCTGACGCCGATGCTGCGCGATCTCCGCAATGAGCATCTTCCGGATCACTACGTAGCCTGGCTGTATACGCCGCTTGCCCTGCCGTTCGTTCGGCCGCTGCGGCCTGATCTGTTGGTTTACGATTGCATGGACGAGCTGTCGGCGTTCAAGTTTGCGCCGCAGTCACTGGTGCAGTGGGAAGACGAGCTGCTGCAGGAAGCCGATCTGGTGTTTACCGGCGGGCCGAGCCTCTATGCGGCGCGCCAGCACCGCCATCCCCATGTGCATTGCTTTCCGAGCAGCGTCGACAGCGCCCACTTCGCCCAGGCTCGTCAGCCGCAACAGGATCCGCCAGACCAGGCCGAGCTGCGCCGGCCGCGCTTGGGATTCTTCGGCGTGCTCGACGAGCGCATCGACATCGAGTTGATCGGCGCCTTGAGCGCGGCGCGGCCGGATTGGGAGATCGTCCTGATCGGTCCGGTGGTCAAGATCGACTCGAGCGCACTGCCCCAGGCGCCCAACCTGCACCACCTCGGGGCCCGCAACTACGAGAGCTTGCCCGGGTATCTCGCCGGTTGGGACGTCTGCCTGCTGCCTTTCGCGCTCAACGAGTCGACGCGCTTCATCAGCCCGACCAAGACGCTCGAGTACATGGCGGCGGACAAGCCAATCGTCAGCACTCCGGTTGCGGACGTGCGCTCGCTCTACGGCGAGGTCGTCGACATCTGCGACACGCCCGAAGCGTTCGTCGCTGCTTGCGAGCGCGCGCTGTCACCGGAGCAAGGCGAGCGCGATCGCCGTCGCGCTGCGGCCAATCGCATTCTGGCGCGCACCTCGTGGGATAATACCGTCCGTTCGATGTTGACGCTGATGGCGTACTCGCTGCAGCGCAAGCGCCGCTCCAGCGATAGCCCGAGCGATCAACGCTCCGAGCTCTCGGTGGCGCTATGAGCCGGCCGACCGTGATCATCGGCGCCGGGCCGACCGGACTGAGCGCCGCCTATCACCTCGGTGCCGATTCGGTGCTGATCGAGCGCAACGATCGCGTCGGCGGCTGGTGCCGCTCGATCGAAGCGGCCGGTTTCACCTTCGACTATGCCGGCCATATCCTGTTCTCGAACGAATCCTACGTCCATGAGCTCTACAAGATCCTGCTCGGCGACAACATTCACTGGCAGGACCGCGAGGCGTGGATCTACAGCAACGACGTCTACACCCGGTATCCATTCCAGGGGGCGCTCTACGGCTTGCCCCCGAAGGTGATCAAGGAGTGTATCCTCGGCGTCATCGAGGCCCGCTTCGGCTCGAGCAAGAGCAACGGCAATGGCAATGGCAACGACGCCTGCAAGGTGACCGCGATCAGCGACTGCTGCGCCGACGGCGTGCTCGAAGCGACCGCCAAGCTCGCTGCCGCCGGCAACGGCAACGGCAATGGCAACGGCGCCGCACCGCGCAATTTCGAGGAGTTCATCTACAAGGTCTGGGGCGCCGGCATCGCCAAGCACTTCGCCATTCCGTACAACCGAAAACTGTGGACGGTGCCACTGAGCGAGATGGAGACCTCTTGGCTTGGTGGCCGCGTGCCGATTCCAGATCTGGAAGAGATGATTGAAGGTGCGCTGCAGCCGGTGCCCAAGCCGATGGGTCCGAACGCTCGTTTCGGGTATGTCTTGCGCGGCGGCTGCCAGGCGTTGATGGATGCTTTCTTGCCCCACCTCAAAGGCGAGCTGCACCTGCGCGCGGAAGTCAGCGGGGTAGCCCTGCGCGAGCACCAGGTCACTCTCAGCGACGGCCGCAGCTACACCTACGACTATCTGATCAGCACCGCGCCGCTGCCGGAGTTGGTCCGCCTGCTCGGCTCGCAGGCTCCCGAGGCGGTTCGCAAGGCGGCCAGCCGATTGCGCCATGTGTCGGTGCGCTGCGTCAACATCGGCGTCGCCCGCGAGAAGCTGACCGAGAAGCACTGGATCTATTATCCCGGAGATACCATCTTCCACCGCATCTTCGTCCAGGGAAATGCCAGCCCGCACTGCAATCCGCCGGGCGGCTTCGGCCTGACCTGCGAGCTGACCTACTCGGAGCACAAGCCGCTGCCTGTCGACGGCGATGCCTTGATCCAGCGCTGCATCGACGATTGCCGGAAGGTCGGCTTGTTCGGCGCGGACGATCGAGTTCTGGTCGCCAATCAAGTGGACCTGCCGTACGCCTACGTCGTTTACGACCACCAGCGCGCCGAAAATGTCGCAGTCATTCGCGAATGGCTGGCGCGCCAGGACGTGCTGCTCGCCGGCCGCTACAGCGAGTGGGAATACTACAACTCGGATCACGCATTCATCGCCGGTCGCAACGCCGCCGACAAAGTCCGTGCTCTACGGCAGGTGGTAAAGGCGCCGAGCTTGGCGGTGGATCGAGCTGTCGCCAACGAATGCGCCTGAGCGGAGAGCTGGGATATCCGCGGCCGCAGCTGCGGCGCGAGGGATGGCGGTCTCTCGACGGCACCTGGGATTTTGCGATCGAAGAGGTTTGCAAGTCCCAGCTGCCGGGCGACGTCGGCTGGCAGAGCGAGATCGTCGTGCCGTTCTCCCCGGAGACACCGAAAAGCGGCATCGGCAACAGCGGATTCTTTCAGACCTGTTGGTATCGCCGCCAGATCGCGCCGGTAGCTCTCGCCGCCGACCAGCGGCTGCTGCTTCACTTCTGTGCGGTCGACTATGACACCACCGTCTGGGTCAACGGCCACTGCGTCGGTCATCATCAAGGCGGCTACACGCCCTTCGAGTTCGACATCACCGAGCACGTCGAGAGCGATACTCCCTTCGAAATCGTCGTGCGCGCCGACGACGATCCTCACGATCTTGCCAAGCCGCGCGGCAAGCAGGACTGGATGCTCGAGCCGCACTCGATCTGGTACCCCCGCACCTCGGGGATCTGGCAGACGGTGTGGCTGGAGAGGGTACAAGCGACGCGCATCGATCGCATTCGGTGGACACCCAATCTCGAACGCTGGGAGCTCGGTCTCGAAGTACATCTTGCCGGCGAGCGGCGCACCGATCTTTCCCTCGAGGTAATGCTCCACGTCGGCAATTTCGAGCTGGCCCGCGACCTCTATCGGATCAGCGGTACCGAGCTGGCACGGCGGCTGGCTCTCGGCGATCCCGGTATCGACGATTACCGCAACGAGCTGCTGTGGAGTCCGCAGAGTCCGACCCTGATCGATGCTCAGCTGACCCTCTACGACGCCAGCGGCCAGGTGCTCGACCGGGTGTTCTCGTACACCGCCTTGCGCAGCGTCGGCATCCAAGGCCGCTCGTTCGTGCTCAACGGCAGGCCGAATCCGCTGCGTCTGATCCTGGATCAGGGATATTGGCCCGAGAGCGGCATGACGCCGCCGTCGGACGAGGCGATCCGCGCCGATATCGAGCTCGCCAAGGCGATGGGCTTCAACGGTGTGCGCAAGCATCAGAAAATCGAGTCGCCGCGATATTTGTACTGGGCCGACAAGCTCGGGCTGTTGGTATGGGAGGAGATGCCGAGCGCCTATCGATTCACCGAGCTCGCCATCGAGCGGGTGACCCGCGAATGGATCGATGCGATCCAGCGCGATTACAGCCATCCCTGTATTATCGCCTGGGTGCCCTTCAACGAATCCTGGGGCGTACCCAACCTCCCCGACATCGCCGCCGAACGCCACTTCGTCCAGAGTCTCTACCATCTGACCAAGACCCTCGATCCGACCCGGCCGGTGATCGGCAACGACGGCTGGGAAAGCGTGGCGACCGATATCATCGGCATCCACGACTACGACGATCAACCAGGCCGCTTGCGCCGTCGTTACGTCCGCGCCGCCGAGCTCCAGCCGACGTTCTTCAGCCGCGAGCGCCCGGGCGGTCGATTGTTGATGCTGGGGCAGGACTCCAACACTACCCCGCCGCTGATGTTGACCGAGTTCGGCGGTATCGCCTTCACTCCCGATAGCCACGGTTGGGGCTACACCCGCGCCAGCAATGTCGAGCAGCTGCGCAACCGCTACCAGGCGCTACTCGACGCGGTGCGCTCGGTGCAGCTGTTCGCCGGCTTCTGCTACACCCAGTTCGCCGACACCTATCAAGAAAAGAATGGCTTGCTCTTCGGCGATCGCACCCCGAAGATGCCGCTCGAGCAGATCGCCATCGCCACCCGCGGGCCGCGGACGGCGCGAGATGACGAAACCGAGCGCGAATGGGAGGCGCGCATGGCACGCTTCCGCCAAACCGCCGGCGTCACCCTCGAAGACGATGACAACGGCAGCGAAATTCCTTCCTCGCCGGAGCATTACTCGCCCAACGATCATCCTTCTTCCTGAGCCTCGACCCGCCCCGCGGGGTTGAGGAAACAGCCATGCTGCCGTTGCGATCGAACCTGCACACCGCCATCGCCACCAATTCGTTCTGGTGGGCCGCAGGCATCGAAGACAGCTTCATCGCCGACCCGTGGCATCGCAGCGGCCGCAGCTTGGATGAGTACGAGCTGACCGAGCACTACCAGCGGTGGCGCGAAGATCTCGATTTGATCCACGCACTGGGATTGCGGGCGGCGCGCTACGGCCTGCCGTGGCACCGTATCTGCCCTTCGCCGCACCAGCGCGACTGGAGTTGGTCCGATCGGGTGATGGAGCGCATGCACCAGCTCGGCATCGAGCCGATTCTCGATCTGGTTCATTACGGCGTACCGAGCTGGCTCGACCAGGCCTTTCTCGACCCGTGCTTTCCGGAACGGATGGCCGAGCACGCCAGCGAGGTGGCGGCGCGCTACCCGTGGATCCGCTGGCACACGCCGCTGAACGAGCCGCGCATCGCGGCATGGTACAGCGGGCGCTTGGGCTGGTGGCCACCATACCGCGCCAGCTCGCGCGGCTTCGCCCAGGTGCTGCTGGCGACTTGCCGCGGCATCCTATTGACCCAGCGCGCGCTGCGCCACGATGCCCCGGAAACCGTCATCGTCCACGTCGATGCCGGCGATCTCTACATCGCCACCGACGACGACTTGATCGCCAGTGCCGAATTTCGCCAGCAGATGGTGTTCCTCGGGCTCGATCTGATCTGTGGCAAGGTCGATGGCTACCATCCCCTGCGTAGCTGGCTGCTGGCGCAAGAGATCACCCCCGACCAGCTCGACTGGTTTCGTGAGCACGCCGACATCCCGGATATCATCGGCGTCAACATGTACCCGATGTTCACGCTGAAAGAGGTCGGCCGCCGCGGCCAGCGCATCCGAGTGCGCATGCCGTACGCTACCGGTGAGCTGGTCGATCGCATGATCGAAGCCTATTGGCAACGTTATCAGCGTCCGA
>Ga0196976_1001419_pt1 | contig 10919 bp, 7 predicted proteins | sample S3v_513CmetaG_FD_148644 | JGI IMG/M metagenome (GOLD analysis project Ga0196976, IMG submission 148644) | Soil microbial communities from Anza Borrego desert, Southern California, United States - S3+v_5-13C | ecosystem: Environmental > Terrestrial > Soil > Desert | place: USA: California...
CATTGCCCCCGAAAAGAACACAGAAGAGATCGCCGTCCTCGAGGCACTGCGGGAAGTCGCATCCAGCGCCTCGGCATCTCGCTTCTAAGCTTTTCCATGGTTGTAGGTGCGAAATCCGGATCCCGCTTCGAAATGTGCGTGAGCAAGAAGTAATTCAGACGCGCTAGTCGTCCACGTGTACTGGTTTCCTTCGTGGGTGCCGACGATGGCTCAGCTTGTAAATCCACGCCCGTCCCCGTTCCTCGGCGACATCCACCATGTGGGCGATGCGCGGAAATTTCGTGCGGAGTTTGTGAAGCAGATGGTGTGCCCAGACGTATTCTGTCGATAGAATGAGCAGCCCAATCAAAATAAACAGGATGCCTTGCACGAAAGGCAGGAACAGCCCTGCGATTCCGACAATGAGGAAGAGCCATCCCACCACGATCAGGGCTACGCGTTTTATCTGGGCCTTCATTCAATCCCCACTTAGATGCTCACAACTCTCGCGCTGCCACTTTTTGTAGTGGCTTTTTGCCAGTCCAATACCGCCTGGATTGCGTCCTCAGTGACCCAGGAACTGCAGCACAGTGGTGTTGAACTCCAGCGGAGACTCCTCATATGGCAAGTGTCCCACACCCTTAAGCACAACCAGGTCACTACCCGGAAGCCGCTTCTGCATCTCGTACGCCGACTGCACCGGCACAGCCCGGTCTCGCGCACCCCACAAGAGCAGAATCCGCTTCTCCGAGATCCGATGCATTGCGGCCTCAACCTTCGCCAAGTCCTCGTGCCAATACTGCACGATTCCGAGCAGGTAATCTACAGTTCCGCGGATTACCAAAGGTGCATCGTACCCCGCGCGCGTCTCCTCCGTGATCTTCCTCGGATCGGCATACATGCTGCGCAATCCCCACTCGCGCAGCAGCCCGAGCGACGGCTGAAAAGCCCGCATGCACATGGCACCAAGTGGATGTGCAAAGAAGCGTGTCCTGCGTCGACCTACCTTAGACCACGGGTTTATGGACGCGACCAGCACCAGCTTGTCAACCAACCCTGTTCCTTCTTGCTGATCAATATCGGCCATGAACATCGCAATGCCCCCGCCGTGCGATGTTCCGATCACGTCCGCGCCTCGCATTCCCTCCGAATCCATCCACACCAGCAGGCGCTCGGCAATCGACTTCAGGTCGAATTCGTAGCCTCCACGCGGCGGCCGCTCCGAAAACCCGATTCCCGGCAGATCGATTGCAAACACCGTGTAATGATTCGCCAACTGTTCAAGGTTGCGGCGCCAGGAGAACGAGTAGCCCATCAGCCCGTGCACCAGCACCAGCGGCGGCCCAGACCCGCCGCGTAGGTATCGCATGCGATGGCCGCACGCGCCCGCCCAGCGCTCCTCGCCAAAGATAAACCTCCCGGGCCACAACGAAACGCTCACGTTTTGCACAGCCTCAGCCACTTAGCTCTTCAACCCTCTCCAGCAGCGAGCAACCAGCGCGCGACCTGCTGAATCTTAATAATCGATATCGCCTCTGTCGCTTCTGTGTGGGGAGCCATAAGCTCCCCACTTTTTTGCCCGGTCCAAGGATTATCCTGCCGCGTTTGCTTCCGCTTTCACAGCCCTCAACAATTTCTTCAACAACTTCACTCCAACGTCCACATGTTTCTCTTCGAATAGATATGGCGGAAGGAACCGCAGCACCCGCTCCTGCGTCACATTGAACAGCACACCGCGGGACATCGCATCATCCACCACAAATCGTGCCGGAATGCTCAGCTCGACTGCCTGGATCATCCCCAGGCCTCGAGACGTCACCACGACATCGAACTTCCCTGCCAACTCGCGGAACTCCTCGGCCATGTAGTCGCCGACGCGTCTCACCTTCTCCAGAAGTCCCTCGTCTTCGATGATCGCCAGGTACTCCAGTGCCACCCGGCAGGTCAGTGGACCTCCGCCAAACGTGGTCCCGTGCTTCCCGGGTGTGATCGCATTTGCGAAGGACTCCTTCGCGAGGAATGCTCCAAGCGGCAGTCCCGCCGCGAGCGGCTTGGCGATCGTCACGACATCGGGCGTCACCCCAAAATGTTGGAATGCGAACATCGTCCCTGTGCGCCCCAGTCCGCATTGAATCTCATCGAAGATCAGCGCTGCCTGGTGGCGGTCGGCCGCAGCTCGCGCCTCCTGCAAGAACTCTCGCGAGCACTCCCGTATGCCGCCCTCGCCTTGGATCGGCTCCAGCACTATCGCGCAAACCTGGTCATCAACAGCCGTCCGCATCCCCTCGATGTCGTCGAGTTTGACGAACCGCACACCCTCAAGTAACGGTTCAAAGGTCTTCCTGTACTTCTCTTGTCCAGTGAGGGATAGCGCGCCAAATGTTCTGCCGTGGAACGAGCCGTCCAGTGCCACGATCTGGCACTTCGCATCGCCCCCGACGCGATGTCCCGCCGCTCGCGCCAGTTTGATCGCTCCCTCGATCGCCTCGGTGCCGCTGTTCGAGAAAAACGCACGATCGAGCCCGGACAATTTCACCAACCGCTCCGCCAGGGCGCCCTGATACTCGTTGTAGTAAAGGTTCGACAGATGTATGACCCGCGCCGCCTGTTCACGTATCGCTTTAACGATTCGCGGATGCGCATGCCCCAGTGCATTCACTCCGAGCCCACCGACAAAGTCCAGGTACTTCCGCCCATCCGCGTCCCATAGATACACACCCTTTCCCTTCGTCAAGGCCAGCGGGTACCGCGCATACGTGTTCAGCAGGTACTGTCGTTCTCGCTCCACGATCTCGGTGTAAGAATTCACGTCGTTCCCTCGCTTGATGTTCCTCCACGATTCTATTGCAAACAAAAGGGGCGGGTCTCACAACCCGCCCCAGCAACAAAAAGGGACAACAGCGAAGTGCCACGCTCCACCACGTCAGCCAATCGCTGCGCACCTTGCGACTCGCTTTATGGGGCTACAGTGCCCTCAAGAACGCCACAAGGTCCTGCTTCTCCTGCATCGTCAGCTTTGTCCCCAGAACCAGGTTGAAAAACTCCACCGTATCCTCGAGCGTCAGCAACCGATCGTCGTGGAAGTACGGCGGGGAGTCCTTGATACCGCGCAGCGGGAAGGTCTTTATTGGACCGTCCGCGGCCGCCACTCGGCCGTTGATCATCGTCGCTTTGTAGAAGCGCTCCGTCTGCAGATTGTGCATGTTGTTGTCCGTGTAGTAAGGAGGCGTGTGGCACTGCCCGCACTTGCCTTTTCCGAAAAACACCTGCTGGCCACGGATTTCCTGTGGGGTCGCCCGTGTCTCGTCGAGAGTTCCCAATACCGTGAGCTTCGGTGCTGGCGGAAAATCCAGCAGCTCCTGGAACTCCGACATATCGTGCACCTGGCTGCCGCGCTCCAGCACGTTCATTCCCTTCTTGGTGGCGACGACTGGATCGCCGTCGAAGTACGCGGCGCGCTGTTCGAATTCCGTGAAGTCCTCGACCGTCTTAAGCGCTCGTTGAGAGCCGAACAGTCTCTGAACATTCACTCCGCGCAGCGTCGGTGTCTCAATGCGGTGCCGGAAGTGCTGCGGCCGTATGTCGCCGACGAGGTGCGTTGCGCCGTTCGTGTGCCCGTTCGCATGGCAATCGAAGCAGGCGACGCCACCGCTTGGCCTCTCGGAGCGCCGGTCGCTGGTCTGGTTGAATTGCTGCTGCGGGAAGGCTGTCAGCAGCAGCCGCAGTCCCTCAAGCTGCTTCGGCGTAAGAATCCCGCTGAATAGCGAATAGAAATTCTCCGTCGTCACCAACTTCCCTTGCGACACGTCGCCCAGGTCCGGACGGGTCGTCAGGAAGATCGGTGCCGGAAACTCTGGCAGGAAGTGATCGGGAATGTCGAAGTCGAGATCAAAACGTGTCAGGTCCCGGCCTGTCTGCCGCTTAACCTCATCGATCTGGAATTGTGGGAACACCATCCCGCCTTCCGGATGATTCGGGTGCGGGAGCGGATAGAAACCAGCCGGAAAGAGGTTTTGCTGGCGGATCTGGTCCGGCGACATTGCCGCAAGTTTGTCCCACGTCATACCCGCAGGAAGCTTGACGCGCACTCCTTCCTGGATTGGCTTCCCTCGCGCCATCGTCACGCCCGCGGCGGGACGGTTCGCCATATCGTAGCGCTCGGTCAGCAACGCCATGTGGCGCTTCGCAATCTCAGGCTTGGCGGCTCTCATCTTGGCGATCACGCCGGCGATTTCTTTTTCGTCTGCCACCGGCACGAAACTCGTTTCGCCGCGTTGCGGGATCTTGGCCGCCTTGAGTTCCTGCGAGATCCTGCTTTCGGATTGTTTTCCTTCCGTCGGCAGTTTTACCTGGCTGCTATCGGTTGTGCCTGTTTGTTTCGTGGTGGATGGATTCGACTGCGACTGCGCGGATTGCGCCCGCGCCGTGTCCTGCGACGCTGCCCAGAACATTGACGCCAGCGCCACGCACACCGCGATCAGTGCAATGCCCGATCGCCTGATACCTCTCACTGACATGAGCATTCTCCTTCTGCCCGGGGGAGAACACGGAAGGGCGAACCTGATCGCCCGTCGGATCCGGTCCTGCCGAAACAGGCGGAGAACTCTAGTCCTGACCTACTTTGCAGTCCAATCGTTTGCACTGCGTTGAGCCATAGGCAAAAACGATAGGTGCTTCTTGACCGATAGTTCTGGCATCTAAGCTCCTCGTTATGGAATTGCATCAGCTCCGCTACTTCTGCGCGGTCGCCTCCACCGGCAGCTTTACGCGGGCGGCGGAGAGCGCCCACGTAGCGCAGCCATCGCTGTCTCAGCAGATCCGTAAACTTGAAGACGAACTCGGGGTGAAACTCATCGACCGACTCGGTCGCGAAACCCGGCTCACAACCGCCGGCAAACGCTTTCTTCCCCGCGCCCAAGCCATCCTCAAGCAGGTTGTGGATGCCAAACGTGAAGTCGAGGAGACTTGCGGAGCGCTCAAGGGAGATGTGACGCTCGGCGTCATCCCGACTATCGCCCCTTACTTTCTGCCCTCCCGGCTGGCTAGTTTCTCCGTCAGCCACACCGACGTGCGCGTACGTGTGATCGAAGAGATGACTCCCACGCTGATCGAGCTACTCCACGCAGGCTCCATCGACCTCGCGCTCCTGGCGCTCCCAGTCGGCGGTCGCGAATTCACCGCTCACGAGATCGGTCGCGAACCCCTGTTCGCGGTGCTCCCGGAAGCCCACCCGCTAGCCCCCGCTCGTTCCGTCTCGCTGGCCGACATCGATTGCGAGCAGTTCCTGCTTCTAAAAGAGGGTCACTGCTTCCGCGACACGGTGATTTCCGCGTGCAAGCGTGCCCGAGTGGGGTGCAATGTCGTGTTCGAAAGTGGACAATTCGCGACCATCCTCGCGCTCGTTGCGGCGGGAGTTGGGGTTTCGGTCGTTCCCGCAATGGCGGTTCAGCCCGCCGCAGGCTGTCGTTTCGTCCGGGTGCAAGACGCCAAGGCTCAACGCCGCTTCGGACTAGTCCATCTGAAGCATCATTTTCTGTCGCGTGCCCAGCTAGCGCTGTTGCAGGAATTGCGCTCAAGTAATAGTTCCAAGCCGAATCAGTCGCGTTCGCCAGCGTTGGCGGGCTTTAGGCATTTTTAGGCACCAGAACGTGTGCATTCTGTTTCCCGTAGCCCCCAAATTCAGGTGGTACAACGTCATACAGGAATCCAGAATCGAATATTGAAAACAGTAACCAACAAGATACGTCGGGCAGTATAATTCGCTAATCCTATACAGAACCGAGACTTACAAAATCTATGGGTTCGCGTTCCGTGGAACTAGAGTTGCAGTCACCAAAAGAGAATTCGACTGCTAGCGGCCGGATTCCGCGAATAGCGCCACCGCGCGGCCCAATGATGAAAGATTTCCAAGTCCGGTTCTCGGCCATCTTCCTTGCCGTAGTTACGGTGGCGGCAGTTGTTTTCGCCTGGATCAACTTCCAGAAGGAACTCCAATACGAGACTCCTTATGACGGAATCTGGTGGGTCGAGCGCGCGGGTCAGGTCGAAGCCGAACGAATAGACCCGTCCGGGCCGGGCCAGAAGGCCGGCATTAAGCGCGGCGACGTACTGGTAGCCCTCAACGGTAATGAGATAAACAACACTGCGAGTCTCATTCGCCAGCTCTATCGGACGGGGATCTGGTCTAAGGCGACATACTCCCTCGTGCGAAGTGGCGTTCCGGTCGAGGCGCCGCTGATTCTCGCGCCGGCAGATAAGTCACTGAACTTCGGCCTGCGCTCGATCGCGCTGATCTATCTGGGCATCGGCATTTACGTCCTGCTTCGACGCTGGACCGCCCCGAAGTCTACGCACTTCTTCATCTTCTGCCTCGCCTCGTTCATCTTCTACTCGTTCAAGTACACGGGTAAGCTGAACCAGTTCGACTGGATCATCTACTGGTCCAACGTGATTGCCTGGCTGCTCCAGCCCGCATTATTCCTGCACTTCGCGCTGACTTTCCCGGAGAAGAAGGAGATCACCTCCCGTCGCTGGCTGCTGCCGGTGATCTATGCGCCTGCTGCCATCCTTCTCATCGTCCATGTGGTGGTCATTCGAGTACTCGCGCCCAGCGAGATGCTTCGCTGGAACGTCGATCGCGTGCAGATGCTGTATCTGGCCATCTACTTTGCGCTCGCCGGATGGGTGCTCTGGCACAGCTACGTGCACGCCCGCACGCCTCTGCTGCGGCAGCAGATGAAATGGGTTACGCGCGGAACCCTGCTCGCCATCACGCCCTTCACGCTCTTCTACGTCCTGCCTTATCTGAACGGCAGCGTCCCCAGCGTGGGCATGAAGGTCTCGGTACTTTCGCTGGTGTTCCTGCCGCTGACCTTCGGCTACGCCATCTTCCGCTACCGTCTGATGGACGTAGACCTCATTTTCAAGCGCGGCATGGCTTACACCATCGCCGCTGGCTCGATTGCCGGGTTCTACTTCGCGGCAGTCGGCGGCGCGGCCGAACTGTTCCACAAAAATTTCCCGAGCGCCGGTCCTGCGGGTCTGATAGCCGCAATCGTCGTAACAGCGCTCCTGTTCGATCCCATCAAGAACTACATCACCGAGCATCTCGACAAATTCTTCTACCGCAAGCGTTACGACTACCGTAAGACGCTCATCGAATTCGGTCGCGACCTCAACTCAGAGACCGATCTCGACAAAATGCTCTCGGCCATCACCGACCGGCTCTCGCGCACGCTGCTCGTAGATCGCATCGCCATCTTCCTCTCTGATCCGTCAGAGGACGACAGATTCACGCTGACGAAGTCGTTCGGGATCGGCAATACCACCGGACTCGATCTCAGCTTCCTTGCGAGCAATCGCCCCGAGTATGCCGCCGGGCACCTCTTCTTCGACAACACTCATCAGGCCGTTCGCGAAGCCCCTGGCGCGCAGGAAACCATCGCCAAGCTCGATCTCAACTACTACATCCCGTGCACGGTGTTGAACCGTACTATCGCCGTACTCGGATTGGGCAAGACTTCCGAAGGCGACTTCCTCTCCAGCGAAGATGTTGAACTGCTCGAGACGCTCGCTGGATACGTCGGCATCGCCATTCAAAATGCCCGCCTGTATGCCTCGCTGGAACAAAAGGTCCAGCAATACGAGCGGCTCAAGGAGTTCAACGAAAACATCGTTGAATCGATCAACGTTGGCGTCTTCGCCGTTGACCTCGCCGACCGCATCGAGTCCTGGAACTCGCAGATGGAAGTCATGTACGCGCTGCCCCGCTCCGAAGCGCTTGGTCGTGCCATCAGCGAAGTTCTTCCGGCCTCGTTCTGCGAAGAGTTCTATCGCGTCCGTCAGAACCCCGGCATCCACAACCTGTACAAGTTCCGCATGGGCACCACGGCGGGCGACACTCGTACCGTCAATGTCGCCATCGCCCCGCTCGTCACCAGAGAGTTCAACGTGATCGGGCGCCTCATCATCGTTGACGACATCACTGAACGCATCGAGCTTGAAGCGCAGCTCTCGCAGGCCGAAAAGATGTCTTCGATTGGACTGCTTGCCGCCGGCGTTGCGCACGAAGTCAACACTCCGCTTGCGGTCATCTCCTCTTATGCGCAGATGCTTCAGAAGCAAGTCAACGGCGATGAAAAGAAGTCGGCGCTGCTCGAGAAGATCACGAAGCAGACGTTCCGCGCCTCGGAAATCGTCAACAATCTCCTGAACTTCTCGCGCACCAGCGGAACCGAGTTCGCCAGCGTAGATATCAACAAGATCATCCATGACACCCTCGCGCTGCTTGAACATCAGTTCAAGACGGCGGGCATCAAAGTCGTCGGCGAACTCGCGCCCGAGCTTCCGTACATTCACGGCAACGCGGGCAAGTTGCAGCAGGTGTTCCTTAACCTGTTCCTGAATGCCAAGGACGCCATGGCTGCCGGCGGCACGTTGCATGTGAAGACCTCTAATGGCCGCGCCGTGCACGTCGAAGTAGCCGATACTGGTTCCGGCATCGCGCCCGAACATATCCATCGCATCTATGACCCGTTCTTCACTACCAAGAACCGCCCCAGGCAGGGCGGCAGCGGTGGCACGGGTCTGGGCCTTTCCGTCACCTACGGCATCATCCAGGAACACGCTGGCAAGATCCGCGTCGAGAGCCGTCCCGGCGCAGGCACAAGTTTCTACATGGAATTCCCCATGATGAGAAAGGCGGTCAATGTCTGACCTCGCGGTATCCCGTCAACCCGTCGGCTCGCTGGAATCCAGCAGCCCCGGAACGGTACTGATCATCGACGACGAAGCAGCGATCCGTGAATCGCTCCAGACGCTGCTCGAGTTGGAAGGCTACACGGTCGAAACCGCGGCCGATGGAGAAGAGGGGCTTGCGCAGCTCGCCGCCCATCCTTTCGACCTCGTCCTGCTTGACTTCGCTCTGCCCGACCGCAACGGGCTCGATATCCTCCGCGACATCCGCGAGCGAGATCCCGATCTGGCGGTCATTATGATCACGGCTTACGGCACGGTGGAGAACGCCGTTCACGCCATGCAGGGAGGCGCCAGCAACTTTATCCAGAAACCCTGGGACAACGAGAAGCTGCTCGCTGACGTCCGCGCTGCCGTCGGACGCCGCCGCGCCGAAGAAGAGAACGTCCAGCTGAAACGCGCCCTGAAGCAGCGTTATAGCTTCCACAACATCATCGGCAAGAGCGACCCGATGCTGAAGATATTCGACCTGGTCTCGCAGGTCGCGCCATCTCGCTCAACCATTTTGCTGCAGGGCGAAAGCGGTACCGGAAAAGAGCTGATCGCAAAAGCGATCCACATGAATTCGCCTCGCAAGGACCGTCCGTTCATTCCCGTGAACACCGGTTCCATGCCTACCGATCTGCTCGAGTCGACGCTCTTCGGCCACGTCAAGGGTGCATTCACCAGCGCTATTGCCAGCAAGAAGGGCCTCTTTGAACTCGCAGACAAGGGCACGCTGTTTCTCGACGAGATCGGCACCATGTCGATGGAGACACAGGCCAAGATTCTCCGCGTGCTTCAGGACCGCAAGTTCATGCACCTCGGCGGCATCCATGAGATCCAGGTCGATGTCCGCATCATTGCAGCCACGAATGTCGATCTGCGACAGGCCGTCAAGGAAGGCAAATTCAGGGAAGACCTCTTCTATCGCCTGAACGTTATCAGCATCGACCTGCCGCCTCTTCGCAATCGCAAGGAAGACATCCCGCTGCTCGTGCAGCATTTCCTCGAGAAGTTTGCGAAAGAGAACGGCAAGTACATCCCGGGCATTACGCCGGAGGCACTCCGGCCCTTGCACGACCATAGTTGGCCCGGTAACGTTCGCGAACTGGAGAACGTCATAGAGCGCGCCGTCGTGCTCTGCTCCGGATCACAGATCGTTCCCGATCTCCTGCCCGACAACATCACAGGTCGCAGCACGAGTTTCCCGCTGCTCGCGAACCGTCCGGATGCGTCACTCTTCGAGATACTGGAGGATTGCGAGCGCCGCATCATCGTCGAGATGCTGGAAAAGTGCAACTGGAACCAGACCGAAGCAGCCGAGCGCTTCCGCATCCCGCTCTCGACGCTCAACCAGAAGATCAAACGGCTGAATATAGAGATCAAGAAACGCAGTTCTCGAGATGCGATCGGCCAGTCGGTCCATTCCTAGTCCCACCCTGGCACCAGGCTTGAGGGTGGAACTCGCGTCTCGCTTGTCGCTGCTTGCTTTTGCTATAGTTCTCTCTTCACAGTTGGAAGAGTCGAACTGTCGCGGGGTGCGCAGGAGATAACTTCACCCGGGACGCACGTATGGAACTGTTCTTCTCGCCGAGCGAATTCGCGAAAGAGAAAGTCATGGCCGTTCAGGACTACACTCTGCTCTCCTGGCGCGCCCTGACAAACGTGTTCGGCCACCCGCGTTACGTCGCTGACACTCTTCACCAGGCCGATACCATTGGGGTAGGTTCGCTCCCTATCGTCGTCCTCACCGGATTTTTCACCGGGGCCGTGCTGGCTCTTCAGAGCGCAAACTCGCTCGCGCGATTTGGGGCAATGTCCTTCACTGGGCAACTTGTCTCGCTCTCCATGGTCCGCGAACTCGGTCCCGTACTCACCGGCCTCATGGTCGCCGGACGCAACTCCAGCGGCATGGCCAGTGAACTCGGCTCGATGAAGGTCACCGAGCAGATCGATGCGATGCGCGCTCTGGGCACCGATCCCTCTAAGAAACTGGTGACGCCTCGCGTGCTCTCATCCGTGGTGATGCTGTTCTTCCTCACCATCATCAGCAATCTCGTGGGACTAGCTGGCGGCAGCATGGTCTCGACGGTCCTCTTGCGCCTGGACCTGAATCAGTACTGGACGAACGCCTGGCAGGCGCTGTCGTTTGAAGACGTCTTCATGGGGTTAACAAAGCCGCTCCTGTTCGGCTTTATCATTTC
>Ga0196976_1001420_pt1 | contig 10916 bp, 3 predicted proteins | sample S3v_513CmetaG_FD_148644 | JGI IMG/M metagenome (GOLD analysis project Ga0196976, IMG submission 148644) | Soil microbial communities from Anza Borrego desert, Southern California, United States - S3+v_5-13C | ecosystem: Environmental > Terrestrial > Soil > Desert | place: USA: California...
AGCAATAGTTACGGTAAAGCTGCTTTCAGTTGAACAGTTTCCTGTTTCACTTTCCGCATAGATGTATATTTCCTGTGATACATCTATAACATCTCCGGCGTTTAGCATGGTACCCGCACCTCCAGATTGAGAATAATAATTACCAACCGCCAGTGCCGGAAGCGTATAGCTTTCGCATTGAGCCACATCATCAAGTATATCTACCTGAGGAGTAGGTGTTACCGTTACGGTAAACATTTCCTCGTCGAAACAGTTAGGGTCTGTTCCTGTTTCAGCATATACATATATCGGCTGCGTAGTAGTAATTACATCACCTGCCTCAAGCATATCGCCTGTTCCGCCTTCACCTGTAAAGTAATTACCGGTAGTAAGAGCCGGAAGCGTATAGCTGTCGCAAACATTTTGATCGCCGGGACTTGTCACTGACGGAGCCGGATTAATAGTTACTTCAAAGCTGGTTTCAGTCCAACAGTTTGGAGTAGTGCCGCTCTCAGCATAAATAAATATTTCCTGAGAAGAAGTAATCATTTCACCTGCACTTAACTGAACTCCTTCGCCACCGGCCTCTGTATAGTAATCACCTACTGTCAATGGCTGTAGTTCGTAAGAATCACAAGCAGTTACATCTTCAAGATCATCTGCCTGAGGAACAGGTACAGCAGTTACAGTAACAGAATCTGTAGCCACACATCCATTAACATTAACTGTAACTTCATATTCACCACCTTCTGTAGCGGTTATAGAACTTGTTGTATCCGCCAGCGGCTCGCCATCAAGAGTCCAGGTAAATACAGCCTCGCCCTCGGTCCAGTTACCTCCGGTTACCTCTATAGTGCCCGATGTTCCTTCACAAATTGAGAAATCATTGGTCAGGGTAAATACTGGAGGAACATTACTTAAGGTTATATCAAAAGACGTGGTTATGAAACATGGCAGGCCTTCTTCCATAATCTTCACCCAAATCGTTGTATTAACATCAGTTGAGTATTGTGGGTCAAGAGGTTCTTCCACAGCAATTCCATTTGCACCTTCTTCGGTAGCATAGAATTCAAATGTGTATCCTGCAGGGTCTTCAAACACACCTTCAAGAGCGTCGTTAAGGTCAAATGTTACCGCTTCGCCTGTAGAACAAGCTGTAAGATCCTGAGGATCATTAGCATCTATTGGATCTGCGATACGAATAGTGAATGAACTTTCCTTCACAATGTCGTCACCATTACAGTCTGTATAGGTAGCACGTGCGGTCATTTGTGTTTCACCTTCAACACACACGTTAACAGTAGTTTCTGAAGTTAACACTTCGCCATCCTGAAGCCATTCGAATGTAGTGTTAGATTCTCCATCCGGCACAAATCTCCATGCTTCTTCAATAGCTGTCCAAGGGCCTGTATTCCTTCCTTCAGGAACAGCTGCCAATGTACCATCGGCGTTCTGAAGCCCCAAGACACCTGCGCCTTCATCCCATGAAGTACAAGCCACCCTTCTTCCTACATAAATCTCTATTACGTTGGTTACCTCATATAGTACAATCTGCGTCGTTTGTCCTCCAATTTCTTCATCATCCCTACACGCTGAACCAAACTGTGCAACGTCAGAATAGTTCACAACAAGGGCGCGGCATGGATAATTACCAAGCACCTGAACGTTAATATCCGGAGTAAGTATTTCATTGTCTTCCGGCGGATAGATATCCTGGTAAACACCGTAAATAGCATTCAATATCGGGAAGCCGGGGTCAGGTATTTCCTGATCGAAAGCCCATGGGCAGTAGCCATCAGCATCTGAGACATCAAATGATATCACGCCATTTGACCCAACGATCACGCTTGAATAGTTTTCACCGTAGAAGCAGAATTCAAACGGAAGTTCAAATTCAGGAGACCATTCATCATCTGTACCTACAGATACCGGTGTACCGCCGGTAAACGGATATGGCGGAGCATAATCTATAGATTCAATTAAATAATTACTTGTATCACCGGTTTCAAGGTATTCTGCAGTCAAATCAAGACAAGATTCGTCTTCAGGACAAAGCACAAGCTCAGAACCGTTAAGGATCGTGCCAATATCAGGATTGTCAAGTACAAGCACCTCAATATCACAACCTTCAGGAGCAAATATATTAAATGTCATTGGTCCTGACCAGAAGCTAAGGTCGTCTTCACCACAAATTGCCCTTACATAATATTCATAGAACTCACCTTCTACCAATTCTTCTGCATGGTAAGTAGGTTCATCTACAATTACAGATTCTGCAGGAGTTTCTCCCGGATACGGGCCTCCTTCAGCTTGTATTACAACCTCCCACTGCAATTCAGCGCCACCCGGTGTCCAGCCAAGGATTACCGAAGTAAGGTCAAATCCTGAAGAAGTAAGGTCTGTAGGCTGCGGACAGGTAATAGGTTCACAAACAGGAATACCTGTATATAAGTCACTGTTTTGAGAGCCCGTTCCGGGAGGTTTATTATAAACCTCTTCGTCATAAGCTACGTTAGTAATAGCAACTCCTACCTCACCGGCAAATGAACCGCCTGAGTTCCAGTGTAGCGTAAATGGCACTCCACTACAAAGATTCACAGTCTGGTAAACGTGGTTCATGTCATCTGCGTTGGTAGGCCCTACTAAAGTAGCTACCGGAATACCATTTTGGAATACCGTCATGGTGTTGCCGTTCCAGCCATCACCATACGAATCCCACATATCAAATTCATAAGCACACTGCTCTTCCAACGGACATATTGCCGAATAGAATGCAAACGGTCCTTCCCACTTACTCTTATCATCTTCGGCACAAACCGCCCTTACATAAAACTCATATTCAACACCCGCTTCAAGTGGCTCATATACAAATGGGTTTGTCGGTGCGTCAACGCCTTCAGTATCGGCAACAGGCGTTTCTGAGCCTGCTTCGACTACATAAACTTCCCATGCAGTAGCAGTACCTGTTTCTGTCCAGCCTAAAGTAACCGAAGTGTTAGATATATTAGTTACAGTAAGATCTACAGGCCTCGGACATGTAGGAAGTGTGGTAAAGGTAAATGGCCCTGCCCAGTCGCTATTGTATCCATCGGGGCCGCAGATTACTCTAACATAATAATCGAACGTTGTATCCGGTACGAGCGGTGCCTGATCGTATGTAAACGGATTTGAATCAGCAGGAACACCAGCCGTATCTTCAGTAGGTGCAGGATCTCCTGTAGGTACAACATATACCTCCCATGCAGTCGTTGCAGGAGCTGTCCAACCAAGGTCTGCTGTATCAATGGTTATGTTTGTTGCTGTTAAAGCAGTAGGCTCTAAACAAGCCGGAGTATCACAGTCAACAACATCTTCATATAATAATGAGTTTTGTGTGCCTGTTCCGGGTGCTTTTGTGTAAAGTGTCTGGTCAAAGGAATTGATAATGGAAACCCCTACTTCTCCGGCATAGGAACCACCCGCATTCCAGTATAGCTGGAACGGCTCACCGTGGCACAGCATTACAGTCTGGAAAATATGGGTTTGATCCTGCTCATTTGTAGGCCCTGTAAGAGTGGCTACAGTAATTCCATTTTGGGAAACTGTCATGGTGTTGCCATTCCAGCTATCACCATAACTATCCCACATTTCAAACTCAAATGCACATTGTTCAGAAGGGTCACAAATAGTTGTGTTAAACGTTACCGGTCCTGTCCACTGGCTGTGGTCGTCATCACCACAAACAGCTTTGACCCAAACCTGGTAAATTGTACCTTCTTCAAGTGTGGTAGTTGTAAATGGTATTTCGGTAGCAGTTTCACCTACTGTAGCATCGGTAGGCGCTGCGCCGCCGTTCTCCACTATATATACCTGCCATTCTGTAGCAACGTTAGCCTCTACCCAGTTAATGTCAGCTTCGGTATCCCCTATATTTGAAACCGTAAGGTTGAGCGGCTGAGGACACGTAGGCAGTGTTGTAAATGAGAATGGCGTTGACCAATCGCTTGTTTCGCCTGTTTCGCAAATTATCCTAACATAAAAATCATAATCTGTATCAGGATCGAGATCCTCTATCAGGAAGGGATTAGTTGTAGCATCAACTCCCGGTGTAGCATCGGTGGGGGCAGGGTCCCCATCGGGCACTACATATACATCCCATTCGCCGGTTTCAGGGCCGGTCCAGCCCAGCATAGCAGATGTTGGTAAAATGTCTGTAACTGTAAGTCCTGTAACCGGAAGGCATTCAGGTATCTCACAATCAACTGCTTCGGCATAAAGTTGCGTGTTTTGTGCTCCTGTTCCCGGAGCTTTTGTGAATATATTTTGCCCAAAAGAGTTAATAATGGATATACCAACCTCTCCTGCATAAGAACCTCCCGCATTCCAATATAGTTCGATAGGAACATCGTGGCACACAGGAACCGTCACAAAAATATGATCTTGATCGTCTTCATTTAGCGGACCCGTTAGTGTAGCTATGGTAATGCCGTTTTGAGATACTGTCATGGTGTTTCCGTTCCAGCTATCACCATAAGAATCCCATACTTCGAACTGCCAGTCACACTGATCTTCAATTTCACATAATTGTGTATTAAACAGGTATGGCCCTGCCCAGGCGCTAAATGTTCCGTCACCGCAATCGGCCCTTACATAATATTCATATTGGGTTGCAGCAACAAGCGGGGTTCCGCCAAATGTTTGCGTAACAACAAAATCTGTATTTGTTGTTGCCGGTATACCTGCAGCAGATGGTATGCCTGTGCCCGGTGTTTGTACTACTACTTCCCATTCGGTAGCACCGCTTGGGTTTGTCCATGAAAGTTCTGCATTTGTCATGCCGGCTGTAGTTTCAAGCCCTACAGGAGGATCACAAAATACCTGTTGAACAATAAGGGTATATGGTGTTGTTTGGGGATCTGCCCAAGTAGATATTACTATATAATAAGTTTGTCCTTCTGTAACTGCAAATTCCGGTATTAATAAAGGGTCAGGTGTTCCGTCTGTTACAGCGCCCGCGGCACAGTTAACGCCTATGTTTGCACAACTGGTATATACAAAAACCCCTGAATCTGGTCCATTATCTATTACATTTATACTTATGCTGCCGGTAAAATCGGGAGTAATGGAATATACTACATCATTTCCGTTTAGATAAGCGCTCGTACTTCCACAGCCGGATGCACCGGGGCTTCCCTCATAATTGTCAGCAAAATTTCCTGTATTATCAGTATCGGAATACGCCAAAGGTGTGGTATTTGGAATTTCAATCGGCCCTCCGCAGCTTTCTCCCAAGGCTACCGTGCTAAAGAAATATGGCCCAACCCACTCACTCATACCGCCATCGTCGCAAATGGCACGCACATAATATTTATAATCAGTGTTTTCAGTTAACGGATTTTGTACTAATGGATTGCCTGAAGCTGTTGTGGTTGCCACATAAGGCAGGTCATCCGAATACACAACACCATAACCGGTAGGAGCTGCGTCATCCAGTACAATCTCTATCTCCCAAGAAGTTGCATCACCCGGATTCCAGCTTAATTCGGCAGAATCAAGCGTAAAGTTATCTGCTGTAAGGCCTGTAGGTTCAAGGCACGGCTCTACAACCATTACCTGGTCAATGAGCCAACGGTCGTCGTTATTACCTTCCATAACAAAGGCAACACGAACCGTGGTGTTGTCAAACTCCGCCGGAAGAGTCACTGTAATCTCGTTATAAACCAATTGGCTTGGATTGATCTCAAGCTCAGTCCATTCCTCAACAGGATCATACGCAGTGATGTCTGTAGCGTTTGATAGTTCGCTGGCAGGAAGTATCATCACCTTATAAATACCGCCCTGGTCACCCGCCTGTGTAAGCCTCGACTGGAATTTCAGCTGAGCTCCCGGAGCGAGGTTAAACTCTGGGGTTACAAGGTAGTCGGCAGCTAGTTCGCCCGGACCAACAGTTTCCCGTTGGATGTAGGCAGCATGTGTTCCGGGTAGTCCTTCAAAGGAAGGCACAACCGCTTCCACATGTACTTGCTGAATCCAATGCTGAGCAGGACCATGTTCATTTTGTAGATAAAACCAGTCAGTTGCTGTTACGGGATCAACGGCACCATTAAGCGGTGTCCACGCCCCTTCAAAGTTTTCCGGCGGCAGCTGCGCATAGCCACAGAAAGACAGCAATGACGTTAAAATAATTAACGTAATTTTTTTCATAGTTTATAGTTTAGCTAAATTTAATCTCCAAATTTAAAAAAATATAACATATAACTAACATTTCGTTGAATTTTAACATTTTGTTTTATTATGAACGCTTTAACATAACGTTCTATGAAAATTATGTAGGTATTTATGTAATTTTACATTTTTTAAAACAGGTTTATGCTGGAGAAAGAGTCAATTAATTTTGAAAAAACAGTTATTGCAGGTGTAATTACACAAGAACAAAACGAGGAAAAACTAAACGAATACCTCGATGAGCTTGAGTTCCTTACATATACAGCCGGCGGTGAGGTAGTGAAGCGTTTTTCTCAAAAAATGGAGCGCCCAAACCCTAAAACGTTTTTAGGCACAGGAAAAATAGAAGAAATACACCTATATATTAAGGAGCACAATATTTCTACTATTATTTTTGATGATGAGCTCTCCCCTGCCCAACAAAAAAATATTGCACGCATACTTGATATTAAAGTGCTTGACAGGACAAATCTTATTCTTGACATTTTTGCCCAGCGTGCAGAGACATCTTATGCCCGCACCCAGGTAGAGTTGGCACAGTGCCAGTACCTGCTACCGCGGCTGTCAGGTATGTGGACACACCTTGAACGCCAACGGGGTGGTATAGGTATGCGGGGCCCGGGTGAAACAGAGATTGAGACCGACAGGCGTATCGTAAGGGACCGCATTGCGTTGCTTAAAGAAAAAATAAGGACGATAGACCGCCAAATGTCGGTACAGCGCAGCAACAGGGGGGCTATGGTGAGGGTAGCGCTTGTAGGTTACACCAATGTAGGGAAATCGACCCTGATGAACGTAATAAGTAAAAGCGAAGTATTTGTAGAAAACAAGCTGTTTGCCACGCTCGATACCACTGTAAGGAAGGTAGTGATTAAGAACCTGCCCTTCCTGCTTTCAGATACTGTAGGGTTTATACGTAAACTGCCCACACAGCTTGTTGAATCCTTTAAAAGTACGCTTGATGAAGTGCGGGAAGCCGACCTCCTGCTTCATGTAGTTGATATTTCACATCCTGATTTTGAAGACCATATTGCCTCTGTAAACCAAATATTGCAGGACATTAAAAGTGTTGACAAGCCTACAATAATGGTATTTAATAAAATAGATGCCTATAAGCCGCTTACCATAGACCATGACGACCTGATCACCGAAAAAACACCAAGGCATAATACACTCGAGGAGTGGAAGGCCACCTGGATGAGTAATGTGGGCGAGCGCAATGCGCTGTTCATATCTGCCACCAATAAAGAAAATTTCGAAGAGTTCAGGGAAAAGGTTTATGAAGCAGTACGGCAAATACATATAACCCGTTTTCCTTACAATAACTTTTTATACCCTGATTATAAAGAGAATAACGCTGAAGAAAATGAATAAGCTTTTGCCAGCTTATTAATTTCTCAAGTTTATACTTTAGTAATTACCAGCTCCACCCTACGGTCATATTCAGTGCCCTTGCCAAGCGGCTGGGTATTGCCATAGCCTTTATGGGTCATTCGGCTGGGATTAATTTTTTTGCTAACCAAAAATTTGTAAACGGCAAAAGCCCTGTTTTTTGAAAGCTCCCTTTTACGGGTATCTTTATCAATGGCTTCTTTTTGAAAACTTGGTGTACAACAGATGTGGCCCTGTATTTCAAACTGGAGGTTTTTATACTTATGGAGCATGCGTGCAATTTTTTCAAGCTCAAGCCTGCTTTTGTGTGTAAGCTTACTGCTGCCACGTTCAAATAAGATATTTTCAAGATATATGCGGTCTCCGACAACATGATCTTTTTTTATGGCATTGTAAACGCCCGGCTCAAGCTTAGGCGGAGGCAGTGGCTTAAAGTTGACTACCACATCTACCCTGCGGTTCTTTGACCGCGCCTCAGATATATTGTCAATATCTTCTTCGAGGAGTATACGCCCCTTACCTTCTATAGTAACAATGATCTTGCTCTTAATTCCACGGCCTATAAGGGTATCCCTGATGGTATTGGCCCGGTTTGCGGAAAGCTTATAGTTGTATTCGTCTTTACCGCGGTCGTCGCAATAGCCAAAAATTTGCACCGATTCTATACGCGATGTATCTATAGCCTTTACAAATGCCACAACATTGTTTCCCTGCTTTTCGTCAAGGTTATATTTATCGAACTCAAAGTAAACTGAAAATACAGTCTCCTCCTGTGCCACTGTTACGGCCGAAATAAATAACAGTACTATATAAAAAAATTTTTTCATCAAAATTAAGTAGGATTCTCATCAACCCTTGTTAGGTTTATATCCTCAGGCGGATGGATCACTATAGGGAATTTCTCCACTTTGACCGAACTGGTGTCGAGCCCAAAGGCGCGCCCTTCACTGAGGCTTATCTTTTTAAGGATAAAGTAAATATCAAGAATTATCCTTTCATACCAAGGTAATTCGTTATCATAAGACAGGAACTTTTCGATAATAACAAATTTAAAATCGCCAATCACGTTATTGCGGTTCAGCGACTCATAGCGGCTGGTAATATCTACTTCACCGCGTTTTACCATATCGCGCACTACCTGCTTAAACATAAGGTTGATCTTTGGCGCTATCCTGAATCCAAGGTAAAAATCTACCCTTATAACGTCGTCTTTCATTATTTCGCGCACCCTGTAATCCATTTTATAGGGTTCGTCCACAACGTTAACATGTACAAACCAATAAATGTCTGCCCGCTTTGGCCGCTTTTGCAATATTGAATATATAATTTTCGATTCTATCTCATCCCCCAGGTGGGCATTGGTCATATATACTAAATGTGTGGCATATTTAGGAATAGACATATCATTGCTAAGCTCCGAAAGTACCGTTTTATAGTTATCAATTTTGGTAAACTCAGTATATTCACTGCGGATGCGTTTAGCAGTGAACCAAACTGACATGACTATAGCCAGTACTCCGGTGATTATTACCGAAACATAGCCCCCAAGATGAAATTTATCAATATTGGCTATAAAGAATGCACCCTCTATAATTAAATAGAATATAAGGGTTGCTACTATCAATGCAGGATTGTATCGGCGGGTTACCATGAACATACCTAATAATGAAGTAGTCATGAGCATACATATAATAATAGCAAGCCCGTAGGCTGCCTCCATGTTCTTTGATTCCTCAAAATATAGAACTATAAATACACAGCCGGCAAACAACAGCCAGTTTACCGATGGTATGTATAACTGCCCTTTTAAATCAGTAGGATATTTAATAGATACTTTTGGCCAAAAATTAAGCCTCATTGCCTCACTTATCATGGTAAATGAGCCGCTTATCAATGCCTGTGAGGCTATAACGGCTGCCGATGTAGCTATGGCTATGCCTATCGGCAGGAACCAGTCGGGCATCAATAAATAGAACGGGTTCCCGGGATTATCAGCTTCCCCGCTCAGGTCCATAAGTGTTTGCCCTTTATGGGCAATAAGGTATGCCCCCTGCCCAAAATAATTGAGCACCAGCATTGTTTTTACAAAAATCCAGCTTACGCGAATGTTACCCCTGCCACAGTGGCCCATATCGCTATATAGTGCCTCTGCCCCTGTTGTACACAGGAATACCAGCCCCAGGACATAAAACCCTTCGTGGTGGATACTGAGCAGGTGGATGGCATGATACGGATTGAGTGCTTCAAATACCGAAAAATTATGAAATATTTGTAAACTTCCCAATATTCCCAACATGCTGAACCATATAAGCATCATAGGGCCAAAAGCCTTGCCTAAAAATGATGTCCCGAATCTCTGGATGAAAAACAGGACAAATAAAATGCTTATAACTATAGGTATGGTGTCAAGCTCAGGATTATATATTTTTAATCCTTCTATCGCCGAAGAAACAGAGATGGGTGGTGTAATGAATCCGTCTGCAAGAAGGCAACTTCCTCCTATTATCGCCGGGATGATCATCCAGCGTTTTTTAAGGCGCTTTAAAAGTGTATATAAGGAAAAGATGCCTCCTTCTCCCTTATTATCGGCTTTGAGGGTAAGGTACACATATTTTACCGTGGTTTGGAGGGTAAGTGTCCAGAATATACAGGATAAGGCACCTAAAACAACCTGCTCCTCGATGGGCTCTTCTCCCATAATGGCCCTCATTACATAAAGGGGTGAGGTTCCTATATCCCCGTAAATTATTCCCAAAGTAACAATCAGTCCTCCTAACGTTACTTTGTTGAGGTTCTTGTGACTCGTGCTCACGGTAAGTGTCGATTAAAACAGCAAAGTTAAAGGTTTTTATAACATCAGGCCGTTTAAAGCCTAATTATTAACCCTGAAGAAGATCTGCCGTTTATTCTATTTTAAAAGTATTTTGCTGTATTCAGCTGTATTATTAAGCAGGGCCACAGCTTTTTTAATTTCAGGATTGCTTGTGGTATAATATTTATATAGCCCTTCTTTGTATTGATAGCGTTTTATAAGCTCATCGGTTAGCAGCTGTTTTATTTCTTCCTTATTGGCATTAAGCTCTTTTTCCTCGCTTTTTTGAAGCGCATTAATCAGTTGCTGGTACTCAGCCGCAATACTCTCATCCACCTTTTCTTTTTTGGCTACTTCCATAGCCGCTTTTAGTGCCTTTTCAGTTTCTGTGTCAAATTCAAAATTTTCTTTTTTCAGATATTGCTTAAACGCCTCAAAATCTGCATCGGTAATATTTGGTATGGCAGCAAGGTCAGGATGCTTGTAATAATAGTTTGTAGCATAGTTAAATATTCCATCATTTCGGAGC
>Ga0196976_1001421_pt1 | contig 10911 bp, 6 predicted proteins | sample S3v_513CmetaG_FD_148644 | JGI IMG/M metagenome (GOLD analysis project Ga0196976, IMG submission 148644) | Soil microbial communities from Anza Borrego desert, Southern California, United States - S3+v_5-13C | ecosystem: Environmental > Terrestrial > Soil > Desert | place: USA: California...
GCATCATGGACGGCCTGCTGGTCTATGACGAGGCGGTAACGGCGGGTGAATATGTCGAGATCGCCATTGAGGACACCGGCTGCGGTTTCAGCCCCGAGGCGCTGACCCGCGCCTTCGAACCGTTCTACACCACCAAGGAGTTGGGTTCCGGCCTGGGACTCAGCATGGTTTACGGCTTCGTCAAGCAATCGGGCGGCTATATCCGCCTGGAAAGCGGTGATCGGGGCGGTTCGTGCGTGCGCCTCCTGTTACCCAAGGCGGAAGCGGTGACGGCGGTGGAACCGGCAAAAGGCGTGCCCGCGGTGCCGGACGAGGACTGGAGCGGCCAGTTGGCCCTGCTGGTCGAGGACGACGAGGACGTGCGCCGCGTAGTGCGCGACCAGCTTGTCGATCTGGGGTATTCGGTGGTGGAAGCGGCCAGCGCCGACGAGGCGGCGTACCTCATCGCCGAGATCGACGGCATCGGCCTCGTCGTGTCGGACGTGGTCATGCCGGGCGCCATGAACGGGCTGGATCTGGCGCATCGCGTGCGCCGCCTGCACGCGGGCGTGCGCATGGTGCTGATCAGCGGCTTCTCGCTGGAGGACACCGAACGGCCGGAGGCCATCGCCGATCTGGTGGTTCTGCGAAAACCCTTCGAAAAAGAAGAGCTGGTTGAGGCGATCCGCCGAAGCGCCCATAATCGGGCCTCCTCCTGACGAGCGGCACCCGTGGACGCGAAAAAACTGGTCTATCTGGTCGATGACGAGGCCGATATCCGTGCCCTGGTCACAGCGACCTTGCAGGATTACGGCTTCCGCACCCTCGCCTTCGCCAGCGGCCGCGAGGTGCGCGAGGCCATCCGCCGCCAACCGCCCGACCTGTGCCTCGTCGATCTCGGCCTGCCCGACATGGACGGCCTCGCCCTGGTGCGCGAGCTGTGGGAGGACGTGCGGTTCGGCGTGGTCATCCTGACCGGGCGCGGCGGGCTGTCCGACCGGGTGCTGGGACTGGAGTTGGGGGCGGACGACTATATCGTCAAACCGTTCGAGCCACGCGAACTGGTCGCCCGCATCAAGACGGTGATCCGGCGGCGCGACCAACTGGTTTCGGCGACGACTGCCCGCACGGCGGCGTCGGCCCGCTTTGCCGGCTGGACCTTCGACCTGGGCGAGCTGTCGCTGGTATCGGCCGATGGGCGCCGGGAAAGCTTGAGCGCCGCCGAGGCCGCCCTTCTGGTGGCGCTGCTGAAATCGCCCAAGCGGGTGCTGTCGCGCGAACAGCTTCAGTCCGTCGATGACGGCCGCGACGACCTGCCCTTCGACCGCAGCATCGATGTCCGCATCTCGCGCATCCGCAAGAAGATCGAGGACGATCCGCGCAAGCCGCAACTGATAAAGACGGTATATGGCGCGGGATATCTGTTCGTTGCCGACGTGGCGTGGACATTGTAACAATTCGTCACATTTTAGAGAAAATCTGGACAAAGTGTTCTGGCAGGCTCCCCCCAACGTCATAAAAAATCCAATTGGGGGGAGGACCGTTCGATGGGTGCGTCGAATCCGTACGACTGCGATCTCGACAAGAACGCCGCCAACTACGTGGCCCTGTCGCCGCTGACCTTCCTGGAGCGGGCAGCCACCGTTTATCCCGATCGCACGGCCGTGATCCACGGCTCCGTCCGCCGCACCTGGGGCGAGACGTACGAGCGCTGCTGCCGCTTGTCCTCGGCCTTGGCCGGTCAGGGCATCACGACCGGCGATACCGTGGCCGTGCTGGCCGCCAACACCCCGGAAGCGTTCGAGGTCCACTTCGGCGTGCCGATGGCCGGAGCGGTGCTGAACGCGCTCAACACCCGCCTGGATGCCGAGGCCATCGCCTTCATCCTCAACCACGCCGAAGCCAGGATCCTGATCGTCGACCGCGAATACTCGGGCGTGGCGAAAAGGGCGCTGGCGCTGCTGGAACGCTCCATTCCGGTGGTCGATATCGACGATCCCCAGTACAGCGGCGGCGAACTGATCGGCCAGATCTCCTACGAACGATTCCTGGAAGCCGCCGAACCCGCCTACGACTGGCAGCCGCCGGCCGACGAGTGGCAGGCCATCGCGCTCAACTACACCTCCGGCACCACCGGCAACCCCAAGGGCGTGGTCTACCACCATCGCGGCGCCTATCTGAACGCCGTCTCCAACGTCTTGTCGTGGAACCTGCCGCAGCACGCCGTCTACCTGTGGACGCTGCCGATGTTCCACTGCAACGGCTGGTGCTTCCCGTGGTCGGTGGCCGCCGTGGCCGGCACCAACGTCTGCCTGCGTCAGGTCCGGGTCGAGCCGATCCTGAACGCCATCCGCGACGAGAAGGTGACGCACTTCTGCGGCGCGCCCATCGTCCTCAACATGATCAACAACGCGCCGGACGTCCTGAAGCGGGGCATCGACCACAAGGTGCGGGTGATGACCGCCGGCGCCGCCCCGCCGGCGCCGGTGATCGAGGCCATGGAGCGCATGGGCTTCGACGTCACCCACGTCTACGGCTTGACCGAGTCCTACGGCCCCACCGTGGTCTGCGTCTGGCACGACCGCTGGAACAGCCTGCCGATCGAGGAAAAGGCCCGGCTGAAGGCGCGCCAGGGCGTGCGAGGCCCCATGCTGGAAGGGCTGATGGTGGCCGATCCCATGACACTGGAGCCGCTGCCCAAGGACGGCCAGACCATGGGCGAGATCTTCCTGCGCGGCAACAACGTGATGAAAGGCTACCTGAAGAACGCCCAGGCGACGGCCGACTGCTTCCAGGGCGGCTGGTTTCACACCGGCGATCTGGGCGTGTGGCACCCCGACGGCTACATCGAGATCAAGGACCGCTCGAAGGACATCATCATTTCCGGCGGCGAGAACATCTCCAGCCTGGAGGTGGAGGAGGTGCTGTACCGCCACCCCGCCGTGCTGGAGGCCGCCGTGGTCGCCCGGCCCGACGCGCGCTGGGGCGAGACGCCATGCGCCTTTGTCGCGCTCAAGCCCGACACCAAGATCGAGGAGGCGGAAATCATCGCCTTCTGCCGCGAGCACATGGCGCACTTCAAGGTGCCCCGCACCATCGTGTTCACCGACCTGCCCAAGACCTCCACCGGCAAGGTCCAGAAGTACGCCCTGCGCCAGACGGCCAAGTCGCTGGAGGCGTAAGGCCAAGGGGACGGCACCTCGTCCCCGGACCGGGCATCCCCTCCGTCCGGACCCGTGGACCGGCGCCGTCCCCCCCCGCTTCGCACGAACCCGGCCACCCACACGGGAGCGGCCCAATAACCCATCGCTCAAGGACCGCAGCATGACCGCCTATACGCCCCCGCTCCGCGACATCGGCTTCGTTCTGCGCGAACTGAGCGGGCTTGACGCCGTACTCGCCCTGCCCGGCTTCGAGGACGCCAGCTCCGACGTGGTCGCCAGCGTGCTGGAAGAGGCCGGCAAGATCGCCGCCGAGGTCATCGCCCCCATCAACCAGACGGGCGACCACGAGGGTTCCCATCTGGAAGACGGCGCCGTCCGCACCGCCACCGGCTGCCGTGAGGCGTGGCGGACGCTGGTGGACGGCACCTGGAACGCCCTGCCCTTCGACGCCGCCTGGAACGGCATGGGCCTGCCGTGGTTGGTCAACACGGCGGTGCAGGAGATGTGGCAGTCGGCCAACATGGCTTTCTCGCTGTGCTCGGCGCTGACCCAAGGCGCGGTCAACGCCATCTCCGAGAACGGCTCCGACGCGCTCAAGGCGACCTACCTGCCCAAGCTGGTGTCGGGCGAGTGGACCGGCGCCATGAACCTGACCGAACCGCAGGCCGGCTCCGATCTGGCCGCCTTGCGCTCCCGCGCGGTGCCGGACGGCGACGCCTACCGCATCACCGGCCAAAAGATCTTCATCTCCTACGGCGAACATGATCTGGCCGAAAACATCATCCATCTCGTGCTGGCCCGCCTGCCCGACGCGCCGTCCGACATCAAGGGCATCTCGCTGTTCCTGGTGCCGAAGTTCCTGGTGAACCCCGACGGTTCGCTGGGCGCGCGCAACGATGTGCGCTGCGCCGGGCTGGAGCACAAGATGGGCCTGCACGCCTCCCCCACCGCCACCATGGCGTTCGGCGACGAGGCCGGCGCCGTCGGTTACCTCGTGGGTGAGGCGAACCGGGGCCTCGAATACATGTTCGTGATGATGAATCACGCCCGGCTGTCGGTCGGCATCCAGGGGCTGGCGATTGCCGAGCGCGCCTATCAGCAGGCCCGCGCCTACGCCCGCGAGCGGGTCCAGGGTCGTCCGGCGGGAAGCCGGGACAGCCGCGCCGCCATCGTCCATCATCCCGACGTACGGCGCATGCTGATGACCATGAAGTGCCAGATCGAGGCGATGCGCGCCCTGGTCTACGACGGCACCGCCGCCATCGACCACGCCCACCACGCCAGCGATCCCGAGGCGGCCGCCCGCTTCCAGCAGCGCTATGAGTTGCTGACCCCGGTCATCAAGGGCTGGTGTACCGAAACCGGCGTCGAGATCGCCTCGCTGGGGATGCAGGTCCACGGCGGCATGGGCTACGTCGAGGAAACCGGCGCCGCCCAACATCTGCGCGACGCCCGCGTCGCTCCCATCTACGAGGGCACCACCGCCATCCAGGCCAACGACCTCGTCTTCCGCAAGGTGGTGCGCGACAAGGGGGCCGGCATCGGCGCCCTGATCGCCGAGATGCGGCAACTGGACGAGGCGTTGGCGGGCCGGACCGATCCGGCCTTCCCGGCGATCCGCGCCCGGTTGGCCACCGCCGCCGACACCCTGGCGGGCACCGCCGCTTGGCTGGTCGACGCGGGCGAGCGGGATGCCGGTTTGGCGGCGGCGGCCGCCGTGCCCTTCCTGCGCCTGACCGGCGTGGTGGTAGGCGGCTGGCAGATGGCCCGCGCCGCCCTGGCGGCGGCGGCCCTGCTGGCGCGGGACGAGGGCGCACGCCCGTTCCTGGAAGCCAAGATCGCCACCGCCCGCTTCTACGCCGACAACCTCCTGCCCACGGCCGATGCCTGGGCGCGGGCGGCCGTCGCCGGCTCGGCCTCGGTGATGTCGGTGGACGAAAGCCAACTCTGACCGTCGTTTCGTCACAGGAGGTGCCGATGTCATCCGCTCGCGAAGCGATGGAATTCGATGTGGTTGTTGTCGGCGCCGGTCCGTCCGGCCTCACCGCCGCCATCCGCCTGAAGCAACTGGCGTTGTGGGAAGAGCGCGAGCTGTCGGTGTGCGTGCTGGAGAAGGGGTCGGAGGTCGGCGCCCACATCCTGTCGGGCGCCGTCATCGAACCTCGCGCGTTGGCCGAGCTTTTCCCCGACTGGCGCGAGCGCGGCGCGCCGCTGAATACCCCGGCGACCGACGATCGGTTGATGTTCTTGACCCGGAACCGGGCCTTTCGCCTTCGGCCGACGCCGGAGCCGATGCGCAACCACGGCAACTACATCGTCAGCCTGGGCAACCTGTGCCGCTGGCTGGCGGCGCAGGCGGAGGAGTTGGGGGTGGAAATCTTCCCCGGCTTCGCGGCGACGGAAGTGCTTTATGACGCCGCCGGCCGGGTCAAGGGCGTCGCCACCGGCGACATGGGGGTGGGGCGTGACGGCCAGCCCACCGGCCGCCACCAGCCCGGCATGGAACTGCACGCCCGCCAGACCATCCTCGCCGAGGGCTGCCGGGGCTCGCTGACCAAGACGCTGTTCGAGCGTTTCGATCTCGGCCGCGACTGCGATCCCCAGACCTTCGGCATCGGCATCAAGGAATTGTGGGAGATCGATCCCGCCCGCCACCGGCCGGGCAGCATCTCCCACACCGTGGGCTGGCCGCTCGATACCCGGGCCTACGGCGGCACCTTCCTCTACCACCTGGAAAACAATCAGGTGGCGGTGGGCTTCGTGGTCGGGCTCGACTACGAAAACCCGCACCTGTCACCGTTTGACGAGTTCCAACGCTTCAAGACCCATCCCTCCATCCGCCCGGTGTTCGAGGGCGGCCGGCGCATTGCCTACGGCGCCCGCGCCCTGTCGGAAGGCGGGCTTCAGTCGATCCCGCGCCTGACCTTCCCCGGCGGCCTGCTGGTCGGCGATACCGCCGGCTTCCTCAACGTGCCGAAGATCAAGGGCATCCACACCGCCATGAAATCGGCCCTGGTGGCGGCGGAAACGACGTTCGAGGCGCTCAAGGCCGGGGACGGCCCGGTCGAGGCGACGGCCTACCCGGAGCGGCTGCGACAGTCCTGGCTGTGGCGGGAGCTTTACCGGGTGCGCAACATCCGGCCGTCGTTCCACCACGGCCTGTTTGCCGGCATCGCCCTGTCGGCGCTGGACACCTACGTGCTGCGCGGCCACGCGCCGTGGACGCTCCACCACCGCGCCGACCACGCCGCCCTGCGCAAGGCCCAGGACTGTCCGAAGATCGCCTACCCCAAGCCGGATGGGATGATCAGCTTCGACAGGCCGTCGTCGGTCTTCATGTCGAACACCAACCACGAGGAGGACCAGCCGGTCCACCTGCGGCTGAAAAACCCGGACGTCGATCTTGCCACCTATGACGCGCCGGAGCAGCGCTACTGCCCCGCCGGCGTCTACGAGGTGGTGCGGCTCCAGGATTCCGACCCCGCCCGCCTGCAGATCAACGGCCAGAACTGCCTCCACTGCAAGACCTGCGACATCAAGGACCCCGCCCAGAACATCACCTGGACGGCGCCCGAAGGCGGCGGCGGGCCGAACTACCCGAACATGTAAAGGCAAAGCGGCGCTTCGCCTTCAAACCCGACAGTACATTGCGCAGCAATGTGCGGAAGGGACGGCAAAATCCTGGAGGAAGCCATAAAGTCATGAGAAGAGATCTATACGACCGGGTGCTGGCGCATCCGCAATTTGCCGAGCTGACGGCCCGGCGCAACCGCTTCAGTTGGGCGCTGACGTTGATCGTCCTGGCCGTCTACTATGCCTTCGTCTTCACCGTCGCCTACCGGCCCGACCTGCTCGGCGCACCCTTGGCCGACGGCATGACCCTTACCCTCGGCCTGGTCGGCGGCGCCGTCATCAACGTCTTCTGCTTCCTCATGACCGGCATCTACGTCACCCGCGCCAACGGCGAATTCGACACGCTCAACCGCGCCATCCTTGAGGAGGCCGGTCAATGACCCCGCGTCGTCTTGCCACCGCCGCCCTGACCGCCGCCGCCACCGCCCTGGGTGCCGCCCCGGCCCTGGCCGCCGGCGCGGCGCTCGACGGCGCCGTCGAGCGCCAGCCGGTCAACGTCATGGCAATCGCCATGTTCCTGGTCTTCGTCCTGGGCACGCTGGGCATCACCTACTGGGCCTCCAAGCGCACCCGCTCGACTTCGGACTTCTACACCGCCGGCGGCGGCATCACCGGCTTCCAGAACGGCTTGGCGATTGCCGGCGACTACATGTCGGCCGCCGCCTTCCTCGGCCTGTCGGGCATGGTGTTCGCCAAGGGCTTTGACGGCGTGGTCTACACCATCGGCTTCCTCATGGGCTGGCCGCTGATGCTGTTCCTGGTCGCCGAACGCCTGCGCAACCTCGGCCGCTTCACCTTCGCCGACGTCGCCTCCTACCGGCTGTCGCAGACGCCGATCCGCTCGCTGGCCGCCACCGGCTCGCTGGCGGTGGTGTGCTTCTACCTGATCGCCCAGATGGTCGGCGCCGGCAAGCTGATCCAGCTGCTGTTCGGCCTGGAGTACGCCTACGCCGTGGTGCTGGTCGGCGTGCTGATGATCCTCTACGTCACGTTCGGCGGCATGCTGGCCACCACCTGGGTGCAGATCATCAAGGCGGTGATGCTGCTGGGCGGCTGCACCGTGCTGGTGGTGCTGGCGCTGGCGCAGTTCGGCTTCGACTTCGACCTGCTGGTCACCAAGGCGGTGGCCAACCACAAGGCGGGCCTGAGCATTCTCAAGCCGTCGGCGGCGATGTCCGACCCGATTTCCGCGGTATCGCTGAGCTTGGCCCTGATGTGCGGGCCGGGCGGGCTGCCGCACATCCTGATGCGCTTTTTCACGGTGCCCGACGCCAAGGAGGCGCGCAAGTCGGTGTTCTACGCCACCGGCTTCATCGGCTATTTCTTCATCCTGACAGTGCTGATCGGGCTGTTGGCGATCACCATCGTCAGCACCAACCCCGAGTACCTCGACGCCAAGGGCGCCATCCTGGGCGGCGGCAACATGGCGGCGATCCACCTGTCGAAGGCGGTGGGCGGCAACGTCTTCCTGGGCTTCATCTCGGCGGTGGCGTTCGCCACCATCCTGGCGGTGGTAGCCGGGTTGACCCTGGCCGGAGCGTCGGCGGTGAGCCACGACCTGTACGCCAAGGTGTTCAAGGCCGGTCAGGCGTCGGAGCGCCAGGAGATGCTGGTGTCACGCATCGCGACGCTGGCGCTGGGGGTGATCGCCATCGTGCTGGGCCTGGCGTTCGAGAACCAGAACATCGCCTTCATGGTGGGGCTGGCGTTCGGGCTGGCGGCGTCGGTGAACTTCCCGGTGCTGCTGCTGTCGATCTTCTGGAAGGGGCTGACGACGCGGGGCGCGCTGATCGGCGGCTTTGCCGGTCTGGTGAGCTGCGTGGCAATGGTGGTGCTGGGGCCGACGGTGTGGGTGTCGGTCTTCGGCTATGCCAAGCCGATCTTCCCGTACGAGCACCCGGCTTTGTTCTCGATGACGCTGGCGTTCTTCTTCACCTGGCTGTTCTCGGTGACGGACAAGAGCCAGCGGGCGCGAGACGAAGAGGCTGCCTACAAGTACCAGTACATCCGCTCGGAAACCGGCCTGGGGGCCGAGGGGGCGGTGGCGCACTAAGCGCCCCGGTGCGACGCTCCGGCCGTGCGGGAGGAAAACCTCCCGCACGGCATTTTTATGCGAATGCTCCGGACTTGACGGAAGCCCTGGGTATGATACGCGAAAAGAACGAACATCCGTTCGCCGGCCTCTCCCTCGTTCAGTGGTAACCGCCGATGGCCTTCCTCCCGCGCATGGCCGCGCTTGCACCCCGCCGACTTGCCGATTCCGTATCGATCGCGTTGCTGGCGGGCATCGTCGCCCTGTGGTGGGCCAATCCGACGGCGATCCGCCGGGTACAGCTTCTGGTGTTCGACACCTACCAGCGGCTGGCGCCCCGCGACTATCAATCGGTAGGCGTGCGGATCGTCGATCTCGATGACACGACGCTGGCGCGTCTGGGCCAATGGCCGTGGCCTCGGGTGATGGTGGCGCGACTGGTGGACCGGCTGACCGAACTGGGGGCGACAGCGGTCGGCTTCGATATCGTCTTCGCCGAACCGGACCGCACCTCGCCACGCGCCATGGCCGATCTGTGGCGCCGCGCGGCGGGTCCCGGCGGACTGGGAGAGGGGCTTGAGGGCATCCTGCCGACCCTGCCCGACCATGACGAGGCGTTGGCGCGGGCCATCGCCAATGCCAAGGTGGTGACCGGCTTCGCGCTCACCGATGGGGCCGGCGGCCTGCCGCCGGGAAAGGCCGGCTTCTCCCACGCCGGGGATGATCCCCGGACCATTGTCCCGTCCGCCTATTCCGGCGCCATCGCCAACCTGCCGTCATTGGACGCCGCCGCCGCCGGTGTCGGTGCCTTCAATTTCACGCCGTCGGTCGACGGAGTTATCCGCCGCGTCCCCCTGTTCTTCAACGCCGCCGGACGGCTGTACCCGTCGCTGGCCGCCGAACTGCTGCGCGTCGCCCAGGGGGCGCGAGGCTACGTGGTCAAGGCGACCGACGCCAACAACGAGGCGGCCTATGGCGGCCGGGCCGGCATCGCCGCCCTCAAGATCGGCCGGATCGAGGTGCCGACCGACGCCGAGGGCCAACTCTGGCTGCATTTCACCAAACCGGCGGCCGATCGCACCGTCCCCATCTGGCGCCTGTTCGAACCCGACGTCGATCTGTCGTTGATCGAGGGCCACATCGTCCTGGTCGGCACCAGCGCCGCCGGCCTGCTCGACCTTCGCACCACGCCCCTGTCGCCGGCGGCGCCCGGTGTCGAAATTCACGCCGAGGCGCTGGAGCAGATTTTGGCGGGTGCGGCGCTCAAACGGCCGGATTGGGCCGAGGGCGCCGAAATCACCTTCATTATCGTCCTGTCGCTGGCCCTGGTCGGGCTGCTGCCGCGCCTGGGTGCGGCGTGGTGCGCCGGGATCGGCGCGCTGGCGGTGACGCTCGCCGTGGGCTCCTCCGCGGCGGCGTTCATCCGTTTCGGCTGGTTGATCGATCCGCTGTTCCCGACCCTGGCGGCGCTGGCGGTCTATCTCGCCGCCTCGACCACCGGGTATCTGCGTACCGAGTCCGAGCGGCGGCGGGTGCGCGCCGCCTTCGGCCATTATCTGGCGCCGGCGATGGTGGACCGCTTGGCCGAGCGTCCCGAACGCCTGACGCTGGGCGGCGAGACGCGGGAGATGACCTTCCTGTTCTGCGACGTCCGTGGCTTCACCACCATTTCGGAGGCGTACAAGGATGACCCGCAAGGGCTGACCCGCCTGATCAACCGCCTGCTGACGCCGCTGACCGACGCCATCCTCACCCGCCGGGGCACCATCGACAAGTACATGGGCGACTGCATCATGGCGTTCTGGAACGCCCCGCTCGATGTTCCCGGCCATGCCGAGCTGGCCTGCGAGGCCGCCTTGGCGATGTTCGAAGCCCTGGACCGGCTGGACGAGGAGCTTCGGCGCGAGGCGGCGGCCAGCGGGGTGCCCCACCACCCGCTGAGGATCGGCATCGGCCTCAACACCGGCGGCTGCGTGGTGGGCAACATGGGTTCCCGGCAGCGTTTCGACTATACGGTGCTGGGCGACGCCGTGAACCTTGCCTCGCGCCTGGAGAGCCAGTCCAAGGGCTATGGCGTCGGCGTGGTCATCGGCGAGGCGACGG
>Ga0196976_1001422_pt1 | contig 10903 bp, 15 predicted proteins | sample S3v_513CmetaG_FD_148644 | JGI IMG/M metagenome (GOLD analysis project Ga0196976, IMG submission 148644) | Soil microbial communities from Anza Borrego desert, Southern California, United States - S3+v_5-13C | ecosystem: Environmental > Terrestrial > Soil > Desert | place: USA: California...
CCGCCAGTTCGAGCGGATACTGGGTCAGATGGACGTGGTCAGCCGCGAGGAGTTCGAAGCCGCCCGCGCCATGGCCGTCAAGGCCCGCGAGGAGCAGGAGGTGCTGAACGAACGCGTCGCCGCTCTGGAAGCCCAGGTCGCTACACTGCTCGCCGATCGCACGCTCGCCCACATGGAGCCGGCCCCTCGGCGTCCGGCGCCCGGCCATCACGGAACGGCCACCCCACCCGGAGGGGCCAAGGCCGTTTAAGGCACCTCCGGCCGGCTCGTCGGGGGCGGGTCGTACACGTATGCCCTATCAAGGCTGCCGCAAATCCAATTGCGCTGCGGCATAGCTTCTGGCACGGTGGCTTTTGATTGGTAGCCCCGCGGCCTTAAGGCCACTAGATTTCGGGGGCGGCTCCTCCAGGTCGGGCCTGACGGGCGGGCGCGGGGCGCTGCCGCCACCCGCGCGAGATCTTCAGGAGGGCACGGCATGTCGACGCCGCTCGTCGAAAGCACCAGTAACCCCCACAATCCTCTCGATGTGCTGGAGGAGATCGTCGTTGCCAACGAATGGCCGTTCGACCGCGCCAGCGATGACGAGATGATCGTCGAGATCGGTGGCCGCTGGTGCGATTACCGGCTGTTCTTCGTGTGGCAGCAAGAGATCAGCGCGATGCAGTTCTCCTGCCAGATGGACATGAAGGTCCAGGGACATCGCCGGTCCGCCGTCAACGACCTGCTGGCGGAGGTCAACTCCCGCATGTGGCTCGGCCACTTCGATGTCTGCGCGGACGAGCAGACGCCGATGTTCCGCCATACCACGCTGCTGCGCGGTTCGCGCGGGGCCTCGGTCGAGCAGCTGGAGGATCTGGTGGAGATCTCTCTGTCGGAGTGCGAGCGTTACTATCCCGCTTTCCAGTTCGTGATCTGGGGCGGCAAGAGCGCGCCCGAAGCGGTGTCGGCGGCCATTCTCGACACGGTGGGTGAAGCATGAGCCGGGTCGGTTCCTCCCTGCTGCTGGTGGGATGCGGCAAGATGGGCGGTGCCATGCTGGAAGGCTGGCTGAAGGCCGATCAGGTCGACCGCGTGGTGGTGGTCGAGCCGCACGACGCCGGTTTCCAGGTCGGCAACCATCCGCGCGTGCTGCGCTGTTCCAGCGTCAAGGCGGTGCCGGCGCAGTTCTCGCCCGATGTGGTGGTGCTGGCGGTCAAGCCGCAGACGATGGATCAGGTGGTGCCCGACTACGCCGGCTTCACGAAACCGGGCACGCTGTTCCTGTCGATCGCCGCCGGCAAGACGCTGGGCTGGCTGGAGGCGCGATTGGGCGACAAGGCGGCCATCGTCCGCGCCATGCCCAACACTCCGGCCGCCATTGGTCGCGGTATGTCGGTGTGTTGCCCCAACGATCGGGTATCGCCGTTGCAGATCGGGCTGGCGGAGAACCTGCTGCGGGCCGTGGGCGACGTCGCCTGGGTCGAGGAGGAGGAGCTGATGGACGCGGTGACCGCCGTGTCCGGTTCCGGACCGGCCTATGTGTTCCTGCTGGTGGAGGCCATGGCCCAAGCCGGCCTGAAGGCCGGGTTGCCGCCGGATTTGGCGGTAGAGTTGGCTCGCGCCACCGTTGCCGGAGCGGGCGAACTTCTGCATCGTTCCAACGAGCCGGCGGCGACGCTTCGGCGCAACGTCACCAGCCCCGGCGGTACCACCGAGGCGGCGCTCGATGTGCTGATGGCCGAAGACGGTATCCAGCCGTTGTTCGACAAGGCGATCGCCAACGCCACCGCGCGGTCGCGCGAGCTGGCCCGCTGAACCCGGGAGCCGGTCGCCGACGTGGCGAAAGCCTGAGCGCGCCCTATATCATACCGAGGACGGTTGCTGCCTTCCAGCAACCGTCCTCGGTTCAACCTCTTGCGCAAGCTGTGCTGGCGCTGACGGGAACAGGCGACGCTTCGCTTCGCTGAGAACCCGCCAGGAGCTTGCGCAGCAAGGAGCGAAAGAGTGATACGGGCGGCCGGTCAGGGAAGCATTCAGGCGCCGCCTGTATCAGAGGATAGAGTACCAGCGCGCCGGAAGACGCTCGCCATGAACGATCCGCTCGACGATCCGCGCGACCTGTCGCGTCGTCTCATCGACACCGCCTTGCGGCTGGCTGCCGAGCGTGGCTGGAAACACACGACCCTGTTCGACATCGCGGCCGAAACCGGAGTGTCGCTGGTCGAGGTTTACCGCCTGTTCCCCACCCGTGGCGCCCTCCTCGCCGGGCTGTTCCGCCGGGTGGATGCCGAGGTGCTGGTCGGCACCGTCGAGGTGGACGCGGAAGAAACCGTCCGGGATCGGTTGTTCGACGTGCTCATGCGTCGATTCGACGCGTTGGAGCCCTGCCGGCCCGGCATTGCCGCCATCGTCCGCGATCTGAGGGCCGATCCGTTCCTGGTCGCGAGGCTGTGGCCCGCCTTTATCCGGTCGATGGCGTGGATGCTGCGGGCGGCGGGTGTCGACCCGGCGGGCGCATCCGGGCTTTTGCAAGCGGGCGGGCTTGGTACTATATATCTGACGGTGCTCAGGGTATGGCTGGACGACGACACTCCCGACAAGGCCCGGACCATGGCCGCGCTGGACGCGCGGCTGAGGCGGCTGGAGGGGGTGATGGGCGGTTTTCGTGGTTGACCGCATGAAAGACGGGCCGGTCAATCCCCTGTAGGTTGAGCCGAAACCGACCGACGCTCTTGGCGTCATAGGTTTTTGCATTGCAACAAAAGGCGTTGACGCCCTAAGGCTCAAGCTGCATAGTGCGTGTGCGTTTTGCTGCGGTGCAACAGCACCGGCCCTTACGACTCCGAGCAGGGAACCAGGACGATGGCGATCAACAAGACCCCCAACTACCCGTTCTTCGACGTGGACGTTTCCAAGTTCGTTGCCGACTTCAAGGTGCCGGGCGTGGATGTCGAGGCGATCGTCTCGTCGCAGCGCAAGAACATCGAGGCCGTGACGGCCGCCAACCAGCTGGCGATCGAGGGCCTGCAGGCCGTGCTGCGCCGTCAGGCCGAGATTCTGCGCCAGACCCTGGAGGAGTCGAGCTCCCTGGTGTCCGAGTTGATGTCAGCCGGGTCGCCGGAGGACAAGGTCGCCAAGCAGGCCGACATCATGAAGACCGCGTTCGAGAGGGCTCTGAAGAACGCCAAGGAGCTGACCGAGCTGGTCGCCAAGTCCAACGCGGAGGCCGCCGAGGTCCTGTCCAAGCGCGTTGCCGAGAGCCTGGACGAGTTGAAGGCCGCCGTTTCCAAGGGCGGCCGGAAGTAAGTTGCCGTGATGGCCGGGGGGCGTCGAGCCCCCTTGGCCTCCGGGTTTCGTTGGCCGACGGGCGCCGGCGATGGTAAGTCTCTCCCAGATCACGCGGGGGGACGGGATGAGCATCAGCTTCGACGATTTCCTGAAAGTCGATATCCGGGTCGGCACCATCATCGCCGCCGAACCCTTCCCCGAGGCGCGCAAGGCCGCCATCAAGCTCCAGGTCGATTTCGGGCCGGAGATCGGCATCCGCAAGACCTCGGCGCAGATCACCCGCCATTATACCCCTCAAACGTTGCTCGGTCGGCAGGTCATGGGCGTGGTCAATTTTCCACCCAAGCAGATCGGCAAGTTCATGTCGGAATGCCTTGTGCTGGGCGTTCCCGATCCCGATGGCGAGGTGATGCTGCTGCGGCCCGACCAACAGGTTCCCAACGGCGGAAGGCTTTACTGATGTCGATCAAGGATTCCTTCGACAGCCACGCCGTTGAGTACGACGCGTTACGGCGCAAGTTCATCCCCTGCTTCGATGGTTTTTACGGCACGGCACTCGATCTTGTCGGGCATTTGGCGGGGCAGGGCGCGCGCGTGCTCGATCTCGGCGCCGGCACCGGCCTGATGAGCGCCATGATACTGGAGCGGCTGCCCGACGCCCGTCTCACCCTGGTGGACATTTCCGACGGCATGCTGGACATGGCGCGCCGACGCTTCGGCGATCGGGTCGGCTATCGCATCGCCGATTACGCGGCGGCACCGTTGCGGGCCGACGGCGAACCGCCGTTCGACGCGGTGGTTTCCGCGCTGTCGATCCATCACCTGGAACAGGCGGACAAGCGGGCGCTGTTCGCCCGCGTCTTCGAGGCACTGGCACCCGGCGGCGTGTTCGTCAACGCCGATCAGGTGGCCGGTCCCACGCCCGAGTTGGACGCGTGGTACGACGCCGCCTGGGTGCGCCAGATTCGCGCCAACGGCATCACCGAGCGGCAGTTGGCCGAAGCCCGAGACCGCCAGAGGCATGATCGCCTCGCCCCCCTTGCCGACCAACTTCGGTGGTTGGCCGAAGCCGGCTTCACGCGGGTGGACGGCGTGTTCAAAAGCTGGGGATTCGTCGTCTACGCCGGCACGCGGAGCTGACGATCTTTCGCGAGGATCGCTGCCATTACAGGTAGTGAAATAGAAAGTTAATGAATTTCCGATAGCAATCTGCGCTGGAGTGAGGCCTGTGCCTGCCGGTCGAAAAGCCGCGTCGTTGGCTTTTGGCTGGTCCTGCCTGATTTAATGAGCGGAAAATCGGTAATACTGGCCATGGACGAACGCAAAAGTATCGACAAGGCGTTTGAGGAAAGCACGTTTCTGCTCAGCGAAGACGCCATTCATGTTGTCGCTCCCAATACGGAGAGGGCTTTTGTCTGGTGGGCGCGGGATACGCAGTGGGCCGCGGGCGAAGGCCAGGGGCTTTGGGCGGAGTGTCAGGCGGATGGCCCCGTGCTGGTGGTTGGCGTGGAAAACCAGAAGTACCTGTTCCACGCCGCGACCTGTCGTTTTCTCGACGCCCACCGGCAGCCGGCTTCCGCCTACGGGGTGTTGGGCGACGTCTTATGGCGCCTGATCTCCCGGCGCCTGCCGGAACTCGCGTTCGCGCTGATTTTCAGCTCTCCGTTCAGCGAAGGGCCGGGGGTGAGCGCCGGAGAACGGGCCATCGCCAGTGCCGTGCTGCGCCTGGGCCTGCCGCTCGAACAGGTGCCGGAGCGTCTGCGCAGCGAGTTGGTGTGCCTTGCGGCGGTGCGCCGGAGCACGGCGGCTTTGGCCCATGTGCCGGAAGACCCGCGGATGCAGCCGGTCTTCCTGGAAGTGGTCAAGCGTTACGGCGATCTGAACCTGGTGCCGCCGTCGATGCGCGACTTGGAGGTCTGCGCCGCCGCTGTACAGCGCGATTCCGACGCCTGGTACCTCGTGCCGCCGGAGTTGACCAACCGGCTGCGCACCCGTCTGGCGGCGACCTCGGACGTGGCGTCCTCCTCCCGGCCGCTGACCCTCAAGACGTTCAAGTAACCGCCGGTATCATAGCGGCAGGCGGACAACCGCGCGCAGACCGCCCCTGGGGCTGTCGGCCAGGATGACGTCGCCGCCATGGCTGCGGGCGATGTCGCGGGCGATGGTCAGGCCCAACCCGGTGCCGCCGGTGGCCGGATTGCGCGAGGGGTCCAGGCGGAAGAAGGGCCTGAACACCTCGTCGCGCATTTTCTCGGGAATGCCGGGGCCGTCGTCGTCGATGGCGATCTCGATGGTCGAGCCGGTGCGGTGGGCGGTGACCCAGGCGCGCGCGGCATGGCGCCGGGCGTTGGCGAGAAGGTTGGCGAGGCAGCGGCGGACGGCATTGGGCCGCACCGGCAGGTGGAGGCTTCCCTCGATGCTCAGGTCGACGTTGGCGCCTTCGCGGCGGGCACCGCTGACCGCCTCCTGGATCAGACGGGCAAGGTCGGCGGGTTGGACGGCTTCCGCCCCTTCGCCGCGGGCGAAGGCCAGATAGCCCTCGATCATCTGCTCCATCTCGGCGACGTCGGCGAGAAGCTCTTCCACGTCGGGGCTGTCGCCCATCATGGCGAGTTGAAGCCGCATGCGGGTCAACGGCGTGCGCAGATCATGGCTGACGCCGGCCAGCATCTCGGTGCGTTGGGAAATCTGGCGCTGGATGCGCTCGCGCATTTTCAGGAAGGCGCTTGCCGCCTGCCGCACCTCGTCCGCCCCCTCCAATTTGAAATTGGCCACCTCGCGCCCCTTGCCGAACCGCTCGGCGGCCAGCGCCAGCCGGCGGATGGGGCGGATCTGGTTGCGCATGAAGATGATGGCGATGGTGAACAGCACCGTCGACGAGCCGATCATCCACAGGATGAAGATGTAGGTCGTCGGGCTGTAGAGCCGCCGCTCGGGTGACATCACCGACAGCACGCCATCGGCCAGTTCCACGCGGATTTCGTGCCATTCGTAGGCGATCTGGGTGTTGACGGTGAAGGGACGGTGAACGCGCTCGGCCAGGGCGGCGGCCAGCGTCGACTCCAGCATGCCGCGCGGCCGGCGGCGGTCGGGGGGCAGGTGGTTGCCGGGCTCGAAGGCGACGATCAGGTCGGTGGCGCGGGCGGCCTGGACCAGGGTCCACCGGCGTTCATTGGCTGTCGCGTCCCGGTCCAGTTGGGCGATGATGAAGGCGATGTCGCCGGCCACGGCATAGGCCAGCCGGTTGGTCATGGTTTCCCAGTGGCGGTCGTAGAAGATCCAGGTGGCGAGCAACTGCGCCAGCACCACCGGGGTTACCATGATCACCAGCGACCGACCGAACAGGGTGCGCGGCAGGAGCCGCTTCACCCCCCTGCGGGACCGGCCCGACAGGCCGGGCGTGTCAGCTGCCGGCTTCCGGCCCATCATCAATCCGGCCTCAGCACATAGCCTTCGCCGCGCACCGTATGAAGGTAACGGGGTTGGCGCGGGTCTTCCTCGATCTTGCGTCGCAGCCGCGTGACCTGGACGTCGATGGTGCGGACGTTGCCGTTGAGCCGGCTTTTCTCCGACAGGTCCTCCCGGCTGAAGGTGGTGCCGGGGCTGGAGGCCAGGATTTTCAGCAGGCTCGCCTCGGCCGCCGTCAGCCGCACCACCTCTTCGCCGGCGCGCAGCTCGTCGCGGTCGATCAGGTAGAGCCAGCGCCCGAGCCGCAGCTCCGCCGGCGTTTCCGGCGCGCGCGGCACGCGGCGCAGGATGGAGGTGATGCGCAGCACCAGCTCGCGCGGTTCGAACGGCTTGGACAGATAGTCGTCGGCCCCGGCCTCCAGCCCGGCGATGCGGTCGTCCAGCTCGCCCCGCGCTGTCAGCAACAGGATCGGGATCTCGCTGGTCCGGCGCAGGTCCTGGGTCAGCTCCAGCCCGGTTTCGCCCGGCATCATCACGTCGAGCACGACAAGGTCGAAGGCCAGTGCCGCCAGCCGGGCGCGGGCGTCCTGGGCGTCGGCGGCGGTGGTGACCAGGAAACCGTTGTCCATGAGGTACTTGCGCAGCAGCTCGCGCAGGCGCCGGTCGTCGTCGACCACCAGGATGTGATGCAGTTCGTCGGCCATGGCCGCCATTGTACCATCCAGGCTCCGCAGGACCAGTCTATCGCTTCTCCGGTCCGCCGCGATCGGGAGCGAACTTGGCGCGGTCGTCCTCGTTCATCATGCCCAGCATTACCTTGCGGAAGCCCTCCACCGCCTCCGCCCCGGCGCGGCGATAGGCCTGGGCCACGCGCTGGCGCTGGGTTTCGGACAACTGGCGCTCCAATTCCACGCCCTTGTCGGTCAGCTCCAGAAGGCGCTGGCGGCGGTCGCGCTCGCCGGTGCGCTGCACGATATAGCCCTGGCGCACCAGTTCGCCCAGCACGCGGGACAGGCTCTGCTTGGTAATGCGCAGGATGGCCAGCAACTCGGATACGGTGATGCCGGGGTTGCGCCCCACGAAGTAGATCACCCGGTGGTGTGCCCGGCCGAAGCCCAGCCGGTCCAGCAGGGCGTCCGCCTCCGCCGTGAAGTCACGATAGGCGTAGAACAGCATCTCCATGCCCTGGCGAAGCTCCTCCTCCCTTAGGAAGAGCTGGTTCACGCCAGCCTTGACGTCCGTCATGTTGACTTGCGCCCGTACAGAATGTTACCCCTGATGGCAAATATAAGTCATATTATATCTCAGGGAGGTAGCCCCGATGGTCCTCGTCCCCTTCGACGATCGCGACGGCGTGATCTGGATGGATGGCGCGCTCGTCCCGTGGCGCGACGCCAAACTCCATGTGCTCAGCCACGCGCTGCACTACGCAAGTTGTGTATTCGAAGGCGAGCGGGTTTACAACGGCCGCGTCTTCAAGCTGACGGAACACAGCGCGCGGCTGGCGCGGTCGGCGGAACTCCTGGATTTCCAACTGCCCTATTCGGTGGCCCAGATCGACGCCGCCACCCAGGCGGTGGTGGCCGCACAGGGCTTGAAGGACGCCTACGTCCGTCCGGTCGCGTGGCGCGGGGCGGAACAGATGGGGGTGGCGGCCCAGGCCACCAAGGTCCACGCCGCCATCGCCGCCTGGGAGTGGCCCAGCTATTTCTCGCCCGAGGCCCGCATGGCGGGAATCAAGCTCACCACCTCGAAGTGGCGCCGTCCGTCACCCGACTGCGCGCCGACGGCGTCGAAGGCGGCGGGGCTCTATATGATCTGCACCCTGTCCAAGCACGCAGCCGAGGCCGCCGGCTTCCACGACTCCTTGATGCTGGACTATCGCGGGCTGGTGGCCGAGGCGACGGGGGCCAACGTCTTCATGGTGGTGGATGGCAAGATTCACACGCCCAAGCCCGACTGCTTCCTTGACGGCATCACCCGGCGCACGGTGATCGATCTGGCGAAGAAGCGCGGGATCGAGGTGGTCGAACGGGCGATTTTTCCCGAAGAAGTGAAGACGGCGCAGGAGGTTTTTCTGACCGGCACGGCGGCTGAGGTGACGCCGGTAGGCCGGATCGACGATCTGACCTTCACGCCGGGGCAGGTGTGCCGGACCCTGATGGCGGATTATGAGGCGCTGGTGAGGGGGTGAGCCGGAACAACGCTGCAAAGCGGCCGCTTTTCTACGTCCACCGCTCCGCCGCCGCGTCGTCGGTTTCCTTGGCGTCCACCCAATGGCCGCCCGAGGGAGTTTCCTCCAGCTTCCAGAACGGCGCCTTGGTCTTCAACCAGTCCATCAGGAACTGGCAGGACTCGAACGCCGCCTGCCGGTGGGCGCTGGCGGTCAGCACCAGGACGATCTGCTCGCCCGGCTCCAATCGGCCGTGGCGATGGATGATCAGCGTGGCGTCCAACGGCCAGCGGCGCCGGGCCTCCTCGTCGATAGCCTGAAGCTGCCGCTCGGTCATGCCGGGATAATGCTCCAGCGTCATCGCCGTGATCGGCTCGCCGCCGGCCTGATCGCGCACGAAACCGACGAAGCTCGCCAGACCGCCGATGTGTGTCTGGCCCCGCGTCAAGGCCGCGATCTCGGCGCCGACGTCGAAGTCCTCGCGCTGAACCCGTACCGCCATGGCGTCAGCCTCCGGTCACCGGCGGGAACAGGGCCACCTCGTCGCCAGCCTTCACCGCCGTGTCGGGAGCGGCGTATTCCTGGTTTACCGCCACCTTGACCACCGCCGGGTTGGCCAGCGCCTCGGCGTGCTTGGGGCTGCGATCCTTCAACCAGTCCAGAAGGCTCGCCACGTCGCGCACCGTGTCAGGGGGCACCACGTCCTCCTGGCCCATTCCGACCTTGGCGCGCAGCCACGCGAAATAGAGGACCTTCATCGCCGTTGTTCCTTGTCAGGGAGCTTTGTTCGGGGCCAGGCCCAGGTGCGTCAGGATGAAGCCGGCCACCGCCTCGGCGTCATTGAGGTCGAGCACCGGCAGCGGCACGTCGGCCAGATTCCCATCGCTGGCCACCGCCACCACCGTGGCATCCTCGGGGAAGCGCAGGGGTTTCCCTAAGCCCTTGCGGTGGATCTCGATCTTCGGGTGGGCATGACGCTTGAACCCCTCGATCAGCAGCAGGTCCACCGGCACCAGGCGGGGGATCAACTCCTCCACCTCCGGCTCGGGCTCGCCCCGGTTCTCGTGCAGCAAGGCCCAGCGGGCGCCCGCGGCGATCACCACCTCGGTGGCGCCCGCGGCGCGATGGCGGTGGGAGTCCTTGCCCGGCTTGTCGAGGTCGACGTCGTGGTGGGTGTGCTTGATGGTCGAAACGGAATAGCCCCGCCTGATCAGCGTCGGCAGAAGCTTCTCCAGCAGCGTCGTCTTGCCGCTGCCGCTCCACCCCGCCAGTCCGAATATCTTCATCAACGTCCCCTCAGCCGATGCCGGCGGTCTTGGCCCCGCCGGTCGGGGTCTTGCGCGGGGCGGGTTCGGCCATCATGTGGGCGAGCCCGGCGCGCAGATAGTCGTAGCCGGTGGTCAGCGTCAGGCCGCCGGCCACCCACAGGCCGACGATGCCGATCTCCTCCACCGGAAGGCTCGCCGGGCCGGTATCGCCGACGATAAGAAAGGCCAGCGCCCCCATCTGGATGGTGGTCTTCCACTTGGCCAGCCGGCTGACCGGCAAGCCGACATCGATGCCCGCCAGGAACTCGCGCAGGCCCGATACCATCACCTCGCGCAGCAAGATCACCACGGCCGGCAGGACCGCGATGCCGGTTACCCGGTCGAAGGCCACCAGCATGAACAAGGTGGCGGCCACCAGCAGCTTGTCGGCGATGGGGTCGAGGAACTTGCCAATCAGCGACTCCTGGGCCCACGAGCGGGCAAGGTAGCCGTCGAAATAGTCGGTGATCGCGGCGGCCGAGAACAGGAAGCAGGCGGTCCACGCCGCCCATGCCTCGGGCACGTAGAACAACCCGATCACCACCGGAATGATGACGATGCGTGACAGCGTCAGCAGGTTCGGCAGGCTGGTCAGCATGGATCGGGCTTTCGTCCTAGGTGGAAGGCTTGGGAGCCGCCTCCGGGCGTCTATCTTACCCTTCGGGATGGAAATGATCATAAATTTTTTTGGCGACGGTTCGACTGATCCCTTCGACGGACTCCAAGTCGGCTAACCCGGCCCGCTCGA
>Ga0196976_1001423_pt1 | contig 10900 bp, 12 predicted proteins | sample S3v_513CmetaG_FD_148644 | JGI IMG/M metagenome (GOLD analysis project Ga0196976, IMG submission 148644) | Soil microbial communities from Anza Borrego desert, Southern California, United States - S3+v_5-13C | ecosystem: Environmental > Terrestrial > Soil > Desert | place: USA: California...
CGCCACCGTGGATCCCTCGGCGGGATACAAGGGCATTACGGCTTTCATCGTTGAAAAGGACTTCCCCGGATTCACCGTCGGCAAAAAGGAAGACAAGCTCGGCATTCGCGCCTCCAGCACCTGCGAACTGATCCTCGAGGACTGCCGGGTCCCGAAAGAAAACGTGCTGGGCGAAGTCGGCAAGGGCTACAAGATTGCCATTGAAACGCTGAACGAAGGCCGTATCGGCATCGGCGCACAGATGCTCGGGCTCGCGCGCGGCGCATGGGAATACGCCATGAAGTACGCCCAGGAGCGCAAACAGTTCGGCAAGCCGATCTCCGACTTCCAGGCGATCCAGTTCCAGCTCGCGCAGATGGCCACTGAGATCGAAGCCGTGCGCATGATGGTTTACAACGCGGCGCGAATGAAAGACGCGAAGATGAACTTCGTCAAGGAAGCTGCCATGACGAAGCTCTTCGCCTCGCAGGTGGCTGAGCGCGTAGCCTCACTCGCCGTCGAGATCTACGGCGGCTACGGCTTCGTAAAGGACTACCCGGTAGAGAAGTACTTCCGGGATTCGAAGATCGGAAAGATCTACGAAGGCACCTCAAACATGCAGCTTTCCACCATTGCAAAACTGGTGATCAAGTAAACGGACCATGGAAACCCAAGCGAACCGCCGCCAATTCGAACGCCTTGAACTGACCGATCAAGCCATCGTCGTGGACCCTGCCGGCCGGCAACTCGGCCCCGTGAAGGTCGTCGGTGGCGGCGGGATGCTTGTCTGCGAATGCAACAACGATGCACTGGGCTCTCTGCGCGAAGGTACGCAGATGCGCGTCACCGTGGTGGAGCCGGCACTGGGTACCACGAACATCATGGACGTCGAGGTTCGCTATATCCAGGGGAACAGCATCGGCATGCAGTTCATTACCCTCAGGTAGACTGCTGCGCCAGAAAGTACTGCTGCCTTGCTTGTGCGGTGAGATGGTAGGAGCGGCAGGATTCGAACCTGCGACCCTCTGCCTAGAAGGAATTGCCGCACGAACAATCAATAACTTAGCTACATTTGCATAGAGTGGCACACACCAGTATTCATGCGGGTTTCGCATTGAATTACCCTCGCTATATCAGCCGATACGATTGGTCAGTGGGCACAAAATCGGGCACAGAGACGACAGGAGTCTCAAGCTGACCCGGGGCTGGCAACACCCCAGCTAACCCGGCAACATCTCGGGCCTTGAGTCCGACTGTTCCCGCAGGCCAGTTTCCCGGCTTTACCGCCGACACAGAGCCGTCGTGGCTGCGCACAAAGAACCCATCCGAGAGACTACCAGCAAAGTCACCCTTCTCGTTATAGCTTCTGGGACGCCATAGCTCTCGCCAGCAATTTCATTTGCTTTGGGATTAAGCGTTGCTATAAAAAGGCGTCTTGCCCCGTTGACGTGGATATCCGTCCCATCTGCACTCTAAACAATAGTTCCTTGCGTAGCTTCAATTCGCAAACTGAACTTAGAAATCTGAACAGAGGAGACATGGGGAATTCGCCTGAACTAAAACCTGAGAAGACTGACCCACAATCGACAGCGGATGCGGGGATAAAGAACTCTGGAGAGCACAACGGTGGCGATAGTCATTCGACAACTGCTGTCGATCAAATACCTCCGATTCGGAGGAGGCCCCACACCAGACGCCGCCGTCAGTGGATCAACTTAGCTGGCATTCTGGGCTTGCTGGTCAACATCGTGGTGGCAGGCTATTTAATCAAGCAGACTAACCTCATGTCGGAGCAAGTGAAGGCGATGCGCGAGACTAGCAACGACACCATCGTGGCCCAGAAGGAGATTGCTAACCAAGGCTTGAAAGCTGCACAGGAGAACTTCAGACAATCTCTTGATTCGGGCGATAGGAGTCTGCAAAAGACTTTGGACAAGATGAATGAGCAAACGGCAGCGGCTACCCGCCTTGCGCAGGAGGCAAAAAGGCAGACCGATTTAGCAGTACTTGGGAGACGCCCATGGCTTGGAATCGAAGGCGACGTGAAGATTACACGTTCAGTACCGGGCCGAGTGGATATCGAGTTTAAGCTGCGCAACTTTGGGCAGTCCCCGGCTATTTTCGCTAATCCAACCTTTAGATTTATTCCAGAAGGGGGCATCGCCCGAAAGTCACTTTTGGAGTCCGAAAAAAATTGTGAGCCAGGTGAACGAAACCTTCAGGACAGCGGTCCTCGTAGAGTTGCGGATCCTAGCAGAGTTGCGGCAGTTATTTTCCCGGGGCCTGATGCGACTTTCTCGCAGGAGGCGTACTCAATTGGACTCCCGAACGACTCTCCGAGCGCTAGAGGATCAGTAATTGGATGCATCGCGTACAGAGATTTGGAAGGGATTAGCTATCACACTCAGGTTATGTATGCCGCAGAGGGCAGACCTCAAGTCTGGGAGGATGGGGAGAAGAAGTTCTATTTTCGTCGTTTCGAACGACTGCAACTCTTGTATGCGGTTGCAGAGTAGATCGTCTTAGCGCTTACCGAGGGGATCGATGGCTTTATATCAAACGCTGCAGGCAGCATTCAAACCTGCGCCCCCTAAACCCAGCGGAGTTCCTCTACCTCGAGTCTTGCATCCTCGATGGGCATGTCTGTTTCTCTAGCGAGCACCCTTGCTTCAGAGTTGACGAGAATAGCAAGGACGCGGTCCAGCTTTGCACTATTTCGCTCGATGTTTCTAGTAACCGTTGCGTGGCTGTATGCAAGTACCGCGCTGATGAGCCACGAGAACTCGAATAAAAGATGGAGAATCAGGATGAGGCCGAAAAAGGAGGGCCAGAAGATGAGCCTTTCTCTCCACCACATTGAGCTGCCTTGCTCAAACTGCTCCTCCTCTAATTCAGCAGCTCCCAGCTCAGATCGGAGCTTCGTAAGTTTTCGTTCGAAATCTTCATCGCCTAATTTCCACTGCTCCCAGTCAGCTCGGGAATCCTGAGGCAACTCGTCTTCAGACTTGAAGTACCCATATCCTTCGCGGCCGCTGGTATGCTTTCTGCGCTCCTCTTCCGCTGCCTCGATGCGCTGTACGAGTTCACCGATTTTGAGCCTGTTGTCTCTCCGCGCCTTCCTCGTCAACAAGTTGATCATTTTTCGCCTCTGGCGCGCATTGAACCACTTGCAAGCGTTTGCAGCAAGAAAGTAGTGGATGCTGTGGAGCGGGAGTATTGGTAATCTTGAGGACTCTTCAAATGAGCGCAACCATTTGGTCGTGCGCGCGCGCACTGAATTTCGCTGTTTCTCGCCTGTCCAGCTAACGTCGACGCTTTAAGTTTCGTGATCTCAACAGCTCTGAATTAACGTTTTTTGACTCAGGTTTTTCAGGCCCCAATCGTTTTCGGAGCAGTACGCCTGCGCGCGGAGAGAGAGACAACGAAGGGTGATTGCGCCATAGGGAGCGGGTTGTTACTCCGGAGGAAGAGGGCGCTATTGGCTGGGGTGAAGAGGCAAATGGTAGGAGCGGCAGGATTCGAACCTGCGACCCTCTGCTTAGAAGGCAGATGCTCTATCCAACTGAGCTACGCTCCCACACGTGCGTGGAGATGCTACTCCACTATTTTAGCCGAGATTGGCATTGGTCAGCCGCTTACTTCCGTGCGTCCCCCTCCGTATTCGCCCGCAACTTGCAGCAAGGCGTTCCGCAGCAGGTTTACCCCAATGCCCCAGTTCTGACGGGCGCCCGCCGTATCGTCACCATAGCCAAACACATATGCAGTGATGTAGAAGCCTGGCTCGGCCGAAGCCGCCGCCTCTCGGTAATAGCACCGCCGGATGATCAACTCGATTGCGGCAGCCAGTTCCGGAGCCTTGGAGAGCAGCGTTGAAAGGCGTCCTGCAAGCTTCTCATGCTCCTCAAAGCTGTATCTCGGGGCCTCGGCTTCAAACACAAGATCGACGTAGGCGGCTTGCTTCAGCGAGGCTCCGTAGATCTGCTCGGCCTCGCTGAGTTCGCTTTCCGTCCAGATGTCGCACTTGGCTGTAAGGAACCTTGACTTGGCGTTGACCGTCGCGAGGAATCCACCCAGTTCCGGAAACTCCCGGACCTCTTCGATGTACAGCAGCAATTCCGGTTGGCGCTTCAGGTCGTAGTAGCGGTGATTCGTCGCCGCCGACTCCCATGGGAACTCCAGTGCGTCGTCATCAGCGCCGAGTTCTACCGAATAGTCCGCGTCCAAGTGTTCCTCACTGCTCTCGCCTGTGCTCCCGCAGTGCCCGCTCGAAGAAATCTACGATCTGCGATTCAGCCCAGCGACCGTCGAATCCATTGGCTTCCGCCAGAAATGCGCAGTGCCCGCCGTGTTCGGTACGGAAATACGTGATGTGCGGATTCGCTTCGAGTTTCGCCTCTGTTTCAGGGCTCATGATGATGAACGGATCGTCCTGCGAATGTATGACCAATGTCGGGACCGCGATGCGGTCCACCACACGCGACGAACTGGCCTGCGTGTAGTAGTCCTCCGCGTCCTCGAAACCCATGTACTGCGCTGTGATCAGTTCGTCGAAGTCGCGGATCGAACGCACGCGTCTGAGCGCCGCAGCAAGCGCGTCGCGGTCATAACGGTCCGGGAACAGCGCGGCCTTGCGCAACATGCGCGCGCGCAGTCCGAACAGGAACTTCCATTCGTAGATGCGGTTCTGTAGCCGGTGAATGGCGTCGGCGGAGATCGACAGATCGCAGGCGGGCGAGATCCCTGCTGCTGCAACCAGCGACCGTGGCGCTTCGCTTCCCCACTCTCCGACACACTTCAGGACCTGGTTGCCGCCCATGGAGTAGCCCACCAGCGCGATGTGTTGTAGATTGTCGTCCCGCAATAGCGCTTCAACGACTCGCCTGATGTCGTTGGAAAGCCCCGAGTGGTAAAGCGTGGGACCGAGTTTCTCGGTCCCGCCGCAGTTTCGGATGTTCATCCGCACCACGTTCCAGCCCTTCGCCCACGCCTTGTTCCCCGTGCCAATCACGTACTGTGAATCGCTGGAGCCTTCTAGGCCGTGGACCAGCATCACGGTCAGGCGATTCGCTCGATCGGTCTGCCAGTGGCAATGGCACATCACCTGGACTTCATCCTCAACCTGGAAAAGTCGCTCCTCCGACTTTGGAAGATTGTCGGTCCGGGGAAGGAAGTTCCCCGCCAGCGTTTGTAAATGGCCGCCGCGCAGCCCTTTCCGAGGGACGAAACCGCCGACGGCATGCCCGCCCGAAGTGACGTCAACTGGCCCAGTGCTCTTGCTCATAACTCTTACTATAATGGTATGTAACAGCTCTCAAGAACCTGCATTCATTGTACGGGGCGCGGGAGACTGCGCAACCGCCACAGGAGTTTGCTGTCGTATGCCCATTTTCGAGTACATCTGTCAAAGCTGCGGGAAGAAGTTCGAGGCCGTTGTGTTCGGCTCCAATGCACCGGAATGCCCGGCGTGTCATGGCCAGCAACTCGAGCAGCAGCTTTCAACGTTTGCCGTGAGCACCGGCGGTTCCGCCTCCGCCCGTACAGCGCCTTGCGGGGCTCCCAGCGGTGCCTGCGGCAGTGGCGGCGCCACTTGAGGGCTCATGTAGCGGGCCGTGTGTCCGCCTGGTTCGAACGAAATAGAAAAGCGCCGCAAACCTGCGGCGCTTTTGTTTGAATCTCTTGGGGTGGGTAGTGGGATTCGAACCCACGACAGCCGGAGCCACAGTCCGGAGTTCTACCACTGAACTATACCCACCGTGCGTGAAAGAAGATTATACCAGAGGAGTTGGACGACCTTTCCGCACCACGTCGCATTTCAGGCGCAAGAAAACGGCCCGGCAATCGTGCCGGGCCAGGTCGTGGTGCTGAACCGGGTGCTACGCCCTTCCTACTCCCAGATACTGGAAGCCCATGCCGCGCAGACGTTCGGCATCGAGCAGATTCTTGGTGTCGACTATGATTGGCCGCTTCAGCAGGCGCTTGATCTTGTCGAAATCAAGGGCACGAAATTCGGGCCATCCGGTGCCAACAACAAGTGCGTCGGACCCTTCGATCGCTGCATACGCGTTCTCGCAGAACCGAACGGTGGAACTCAATTCAACCTGCGCGTCGGGGATCGCAACGGGATCATAAGCCCTGACGCGAGCGCCCTTTGAGGTCAGTGTGCGAGCCAGCATGACTGACGCGGATCCAGCCACGCTGTTCGTGTTCGGCTTGAACGCGAGTCCGAGCAGACCCACTTCCTTTCCGGGGAGCGAGTCCACCGCGCCGGCGATCTTTCCCACGATCCGCTCGCTGTAGTTGCGGTTCACCTCGCGTGCCGCAGACAGGATCTTCAGCGAGACGCCGCTGCCGGTTGCCAACTGCGCGAGGCTGTCCATCTCGGCCTCGACGAACGCGCCGCCAAATCCGACACCAGGTTGCAGGCAGCGCGGTGCAATGCGCTTGTCCAGTCCTAGCGCAAGCGCCAGATCGACTGCGTCTGCCTTCACGTGTTCGCAGAGGCTCGCCAGTTCATTGATGAATGATATCTTCGTCGCGACGAATGCCGTGCTCGCTTCGCGCACCAGTTCGGCAGTCTCGAAGTTTGTCACGATAACGGGCACGCCGCGCATGACCAGCGGGCGGTAAATGCTCTTCAGCACGGATACGGCATTCGTGGAATTCGTGCCGAGCAGGATGCGGTCGGGCCAGTTGAAGTCTTCCACGGCGCAGCCGTCCGTCAGGAACAGCGGATGCGAAACGATGGCTTGCTGACCGTTGTTTGCCTTGAGATGCTGTGCGATTCGCTGGGCGGTGCCAACCGGGACCGGCGTGCACAGCACCAGCACTGCATCCGGAGCGGCCATCCTCGCGATCTTAACGGCAATGTCTTCAACGTAACGTGACGTGTCCTCGGCAAGGTAGATCACCTTTGCACGCCCGGCCTGCGCCTCGATATCTGTAGAGTAGATCAACCGGCCTGCGCGAATGTTTCGCCGTATGACTTCCTTCAGGTTCTTCTCGAAAAACGGAATGTTTCCCTGCGCGAGTTCCATGATCCGGTCGGAGTCGGAGTCGAAGCAGGTGACCGGCGTTCCGAAGTCAGCCAGACAAGCCGAGACGATTGTCGCCAGATACCCTGAACCATAGACGGCGATCTGCATAAGACACTCCTGCACCGTGCCACTGGGAGTTCTGGCGACGGGGGAGGGATTTCGCCAGAGCACGGTTACCTTACGGTTTGCAGTATTAGTTGTAAGGTTTCGCGAAGTTCATCCGCAATGCGGAACTGGTACATGTCCGGCGGGGAGTGCTATGCACCTTCGACACCTGAGGGTTCCTGGCGGGTGACCTGGAAGGAACTGAAGCTGCTATCCCGGCATCTCTGCCAGCAGATGGCCGTCGAGCGAAACAGGCGCGACGTCGTTCCACGTGAAGTCATGGCCCCGAACGAACGTCAGGTGTTCAATGCGGACTCGACGAGGGCCGTCAAACTGCCTCCAGCGGTGCTGAGCAGTCTGGTACACCTCTCGTGCTCGCTGGTCTGTGCCCAGCTTTGCGATCGTGAGGTGAGGCATGTACGGCAGTGACTCTTCATGCTGGAGTGGCCACTTGTTCAGGAGGTCATGCAGTTCGCGCATCCTGTACGCGCCGTGGGCGACCCGGATGAATACGGTTGGCGTTCGTGGCAGAAAGTTTTCAACATCCCCTAAGCCGATCTCGAACGGCGCGACGGGTTTGCAGGCCTCCGAGAGAAGCTCTATGGCCTGCTGCTCGGTGCCTTGAAGGGGGCGCGGAGGCAGAACCGTTACGTGGGCTCCGAGATGAGAGTGTTCGGGATGCAGCTCGTTCCTGAGATTCTCGACGAATTCGCCTGGTCCGTTCCGTATGTAGGCGACTAAAGCGTATGAGAGCGACAACATGCGATAAGTATTATATGCGCCAACTGGCCGCCACACATCAACTACCCGTGCGCGAACAGGTGCACACAGGCGTGGAGGACGCATCCAACAACTATGGCCAAACAGAAGGAGCCGCAGGTACTCCCGCCCGAACGCGACGTCAGCGGGATGTCGGACGAGGGCCTCGAAACCGTTGCCACTCTGTTGGACGACCTCTTCCGGATCCCGGGAACCAGCATCCGGTTCGGGCTCGATCCGCTGATCGGACTCATACCGGGATTTGGCGACGCCGTCAGCGGCTTCGCGTCGTTCCTGATCGTCTACTCTGCATGGCAGCGACAACTCCCTCGCGTGACGATCGCGCGGATGGTGGCCAACGTGGCGCTGGACTCGCTCATCGGCGCAGTTCCCTTCCTCGGAGACATGTTCGACGCGGCTTGGAAATCTAACCGCAGAAACATCGAGCTACTCAAGCGCGCGCAGTACACCCGCAGAAGGGAGCAGGTCTGGCATGACTGGCTGTTCTTGCTGCTCGTCGTGCTTGCCATCGTGGCACTTGTCATGGTGCCGATCCTGCTCCTGTGGTTCGTAATCAACCTAATTCGAGGATGAGTGTTCGCGCAGAGAATTCAACGGGAGATGCACCGGGCTTTAGGCGAAGGGATTTGGCGCCTCGGTAGAAAATCACTCAATTTTCTTGGGCGGCTCCAGAGACTTTAGCCCACTGTGTGTGGCGCGTGGTCCTATGTAAACTTGCGCTGCGCTGACTAGGTACGGTTTTTCCAACCGCTCTGCGGAATCCGAAATCCGTGATGGAACCACAGCACTGAAGGTTGTTCCCCTTTGCGGTCCCTGTGTTGAAGTTCGCATCCGGATTCGCCCTCCCCAGTGGTCGACCAGTTGCTTAGTGACCCATAGGCCCAGGCCCGTGCCGAATTCCTCTTTGGTGGTGAAGAACGGCTCAAAAAGCTTGAAGCGGAGGGAAGCGGGCACTCCACACCCGTTGTCGGCAATGGTGATGCGCACCGCTGGCTCGCCTCCAAGTCGCGTCTGTCGGACTCGAACTGCCACGGTTCCGCCCGGTTCGACTGCATCGATCGCGTTACCCACGAGGTTCGTCACGACCTGCCTTATCTCTCCCGGGTAACCGACGATTGTTGTGTCTCTGCCCCACCGTGACTTCTTGATCGTGACTCTATTCTTAGCGGCTTTGCCTCGGTGCCATTCTAGGACCAATTCGACGTCCTTGAAGATATTGAACTCAGTGGCCACCCGGGACTCGCGGTGTAATGTCAGCGTATTCCGAACGATGTCATCTATGCGCTGGCTTTCTTCGTCTAAGATGCCGAGCATGTCCGTTGCACTTCCGGGCAAGTTGCCGGATGTTTGCAGAAGGTAGATCACGCCTCGAATCGTCTCAAGAGGGTTTCGAATTTCGTGTGCTATCGTCGCAGCGAGCCGTCCAGCAGAAGCTAATTTCTCCGTTCGTATCAGCGCTTCTTCTGCTTTCTTACGGCTCGTCACATCCTCATTGATTGCTAGCGCACCAATGATGCGACCGTCCTGATCCCGTATAGGAACGCCAGAGTTATAGATGATCTTGTGCTGTCCATCGAAGCACTCGATCTCAACCAGTTCGTTGAGAGCGGTCTCGCCATTCATCAACGCGCGTGAGAGAGCCCACTCGTCGGCTGCGACCGGTTTCTTGGTGTCGTACCACCAGCCCTTGAATTGCCAGTGTTGATCGACGGGGATATACAGCGCTCCTGCCCAGATGCGCTGTGCAGCTGGATTCGCAAATACAATCACGCCTTCTTTGTCGGTAAGCCACACTCCCACCGGCAATGTGTCCAGTACTGTTCTCAGGCGACTCTCGCTGGCTTGCAAGGCAAGTTCTACGTTCTTGCGATTTGTAATGTCCTGCACAGCGCCAAACCCGCCGAGCAGCTGACCTGTCGCGTCAAACTCTAACTCTGCGGTTTCACGTACCCACTTCTCACGGTTTCCGACGACGATCCGATGCTCGATATCATAAGACGCACCTTTCATCGCCGCCTGCCAGCGCGTCTCCACGAATTGCCTGTCATCGGGGTGGACAGCTGCAAGAAAAGTCTCGTAAGTGAGCGGCGTCCCGAGAGGAATCCCGAAGATCTTGTATGACTCATCCGACCACAGCAGTTCGTTTCCCCGCGCGTCAAGTCGCCAACTACCAGTGGTCGCGACAGTTTGCGCACGCCTGAGGTCATCCATGCGGCCCTTGATCTCGGAATCGGCTTGCACCTTCCGCCGCTGAATGAGCCAACAGATCACACTGAACGTGATACAGAAGTAGACGCCCTGGAGAGTACTGGTAAGCGTCGGCGCGAACGAGTTGTACGGGGGCAGGAGGAAATAATGGACAAAGATGGCGCTAAGGAGCGTAGCTAGAAGCCCCGCTTCGAATCCACCAATCAGGACGGCCACAAGTACGGCGGCGTAGAACGGGAGATATGGAGTCTGATATGTGGTTGGCCGCAGCAACAGACTGAAGGTCAGGCTACACAACGTCGCGAAAGCGGCCACTCCGCAGCGCACGGCCAAACTATAGCGGGGGTTCCGGGTTAAGGTCCCTCGTGCAGCGTTACCACTCATACTTCCCCGAAGGCGTGAAACCAAGAATCCAAGAGGTTACGTAGCGGCAGAACGCACGCACCTTGGCATGTGACCTTTTGCCAGCATATCTTTCTATCTTGGTTCGGATTGTGACGCCGGTCACAAATTGTCGGCAATTCTTTACGTAGCTGTACACAATCCTCAACTAACAACTACTTACCGTCGCGACCAAATTGCCAATGTGCGCATGGCTCGCAACCGGCCCTCAGGCAAGCCCCTGCACGTTTTAAACAAGCGGTTTAGAGTGCGATCTTCGCGGAACTCTTAGGGCTTCTCGCTCCAGCACCGACAACAGGGAAGACTCTCTTAAGGACTGCGTTGATGCGAGCGACGCTGTCCATAACCATTTCGCGGTGGGCTGAGTCAGCGTCGAAGTGTGAGTGCGCAAT
>Ga0196976_1001424_pt1 | contig 10894 bp, 9 predicted proteins | sample S3v_513CmetaG_FD_148644 | JGI IMG/M metagenome (GOLD analysis project Ga0196976, IMG submission 148644) | Soil microbial communities from Anza Borrego desert, Southern California, United States - S3+v_5-13C | ecosystem: Environmental > Terrestrial > Soil > Desert | place: USA: California...
CAGCGGCACGCCGCCGTGGACGAACTGCGCGTCGAAGCCGCGGAAGCGCACCGGCGGCCTGTCGCCGCGGCGGAGGTTGTACTCGCGCATCCACTCGATCATGTCCAGCACTTCGGCCGTGTCCCACGTCCAGAAGTACATGCCGTTCAGCGCGGCCGCCGCGTTCCCCTGGCCGTGCAGGACGTAATCGTCGACGGCGTCGGCCTCGGGGAGGTTGGCCTCGATGGCGAAGACGGTGAAGCCTTTCCGCTCGACGAGGTACTCGAGGATGCGGTGCTTCATGGTGAAGAACTCGGCCGAGCCATGGGTGGCCTCGCCGAGGGAGACCATGCGCGCGTCGCCGACGATGGGCGACAGCACCGTGAGGTCATCGAGACCGCTGCGCGCCGCGGTGGTGGCGAACGGCGCGGCGGCCGCCTGCAGCCACTCCACCGGCGCGAGATCGGTCGTCGGCGGCGCGACCGCACGGCGGCGGGCCGCGAAGAGCGGCAGGGCGAGGGTGAAGGCGAGTGCAGCAAGGACGATGCGTTGCAACGTGCAGCCTCCTTGGTGTTGTCGGTTGTCGGTTGTCAGTTATCTGTGATGTTGCGCCTGAACGTGGACTCACAGACCACCGACAACCGCCAACCGACAACACGTTTACGGATTGTTCACCGCCGCCGCGACCGGCGCGCCACCACGAACAGCGGCACGAACGCCATCAGCATCCCGGTGATGATCAGCGGCGTGGCCACCGATTCGGGGATCTGCTTCGTCGCCAGGAGATAGATCGTCACCACCTCGACGAGGATGCCGATCACGGCGATGGCGATGGGGGTGCGGTTGCCGGTCATAGCTGTCTGTCGAACACCTTCTGCGACTTGGTGGCCGTGTAGCCGTGGCGCTCGTAGAAGGCGTGCGTCCGCTCGCGCGTGACGTTCGAGCGCACGCGGATGCGCGCCAGGCCGCGGGACCGCGTCCACTCCTCGGCCGCGTGCAGCAGGCGCGTGCCGGCGCCTCGGGAGCGGAGCGCCGCCGCGACCACCAGGCCGCGCAGCTCCGCGTACGGCTCCGATTCCACCAGCCGCACCGCCGCCACGTGCGCCCAGCCGATCACCGCCATGCCGGCCACGCCGACGAACACCGCGTCGTCCTCCGAGCGCAGCACCGGCCCGAGGCGCGCGCGCATGGTGTCCGGCTCGACCGGGTAGCCGAGCTCTCCCGCCAGCGAGGCGATCGCGGGCGCGTCCTCCACGTTCGCACGACGAATGATCATGGGCAGTGGGACGCAGTGTACGTCAGCCTCCCCTCCGCCCGCGGCAACTGCGGCTGCCGCATGGAGAGCGCGAGCTGGCGCTCGCGCACTCCAGATGCACTTTTTGCGCGTGCCGCAAACTCCTTCGGCAATTTTTCACGGGCAGCGTCCGCTTCGCCGGAGTGACCCCTGTCACACTTTGGCAAACCGGTTGCTCTAGCGCCCTGTCGGGTCACGTAAACATGGCAGACGACAACCGCTACCGCATCCGGGTTCTCGAGCGGCTCGCCCTGATGGGGCCGAACCTCTACGCGCAGTTCCCCTGCATCAAATGGAAAGTCGACATCGGCGAGTTCGAGGAACGGCCGACGAACGCGATCGACGGCTTCCCCGACGCGCTCGCGGCGGCCATCCCCTCCCTCATCGAGCATCGCTGTTCCGAGGGGGTGCGGGGCGGGTTCCTCAGCCGCGTGCACGACGGCACCTGGCTCGGGCACGTCATGGAGCACGTGGCCATCGAGCTCCAGAACCTGGCCGGCATCAACGTCGGCTTCGGGCGGGCGCGGTCGGCCGGCGGCCCGGGCATCTACAACGTCATCTACGAATGCGAGGAGCGCACGACCGGCATCATGGCCGGCGAGCTGGCCATCGAGCTGCTCGAGAACCTGATCGCCGGCGAGCCATTCCCCCTCCAGGAGCACATCGCCGCGCTGCGCCGCAAATACGAGCGCAACTCCCTCGGCCCTTCCACCAAGGCCATCGTCGACGCGGCGGCCAGACGCGGCATCCCCTTCATGCGTCTCGACGAGCTCAATCTCGTGCAGCTCGGCTACGGCGCCAGGGCCAAAAAGATCCAGGCCACCATCGCCTCCACCACGCGCTACCTCGGCGTCGACATCGCCGGCGACAAGGACAAGACCAAGACCATCCTCGGCTTCCACGGCGTGCCCGTCCCCGGGGGCGACGTCACCCGTCATCTCGACGAGGCCATCGAGATCGCCAACCGCATCGGCTGGCCCGTGGTCGTCAAGCCGCTCGACGCCTCGCAGGGGCGCGGCATCGTCACCAACATCCACAACGAGGACGAGCTGCGCATCGCCTTCGAGGAAGCGAAGCGCCACCGCCAGCTCATCGTCGTCGAGCGCTACCTGCCGGGCAAAGACTTCCGCCTGCTGGTCATCAACCAGAAATTCGTCGCCGCGGCCGAGCGCGTCCCCGCGCACGTCATCGGCGACGGCGAGCACACCATCGCCCAGCTGGTCGACGTCGCCAACCAGGACCCGCGGCGCGGGCAGGGGCACGAGAAAGTCCTGACCCGCATCACCATCGATGCCACCACGCTGCGGCTCCTCGAGCTGCGCGGACTGACGCCCGACAGCGTCCCGCCGCGCGGCGAGTTCGTGCAGCTCAAGACCACCGCCAACCTCTCCACCGGCGGCACCTCCATCGACGTCACGGACCGCGTCCATCCCGCCAACATCGAGCTGGCCGAGCGCATCTCCTGCCTGGTCGGGCTGGACATCGCCGGCATCGACGTCGTGGCGCCGTGCATCGAGACGCCGGTCGTCGAGAACGGCGGCGGCATCGTCGAAGTCAACGCCGCGCCGGGCTTCCGCATGCACCTCGCGCCGACCGAAGGCAAACCGCGGCCGGTCGGCGAAGCCGTGGTGGACATGCTCTTCCCCCCCGGCTGCGAGTCGCGCATCCCGATCATCACCATCACCGGCACCAACGGCAAGACCACCACCGCGCGCCTCTGCGCGCACATCGCCAAGATGGCCGGCCGGAACGTCGGCCTCACCACCAGCGACGGCATCTACATCCGCAACCAGCTGGTGCAGAAGGGGGACACCACGGGGCCGAACAGCGCCCAGGTCGTGCTGCGCGATCCCTCGGTGGACTTCGCGGTGCTGGAGACCGCGCGCGGCGGCATCCTCCGCGCCGGCGTGGCCTACGACTGGTCGAACGCCGCCGTGGTCACGAACATCGCCGAGGACCACCTCGGCCTGCGCGACGTGCACACGCTCGAAGACCTGGCCCGCGTGAAGGCCGTGACCGTCGAGCGCGTGACCCCCAAGGGCTACGCCATCCTCAACGCCGAGGACGAGATGACGCCCGTCATCCGCGAGCAGGCCAACTGCCGCGTGGCCTTCTTCTCGCTCGATCCGCAGAACCCCACCTTCCGCGAGCACGTGGCCGCGGACGGCCTCGGCGCCACGCTCGACAACGGCTGGCTGATGCTCTACGAGAACGGCATCCGCATTCCGCTGACCGAGGTCCGCAACGTCCCCATCACCTTCGGCGGCAAGGCACGCTTCAACATCGCCAACGCCCTGGCCGCGGTGCTGGCCACCTTCGCCACCGACATCCACGTGAGCGACATCGTCTCCGGACTGCAGTCGTTCTTCCAGTCGCCTACCACCACGCCCGGACGCATCAATCTCATCGAGTTTGACGGCTTCCGCGTGATGATCGATTACGCGCACAACCCGCACGGTCTGGCCGCGGTGAGCGAGCTGGCCGACGGGCTGCGCCGCAACCGCCTGATCTGCGTCCTCGGCTTGCCGGGCGACCGGCGCAACGAAGACATCCGCGCCGCGGCGGTGGTCGTCGGCCGGCACTTCGACCGCGTCATCGTGCGCGACGACTTCGACCTCCGCGGCCGCAAGCCGGGCGAGGTCGCAGCGGTCATCCGCGAAGGGCTCCTGGCCGGCGGGATGAAGGAGACGCAGATCGTCGAGCGGCCCGAGGAGGCCGAGGCCATCGCCCTGGCCGTGACCGAGGCCCAGCCGGGCGACCTGGTCGTGTACATTGCCGACAAGCCGGAGATCGCCGCGCGATATGTGGAGGACCTGCGCCAGGTGACGCGCGAGACTGCCAGTGCTCGTCGTTGAGAACGGGGAAGTCTGGGCTCCCGCGCCGCGCGGGCGGACGACGGTCGTCGCCGCCGGCGGACGCATCGAGAGAATCGGCGACGTGGACGCCTCGGCGTTCCATCCCGAGGTCATCGACGCGACGGGTTGCCTCGTCGTGCCGGGCCTCATCGACGCACACATTCACCTCATCGGCGGCAGCGGCGAGAAAGGCTTTTCCTCCGCGACACCGGCCATCGGCGCGCAGGAGCTGCTCTCGTCCGGCACGACCACCGTGGTCGGCCTTCTCGGCACCGACACGACCACGAAGACGCTCCCCGCCCTGCTCGCGAAAGTGAAAGGGCTGCGCGACGAGGGGCTGAACGCGCGCATGTGGACGGGCGGCTACGACGCGCGCTCCCTCACGGGAAGCGTTCGCGACGACATCATCCTCATCGACGAGATCCTCGGCGCGGGCGAGATCGCCATCGCCGACCGCCGCGGCGCACACTTCGACGCGCGCGCGCTGGCGCGCCTGGCCAGCGACTGCTACATCGCCGGCACGCTGACCGGAAAGGCGGGCGTGCTGCACCTGCACACGGGCGAGCTGCCGCAGCGGCTGTCCATCGTGCGCGAGGTGCTGGAGTACGGCGTCCCCGCGGCGGCGCTGCAGCCGACGCACGTGAACCGCAACGAGAAGCTGTTCAAGGAAGCGATGGAGCTGACGCTGCGCGGCGTGGCCGTGGACGTCGACGTGGTCGACGAGGACCTCGAGCACTGGCTGCGCATTTTCGAGGGCGACCGCTCGATGCTCACCATCTCCACGGATGCGCCGATCGGGCGCGTCCGCGCGCTGCTCGAGCAGGTGGCCCGCGTCGTGCGGGAGGAAGTCTGGCCGACGGAGGACGCGCTGGCCCTGGTCACGCGCAATCCGGCACGCGTGCTGAAGCTGCACGACGTGGGAGAGATCGCGGAGGGGAAGCGGGCGGACCTGCTGCTCCTCGACGCGGAGACACTGGAGCTCCGGCGTGTCATCGCCGGTGGGAGGGTTGTTTGGAGCGCAACGTAGGCCGCCTGCTGCTGATCGGCGGCAATGAGGACAAGAACGAAGAGTCGATGAAGATCCTGCCGCATTTCGTGAAGATCTGCGGCGGCAGCAACGCGCGGATCATCGTCTGCGGCACGCCCTCGAAAGAGGTGGAAGAGAAGGAGCGCACGTACCGCGAGCTGTTCGAGAAGATCGGCGTGGCCGAGGTCATGGAGCCGGACATCACGGTACGCCACGACGGCGCGGAGCAGGAGCTCGTGGAGATGGTCAAACGGGCCACGGGCGTCTTCTTCACGGGCGGCGATCAGTTGCGCCTGACGGCCATCGTGGCCGGCACGCCATTCGGCAACGAGGTGGCGCGGCGCGTGTTCGAGGAAGGCCTGATCGCCGCCGGCACGAGCGCGGGCGCCGCGGCCATGAGCTCGACGATGTTCATCGCCAGTAATTCGAAAGGGACCGTGCGCCGCGCCGACGTGAGCCTCGCCCCCGGCCTCGGCTACTGGCGCGATACGGTCGTGGATACGCACTTTGCGCAGCGCGGCCGCGTCAGCCGCATGCTGGTCGTCTTCGCCCACAACCCGCAGGTGCTCGGCGTGGGCATCGACGAGGACACGGCCATCGAGGTGCAGCCCGGCGAGCGCTTCACCGTCATCGGCAACGGCGCGGTGTTCGTCTTCGACGGCACGGTCACTCACAGCAACGCCCCCGAAGCCAGCGACGACGACATCATCGCCATGACCGATTCGGGCATGCACGTGCTGCCGGAAGGCTACTCGTTCGACCTGCGCACGAAGCGCCCCATCCTCCCCGACGGCAAAGAAATCCCGCCGAAACGCTGATCTGGAGTGCGCGAGCGCCAGCTCGCGCTCTCGATGCGGAGGCGCCAGCCTCCGCCCCCCGCCGCGGCTTGCGCCGCGGCGATGGAGAGCGCGAGCTGGCGCTCGCGCACTCCAGATCACTCGCAGGTCTTCCGGTAAGGCTGGTCGGCGCCGATATAGTTACGCCATTCGTTGCCGGTCAGGTTGCGATTGGCCGTGCGGCAGGCCTGGGCCGCGAGATGATCCGGGTCCAGGTCCCACAGGATCACCGTCCGATCCTCACTCGCCGAGGCCAGCATCTCCCCGTCGGCGCTGAACGCCAAGCTATAGACCTCGTCCTTGTGCCCCTGCAGCGTCACCAGTCGCTTGCGACTGTCCACGTCCCACAGGATCACGCGAAAACTACGCCTTCGGATTCAATTGAGCGAGCGCGGGCTCCATCAGGAGCCGCTCACCTTCATCGCCCAGGTTTCCTGCGTCAATTACTTCCCGCATCTCTTCAGCCAGGGCACCGGCTATACGGCGCTGCAGGTCAGACATCCCAACCCTTCGTTTACGTATCGCCTGGAGGTCCCGAACAAACTGCCGTTCAGCGGCATCGAAGCACACGCGCTGCACAATAGGGCGTCCCACAAGCTCATTCCTGTCGTCGAGGGCGGCGATCTCGCCTTTACCTTCGGCCCCGTCGCACTGAAGCGTGGCGACCGCATGAAGTTCTCGTTGACGAACTCGAACGCCGGCGCCTGAAGGCATCCGACGGGCTGAAGCCCGTCCTACGTTGAGCATGCGTATCGCGAGGAACGTGCTCAACGCAGGGCGCGGCTTCAGTCCGCCCGAACTTCTGGTCCTGCCGCGGGTGGAACCACCGCCTCCGCGACGAGCGGCACCGTCTCATCGCTGCTCTCCTTCACCGGCAGCATCGCCGGGGCGATGGCGTCCCCGCCGTTGGCGAGGTCGATGAACCACGGCAGCTCCTTCACGCTCTCCAGGTCGGGATCGGTCAACAAGTTGACCGGTTTCGGCAGGAAGCCGTGGTCCTTCGCGCGCTGCAGCCAGAGCCGGCACTCCTCCGCGTTGCCGCGCAGGCTGAAGATGCAGGCCAGATTGTACGAGCCGGCGCCGGGCTGAAGCTCCTCGCGCCGGCGGAGCCGGGTCTCCGCTTCCCGGAAGAGCGGCTCGCGATGCTCCTCGGGCAGGGCCATGGCGTGCTCGATGTACGAGATGGCGAAGCTGTTCAGCACGCGGTGCATGTCCGGCTTGATCTGCAGGGCCATGCGGTATTTGTCGCGCTCCATCTCCCAGAGCGCCACGGCCGCCTCTCCCTGCGCCGTGCGGGCGCGGCGCCCGTACTTTTTCCCTTCCTCGACGCAGGCCCACGCCGCGGCGTCGCGCAGTTGCGGCGACGGGGCCGGCGAGGCGTGGAACGCCTCCACGACCCGGTCGTACTCGCCCGCGAAGACGCTGGCCATGGTCTGCAGCGGCTCGGCCGGGATGCCCGACTCGCCGCCCCTCTGCTCGAACTGCTCGATGGCCGCGTCGATGTACTGCAGCAGGTGCGCGCGCAGGTCCTTGTAGTCGCCGGACGACAGCGGCATGAGGTGCTGCGCCACTTCCTTGAGATGCGTGAACGGCCGCACCACGAGGTCGGGCGGGAAGCACTCCAGCGCGCGCGTGAGCTCGAGGAAGAACGAGTCGGCGTCGTGGCCGCGCACGTAATGCGCGAACCGCTCCTCGGAGAGCAGCCGCTCGGAGACGTGCCGCGGCGGAGCTTCGTCGCGGTAGCCGACCCAGTAGAGGTTGTAGCCGAACGACTCCACGCTGGCCAGGTGCTCGAACACCGGGTCGTTCAGACCGCTGTAGCCGGCCACGAGCCAGACCCGCGCCTCGCCGGCGCGCTGGAACACCGGCGCCAGCGTCTCGCGGTGCTCCCCGACTTCCTTCTCCGTGCTGAGCATCAGGAAGCCGAGGCGCTGGCCGTGCAGGTAGAAGATCGACGGATCGCGCACCTGCTCCGGCTTGAAGATCTTCGAGCTGGCCAGGTCGTAGACCGCGGGGAAGACTCCCACCATCGAGCAGGCCTGCACGATGAGCGGATCGAAGTTCGTGGTCAGGACGCGCGTGATGTAGCCGCACTTCATCAGGTGGGCGATGGCGATGTGCGCCCAGTTCACCTTCGCCCGGTCGATGAACGGCGCGATGAAGCGGCGCCGCTCCTCCCGCGCCAGGCGGGCCATGCAGCTCATGTACGACTTGTCGGCGAGCGCCTCGTAGCGCCTCGGCCAGCGCTTCGCGAACTCCGCGACCAGGTCGGCGGCGATGGGGATGCCGGCCGTGACGGAGCAGCCGGCACCGATGAGCAGGGAAACGCCGTCCGCGTTGCCGCGCGCTTCGCGCAGGGTCTCGGCGACCTCGTCCACCTTGATGTCTCTCATGATGAGAGACAGTCTACGCGACGGCTTCGCTCTCTTCGACTTCTTCTGCCGGTGTGAACTGGTGCGTCTCCCCCGCCTCGAGGATCCGCAGGCGGTACGAGCGCGCCGAGCCGGTGATGCTCTCCGGGTCGACGATCGTCACGCGGCCGCGGCCCGTGACCTCGAGGCTCCCCGCCTCCGACCAGACTACGGCCGTGTCCTCGTCGATGCCCACGCCGGGGAGGTTGTGCTCGGCCGCGGCGAACAGCAGCCGCGGCAGGCGGCCGCGCTCGGAGAAGTGCTGGTCGATGATCACGTGCGGGACGAGACCGATGCCCTCGCCGAACTCGCAGACGTCGCGCCCGACTTCTTCGGCCGAGCGGGCGATCATGGTCTGCGTGGCGGCGGACGCGCCGGCGCTCGTGCCGGCATAGACCGCGCCGCGCTCGACGGCATCACGGATGGCCTCGTCGCAGGCGGTGGAGCGGAGGGCGCTCATCAGGACGCGCTGGTCGCCGCCGACGACGAAGACGCCCGTCGCGTTGCGGATGGTGGCGAGCTCCTCGGCAGTCACGGTGCCGCGCTCGGCATGGACGGACACGATGTTCCGCGCACCCAGGGAACGGAAGACCCGCGTGTACTGCGACACGCGCTTCTCCGGCACCTCGGAAGCCGAGGGGATGATCACGAGGCGAGCCTCGCGACCGCCCGCACGCCGGACGAAGTCGCTCAGAATCAACGCGTTCGCCGGACGCTTGGTCTCGTTACCACCGATCGTGATGATGCACCGTTCTCTGGTCAATTCGTCTCGCCTCTCCTCTTTCTGTCCGCGCGGATGGACCGGACGCTGCGAATAACATGATACCGGGATCAGGTATTCGCGGCGAGGACCGCACCACCCCGCAGGACATAGATTCTGTATGAGCCTTCTTGCGGAGCCTCGACAACGGTAACTTCTCCACTCCCTTCTACGGAGAGCTCGCCGTACGGTTCCAGATGACCGCGGTGTCTTCGTCGATGCCGACACCGCTTTGTTGCAGGCGCCGTCCGCGCTACGCGCTTGTTCTCGTTCCCCCCAATCGCCATGACACAACCGGAACCGATCATTGGACGCGCTCGATTGTCGCATGCACCTCATCAGCAACCCACTACGTATTTCTTCGTACAATCCGCTCGACATGAAAAAGCTCGCCATCCTCTTCCTGCTCGCGATCCCCATCCTCGCGCAGACGAAGTTCGACCGCTCCCGCTTCGAGATCAAGCACGAGAAGTTCGTCCTCGACAACGGCCTGACCGTGCTCGTGCACGAAGACCACAGCGTGCCCGTGGTGGCGGTCAACGTCTGGTACCACGTCGGGTCGCGCAACGAGAAGCGCGGCAAGACCGGCTTCGCGCACATGTTCGAGCACTTCTTCTTCAACGGCAGCGAGCACTACCCGCACGGCTTCCGCGAGGCCATGGACGACCTCGGCGCGAACGGCCGCAACGGCACCACCAACACCGACCGCACCAACTTCTTCGAGGACGTCCCCGTCTCCGCGCTCGAGCGCACCCTCTACCTCGAGGCCGACCGCATGGGCTTCCTGGCCGCCAACATCAACCAGGCCATGCTCGAGCGCGAGCGCGGCGTCGTGCAGAACGAGAAGCGCCAGGGCGAGAACCAGCCGTACGGCAAAGTCTTCCCCCGCATCGCCGAGACGATGTACCCCTACTCGCACCCCTACTCCTGGACCACCATCGGCTCGATGGAAGACCTCCAGGCCGCGACGCTGAACGACGTCAAGGAGTGGTACGCCACCTACTACGGACCGAACAACGCCGTGCTCTCGCTGGCCGGCGACATCACCGTCGCGCGGGCGAAGGAGCTAGTGACCAAGTACTTCCACGGCATCCCCCCCGGACCGGCGCTCGCGCGCGCCGAGCAGTGGATCCCGAAGCTGGACCGCAACATCCGCGACACGATGCAGGACCGCGTGCCACAGACGCGCATCTACCGCGTCTGGCACGGGCCGGCGTGGAACGACCCGCGCGTGCAGCACCTCAAGCTCGCCGCGGAAGTGCTGAGCGGCTCGAAGAGCGCGCGTCTCGACCGGCGGCTGGTCTATGAGAAGGAGCTGGTCACGAACATCGGCGCGTTCGTCGACGACTCCGAGATCGCCGGCGCGTTCTACATCCAGGCCACGGTGAAGCCGGGCGTCGACCCGGCGGTCGTCGAGAAAGAGATCGACGCCATCGTGGCCGACCTCCTCGAGAAAGGACCGACGCCCGCCGAGCTGCAGCGCGCGCAGAGCCGCTCGCTCGCCGAGTTCGTGCGCGGCATGGAGACTCTCGGCGGCTTCGGCGGCCGCTCCGAGATCCTCGCCGAGAGCCAGACGTACGGCGGCCGCGGCGATGCCTATCTCGACCGCCTGGAGAAGACCGCGAAAGCCACTCCCGCCGACGTGCAGAAGGTCGCCAAGACGTGGCTCGACGCGAACCACTACACGCTCTACGTGAACCCGATGCCGCAGCTCGCCGCCGGCAAGACCGCG
>Ga0196976_1001425_pt1 | contig 10881 bp, 3 predicted proteins | sample S3v_513CmetaG_FD_148644 | JGI IMG/M metagenome (GOLD analysis project Ga0196976, IMG submission 148644) | Soil microbial communities from Anza Borrego desert, Southern California, United States - S3+v_5-13C | ecosystem: Environmental > Terrestrial > Soil > Desert | place: USA: California...
TGCCATCGATGAGGCGGACGCGCGCGTTGACCCCAACATCCTTCCACTGCTTCTGCACCGTCTGGGCGATGTTCTCGCGGATGGCGTACCCGGCCTGGGTGATGAGCGTGAAGGTGAGTGGCGATCCATCCTTCGTGCGCACGCCATCGGGGCCACGTTTCCAGCCCGCCTCTTCCAGGAGCGCATTCGCCTTCGCGGTGTCGTAATCGTACTTCATCACATTCGGCTCATACGCCCACGACAATGGCTGGATGGGGCCGTTGACCGTGGTGACTTCGTCGTCGAGCACCGTCTTCACGATCGCGTTGCGATCGACGGCATGCGACAAGGCGCGACGCACGCGCAGGTCGCGGAAGGGCGGGAACTGCTTCTGGTTCAGCGTCAGGTGCTCGTACCCGTTGCCGAGCACGTGGTTGAGCCGGATGCTCGGAATGATCTTGAGGTCACGCACCTTGTCCCACGGCACCAGGGCGACGACGTGAACCTCGCCGGAGCGCAGCTGGTTGATGCGCGTCGTGGTATTCGCGAGAAACCGGAAGAGCACCTTGTCGATCTTCGGGTATTCAGCGCCGCGCCAGTAGTTCGGTACTTTCTCGAGCAGGATGTGCTCGCCCGTCTTCCATTCGGCGACCTTGTACGGGCCGGTGCCAAGCGGGTTGCGGTTGTAGTCCTGGGCCTTGTCGATGTTTCGTCCTTCCAACACATGCTTCGGCAGCGTTCCGCGGAAGAACTGCATCTGGTAGGGCGCATACACTTCCTTGTAATGCACCACGGCCGTCAGTGAGTCGGGGGTGGTCACCGAATCGATGCGGTCAAAGCCGTCGGTGCTCTCCGGCTTCCAGTCTCCCTTGTTGATCGCGTCCACCGTGAACTTGACGTCGGCCGACGTGTGCGGCTTGCCGTCATGCCATGTGACACCCGGGCGCAACTTCCAGGTGACATCCATTCGGCCGCCAGGACGCAGCGTCACCCCGCCATTCTCGAGGGTTGGAATCTCGGCGGCGAGGATGGGAACGATCTTCATCGTCTCGTCGCCACTCACCAGTCCTTCGATGACGCACGACTGGATGTCCTCGAGGATGTGCGTGGCGTAGCGGTTCATCGTGTCGGGTTCGCGATCATATCCGACAATGAGCAATGCATTCGACGGACCGGTGCGCGCGGCGCGCCCGGCTTCCGACGCGCAGCCGGCGGCAACGGCGAGGATCGCGAAGGCGTACGCCCAGGTGAATCGGTTGTGTCTCATGTGGGGCTCGTGACCTGAGGTTGGGCCTTCAGCATCATCTCGGCGATGATCGGAACGGGAATTGAACCATACTGCAGGAAGTCGTCGTGAAATGCCTTGAGGGACCAGTCACTGCCGCGCGCACGACGCACATCGTCGCGCAACTTCAGGATGCCGTCGGTCCCAAGCCAGTACATGGTGGCTGCACAAGGATACATGGAATTCCGCACGGCTTCGCCGCGGGCGGCGTCGGCACCCATGCCGACTTCCTCGGAATAGAACCGGATCCCGTCGTCCAGGGTCATCGATCCGTGATGCAGCTCGATGTCCACGATCGCGCGCGCCATGAAACGAACGCGCGTGTGCTGTTCCGCGAAGCGATCCAGCGGATCGAGATACCCGAGCTCGTCCATCAGCTGCGTGACGTAGCAGGCCCACCCCTCAGCGACGGTGCCGCCGCCGAACATGCCGATCCGATTGGCGCAGTCGACGGCCGCTACCTGCCCGATCCGGCTCTTCGCGCGATGATAGGCATTCCAGTTCTGCACATGGTGCCCGATGGCGCCGTGGTGCACCACGTGATTCAGCTTGATGACGCTGTGGTTCCAGCTGCGGAGGAACCGGTCGGTACCATCGGTGGGCAGGCGCGGCACGACGTAATCATGGATGTCGTACTGGTCGAAGGGTGCCGGGCTGCGGTAGTGCAGCAGGTAGAGATACGGCGCCGCTTCCTCGATCCAGCGCGGATAGGGCACGTAGCGAATCGGCCACTCCGGCCAGGTCACGACATCGGCGCCTGCGCGCCGGGATTCCGTCCAGGTGCGATCCATCGCCGCGAGGTAGTCGTCGGGCGCCGGGTGATTGGTCGCGACCTTCTCCTGCGCCGCGGTGAAGGAGCCCGCCAGTTCACGTGCCATCTCATGGAGCTTCGCACGTTCACGCTGGAAAACGCTGCGCGCCTGTACCAGCAGCTCGCTCGCCGACTTCGTGCAGTGATGGCCACGGGCGAGGAGCAGCGCGTACAGCTCCGGCCCGCAGCCAATGGCGTCGGCGGCGGCGCGTTCCTTCAGGCCGAGCCACTCGGCGAAGAGGAGCAGCGCGTCATGCGCAGCGGTGGCGGCCGCACGCAGTCGTCCGCCGTCGACCCTGCCTCTGGCGCTGGCAATCCACAGGTCGACTCCGCGCGAGAACAGGATGGCGCCTCCCTGGCATTCGCGCACGGCCTTGTCGCGCCATGCGACTGGAATTGCCGCGCTGGCCAGCGCGTCGCGCGCGTCGCTCAGGAATTCGGGGATGGCCTGCAGTCGCGCCGTCGCCGCATCGAAACGCTGGCCGAGCTGATCGAAGTCCCGAAGCATGAGTCCCGCGACTCCCATGACTGCCTCACCCGTCCAGAGCGACGGATTGCGCCTCATGCCGTGCGTGCTGTCGTTCTCGGCCAGCTGGATGGCGAGGAAGTCCCGGGCGAGCACGACGTCGATGGCGTGCGCGGCGTCGGGCAGCGGCTCGTGTCCCACCGCAGCGAGCGCGGCGTCGATCTCGCGCATCTCATCGCACAGGTCCTGGAGGCCTGATCTCGACCAGTCGGGAAGCAATCGGTCGTATTCATGGATCCCCGTGAAGGTCGCATTGACAGGACGAGCGCGATAGTAATGCTCGAAGAAGCGGTCGAGTGGCTCGCTCATGCCGGGAGGGGCAGCGAGACCCAGCGGCGCTCGCGACAGGAGAGGTCGACCGCATTGATCAGCTCCTGGACATGCGCGCTGTCCTCGAAGTCGCCGGCGTGCATCGGGTCCTCGCACAGGATATCGGACAGGAATGAGCTCACCAGGTTCGCGTAGAACAGGGAGCGCCACGACTCATACTTGTTTCCGCCTGGCGGGTAGAAGCGCTCCGGGATATCGAGCTCGCGGAACTCCACCGCGTCGGCGCTCGCGACCTTCAGCGATTCACAGATGCCTCCTTCCTCGACAAGGCGGCAAATGAGCGCGCCCTTGCTGCCGAAGACACGGGCCTCGAGCCCCGGATAGTTCCCCACCGTGACATAGCTCGTCTGGATGGTGCCGAACGCACCGTTGGCGAAGTCGCCGATGAAGATGTCGCCGTCGTCGATGTTCATGCGCATCACCTTGCCTGTCGCGCGCACCATGCGTTCGGGAATGAAGTTCTTCATGGTCCCGATGACCTGGCTGAAGCGACTCCCCATGAACAAGTGGCCGATGTCCATGATTGGCGCGCCGTAACTCTGGAGCGACGAGATCTGGATCACGTCGGGATCGGCGGTGTGGTCTTCCTGGCGCAGCGGCGTGGACGGGTCGAGCCACTGCGAGTTCTGTTCGAAGCCGTTGAAGATGAACGGCGTGCCGATGAAGCCCTCGTCGATGAGCTCCTTGGCGTAGCGCATCGCGGGGCTGTACCGGAAGGTGTGCCCCACCTTCGTGCGCAACCCGTTTCGCCGCGCCAGCTCGGCGGCTCGGCGTGTGTCGCGGAAATTCTCGGCGACCGGCTTCTCGCAGAGGACGTGCTTCCCCGCCTCCAGTGCCGCCATGGTGAGGGCAAAGTGGGTGCTGGTGGGTGTGCAGACATCGATGAGGTCGATGTCGTCGCGGGCGATGAGCTCCGCATGCGACTGGTGCACGCCGTCCACCTGGTACTTCTTGGCGAGCCGGCGCGCCCGGCCTTGCACCGGGTCGGCGATGGCGACAATCTCGCAGCGCGGGTCACGCTTGAATCCCGGCAGGTGAGCGTGATCGGCCCAGGCACCAGCGCCGAGAACTCCAACGCGTATTGTCAGGTGAGTATCCGTGGCGCGCTGAGGTGCACGGTGGTTGGTGGCATCGTCGGCAATGTGAAATCGCCTGGAGGGTGCCGCAAGCACGCAATCGTCGCGCAAGTGCCTGAAACGCGGTTCATCACATACCGTGATGACGCGTTCCAGAATTCCAAACCGAATCAGAGGGTTGGCATGGTCTCCTACGATTTTCAGCAGCGCGTCGTCGTGATCACGGGCGCAGCGCGTGGCATCGGGCGGGCGACGGTTCGTGCGTTCGCGGACAGCAACGCGCGTGTCGCCGCGGTGGACCGCGACGACGAGGGACTTCGCGAGACGTGTGCGGCCCAGCCCAGTGTGCTCACGGTCGCGGCGGACGTCAGCACGGACACGGGTGTCGCGAGCATCGTCGCGCGCGTGACCGATGCGTTTGGCGGCATCGACGTCTGCGTGAACAACGCGGCGGTGGCCCCGCACACTGCGCTGCTGGAGGAGCGTGCCGAGGTGTGGGATCGCGTGCATGGCGTCAACTGCCGCGGCACCTTCCTCATGACACAGGCGGTCGCGCACGCGATGATCGCCGGGCGGCGCCAGGGGCGTATTATCAATTTCTCATCCGCCGCGAGCGTGCGTGGCGGTGCCGGCGCCGCTGCGTATGCGTCCAGCCGCGCTGCGGTGGAGGCGTTCTCCCGAGTCGCCGCGGTGGAGCTCGCACCACATGGGATCCTCGTGAACACGGTCAGTCCCGGGCTGATCGACACGCAACCGAAGCCGTTGCCGCCGCGCATGGCGGAGCGACTTGCTGCGCGGATACCAACGCTGCCGCTGGCACGTGCGGGGATGCCGGACGAGGTCGCGCGCGTCGTGCTGTTTCTCGCCTCCGACGAGAGCAGTTATCTGAATGGCTCAATCATTCATGTTGATGGGGGCTCGAGCATCGGTGTCCGGTTCGACGGAAACGTCGTAGATGATGATCCCCGATACAGTTGGGTGACGGAACGACGGCCGTGATCGCGTCGTTCCTCGGGTGACGTGAGCGCGTCGCGCGGGCATGATCACGGCGCGCGGCGATCGGGGCGTATGGACACGCGCGACGGCGGCGGCCTATACTCGCGCCGCACCGCATTCACGCCGCGTCATTTGCATCGTCCCTCGCTCCGAGGTTTCCCGTGCGCCTTCGTTCCCTGCTCTTCGGTACCTTCGTAGCCGCGTCCGCCGCCGACATCAGTCTCGCGCAAGGGCCGCAACTGGCTCCCGCGCCGTTCAACACACTGCAGTGGCGCGGCATCGGACCCGCGGCCTTCGGTGGCCGGTTCACCGACATCGTCGTTGCCCGCACGCGTGGCCAGCCGGACCAGCTCTATATCGCAGCGTCGACGGGTGGCGTCTTCAAGAGTGTGAATGGCGGGGCATCCTGGGTTCCCGTGTTCGACAGCGTGAACTCCATGATGTCCATGGGCGACATGGCGATCGCCCCGTCCAACCAGAACATCGTGTGGGTGGGAACCGGAGAATCCGCGAATCCGCCGCATCGCTGGGGCGAGGGCGTCTACAAGTCGGTGGACGCCGGAAAAACCTGGGCGTTCATGGGGCTCAAGGAGACGCGCCACATCGGTCGAGTGGTCGTGCATCCGACCAACCCGGACATCGTGCTCGTCGCTGCGCAGGGTCACATCTTCGGGCCCAGCGCGGAGCGTGGGCTGTTCAAGACGACGGATGGCGGACGAACCTGGAAGAAGACGCTGTTCGTGGACGAGAACACCGGCGCGAATGACGTCGCCTTCGACCCGTCCAATCCCAATATCGTGTTCGCCTCGGCGTACCAGCGTCAGCGGAAGAGCTTCGGCGGCATTCCCACGGGTCCTGGCTCGGGCCTCTACAAGTCCGTCGACGGCGGTGAGACGTGGACCAAGGTGACGAAGGGGCTGCCGGACATGGAGAAGGGGCGCATCGGCATCTTCTTCTCGCCGGTGGATCCCAAGCTCGTGTACGCTGATGTCGAGGTACGCGGCGCCGTGTACCCGGGCAGTGCGGGCAACGCCGCTGACTGTCCGCCGGAAGGCGGACGCGCGACCACGACGCGTGGCGGATTCGACAGCGGCCAGGGAGGCGTGTACCGCAGCCTCGATGGCGGAAATACATGGGAGCACGTGTACGCGCGGATTGACCAGCCGTCGGGGTTCTTCATCCAGATGCGCGCCGATCCACAGGATCGCAACCGCGTGTATCGCCTGGGCACGGGGTTCTACGTGTCCGACGACATGGGCAAGACCTTCCGGACGCTGAACACGAACCTGCATGGCGATTACTTCGCCCTCTGGATCGATCCAGATGACAACAACCACCTGATCGTGAGCAACGACGGCGGGCTCGCGATCTCACGTGACCGCGGGGTGACGTGGGATTGGCGCGGCAACATTCCGGTGGCGCAGTTCTACGAGACGTGGATCGACAATCGTGATCCGTACTGGGTGTGTGGGGGTTTGCAGGACAACGGGATGTGGTGCACGCCCAGTGCGGTTCGCGACCGGAATGGCATCACGCACAAGGAGCCCTGGACCATGGGGGGCGGCGACGGAATGCATGTGCGGGTGGATCCGCACGACACCACCTTCGCGATTTTCGAGAACCAGAGCGGCGCGGGCAACCAGGGGAACATGCAGCGCCTGGACCTCATCACGCGCCAGCGGCAGGCACTCAAGCCGGGGATCGGCCGGCCGGTGTCGTGCTTCGAGGAGCAGATTCATGCCGCTGGTCGCGTGGTGCCGCCGTATCGCTGGGGATGGGATACCCCAATCCTCTTTTCGCCGACGACACCGGGCGTCGTGTACACCGCCGCGAATGTCGTCTTCAAGTCAACGGATCGCGGCGGGAGCTGGACGGCCATCAGCCCGGACCTCAGCACGAAGGTGAACCGCGACACGGTCTTCATCATGGGCCGCAAGCTCGGCGCGGCGAACTACTCCCCGAACGGCACCAATGTCACCGATCCGACCGTGACGCCCACCTTCGGGCAGGTCACCTGGCTCGGTGAATCACCTCTCGACACCAAAGTCCTTTATGCCGGGACCGAGGATGGCGTGGTTCAGGTGACACGCGACGGCGGAGCGACGTGGACGAACGTCACCCGCGCAATTCCGAACCTCCCGCCGTTCCGATATGTGAGCACTGTGTTCCCGTCGCACCATGTGGCGGGACGCGTCTACGCGACGATGGAAGGCAGCAAGAGCCAGGACGACAAGCCGTACGTGTACGTGAGCGAGAATTACGGCCAGAGCTGGCGTGCGATCACCAACGGACTGCCCAATGCGGCCATCTGGCGGATCACCGAACATCCGAAGGATCCCAACGTGCTCGTGGTCGCGCATGTGAGAGGCGTGCACTTCAGCAACGATCGTGGCGCCACCTGGCATTCCCTCAACACGAACATGCCCACGGTGCCGGTGACGAGCGTCGTCTTTCATCCGCGCGACAATGCGCTCGTGGCCGGGACATATGGCCGAGGCATCTATATCCTGGACGATGCAGGTCCGCTGCAGTCGTTGACCGCTGAAGCGCTGCGGACGGACGCGGTGCTCGCGTCCACGACCACGGGACGGCAGTGGCATGTGTTCAGCTCGAGTCCTGACTGGGGGGTTGGCGGCTGGAGCGCGCCGAATCCGGATTTCGATGCGTCGGTGAGCTATTTCATCCGCGACGGTGCCACGGGCAATGCGACGATCACGGTGTCGGATGCGGCCGGCGCGACTGTGCGGACGCTGTCCGGGCCAGCCGGCAGGGGACTGCATCGCGTGACCTGGGACATGCGCATGGACGGCGCGGTCCCGGCGAACGCCATGCCGGCGGGACGACGCGGCGGGGCGAGTGGAGCACTTGGTCCGCTCGTGCTTCCGGGCCGATACACCGTCAGCGTGCGCGTGCCTGGGGTGACGCGCGAGTTGCGTGGCGAGCTGCAGGTCATCGGTGATCCGATGGAGCGCATCTCCGATGCGGACCGTCGCGCACGACATGCCGCGACGCTGCGACTGTACGCGCTGCAGAAGCAGCTCGTGGCCGCGCGGGTGGAAGGACAGCCGCAGAGCCTCAGCGCGCCGCTGCGGAAGGTGCAGATGGAAGTGAACAGGCTCCTCGGCATCACCGGATCGCAGATGCGGATCATCGAGGGATTCAGCACGGCGCCCACGGCCGACCAGCGGCAACAGCTGGCCTGGCTGGAGGAAGATGTCGCGCGAGTGATGCGTGAGCTGCAGCGCGCTCGTGGAGGCAGCCAGTGAAGACGCTGACGCTCGCCTCGGCGGCACTGTTGCTGTCCAGCGCGCTCGGCGCGCAGCCCCGCGCGACCGCGTCCGGTCCGCGGCTCGCGCCGCCCCTGTTCTCGCATCTCACCTGGCGCGCGCTGGGGCCAGCGATCTTCGGTGGCCGCATCAACGACATCGAGGTCGCGCGGATTCCCGGACAGCCAGACCAGATCTATGTGCTCCCCGAGAACGGCGGCGTCTTCAAAAGCTCGAATGGCGGCGTCTCATGGACGCCGGTATTCGATGGCGTCGATGCCTTGATGTCCATGGGCGACATCGCGGTCGCGCCCTCCAGTCCGAACACGCTGTATCTGGGCACCGGTTCGGGGCTGAACCCCGTGTACTACTGGGGTGAGGGAGTGTTCAAGTCGACGGATGGCGGCCAGACATGGAACAACGTCGGATTGCGCGAGACGCGGCACATCGGCCGCATCGTGGTGCATCCCTCCAACCCCGATATCGCCTTTGTGGCGGCCGTTGGCCGCATGTGGGGGCCGAACACCGAACGCGGGCTGTATCGCACCGTGGACGGCGGCCGAAGCTGGCAGAAGGTGTTGTATGTGAATGACGTCACCGGCGCGAGCGACGTCGCCATCGATCCATCCAACCCGCGCGTCGTGATCGCCACGACGTATCAGCGCCAGCGGAAGGGGTTTGGGGGCAACGGCATCGGACCCGGCTCTGGGATGTACAAGTCGGTCGATGGTGGCGACACATGGAAGAAGATCACCGCCGGCCTCCCGACGGTGGAGATGGGACGCATCGGCCTCGCGATCTCACCGGTGGATCCGCGCCTCATGTACGCGGACGTCGAAGTCGGTGGAGCGGTGTACTCCGGGCCGCAGGGCGCCGATGGTGACTGCCCGCCTGAAGACCGCGCGGCCAACGCGGTGCGCGGCCAGTTCGACGCAGGCCAGGGAGGCATCTACCGGTCGGAAGATGGCGGTGAGACCTGGCAGCATGTGTTCAATCGCAGCGATCAACCGGTCGCGTCGTTCGTACAGATCCGCGCCGACCCGAAGGAGCGCAACCGCTTGTACCGTGAAGGCACCGGTTTCTATGTCTCTGAAGACATGGGCAAGACTTTCCGGCAGATCAACACACGCCTTCATGCGGACTATCGCAGCCTCTGGATCGATCCCGACAACAACAATCACCTGATCGTCGGCGAAGACGGCGGACTTGGGATCACCTGGGACCGCACGGCCACATGGGAAGCGCGCGTCAACCTCCCGATCGGCGAGTACTGGGAGCTGAACGTCGACAACCGCGATCCCTACGTCATCTGCGGCGGGACGCAGGACAATGGCAACTGGTGCCTCCCGCACGCGGTGCGCAACCGCAATGGCATCTCGAACCGCGATGCCTGGTCGGTTGGCGGTGGCGACGGGATGTTCTTCCAGATCGATCCGCGCGACACGAACTACGCGCTCATCGAAGTGAACAGCTCCACGACGGCAAACAGCATCCAGCGCATCGACCTGCGCAACCTGCAGCGGCAAAACGCCCGTCCCGGCATGATGCGTCCCGTGTCATGCCTCGAACGCCAGGCAGCACTTCCCACGGGTCGCGCGTTCGGGAACGATCCATCGTTCCGCTGGGCCTGGAGCACACCGATGGTGTTCTCGGAGCTCACGGCTGGTGTCGTGTACGCCGGCGCCAATGTGCTATTCAAGTCCGCGGACCGCGGCGGCACCTGGAAGGCGATCAGCCCGGACCTCACGGCCCGCATCGATCGTGATACGGTTCGCATTTTCGGCAAGCCGATCGGGAAGGTGAATTATTCACCAGGCGGCGGACCCGCGGCCAATCCCCTGCTCTCTTCGCTCTTCGGCGCGATTACATGGATTGGTGAGTCGCCGGTGAACGCGCGCGTGATCTATACGGGCACCGACGACGGCCAGGTCAACGTCACCCGCGACGGCGGCGCGACCTGGACGAACGTGACGAAGAACATCCCCGGGCTTCCCGCCTACACCTTCGCCACCACGGTGCAGCCATCGCGTCATGCGGCGGGACGCGTCTACGCCACCTTCGACGGCCATTTCAACGACGACGAGAACACCTACGTTTTCGTCAGCGAGGATTTCGGCCAGAGCTGGCGTTCGCTCGCGGCAGGGCTTCCGCGCACATCGGTGGTTCGCATCGCGGAGCACCCACGCTCCGCACACCTGCTTGTGGTCGGGCATACGCGCGGGGTCCATTTCTCCAACGACCGCGGCGCCACATGGCAGTCGCTGTCGACCAACATGCCCACGGTGCCGGTGCGCAGCGTCGTGTTCCATCCACGCGACAACTCGCTCGTGGTCGGCACGTACGCGCGTGGCGTGTTTGTGCTCGATGACGTCGGCGCACTCGAAGCGCTGACGCCGCAGAACGTCACGCGCGACGCCGTAATGGTGTCGGCCACACGCGGCCGGCAGTGGAACCTCTTCAGCCTCGTGCCGAACTCGGGACACGAAGAGTATTTCGCGCCGAATCCGGAGTTCGACCCCGTCATCACGTACTACGTGCGCGACGGCGCCGCAACTCCAGCATCGGTGACGATTCGCGATGCCCAGGGCGCGGTGATTCGTACCCTGAGCGGT
>Ga0196976_1001426_pt1 | contig 10878 bp, 5 predicted proteins | sample S3v_513CmetaG_FD_148644 | JGI IMG/M metagenome (GOLD analysis project Ga0196976, IMG submission 148644) | Soil microbial communities from Anza Borrego desert, Southern California, United States - S3+v_5-13C | ecosystem: Environmental > Terrestrial > Soil > Desert | place: USA: California...
GCAGGCATCCTGGACAGCGCCACATCCAGGTTCTTGACATCATGCGAAGGATTTGCAGAATTGCCATACATTTTATTCTTGTACATAATGCGCTCTTCGTCATGGCTTTCGGCATAGCCTACAACCCTTTTGCCCGTAAAGCCGCTATGGGCCTGATGGCCTACCCTTGCAATACCTGAGTTTTCACTGTATCCCATTGTAAGCTGGTTGTACGGGTCGGTCATTTTGCCCCACATCATTACACCCTTGCCCTCATCAATTTTATAATTAGCCCATTCTTTTTCCTCAGCATCAGAACCTAAGTGCTCAAAAATAGCATAGTGGGTAGGGTCAAGGCTCCAACTGTAATCGGCATATTCCTTAAGGATATCTACCCTGTCCTGCTGGTAGGCGTTAGTACAGCCTTCGTCGCCCGATGTACAGTTTTGGGTAAAGCCTTTGGTTAGATCCCAACGGAATCCGTCTATATTATACTCTTCGATCCAGTGCTTTACCACCCTTTTTACATATTCCTGCGTGAGGGGCTGCTGGTGGTTAAAGTCATTGCCTACATTATAAGAATGCATTGCAACGGTATTAAAGTATGGATTTTCAGCCGTTGGCCCGCCCCATCCGTCGCCGTCAGGGTCATTCATCCACATACGTACCATCGGATTACGCCCAAAGGCATGGTTAAGCGCAATATCGAGTATCACGGCGATCCCGTTCTGGTGGCAGGTATCCACAAGCTCCTTCAGCTTATCGGCAGGGCCATAAAACTTGTCATTTGCCATGTGAAATACTGTGTTGTAACCCCAGCTTTCGTTACCCTCATATTCCATAACAGGCATTAGCTCAATGGCGTTGATTCCCAAAGCTGTAAAATAATCTATCCTGTCAATAATATCCTGGTAAGTCCTGTTTTCGTCAAAGTCCCTTACAAGCACCTCATAAATTACAAGGTCTTCTTTTTTGGGCTTCTCAAAGTCTGTTACCTGCCAGTCATAAGGCTCCTGGCCTGTTTGCAACACGGTAACTTCCCTTTCCTGCCCTTCAGGATATTGAAGTTCGGAAATGCCGGGATAAGATACCTCGGGGATATACTGGTCATCAAACGGCGACAATACCAGGGTCGAGAACGGGTCGGCCGTCTTCACAATTGCCGGTGAGCCGGCCATTGGCGTCTGGTCAACTACCCAATATTGGTACGTATTCATTTCGCCTGCTTCAAGTCCCGACAATTCAAGGAAGAACTTACCTGTTTCTGAGTCTATCATCATGGCATGCCCTGGCCCGGGTGTCCAGTCGTTAAAACTACCTGCTACATACACAAAGTCCTTACCAGGCGCACTAAGCACCAGGGTAGCCTTTGTGTTGTCTTCCGCGTCATAATTAATGCCGTCCACAAGGCCTTCGGGCATTGCAGTCACTATGTTTACAGGCGCTACAATTACCGAGAATGCTTTTGTAATGGTGTTTTCACCCTGTGACACTACCAATTCATAGTTTTGGTTTGTCGTAATGCCGGTATGGGTAAAGGAGTAGCTGCTTGTGCTTCCGTTTGTATTGATGCTTTCGCCATTGGCAAACAGCTCATATGAGGCATTACCGCCTATGTTAGTAGCAGTAATAGTAAAATCACTGCCAGAGGCCAGTAGGGTAGTGCTGTTTTGCACAGGCGCTGTAAGCGTCACCTGGAAGCTGCCTACCGAGGCAAACAGGTCATCGGTTTGTTGGGTGCCGTCTGCCGAGCGAAACACTACATTTATTCCGGTAATGGTGTTTCCTTCGGATACGCCAAAGTACGAAAACAGATCAGGCGTAAGCTCCAGTTTGTATGTGGTTCCTGATAAAAACGTGAGGGCCGGCTGTACATCATTTTGGTTCCAGTCGCCAATTACGTTTTCCCATGCAGTGCCATTAACGGTAAGGCCTATGTGTGCATAAATGGTGCCGTTGTATGTGGCCAGGCCCGTACCTGCTTTGTCAAAAAATAACGTTACCGGGCCGGTTGCTATAGGGGGATTGGGATCAGTCGAGACCTGCCCAAAACCCAAAAAGCCCAGTAGTAAAAATAAGAGGGTAATCTTTTTCATATTAATAAATGATAAAAAAGGGCTGCCATGGCAGCCCTTCTGTAACTATTAGTTTTGCTCTAAAGTATAAGTATATTCCCTTGGGTTGCTTAAGTCGAGAGTGATCGTGTAGTTACCTGCTGCCGGAACAACAATGTTATCACCTCCTTCATCAAGTAAGCCATCAGCCCCTGTGTCACCATAGTTAAGGCCCCAGTCATCATTAGCCCTGAACTTTATCTCAGCTGCTGTAAGGTCCATGGTAACGCTCCAGGTTTGTGTTACAGGGTCATACACCATATCTGTATCTGAATCCCACTGTGTAGGCGTAGCAGAACCGATTATGCCCCAGTTGGTAAGCGTTGCACTATAAGTAAGCAGGCCTGTGTTAGCCCTCACAAGATAATAGCCCGGAGTTGTTGCATTGGCATTCACTTCATCTGTTTCTTTCAGGATACCCGTAAAAGTACCGTCGTCGCCATAATCCGTGTTGCCCCATGCAAATGCCCCTGTAGCGTCCGGCTCAAGGAATTTGTATTCGCCATCAAGCCATACATAACCTTCGTAATTTGTTTCACCAAATCCAGGAGAAGCAAGAAGCGGAACATCGGCTGCATCCGGAGCCCATCCCTGATGGTTACCAGGCACGGCAAGTTTAGGCAGCTCATTAGAGAACGGAGTAACAAGATATGTAATCTCGTTAGAATAAGTAGCCTGCTCACCCATGGCGCCTACGGTTGCTTTAATTCTTACATCCATACCACTTTCCATGAAAGGAGGCAGGTTCATATCAAGCGCAGCCTGGTTTAAAGTGGCAGAACTGATGCTGATGTAAGTGTTTGTAGTGGTTGCTATTGCAATCGGCTCGGCAAAATCGGTGCCGTTTGGTGCAACCTCTACAGTATAAGTTACCGATGTAGGCGTAGTGTAATCCATATCTTCCCAAGCCAGCACAAGTGCAGGGTTGTCGGGCGTGGCAGCGCTAAGCACTACTGATTCGCCTGATGTCGGCGTTAGTATCTGGAAAGAGCCTTCAGGAGTAAGATACTGAAGGTTCTGGTCTTCTTCACAAGAAGCAAACCCTGCTATAAGGACTGCTGCTATAAAGGTTTTGAATATATTTTTCATTTTATTGTTCTGTTTATGTTATACGATTATTAGTAGCCTGTATTTTGCGTTAAATTAGTGTTTGAAGCTAAAGAGCCTAACGGCAGCGGGAATACATCCATGTGAGATGGCAACGCTATACCATTCACGGCATTGCCCTTCCAGTCCCAGTTGTATGCACCACCTGTAAACCTGTTGAACCTTATAAGGTCCTGCCTCCTGTGCGATTCCCAGTAAAGCTCTCTTGCCCTTTCATCAAGAATGAAATCAAGCGTAAGCTCGCCGGAACTTATATTGCCCGAAGTACCGTTGAAAGCCCTCTCACGCAACTCGTTTATGTAGCCTAAAGCAGTAGCTTCGCTGCCTCCGCCGCCTCTTAACACACATTCTGCATACATTAAATATACGTCGGCTAAGCGGAAAAGAGGGAAGTCTGTATCAACAAAGGTCTGGTTAGCGCCAGCCTGGCCTGTAGAGCTTACATTAGAATATTTGGCAACAATGTATCCGGTGGCTTTATCGGCTAAGTCGGTCACAACTATTTCCCTTGCCTGGGAGATGATAGTATTCCTCTCATCGTTGTTGAAAACCGCATCTTCAAATTTTTCAGAGAACTGGCTCCTCACCCTTATGGCTCCGCCCCATCCCGTAGCACCTACACCAAGGGCAGTACCGTTTTGCTCCAGTGAGCCTACAGAACCATTTATCATAACGGTTGTCGGCCCATAATTTTGGGTAAGGTTGCCGTCAGACTGGAACGTGAAGATCAACTCAGGGTTTTCAGGTTCGTTGCTGTGGTTGTCGGCATTAAAGTTGTTCAGGTAGTTATCCTTAAGCTGGTAGCCTGAACCAATTATAGCTTCGCACATTGCGCGGCAGTCGCTGTACCTGTCCTGCCCGATATATACTTCTGCGTTCAGGTATATTTTTGCCAGTATCATTTGGGCAACAGCCTGGTCAACGCGGCCATATTCGTTAGATCTTGCAGCTTTTAGTGTAGGCATAACGGCCTCAAGCTCACTTTCGATAAAAGCAAACAGTTCCTCCCTGTTGTATTGCGGTGGCATAAAGCTTACGCCTACAGGGTCATTCTCGGTTACAAAAGCAGCAGTGCCAAACAGGTCCATAAGGTGGTAGTAAGCTAAGGCCCTCAATACGCGAACTTCGGCCCTGTACACTTCCATATTGGCAAGGTCATCACCTGTAACACCCCTTGCGGTAAGCTTTTCTTCGCTGGATTGCCTCAGGAATTCATTAGCCAGGGACACTTCAAACATCGCCCTGCTGAACATTCCCTGAAATATAGGGTTATTTGGCGTCCATATGCCGCGCTGCAATTCCCTTGTGCCGGGGTCAGCTTCATAGCTCCATACGGCCTCTTCGGTAGTAAGGCACTGCAGGTACCACAAACACCTGCCATACTGGCTTGTACCGGCATCTACGCCTGTTATACTACTGGTTACTGCATCTACAGTACCGGGCAGCGAGAAGTTTGAATATACACCGGCAAGAGCCTGCCTGTATGCTCCCGGTTTCGAATAAAAGTCGTCGGCCAGTAACTCATCGTCATCTTCAGGAACTACATCCAGGTCGCTTGTACATGAGCTCACAATCAGCAGCATGCTCATGAAGTAAAAAAGATTGAAATATTTTTTCATTGTCATTTTTTTTAAAATTTAACGTTGGCGCCTACAAGGAATGTCCTTGGCCTTGGGTAAATAACATAGTCAACACCCTGGGCATTTATCCCTGTGTTCCAGGTTTCAGGATCAAGCCCTGAATATTCTGTAAGCACAAACACATTCTGCATACCGGTATATAACCTTACAGAGGCCTTGCCGTCCAGCCAGTTGGCGAAAGTGTAGCCTAAGGTTATGTTATCCATCCTTAAGAAAGAAGCATCCTCTATAAAGTAATCAGATAATAACAATTCGGTAGTGCCCGCTGTCTCAAAGTTGGTATCCATTACAGAAGAAGGAACATTGCCCAGTACCGACTGGTCCTGAAGCCTGCCCCACTGTGCCAGGTTGGAATTGGTATTGTTGTACAGCCTGTTGCCTATACTGGCCCTAAGGTTAAAATACAGGTCAAATCCTTTATAAGTAAGGTTTGATGCAAATCCAAAGGTTACTTTAGGGTCGGCGTTCCTGAATATGTACCTGTCATCGCCGTTGATGATGCCGTTGCCGTCAAGGTCGCCATAAGCACCTTCAATAGGCGTCCCATCTTGATTATAAAGTTGTTTATACACATAGAATGATGAAGGGTTGTAGCCTTCCCTGAAGATACCGACAGTTGTTCCTGTACCACCAGACACCCCGCCTACAAACTGATCGGCGTCGTTTGCTAGTTCCTTGATCTCCCTTTGGAAATGAGTCACGTTAAAATTCACATTCCAGTTCAGGTCATCATTGCGTACAACATCGGCATTGATGGCAAATTCGATACCTTTTGTGGTAAAGCTGCCAATGTTCTGGAAACCTGCGTTTGCAAAGTTTGCCCCATCAGGCACGTTGGCATATGTTAATAAATCTGCCGATTCTTTATAGAATACATCAAGGCTACCGTTAATGCGGCCGTTCATGAAGCCGTAATCAATACCGGCATTGTATTGTGTGGTTTCTTCCCAACGTATTTCAGGATTGTAGAAGTTGGGCACGCCAATAACAACAGGAGTGTTTCCAAGCACATACTGCGAAATGGAAGAGCCCAGGTTGTAACGCTGAAGGAACAGGTATCCCGCATCGCCTATATCCTGCTGGCCTGTTACCCCATAACCCAAACGCAGCTTAAGATCGCTGATGCTCTGTGAGTCGGCAAAGAACTCCTCGTCAAGCCTCCAGGCAAATGCAACCGCGGGGAAGTCACCAAACTTTTCAGAAAATCTCGATGAGCCGTCCCTCCTGTAGGTAAGAGTTAATAGGTATTTGTTGTCAAAATCAAGGTTTACCCTACCGAAGTAAGCCATAAGGGTAACATCCGGTTTTATTGTCGTTTCCGGCTCCAGGTTGGCTATATCCCTTTGGTCGCGGGTTGTATAGTCAGACGCAGTAAATTTTTGATAAGAGTAACCTCCTGTAATGTCAAAATCCAGTTTGCCAAAACTTGTTTTGTAAACAAGGTAAGCATCTAAAAGCCTGTTGTTCCTGAAGCTGCTGTATTCGGTATAGCTTCCTAAAGCAACATCACCGTTAACAATTCCTGAGGCACCTGTTTCAGGTACAGAGTTGGTGCCTTCAAATTTACTTTCGTCAAGGCCCAGGTTTACCACAGCCCTTAGTTCAGGAAGGAAATGGAACCTATAGTCAAATTCTATATTACCATATACCCTGTTACCTTTGGATATATCCCTTCTCTGCAGCAGCGCCGCAACAGGGTTCCTGGCCACATTCCCCACAAGGTTGCCGGTTTCTTCGTTATAATATTCAAAAAATCCATCATAAGGTGACGCAGGGTCATATACAGGCTGCGTAGGGTCAAAACGAATGGCAGCTCCTTCCTGGGCGCCTGCGAACCTGTTCCTCTCATGAGAGTAATTTGCACTGAAGTTTATTTTGAGATGGTCATCAAATAAAGAAGGGTTAAGGGCCAGTGAAGCCGTACTCCTGTTAAATTTGTTGGTAAGCCTCAAACCTTCCTGATAGGTGTTGCCCAGTGAAAGTCTTGCAGGGACTTTGTCAAAGAGTGAGCCCCTTATTGAAAGGTTGTTATCTACCAGGTCAGTCCTTCTGTAGATCTCGTCCTGCCAGTCGGTGTTGGCCTCACCAAGAAGGCCTACGCTGTTTGGCATTCTTTCGGTAACCTGCTGCCTGAATTCGTCAGCACTAAGCACATCCACTTTATTGGCTATTTTTCCCGAGCCGTACTGGAAGTTATAATCAACTGAGAGTTTCTTGCCGCCTTTTTTGGTGGTGATGATAATAACCCCGTTAGACGCCCTCGAACCGTAAATTGCAGTTGCAGAGGCATCTTTAAGGATGGTGAAGGACTCTATGTCGTTCGGGTTGATGGAGGCAAGCACAGATGTAGAGCCTCCGGGCAGTGAATTAGAAATAGGAAGCCCGTCAATAACAATAAGGGGATCGTTTGAAGCATTTAATGATGAGCCGCCCCTTATCCTGATCACCGAGCTGGCGCCCGGTTGCCCTGTGGTGTTAATGGTAACACCGGGAGCCCGGCCATTAAGCAGGTTTTCGGCAGTAACCACGGCACCCCTGTTAAAGTCTTCGGAGGTTACGCTGGTTAGTGACCCGGTAGCCTCCCTTCTTGTTACGGTACCGTAACCGATTACCACTACTTCCTGCAGTTGGGTGGCGTCTTCCTGCATGGTGATGTTTAGGCTGGCCTGGCCGGTGTATTCCACCGCCTGGTCAGAATAGCCTATGAAGCTGAACACGATGCGGTCGCCCGTGTTGACATTGGACAGGGTATAATTACCATCCATGTCGGTCGAAGTGCCGTTACCGGTGCCCTCTACGATTACATTTACCCCGGGTATAGGCTGCCCGGATGCACTATCGCTGACAACCCCCGATACCGTGCCCTGTGCGAGCATGCCAAGAGGCGTCATCAGCAATAAAAGTAATAACTTTTGATACAGTGTTTTCATACAAGTTGTTTAGGTTAATTTTGCTTTCTGTTTTGCTTATAATTCACTTCGAATGTTAAATTTATGTAAATTAAGTTAGTAAAAAAACGTTTTCGATTTACCGCATTCCCGAAAACGTTTGCGTGTTGAAAACTTTATATAAAGTAGTACAATTTACGTAAGATAATTGCTGCAAATGAAAAAAGGACTATCTTTATTTGCGAATCTATTTTTTATTCCCGGAAATGAAAAGAAAAGTTACACTAAAGCAAATTGCAAAAGAGCTCGATGTATCCATTTCTACTGTCTCAAAATCGTTGCGTAACAGCCCCGAGATAAGCGAAGATACCCGCCAGAAAGTGCAGGCTTTTGCAAAATTGTATAATTATAAGCCCAATAATATAGCGCTGAGCCTTAAGAACAAGAAAACCAAGACGATAGGCATCATTATTCCGGAGATCGTGCACCATTTTTTCGCAACCGTAATAAGCGGTATTGAGCAGGTGGCAAATGAGAACGGCTACAACGTGATTGTGTGCCTTAGCGATGAGTCTTTTGATAAGGAGGTTATCAACATGGAAATGCTGGCAAATGGAAGTATAGACGGGTTTATAATGTCGCTGTCCAAGGAAACGCAGCTCAAGAAAGACTTTCACCATATTGTTGAGGTAATAAACCAGGGAATGCCTGTGGTAATGTTTGACAGGGTGACAAATGATGTACTGTGCGATAAAGTGATCATAGATGACCAGATGGCTGCTTATGAGGCGGTGGATTTCCTTATCTCAAAAGGGTTTGAAAAGATTGCTCTGATTACCACGGTAGATTATGTAAGCGTGGGCAAGCTACGCACCGAGGGCTATATCAAGGCACTCAGGGAGCATGATGTGAAGGTGGATGAGAGCCTGATAATAAAGATAGAAGACATTGATAATTGTGCCGACAAAATCGAGAGGCTGCTGGCAGAGACAAAGCCCGACGCCATTTTTGCCGTTAATGAGCTTTTTGCCGTGACTACCATAAAACTTGCCAATAAAATGGGATTGTCTGTGCCGGAAGACATTTCGGTAATAGGCTTTACCGATGGAATCATTTCGCAATTCTCTACCCCTACCATAACCACCGTAAGCCAGAATGGCATCAAGATGGGGGGGAGGGCTGCCCAACTGCTCATTGACCGCCTTGAAATGGAGGAGGAAGAGGAAGAAAACGAGCAATACAGAACCGAGCTGATAGAAACACACCTTGTTTTACGGGAATCTACGCCAACGTTGTAGTTTAAGTTAGACTTTTGATTATCAATAATTTATGAATTTATTTTCGACATATTTGAAAGAAAATTTTTAAGGCTAGACGTAATTCCGATTAAAAAACCTTATATATTTGCTGTTATTATCGAAGCTTATAATTCACTTCACCCTATAAGTTTTCGATAAGCACATAACGCGCTTATCGTAGTAGTAACATGTAAATTACGATAATGGAAAAGCGTAGATTAGGTTTCTGGGAGATATGGAACATGAGTTTCGGTTTCCTGGGGATACAAATGGGTTTTGGCCTCCAGAATGCCAATGCCAGCAGAATTCTCCAGACTTTTGGCGCGGATGTACATGAACTGTCATGGTTTTGGATAATAGCTCCTCTTATGGGACTTATTGTCCAACCCATCATAGGACATTACAGCGATAATACCTGGACCCGTTTCGGGCGCAGAAAACCTTTTTTTCTTGTAGGGGCCTTGCTCGCCTCAGTAGGCCTGATCTTTATGCCGCAGGCAGATATTTTCACGGCTTTTCTTCCGGCCCTTTGGGTTGGCGCGGGGATGCTCATGATTATGGATGCTTCCTTTAATATTGCCATGGAACCCTTCAGGGCTCTTGTTGCCGATAACCTGAGGAGTGACCAGCGTACCATGGGTTTCAGTATCCAGACTGCGCTTATAGGGATCGGTGCGGTCGTTGGTTCAGTGTTGCCTTATATCATAACCAACTGGTTTGGTGTTTCTAATGTCAGCATAGGCCGAAGTGTCCCTTTGAACCTTGTCCTTTCTTTTATAATAGGTGCTGCCATACTCGTACTAACCATACTCATTACCATTGTGACTACAAAAGAGTATTCGCCTGAAGAACTGGATAAATTCGACAGAGCTGAGGGTGTGCCTGTTGAAAAACCTAAAGAAGCTAAACTTACAGATATATTTACTGATTTTGCAAAAATGCCTCAAACAATGCGCCAGCTGAGTTGGGTGCAATTCTTCTCCTGGTTCGGGCTGTTTGGTATGTGGGTTTTTACGACTCCGGCCATAGCACACCATATTTATGGGCTTCCGCTTGGAGACTCTTCAAGTCGGGAATACCAGGACGCAGGAGATTGGGTAGGTATTCTTTTTGGTGTATATAACGCAGTATCGGCCATTTTTGCATTTTGTCTTCCGTTCATAGCCGCTAAGATTGGAAGGAAGCTCACACATTCCTTATCACTTATCATAGGAGGATTAGGCTTATTATCCATTTACATCATGCCAAATGAAGATTGGGTAGTATTATCCATGATCGCTGTGGGTATAGCCTGGGCCAGCATACTGGCGATGCCATATGCTATTCTTGCAGGTTCTATAGTTCCAAGAAAAATGGGTGTTTACATGGGTATCTTCAACTTCTTTATTGTGATTCCGCAAATTATAAATGCGCTTATAGGGAGCCCGATAGTTAAATATGTTTATGGCGGCAACGCCATTTATGCGATCATGATGAGCGGCGCCAGCTTTTTGATAGCTGCATTGCTTGTAACCCGCGTAAAAGATGTAGATGACGTTAAAGTTGATGCCGGTGATATACAGGCATCTCAATTATCAGACAAAACCTAATGAACCAGAAAGCATTCATATTTGATCTGGACGGGGTTATAGTAGATACTGCAAAGTACCACTACTTAGCCTGGCAAAAGATTGCCAGTCGTCTTGGTATTGAATTCACGCATGAGCACAACGAACAGCTTAAAGGGGTGAGCCGCGTGCGCTCCCTCGACATTATCCTGGAGCTTGGGAATATTGAGGCAACACAGGAGGATAAGGACAAATGGCTGATAGAAAAGAATGAGGACTACCTGAGCTACATCCGGCAAATGAAA
>Ga0196976_1001427_pt1 | contig 10877 bp, 7 predicted proteins | sample S3v_513CmetaG_FD_148644 | JGI IMG/M metagenome (GOLD analysis project Ga0196976, IMG submission 148644) | Soil microbial communities from Anza Borrego desert, Southern California, United States - S3+v_5-13C | ecosystem: Environmental > Terrestrial > Soil > Desert | place: USA: California...
TCTGCATGCGCTGTGGACCTGCTACCCGGCGCTCCGGCGCCTACCGGGACGGGACTCTCACCCGCTGGAGAAGTGCAGCCTGAACCTCTGCTCCCTTTCAGTCGCTTCGGTTCGTCACGGCGCACCACGAGGTGATGGTACGCCCGGCGCATATTCTGACGGAAATGCGTTGGCTTGCGATGCTCGCGATGCTCTTCGCCGCGTGTGACAACGTAGGGCGGGCTTCAGCCCGCCCCTCCGGGGGCGGGGGACGGGCTGAAGCCCGTCCTACGTTCGACATCGTCATCGTGAATGGGGACGTGCTCGATGGAACAGGGGCCTCTCGCAAGCGCGTGGACATCGGCATCCGCGGGGACACGATCGCCACTATCGGCGATCTCTCGAAAGCGTCGGCAACGACAAAGATCGACGCCAAAGGCCAGGTCGTCGCGCCCGGCTTCATCGACCTCCTCGGCAACTCGCAGGCGGCGGTGCTGCTCGACCCGAAGCTCGAAGGGAAGATCCGGCAGGGCGTGACCACCGAGGTCACGGGCGAGGGGCATTCGCCGGGGCCGCAGAACGACGCGATGCTCGCGGAGATGGAGCGGACGAAGCCGAAGGGGTGGCCGAAGGTGACGTGGCACACGCTCGGCGAATTCATGGAGGTCGTGGAGAAGAACGGCTCCGCGCTGAACTTCGCCTTCTACGTCGGTGCCGCGAACCCGCGCGAGATGGTCCTCGGCCATGCCGATCGTGCACCCACCGCGGAAGAGCTGCGGCGGATGGAGGCCATCGTGAAGCAGGCCGTCGACGAAGGAGCGGTCGGGCTCTCGACGGCGCTCATCTATCCGCCGGGACGCTTCGCGCGCACCGAGGAGCTGATCGCGCTGGCGCGGGTGGCGGGGTCGTACTGGACGCATCTCCGCAGCGAGTCGGCCAACATCGACGCGGCCATCGACGAAGCCATCCGCATCGGCCGCGAGGCCAGGGTGCCGGTGAACATCTTCCATCTCAAGATCGGCGGCACGGCCAACGCGGGGCGGATGCGGCAGATCGTGCAGAAGATCGAGGAAGCGCGGAAGAGTGGCGTCGACGTCGCGGCAAATATCTATCCCTTCACCGCCTCGTCGACCGACCTGACCAGCATCGTCGGGGCGTGGGCGCTGGAGGGAGGCTATCCCGCCTTCCGCGAGCGGCTGAAGAACCCGGAGCTGCGGGCGCGCATCGCCGGCGAGCTGCGCGGCGCGCGGCTGCGCCCCGGTGCGGCGCCGATCATCATCCGCGGCAATCCGTCGCGGCGGCTGGACGAGGTGGCCAAGTCGATGAACGTCGACCTGGCCGAGGCGGCGCTGCGCATCTTCGAAGGCGCCGACAAATCGCCGCTGGCCATCTTCCCCTCCTCCACCGGCGAGGCGGACATGAAGGTCGCGCTGGTGCAGCCGTGGGTGGCGTTCGGCTCCGACTCCGGCGCCGTGGTCGAGGCGATGAAGGAGTACGGCGGCCACCCGCGCGCGTACGCCACGTTCTCGCGCGTGCTGGCCAGGTACGTCCGCGAGGAGAAGCTGCTCACGCTGGAGGAGGCGGTGCGCAAGATGACGTCGCTGGCCGCGTCACGCGCGGGGCTGAAAGACCGCGGCGTGCTGCGCGAGGGGATGAAGGCCGACGTGGTCGTCTTCGATCCGGCGAAGGTGCAGGACCGCTCCACGTACGAGGATCCGCATCACTTCTCCGAGGGGGTGTCGCACGTCATCGTCAACGGTACGCCCGTGCTGCAGGGCGGCGCGATGACGGGGAAGCTGCCGGGACGCGTGCTCAGGAAGCGCGCAGCACGGTGATCAGCGCCACCACCAGCGAGCCGGCCATCAGCACCAGGCTGGTCACGAACGTCCCCACCCAGACGGCGATGCTCTTCAGCAGCGTGATCCCGCCCCCCTGCCCGTACACGCGGCGCAGCGCGAGATAGATGTACACGCAGGCGATGATGGACCCCACCACCGTCAGCACGTAATTCGGCGTGTCCTGCCGCATGCCGATCAGCAGGTAGATGGGCCAGTACAACAGCGACATCGCGTAGGAGAAACACATGTAGTGCGTGCCGAAGACGAGGTGCTCGGTGAAGTAACGCCGGAAGTAGAGGAGCTTCAGCAGCACGGCGATGGAGAGGATGCTGGCCATGCTCACCAGCGACATGTTCTTCTGCCACCGCACTTCGATGCGCGTGGCCAGCTGCTCGTAGGAGATGCCGCGCTTGGCCGCGGATTGCTGCAGGCGCGGCTTGAGCTGGTTCTTCGGGTCCATCGACATCAGCCCCTCGAGGCTGTAGATCGCCACCGGCTTGAAGGCGCTGTAGGCGATGAAGGTGATGGCGAAGAGCGTCAGGAAGAGGCGGATCGGGGCGATGTAGCGCTTCTTCCGTCCGGCAAAGTACTCGGCCGTGAGCTGCCCCGGCTTGACCATCAGCTCGCGCAGCGTGCGGAAGAGCTTCGAGTCGAGGTGAATGAGCTCGTGCACCGTCTCGTGCAGGAAGTGGCCGACGGTGAGGTCGTGGTGGCTGGGCTGCTTCTCGCCGCAACGCGCGCAGTAGACGTCGACGAGCGGGTTGCTGCAGTTCGTGCAGAGTTTCGCGGCTTCGGCGGACATGCCGGAGCGAGCTTACCGCACCGCGCGGCGTTTGCTCTTCTTCGGCGGCGGAGCCTTGAGGTGCGTGTCGAGGAAGGTGTCGATCGTGGTCGCGTACTGCGGCGCGTTGAAGGCGCTGCCGCCGTGCTGGCCGTTCGGGATGAGCACGAGCTGCGACGGCACGCCGGCCGCCCGCAGCGCGTCGTGCAGGATGACGCTCTGCTTGTACGGCACGAGGCAGTCGAGCATGCCGTGCAGGATCAGGAACGGAGGGTCGTCCTTCGTCACGTACGTGATGGGGTTCGCGGCCTGCGTCCGCTCCGGACAGCTCTGGATCGGGCAGCCGATGAGGAGCGACGGCGGCATGTTCGCCGCGTTGCCGTCGAGCGGGATGCACGGGAGCTTCTGTTCCTCGATCTTCAGGAGGTCGGTCGGACCGTAGAGGTCGACCACGGCCTTCACGCGGCTCGACTCCTGCGCGTTGCCGAGCTCCACTCCCTCCAGCGCGGCCACGCCGCCGCTCGTGCCGAGGACCGCGCCGATGTGGCCGCCGGCCGAGGTGCCGAAGACACCGATGCGCGAGGGGTCGAGGTGGAAGCGGGCCGCGTTCGCGCGCAACCAGCGGACCGCGGCTTTGGCGTCCTCGATCTGCGACGGCCAGATGTGATCCGGGGCCAGGCGGTACTCGATGCTGGCCACGGCGTAGCCGCGCGAGGCCTGCCGGATGGCCGGGCCGCCGAAGCGGTCGCCGGTGATCCACGCGCCGCTGTGGAGGTAGAGGATGACCGGGTGCGGCCCCGCCTCGTCCGGCACGCGCAGGTCCATCAGCAGCGGCTCGCCCGCCGGGCTGGCGAACTCGATCGCGTCGTAGGTGGTGAACGTGCCCGCCGAGGCCGGCGCGGCCAGGAGCAGGAGCAGGAGGAGTCGTTTCATACCCGGAGATAAATGCGCTTCCAGTGCAGCAGGCCGAGGATCGCGTACCACACGGCCACGAACGTCAGAGCCCACAGCAACGATGCGAGCTGCGGCTCGAAGTACGGCTTGAAGAGCGTGCGGTAGCTCAGTGCCTGCAACGACACGCCGTCGACTTTGATGATTCCCAGGAGGCGCGCCATCATGCCCGTGCCGACGAACGCGACCAGGGGATTGAGCCCGAAGACGTCAAATGGCTTCGCCGGCAGTCCTTTCATCCAGATCGCCAGGATCACGCAGGCGAAGCCGGCCGTGAGCACGACGTACGAGCTCGTCCAGAGACTCTTGTTGATCGGGAAGACGAGCCCCCACGCCAATCCCACTGCGATGCCGAGCACTCCGGCGACGGCCAGGGTCCGGACGTTCCGTTCCTTCACCCACCTCGCCACCAGCACGCCGAGGAGCGCCGTGGCGATGGCCGGTACCGTCGACAGCGGTCCCTCGGGGTCCCACGTCTTCGCCTGCTTCCAGAGATGCGGCTCCGGGATCAGGGCGCGGTCGACCGCCGCGGCGACGGTGGCCTCCGGCGGCTCCAGCGGCCCGCGCGTGAGCACGCCCCAGTAGCCGAGGAGGATGACCGCCACGAGGATGACCATCGTCCGCCGCGACGCTTTCCAGGCGATCAGCGCCGCCACGATGTAGACGATCCCGATGCGCTGCAGCACGCCCATCCAGCGCAGCGTGTCGAAGCGAAAGTACGGGAAGAGGTGGAGGAAGACGCCGCAGAGGACGATCAGCGCGCCGCGGCGGAGGATCCCTTTCGGCTCCTTGCGCGAGAGCTCGGTGGTGATGCCGACCACGAAGAGGAAGAAGGGAAAGATGAGGTCCGTGGGCGTCCACCCGTGCCACTCCGCGTGCCGCAGCGGCCAGTAGATCGCCGACCAGGTGCCGGGGTTGTTGACGAGGAGCATGGACGCGACCGTCGCGCCGCGGAAGGCGTCCAGCGCGGGGATGCGTGTTGTCGGTTGTCGATTGTCAGTTGTCTGTGAGTCCATGCCCTGTTGCACCATGCTGCACAGACAACCGGCAACTGACAACCGACAACATCACGCGGTGAGCGTGCGATAACTCTTCAAGTGCCGCAACGCCGCCTGCTTCTCCCCTCGCCGCTCGTAGATGCCGGCGAGGTTGTAGTGCGCGTCGGCGTTGCCGGGGTCGAGCACCAGGGCGCGCTTGTAGGCCTTGATGGCTTCCTCGAGGCGGCCCAGGTCTTCGAGGGCCACGCCGAGGTTGAAGGCGGCCGTCTCGTGCTGCGGATCGGCCTCCGTGGCCGCGCGATAGTGCTTTTCCGCGGCGGCGGGCGCCCCTTCCTCGTGCAGGATGCGGCCGAGGTTCACGTGGGCGTCGGCGTGCGTCTCGTCTTCGCGGAGGGCGCGCTCGTAGGCATCCTTCGCCTCTTCGGTGTCGGTCACCTCGAGCTCGCAGGCGAGCTCGTACCACTCATCGGCGCTGAGATCGGCGCGGCGCCGGGCGTCGGCGGCGGCGCGCATGAGGAGCGGCGTGGCTTTCTCCGCGAGATCGGCGACCGAAAAGTCGAAGAGTCCCTGTCCCGACTCGGGATTCCAGACGGCCTCCCCGTCCCGCACCACGACCTGTTCCCCCTCGGCCGAGATGCGCACGCCGGTCAGCGAGCGCCCCTCCGGGAGTTGCTCGCGCAGCGCCTGCAGGACGCGTTTCACCTTGCGCTGGGGGATGCGCGCGGCCGTGAGCTCGCTGGCCGTGCGGAGGATGATCAGGTCGTGGAAGCCGAAGCGCAGCTCGCCGCGCGGACCGCGCTCCGGATCGAGGAACCCCTTCGTGGCGTAGCCGCGAATCTGTGCCGGCGAGAGCCCGAGCATCGCCGACACATCACGAAGGGAGTAGGACATTCCGCGGACATTCTACCGTCCGCAGAATGTCGCGTCATCGCATCCGTTTCGTCTGCGCCGCCACCTTCGCCCGCGGAGCACGCTTCGGCGCCTTGCGGTCGGCCTTGGCCTTGATCGGCAGCTTCGCCGCCGGCTTGGCCGCGGACGCCCTGGCCGGTGCCGGCTTCGACGCGCCGCCGCCGAGGCTCGCGCGCAACGCTTCCATCAGGTCGATGACCTGCGCCTTCGGCTCCTCGGTGAGGGCGTTGGTGATCTCCTGTCCGTCCTCGATCTTCTGCTGGATCAGGCCGCGGACGCGCTCCTGCACTTCGTCGCGGTACTGGGCCGGGTCGAAGGAGTCGCTGGCGCTCATCTCGGCCAGTTGCACGGCCATGCGCAGCTCCGACTCCTTGATCTCGGCGTCGCCCAGGTCGATCTCCTCGATGGAGCGGACCTCGTTCGGGTAATAGAGCTGCTGCATGACCAGCCCCTTGCCGAGCGGGCGGATCACGACGAGGTAGCCCTTGCCGCGCGCGGCATACTTGGCGACGGCCCAGCGGCCGGTCTCCTCGAGCGCGCGGGCGAGCAGCGAGTAGGCGCGCGAGCCGCCCTTGTCGGGGCCGAGGTAGTACGGCTTGGCGAAGAAGATCGGGTCGATCTGGTCCGACTTCACGAACTCCGTGATGTCGATCTGCTGGGTCGACTTCTCTTCGAGGGCCTTGAGCTCTTCCTCGTTGAAGAGGACGTACTGCCCCTTGGAGAACTCGTAGCCCTTCACGACCTCGGTGCGGTCGATGGTGCGCTCGTCCCTGGGACAGAAGAGCTGCTGCTGGATGCGGCTCCCGCAGTCCTTGTGCAGCATGTTGAAAGAAATCTTCTCCGACGTCTCGGCCGCGGAGAAGAGCTTCACCGGGATGGAGACGAGGCCGAAAGCAATCTGACCGGTCGCGATGGCACGTGGCATTCAGACACTCCTGAGAGACTTTTCAACGGAGTCGGCGGAACCTTTATTCGTCGTTGCCCAAGGGACTGTGCATCTTACAATGCAACTTCTTGAAACGCTACGAGCTCATCTGGAGCCAGGTCCGCAAAATCCCCCGCGGACGCGTCGCGACCTACGGGCAAATCGCTGAATTGGCAGGGCTCGAAGGGCACGCGCGACAAGTCGGTTACGCCTTGCACAACCTCCCCGAGCGCAGCTCCGTGCCGTGGCACCGGGTGGTGAACGCGAAGGGGGAGATCAGCCCCCGCAGCGCCGGCGATTCGCATGAATTGCAGCGGATGCTCCTGGAGGGGGAAGGAGTGGAGCTGGATCAGCGGGGAAGGATCGATTTGAAGCGATTTCGAATGAAATCACCGCGCGCCGGGATCCGTCGTCAGCGGCCGTGAATGCTTTTGAGCATCTCCCACCGCTTCGAAAGTATTTTCCGGCGCTTCGAAAAGCATTTTGGGGGCTTCGAAAGTACTTCTCAGCGCTGCGAAATCATTTTTTGGAACATCGAAAGTGCTTCCCGGCGCTTGTGAAATCATTTTTGGAACATCGAAAGTGGTTCCCGGCGCTTGCGAAATCATTTTTGGAACATCGAAAGTGCTTCCCGGCGCTTGCGAAATCATTTTTGGAACATCGAAAGTGGTTCCCGACGCTTGCGAAATCATTTTTGGAACATCGAAAGTGGTTCCCGACGCTGCGAACGCCCAGCAACTCGCAGGCGTAAAAAGCTCCCTGCTTCTGCGGGACGTGTACCGGTGAAGACGCTCTTCGATTATCTGGCGCACGCCCACTGGTCCCCTCTCTCCGCGTGCGGGGAGAGGGATAGGGTGAGGGGTCGTCCATGGCTCGAAAAACGGCCCTCACCCTGCCCTCTCCCCACTGCGGTGGGGAGAGGGGGGGTGGGAACGCTAGCGTTCTACGGTGACCGGGGGGACCACCACCGGCTTGCGGGGGTTCTTCTCCAGTTCCGCGAGGAGGTGCTTGACCGCGGCTTCCAGGGTCGGGTCCTGGCCGGCGGCGACGAGGTCGGGGCGGTCCACCACCTCGACGTCCGGCGGGACGCCCACGCCCTCCACCTGCCACATCCCCTCGGTGTCGAAGAAGCGGAAGGCCGGCGCGGAGATGCTGCCGCCGTCCATCAGGTTCGGGTTGCCGGAGATGCCGATCAGGCCTCCCCAGGTCCGCGTGCCGAAAATCTTGCCGAGGCCGCGCTTGCGGAAGTAGTACGGCAGCGCGTCGCCGCCCGAGGCCGAGTAGCCGTTGATCAGCATCGCCTTCGGACCGACGTGCGCGAAGCCCGGCGTCACGTTCGGCTGCAGATTGCGGCGCGCCCAGTAGCTGAGCACCGGACGCTCCAGCAGCTCGATCATGCGGTCGGGGATGAAGCCGCCGCCGTTGTAGCGGTCGTCGATGATCAGCGCTTCCTTGTCCACCTGCGGATAGAAGGCCTTGACCAGTTCCCGGTTCCCCTCGGAGCCGGTGTTCGGCAGGTGCATGTAGCCGATGCGTCCGTTGGAGGCCTTCTCGACGTACGCGCGCCGCGAGGCCACCCATTCCAGGTAGCGCAGGTTCGTCTCGCGCTTCACCGGGCGCACCCGCTCCTCGCGGGCGCCGGCCGCATCAGGCTTCGAATTCACCAGCAGCGTGACCACGCGGTCGGCCTTGTTCTCGAGCAGGCGGTAGAAGTTGTCCACCCCGCGCGTCGGCGTACCGTCGACGGCCAGGATGTATTCGCCTTCCTTGATCTTCACGCCCGGCTCGGTCAGCGGCGAGCGGAAGGCGTCGTGCCAGTTCTCGCCGGGATAGATGTTGGCGATCCGGAAGACGCCGGAGTCGGCCACGATCTCCGCGCCGAGGAGACCGTTATCGACGCGCTTCGTATTGATGTCCGACGGAGAGCCGACGTACACGTGGCCCGCGTTCAGCTCACCGGCGATCTCGCCGAGGATGTAGTCGAGGTCCGCGCGGTGCGCGACGAACGGCAGCAGCTCGCCGTACTTGGCGCGGATGCCGTTCCAGTCCAGCCCGTGCATGTTCGGGTCGTAGAACCAGTCGCGGAGGATGCGCCAGGCATCGGTGAACTGCTGCTGCCACTCGGCGCGCGGGTCGATCCGCGCCTCCATCGTGTCGAGCTTGAGCAGCGACTCGTTCGGCTTCTGCCCCGGCTTGGCGTTGACGATGGTGAAGTTCGGGCCGACGCGGGCGATGATCTTCTCGTTGTTCGGCGAGATGTCGTAGCCGCGCACCGACTCCAGCACCGTCTCTTCCTTGCGGTCGTCGATGTTGTAGAGCTTCAGCCCGCGCTCATCGTCGTCGCCCTCGATATAGAGGATGCCGTTCGGCACGGCGGCGAGTGAGTTGTACGTCCCCGAGGGGCCGGGAATCGCGCGCACGCGGTTCTCGAAGCCGGCCGGATCGATGCGCACCACGACCGGACCCCTGTCGTCCTTCTTCGGCTCCGGCGCGGCGGGCGCGGAGGCCTTTTCCTCGTCGCTCTGCGGGAGGAAGAGCGCCGGCCCGTCGGCCGACAGCATGCCGACGTAGACGCGCGTCGGATCGGTGTAGACGTAGTTGAACTCCCACGAGCTGAACGTGAGATTGAAGTCGCGGTTCGAGGTGAAGTAGAGGTAGCGCCCCTTCGGATCGAAGACCGGCTCGTTGTCGTCCGTGTTCCCCGAGGTCAGGCGGTGCGTCTTCGCGTTGGCCACGTCGTAGACGTAGATCGACGAGAAGCGCGACGGGTTCAGCTTCGTGTACGTCACCCACTTCGAGTCGGGCGACCAGCGGTAGTGGAAGATGTCGCCGTACTCGTCCTTGTCGACCGTGGAGACCTTGCCGCTGGCGACGTCGACCACGTTCAGGGCGTGGTCCTTGTCGGCGAACGCCAGCATCTTCGAGTCGGGCGACCAGATCGGCGTGAAACGCCATGCCTTGCCGTTCTGCGTGACCTGCCGCTCGCCGGTGGTGTTGTCCGCCGGCCGGACGTAGACCTCGTAGTCGCCCCCCTTGTCGGAGAGGTAGACGATCCACTTGCCGTCCGGCGACCAGCTCGCGTCGCGCTCGCGGATGCCGGGGGTCTGGGTCAGGTTACGGATCTCCCCTTCTTTCGCCGGGACGGTGAAGAGGTCGCCGCGGGCCACGAACAGCGCGCGCGCGCCGGTCGGCGAGAGCACGTAGCTCTCGATGTTGTCCTTGACATTCTTGAAATACGGCAGCGTGTTGCGGAAGTCGCCGTAGACGCGGATGGGGATGCGCTCGCTCTTCTGCGTGGCGTGGTCGAAGCGGTGCAGGTAGCCGCCCGCCTCGTAGACCACGGAGCTCTTGTCCGCGCTGGGCCAGAGCACGTCCCAGTCGGTGTGGTTGGTGACCTTCCTGGTCTGCTTCGAGCCGAGGTCGTAGGACCAGAGATTGAGCTTGCCGTCTTCACGATCGGAGGTGAAGTAGATCGTGTTGCCGATCCACATCGGCTGGTTGTCGGTGTACTGGTTGTTCGTGATCTGCTCGGCCTTGTTGGAGGCCAGGTCGTAGATCCAGACGTCCTGGGCGCGGCCGCCGCGGTAGCGCTTCCAGGTGCGGAACTCGCGCTCGATCGGGGTGTAGGCGAGCTTCGTCCCGTCCGGCGAGTACGAGCCGCCACTCCCCTCCGGCACCTTCAGCGCCGTCTCCATCCCCCCCTCGAAGGGAACGACGTAGTGCGCCGGCATGCGCTCGCTCCACGGGAGACGGTGGGGATTGAAGAGGATGTGCCTGCCATCCGGGGTCCAGTCGAGGATGCGGTTGTCGATGCCGCCGCGCGGCGGGAGCGGGCCGACGTCGTTGTAGAACGTGAGCTGCCGCGGCTGCCCGCCCTCGACGCTGATGACGAAGACCTGGCGGCTGCCGCTGTAATCGCCGGTGAAGGCGATCCAGCGCCCGTCGGGCGAGAACTTCGGGAAGTACTCCATGCCGGCGTCGGACGTGAGGCGGCGTGCGTCGCCCCCTTTGGCCGAGACCAGCCAGAGATCCCCCCCGTAGACGAAGGCGATCTGGTCGCCGTGGATGTCGGGTTGGCGCAGGAGCCGCGTGAGGCGTTCCTGGGCGGTTCCGGTCAGCGTGATTGCGCAGACCGTGAAAATCATGATCAGCTTTTTCATGGCGCCGCTGCATAACACGAAGAGGAGGACTTCCGATGCGTCGTAGTTTGTCAATTCTGTTACTTCTGGTGGCGGCGTGCGCTTCGAACCGGTCGAATCGGCCGGCCAATATCCCGCAGCCGGACCTCGGGGCGCGACTGGTGAACCCGCTGTTCTTCGGCTCGGGCGTCGATGCGAACGCGACCATTGAGGTAGGCGTCCGCAACCGCGCCAAGGTCCCCATCACCGTGCGCCGCATCGAGCTCGACTCTCCCGGCATGGGGCAGTACACGATCCTCCGCTCGGTGCGCGACTACCGCGAGATCATCCCGCCCGGCGGGGAGAAGGCGATCACGA
>Ga0196976_1001428_pt1 | contig 10876 bp, 9 predicted proteins | sample S3v_513CmetaG_FD_148644 | JGI IMG/M metagenome (GOLD analysis project Ga0196976, IMG submission 148644) | Soil microbial communities from Anza Borrego desert, Southern California, United States - S3+v_5-13C | ecosystem: Environmental > Terrestrial > Soil > Desert | place: USA: California...
GGGACGGTCGTCAACGCGCTCAATGACGCCCCGGTGCCATCGGCTACCGTGAAGCTGTATCCCGGCATCAACGCGCCCTCTGCGAATCCCTCGAGCGGCATCAACTCCCCTAGCGCCGTCGCGCAGACCATCACAGATGCGTCCGGCGCCTTTACCCTCCCGAACGTTCCGCCGGGCACATACACGTATTCCATCACCGCGACCGGGTTCTCCTTCACGCGCCGCATTGCCATCGCGGTTGGCGGAACCCAGGCCGTACGAATCCCCCTGTCCCCGCTCGTCACCAACGCCACCAATGGCCTTCGGGTCGTGTTGAGCTGGGGAAACTGCGCCGGCGGGAGCAGCAATCTCATCCCATGTGACCTCGACGCGCACCTGACGGGGCCGGCCAGCGCGCCGGATGTCGGACGCTTCCGCGTTGCCTATTTCAACGAAGCTTATCTGCGCGGCCTCGACACCGTCGCGGTGCTGGACAACGATGCCACCGATGGCCTCGGGCCGGAGACCGTCACGCTGCGGCCCGTCGCAAGCGGTGCGTACAAGTTCTACGTCCACAACTATACCGATGGCGCGGATACCACGAGCCTGCGGCTGACGACTGCCAGCGCCCGAGTCGACGTGTACCGTGGTGCGGATTTGATCGCGACGTACTTCCCCCCAGCGGGGCAACCCGGCACCGTGTGGGCCGTGTTCCAGTACGATGGCACGACGCTCACAGCGGTGAACGAGATCATGAGGATTCAGGACCTGAGCGAAGTGCCGGGCGATTTCCTTCGCGCGGAGGATCCTGTGCGCGAGGAACTGCGTGCGATCGCGCGCACGCGAATGCTGAAGCCCTAGCTCCGCAGCTGTCCGGCGACCACCTCGGCGATATCGACGATAGCGACGTCCGAGTTCTTCGCGCGGGCGCCGTCATTCATCATCGTCATGCAGAACGGGCAGGCCACGGCGATGGTGTCGGCACCGGTGGCGAGCAATTCTTCCACGCGCTCGATGTTGATGCGCTTCCCGGTCTTCTCTTCCATGAACATGCGGCCGCCGCCGGCGCCGCAGCACAGGCCGCGATCCTTCGTGCGCGGCGGCTCCACGAGCGTCATCACCGGCAGGGCGCGACGAAGGGTTTCGCGCGGCGCGTCGTAGATGTCGTTGTAGCGGCCCAGATAGCAGGAATCGTGGTACGCTACGGTGAGCTGCTTCCCCTCTGCACCCTGTAGCGGCACCCGGTTCTCCTGGAGGAGTCGTTCGATGTACGTGGAGTGGTGGATGACTTCATAGTTACCGCCGAGCTGCGGAAACTCATTGCCGATCTGGTGGAAGCAGTGTGGGCAACTGGTGACGACGGTCATGACTTCGTACTTGTTCAGTGTCTCGACCGTGTCCTTCGCGAGCATCTGGTAGAGGTATTCGTTGCCCATCCGGCGCGCGGGATCACCGTGACAGTGCTCTTCCTGGCCAAGAATGGCGAAACGGATTCCGCAGGCCTGCATGATACGCGCGAATGCGACGGTGATCTTCCGCGCGCGATCGTCGAATGATCCCATGCACCCGACCCAGAACAGCACGTCGGGTCGCTCCCCTTTCGCGTGAAGCTCAGCCATCGTGGGGATGTTCATCCCCTCCGCCCAGCGGGCGCGATCGGATTGCGCGAATGCCCAGGGGGAACCGTTGCGCTCCATGGACTCGAAGGCGGGCTGAATCTCGGCCGGGAAACGCGACTCACTCAGGACGAGAAAACGACGCATCTCGTTGATGACGTCGAGCTGGTCGATCGAGACCGGGCACTCCTGCACGCACGCGCGGCAACTGGTGCAGGCCCAGAGCTCCTCTTCCGAGATGTAGTGATCCAGCAGCCGGTGTTCCATGACCTGTTCTGCCGTCCGCGCGCCCGCATCCATCCCTTCGGCGTGCACGAACATCGGACGCAGGAACTCCATCCGATCACCGGTGACGAGTGGCCCCTTCTCCATGAGGCGCTGACGCGCGTTGACGACGATCTTGCGCGGGCTGAGCGGCTTCCCCGTGATGTTGGCCGGACAGGCTGCCGTGCACCGTCCGCACTCCGTGCAGGAATACCCGTCGAGGAGATTCTTCCATGTGAGATCCTCGACATCCGAGGCGCCAAACTTCTCGACGTCTGCCTCGAGATCCATGGGGCGCATGACGGCGCGCTCGCCCTTCCAGCTGGTGTTCGAGAAGTAGACGTTGAACAGCGACGACGCCACGTGCAGGTGCTTCGAGTACGGGAGGTAATTCAGGAAGGCGAGCACCAGCAGCGCATGCAGCCACCAATTGATGCGATAGCCTACCCAGGCGGCATCCGGATCCACCCACGCGAGGGCGGACGCAACCGCGAGGGACGCGAAGCGTGGAATCTGGACGGCGCCAGGTCGCGCGACGGCGAGGAAGCCACCGGCCAGCAGGTAGGTGAGCATCAACGCGGCGATCATCCCGAGGATGATGTACGCGTCCAGATGCTCGACGTTGTCGCCGGCCAGGCGACGGGGCCGAAGAACGAGGCGCCGGAAATAGGCAAAACCAATGGCGCCGAGCACGAGGGTGGCGAACGCGTCCTGCGACAGCTCGTATCCGTGATACAACGCCGTCGGCAATAGTCGCTCGTACGAGAACCCCGGGAACACGCCCGCGATCAGGAGCTCGACGGTCCCGGCGGTGAGGACCATGAAGCCCCAGAAGATCGTCGCGTGCATGATACCGGCAACAGGCTCGCGCAGGATCTTGGTCTGCGCGATACCGACGCGCAGCACATTCCAGACGCGATGCAACGGGTTGTCGGAACGATCCTCGGACTTCCCGAGGTGCATGTACTGCACGAGCCGCTGGACGTTGAGCGCGAAAAATCCGGCGGCGATGACCAGGATGACGAGGAAAACGACGTTTTCTGCCGTCAATGCCCTTTCTTGGCTGTCCTGATGGATTCCGTCAGTGCGGGGACTACTTCGAACACGTCGCCAACCACGCCGTAATCAGCAATCTTGAAGATTGGCGCTTCGGGATCCTTGTTGATCGCGACGATGGTCTTCGAGGTGCGCATTCCGGCGAGGTGCTGGATGGCTCCTGAAATGCCCACGGCGACGTACAGCTGTGGACTCACCTGGCGGCCAGTCTGTCCGATCTGATCGGAGTGCGGTCGCCATCCCTCATCGGTGACGGCGCGAGTGGCGCCCACGGCCGCGTTCCCGAATGCGGCGGCAAGATCCTCGATGAGCTTGAAGTTCTCCGGACCCCGCAGGCCGCGGCCACCGGCGACGATGACGGGCGCTTCACCAAGGTCGAGTTTTCCCTTCGCCCCCTCGATGACTTCCTTCACCGTTACGCGCTCTGCCGACGGATCCGCTGCCGGCTGAATCGCTTCGACCTTCCCTCCCTTCACGTTCTGCGCGGGAGTGAACGCCGCGGGACGAATGGAAAACACGGCCGGCGCGCCTTTCACCTCGAGGGTCATGATGACCTTGTTGGCGTACCCCGGGTGCTTCACGGTTATGACGTCGCCGGCTGCCGCGAACGAAATGACATCGGACGCCATCGGCGCGTCGAGCCGCGCCGCCACCCGCGGGCCAAGGTCACGCCCTTGTGCAGAAAACGGGATGACGATGGCGCGATAGCCCGCTTTCGCGCGCTCTGCGAGTGTCGCCGCGATTGCCTCGCGCGCGAAGCGATCAAACCCCGCGTGTTCGCAGACAAGAACCATGTCCGCCCCGTGCTGTGCCAGCTGGGGAGCCTTGCCGCCAATCCCCGACGGACCTGCAAGCAGTGCGTGTACCTCGCCGCCACCGAGTGCGTCGGCAAGCGCGCGTCCCGCTGTCACGGCCTCCAGCGCCACCTTTCGTAACTCGGCACCACGGGCTTCGGCAAAAACCAGGATGTTCGGCATCAGAGAATCTTTGCCTCTTCCTGAAGGAGCCGGACCAACTCCGGAACGGCCGCGGCGCCCTGGCCCACGATCCGGCCGGGCGGACGATCGGCGGGAAGCTCCATTGCTTTCACGCTCACTCGCACCTCTCCAATCTGTGCCGGCTTGGTCTCGAGCGGCTTCTTCTTCGCCGCCATGATGCCTTTGAGGGATGGATAGCGCGGTCGCGCGATCCCTTCGTCGATCGTAACGACGGCAGGGAGCGCGAACTCCACCATCTCGCCAGCGCCTTCGATTTCCCGCCGCGCGCTGCCGCGGCCGTTGCTGATGTCGAGCTTCGACGCCGCCGTGACGCAGGGCACGCCGAGCAGTTCGGCAGTCGCAGTGCCAACGATGCTTGCGGAGGTGTCGAACGCGTATTTCCCGAACAGTACGAGATCGAACCCACCGCTCTTGATCTCCGCGGCGAGCGCCTTGGCGACGGCGATGCCGTCGATGACCGGCGCATCCGTCTTCAAATGGATGGCGCGATCCGCACCCATGCTCATCGCCTTGCGGAGCGTTTCCTGCACGGCGTCGGGACCGACGCCGATGGCAACCGTCTCACCCGGACCCTGCTTCTCGTTGAGCTGCAACCCGACTTCCACGGCGTAACTCGCGAAATCGTCCATGTCGAACTTGAGCCCAGCTTCGTCGATCGCGGCACCCCCGCCGGCGATTCGGAACTTCGACTCGGAGTCCGGAGTACGTTTGATGCAAACGGCAATCTTCATGGCGAAAAAAGATAGCTTGGTTCGTGCTCTAATACTGGCGGCCCTGCTGCTGCTGCCGACGCGTCTCGGTGCCCAGATCATCGAGACGCCGATCGCCTTCGATAGCGCCGGAAAGGTCCGCAGCCTGTCGCCGGGACTGGTCACCCGGCTCGGTCTCGGAAGTCCCGCATGGCCCGTGCAGGGGGATTTCGTCCAGGCGCGCGTCTTTCAGACGAGCACTGGCGCCATCGTCCTCGTCGCCGAGCGCCGGGACGGGACGTTTGAACGGCATGACCTTGGGGAGGCGCAACTCCAGGCGTTGCGCGCGGCCATCGATGCTTCGATGACCACAATCGGTGCGCGGGTTGGCGACGAACGTGCCGACGTGATTTCAGAGCCAGCGCGCGGCGCATTCCTCCGCAACCAGATGATCCTCGCCGCGGCGCTGTATGGCCCGCTCATCGCGTCCCTCTCGGATGACGGCAAGGCTGCCACGGCGATGTATCTCATCAGCGTCGGCGGGAGCTACTTCGTCCTGAGCAACATTTCGAAGACGACAGCTATCACCCGTGCGCAGAACGACCTGGCCACCGACGGTGCGCTGCGTGGTGCGGGAACCGCTGTCGGACTCATGCGCGTCTTTGCCGGTGAGGGAATCGACCGAAAGGCGTACAGCAGTCTCGCTCTTGCGGGGGCGGTTTCAGGCTCGGCGATCGGTTACATCCGCGGGCGAGGTCTCACGGATAGCGAGGCGCATGCCGCCATGAAGTTCTCGACATTTGCTGCGGGAACTGCCTTCGGGCTCGCCGGAACCGTGGGACTTTTCGAGGGAGGTGAGGGCGCCGAACGCACCGTGGCAGGCGCTGTGGTAGCTGCCGGGCTCGCTGGCTATCTCCTCGGACCGGCATATCCGCGAACTGCCCGATATACGGTCACCGCGGGTGATGTACGACTCCTCCCAATAGGCGCGCTGCTGGGGGTCATGACGGGTGCGACGCTGACGGCGGCCACGGAACGTGCGGAACCGATCGCGGCGGCGGCGACGGCGGGAGGTCTCGCGGGACTTTACCTCGCGGACCGGATGTGGGCCCGCCCGTACGATCACGGTACAGGCGACGTGACTCAGACATGGCTTGGCACCATCGCCGGCGGATTGCTCGGCGGCGCCGTGTCCGTGCTCGCCGAGCCGGACGAACCGACCCTCCCACTCGCGCTCATTACCGGCGGTGGAATCGTCGGCGCGATCGCGGGACACAGTATCGCATCGCCTCGGCGCGTCCTCACACGGGCGTCCATCCGACTGCACCCGGAGAATCTCGGGTTCGCCGCAGCCCGGTTGCCCGGACTGCATCCGCTGTTGTCCCTGGCCTTCTGACCTATTTGAAGGCGCTGAGTCCCGTGATGGCCTGACCAAGCACGAGGGAGTGCACGTCGTGTGTTCCCTCGTACGTGTAGACGCTCTCGAGGTTGGCCATGTGCCGCATCGCCGCGTACTCCGCGAGGATGCCCACCGCGCCGAGGAGCCGCCGGCAGTCACGAGCGATGTCGGTGGCCATGTTCACGTTATTGCGCTTGGCGAGGGACACTTGCTGTGGCGTCATCGTCCCCGCGTCCTTCATGCGCCCCAGATGCAGCGATACAAGTTGCGCTTTCACGATCTCCGTGAGCATGTCCGCCAGGCGTTCCTGCTGGATCTGGAACCCGCCGATCGGCCGGTCGAACATGATACGGTTCTTCGCATACGACACCGCCTCTTCGAAGCAGGCCATCGCAGCGCCGATCACTCCCCAGCTGATCCCGTATCGCGCCTGGGTGAGGCACATCAATGGGCTCTTCAGGCCACCCGACTTCGGCAGGAGGGCGTCCGCCGGCAGGTGGACGTCGGCGAAAACCAGTTCGCTCGTGTCGCTCGCGCGCAGCGACAGTTTTCCCTTCTGGTCCCTGGAGGTGAATCCCTTTGCGCCGCGCGGTACGATGAAGCCGCGAATCGACCTGTCGTCGGGGTCTCCGTTGGTCTTCGCCCACACAACGGCGATCTGTGCGGTAGAGCCGTTCGTGATCCACATCTTCGCGCCATTCAGGATCCAGCTGCCGTCCTTCTGCTCCCGCGCCATCGTGATCATCCCAGCGGGATTGGAGCCGTAGTCAGGCTCGGTGAGGCCGAAGCATCCGATGATCTCACCGGCGGCCATCTTCGGCAGATAGTGCTTCTTCTGTTCCTCGCTGCCAAACGCATAGATGGGATACATGGCGAGTGCGCCCTGTACCGATGCGAAGGATCGGATACCGGAATCGCCACGTTCGAGCTCCTGCATGATGAGGCCGTACGCGACGTTGTTCAGCCCCGCACATCCATACTCTTCCGGCAGGTTTGCTCCGAAGACGCCGAGCGACGCCATTTCCGGCACGAGCTCCTTCGGGAATTTTCCATCGACGTAATGAGTGCCGATGATGGGCAGCACCCGTTCGTCGACGAAGCGGCGCACACTGTCCCGGACGGCGCGTTCCTCTTCGGAGAGCTGGGCGTCAATGGCGAAGAAATCTTGCATGGCGCGAAAGCTACGCGGCCACCGTACGGCGTGCATGCGGCGAGATTCCGACCGCGCGCGCCTTCTGGCGGAACACCGGTCCGTGGTCGATGGGATGGCCCTGCTCATCCTGCCACTGATGCACCATCTCGTGGAGGAGCGTCTCGAGCGCCTCATCCCAGCCATGCCGGCGCAGGTGTCGTCGGCTGATCGCGATCTCCGGCGGATCACCGGCCGCGGTTGCCGGCGTATAGTGTCCCAGGCGGCCGCGCATGCGCCGCGATACCCGAACGGTGATGGATCGCAGCGCCCCGCCGAAATGGCGTTCGTTGTACACGCGATGCCATTCGGCCAGCCGCTCGGCCATCTGGATATCCTCCGGATGCGTACCCTGACGACGGCGGCGCGTCGCCGCATCGGTTGGTATCGGGTATTCCAGCAGCACCCGCCGGGCCCGCACCCGTTCGGCTCGCGTGCGCCCCTCGATGAAGCGCACAATGGCCCGCAGGGTATCATCGGGCGCTGCGAGATATCCCTGATGGACGCGCAGCTCGGTCCCGCGGAAGCTGACCATCACGTTCCGGTTGCGCGTGAGCCGGCACGTGGTGATGCGGCGCAGGCCCATCGCCCGGAGGCGCGCGAGCAGGTCATCTGCGTCCCGCGGCGCATGTCCATCCGGCAGGACGAGAGTGAGCTGTGCCTCATCGACGCGCCGCGGACGGCGCATCCGGGAGATCAGCGATTGAAGCATCGCTGCGGACCTTCGACAAATGCACGGTCATCATTGGACCAGAGCAGCGTGCGCACGTCGATGTCCTGCTCCGTGATCCGGATGGTGTTCACCGACGACGGACGGCCGCCGCGTCCCCGGCTCGAGATCGTACCGGCGGTCGAGATGATCGTACCCTTCTTCGTGTGCTCGATGTAATGGATGGCTTCCTGGTGATCGTGTCCGCAGCAGACGAGATCCACGGCCATCTCGGCAAACGCACCAAGGATACGATTGGTGTTGCGCAGTCCATGGCGCTTGGACAACTCGCCTTTCACGGGGTTGTGGTGCATGACGATGATGCGCGCATCACCCGGGGGGGACTTCGAGAACTCCTGCGCCACGCGCCCGAGCTGATCCTCGCGGATGTAGCCGATGATGCTGAGGTCGCGGAGGTTCCAGGTGAGCGTATGGGGGATGATGCCGTGACTGGTGTTCAGCCCCGCGATCGTAGCGCCTGGAATCCTGAGCACCGGCTCGATGTCTTCATTGATGTAATGCCGGTACTTCCGGAGCAGCTTGCGGTCGTCTCCGATGCCGAGCGGCGCATGCCACCACGCGACGTCGTGATTGCCGGGGACGACCAGGACCTTGCTGGCGCGTTCCGCGTGCTTGATGAACGCGCGCGCGCGCTGGAATTCTCCGGCCTTCGACCGCTGGGTCAGGTCGCCTGAAATCAGGACCGCGTCGAACCCGCGATCCTGGATCATCCCCTCGATGGCCTCATACTGCTCCGGCACCGCGGGATGCCCGAAGTGCACGTCAGAACAGTGGAAGAGGTCGATCTGCCTCACAGCCTCGCGATGACCGCGTCGGTGAATTCGTCGGTGGACGCGGTGCCGCCCAGGTCCCTCGTGACTGTCTTGCCTTCGCGGATCACCGACTCGAGCGCCCGTCGTATGCGACGACCGCGTTCCGGCTGGTCGAGATGCTCGAGCAGCATGCAGCCGGCAAGCACCAGTGCACCGGGGTTCGCGACATTCTTGCCGGCAATGTCGGGAGCCGTTCCATGGACGGCTTCGAAGATCGCGCCATGCTGTCCGATGTTGGCGCCGGGCGCCAGCCCAAGGCCACCCACCAGCCCGGAGATTTGATCCGACAGGATGTCGCCAAACAAGTTTGTGGTGACGATGACGTCGAAGCGCTCGGGGTTCAGCACGAGGTTCATCGCCATGGCGTCGACGATTCGCTCCTCGAATTCCACCCGACCGACGTACTCCCGCGCGACTCCCCTGCCGGTGTCGAGGAACAGTCCCTGAGAATACTTGAGGATGTTCGCCTTGTGCACGAGCGTCACCTTCTTGCGGTCGTGTCGCACCGCGTACTCGAAGGCGTAGCGCGCGATGCGCTCCGATCCCGCTCGCGTGATCAGGGCGACGGACTCCGCGGCCGCGCGCGGATCATCGCCGATCTTGATGTAGTGCTCGATGCCGACATACAACCCTTCCGTATTTTCGCGGATGAGCACGATGTCGAGATCGCGGTAGCGTCCGCCCGGCACGATCGAATAGGCGGGGCGCACGTTCGCATAGAGGTCAAAGGTCTTGCGCAGCGCGACGTTGATCGACCGATACCCTTCCCCGACGGGCGTTTCCAGCGGGCCCTTGAGGGCGAGCTTCGTGCGCTTGATGGAATCGAGCGTCGCGTCGGGAATCGGGTCGCCGTACTTCGCCACGGCAGCCATTCCGGCAACCTGCTGGTCCCATTCGATCTCGGCGCCGCTGGCCTCGAGAATCCGCACCGTCGCGGCAGTAATGGCGGGGCCGATGCCGTCGCCGGGAATCAACGTGACAGGAACAGCCATCGTCTCTCGCTGGATTTATGGCGCAGTGAACAGGTCAGCGAACCGCTGACCCAACTGAGCAAGCGCGCGCGCCGGCACGCTTGCGGTGTCTCCCTTCAGCTCCCCGACCCAGCGCGCCTCTGCAAAGCGGGGATCGAGCAGCGCCACCCGCAGGATCGCACGACCGCTGCCGTCCACCCGTTCGAAGCGAACCTCCACCGGAAGCAGCACGTACCGGAGGTCGTCGTGCAGCGCGATCATGGTGCGGAGCTGCGTCGACAAGGGCTCGGCGTACCGGGACTGCGCGACGAACGCCGTCGATCGTAGCGGTTCCACGGCCAGATGATACGGATCCGCCGCGTAACTGCGGTTCCGCTCGTAGCTCCGCACCAGCTCCGCGGGCAGGACCCACTGTGAGCCGATGGCGCGCTCAGACAACGCGGCGACGAGAATGCTGTCCGTGCGCCGTGCTACGGATTGTGGTCCGCCGAGTGTCGAGGCCCAGCCGAGTGAGTCGGTGCGAACGATGGCGGTCGGAGCAAGCGCCACCCGCTGTGCCGAATATCCGGCCAGGGGACGCTCCCCCGGCGCCGGCGACTCGACCTGTGGCGCGCGACTGCACGCTGCCAGGACGGCGACAACTCCGAAAGCGAGTGGAATTCGCGGCACGAGCGAAAAATAGCCGCGGGTAGGAGCAGGCGCTGTGTCGTGATTCGCGATTGACCCTCCTCCCCATCCACCGCAACTTTGCTGCGCCTTCCCTCTCCTCCCTCCTCCCGGAGACGCTCCCCTGATGTCCAAGCTGCTTTCGCTTGCCGGTTGGATTCTCGTCGCGGTCGCCGGCGCTGGGGCCATCGGCTATGCGGCCCTCTCGCGCGGTGAGACGATCAACGCCGCGTGGCTCATCACCGCCGCCGCGTGTACTTACGCGATTGCGTATCGCTTCTACAGCAAGATCATCGCGGCGAAAGTTTTTGCGCTGAACGCGGCGCGGCCGACGCCGGCCACGCGGTTGAATGACGGCCGGGATTTCGTGCCGACGAACCGATGGATCGTCTTCGGCCACCACTTCGCGGCGATCGCCGGCCCCGGGCCGCTCGTGGGTCCGACGCTCGCGGCGCAATTCGGGTATCTGCCCGGCATGCTGTGGATCCTGATCGGCGTTGCGATCGG
>Ga0196976_1001429_pt1 | contig 10872 bp, 11 predicted proteins | sample S3v_513CmetaG_FD_148644 | JGI IMG/M metagenome (GOLD analysis project Ga0196976, IMG submission 148644) | Soil microbial communities from Anza Borrego desert, Southern California, United States - S3+v_5-13C | ecosystem: Environmental > Terrestrial > Soil > Desert | place: USA: California...
GCGTGACCGGATCCGCATCCGGCAGCACTTCGCGATACCGCCACATGTTGGGCGCTCGCCCGTTCAGCATCTCCGGACGAAACTTCGCCCCAACAGCCTTCAAGTCATATCGCACATACAGCGGCCCGGCGCATTTCGGACACAGCGTCTGCGCCGTCTCGGCGCTCACGTGCTCCCCGCAGCGCGAGCATTCAAAGTATTCGATTTTGGCCATTGCTCTCTCTTGTGAGGGTGCCCACCCCGAAGATGTCAAAGGTGCGCTTTTCCCGTCTGCCTATCTCAATCTCGCCTGCAGCATTCGGTTCTTGTAGAACCACGGACGCTCGCGCCGCTTCAGGAAGCCCGGCATGGTTGCACGCTTCCGGATGATGCGCTGCACCCACTCCTTCGCCTCCGCCGTCCGACCCTGCTCTGCAAGGAATTCTGCGTAGTGATATTGAGTCTCGGTCAGCGTGGACATGCGCAATGCTTCCTGGAACATGGCTTCGGCGCGCTGCGCGTCGCTGGTCTTCGCGTACGCATGCGCCAGCAACCCCTTTGCGCGGTGAAAGTCGAACGCCGGATCCTCTTCGATTGCACGCTCAAGGTCCGGGATCGCTGCCTTGTGGTCTCCCAGTTCGACTTCGGCGATTGCCCTCCGGTAGTACGGATCGGCCGAGTCGGTGCGCTGCGTGATCGCGCGGTTGAAGCATTCCCGTGCCTGCTGCCACTTTCCGTCGTCCAGGTATAGCTGCCCGAGTTCTTCGTAATTCCCCGCCGAAGGATTGTCCTGCACCTCAAGTTGCAGTTCACGAATCCGCCGCCTTCGTGGAAATACGCGGAAAGTGCCGGGATCGAACAGGTCAGGAAGCGCCTCAACCACCAGGTACACAAGTGCGCCCACGGGTCCGAGCAGCAGGATAATCCACAACCAATAGCCATCTGGCCGCCGCCTGACGAAGTGCATGATGGCGACCGCCATGAGGATGATTCCGTAGATTCCGAATGAAAAGAAGCTGCCGAGCATGAACCGCCTTAGTGTAAAACAGGCACTGTGAATCGTTTACGCATTTTGGGGCTCATTCAGTATAGGTGAGCACTTCCTGCCCGCCCAGTGTTGTCATTCGGGGCGTGTGCGATTCGAGGTTCGCCGTGCGGCTCGAAGATTTTTACGATCTCAGCAGCAATTATTACGACGCCGACTACGCTGCCCGGAACTACAACCACGACATTCCCTTTTACGTGGAGATGGCGCGGGAGTCCGGCGGCCCGGTTCTTGAACTCGGCTGCGGCACTGGCCGGGTGCTGCTACCCATCGCCCGCGCCGGAATCGATATCCACGGTGTCGACATCAGCCAGGGCATGCTCGATCACCTTCTTGGCACCCTTCGCCATGAGCCTCCGCAAGTGCAGGAGCACGTAACCCTTCAGCGCGGCGACGTTCAGGACGTGTGGATCAACCGCAAGTTCGCGCTCGTCATTGCTCCTTTCCGAATCGCTCAGCACCTCATCACTCGCGACCAGCAGCAGCGCTGGCTTCGCAACATCGGAAGGCACCTCGCGCCCGGCGGACTGCTCGCCTTCGACGTTTTTCAGCCAGACTTCAAGCTGCTCAACCAGTCCGCGGAACGCGTCGACGTCGATCGCAGCGACAACCTGGGCCGCCGTATCCGCCGTTACGCACGAACCACCGCCGATTTCGCCACCCAGACCATTCACATCACCATGCGCTGGGTCTACCGCGAAGGCGACGAAGAGCGCGAGGAATCTGCCGGATCCTTCCAATTCCACTGGTACACGCGCCCCGAACTCCAAGAACTTCTCTCAGATTGCGGCTTTGACATCCTCCACTTCTATGGCTCATTTCAGCGCCAGCCCTTCACCGACTCCTCCAAGGACCAGATCATTGTCGCCCGCCTGAAGTCCTGACCGGATTGGACTTGTGATCCTCGTCGAACCACCTGCGTTCCGCGTGCGTGCACCAAGGTTGTAGAATCGCATGGTGAAGCCGACCATCCGCCTGATCGCGATCGACATTGATGGCACGCTCCTCGATCCCAAGTTCCAAATCTCCTCCGCCAACCTCGAGACGCTCTCGCACGCGCACTCCCGCGGCATAGAGATTGCGCTCGTTACCGGACGCCGTCACACATTCGCCCTTCCAGTTGCCGAGGCGCTCGGCTTCCCCGTCACCCTCATCAGCTCAAATGGCGCACTCACCCGGCGCAGCACCGGAGAACTGTTCCACCGCGACCTCCTTCCCGCCCCTATCGCCATCCACCTCGTCCGCCACATGCGTGAATACCGCGGCAACTGCGTCCTCACCTTCGACCGCGAAGCCAAAGGCTCGCTCGTCGTGGAGAGCGTTGAGGAACTCAATCAATCCATTCAGCGGTGGATGGAGAAGAACGCCGAGTACATCGATTTCGTCCGCCCCATCGAACGAGCCATCACCGAGGACCCCATTCAGGCCATGTTCTGCGGCACCATCGAACGCATGCAGCAGGCGCAGCAGCACCTCATGAGCGGCGATTTCGTCAGCAAGATCACCGTCCTGCGCACCCAGTACGAAGAGCGCAACCTCTGTATCGTGGACATCCTCCGCGAAGGCTGCTCCAAAGGTCACGCCCTCCAACGCTGGGCCGTCGAACAGGGCTACCAGCGCGCTGAAGTCATGGCCATCGGCGACAACTACAACGACATTGAAATGCTTGAATTTGCAGGTGTTCCGGTCCTCATGGGCAACGCCTCCCGGGACCTTAAGCAGCTCGGATTCCGCCTCACCCTCGGCAACGACCAGAGCGGTGTCGCCCACGCCGTTCAGGAAGTACTAGGCGACTAGGCTTCCCGGTTACTCCGACACACCACAGTCATGTTGAACAACCTAAGTACCTCGCGTACTCTGTAGGACCGTGAAGCTGATCTTCCAGTCCGCGGCTTGCGCTGCTCTGCTGATGATTTCTGCCTCCGCCGCAGACATCGCCACGTTGCGCAACGGCTTCACTATCCGCCACGAGCACCACGAAATCACCGGCGACAACACGCGCCTCTATCTCGCTGCCGACCGCGCTAGTTTCGTGGACGTCTCAACCGCCGAGATCGTCTCCTTCGAGCCCGACCTCACCCCTGCCGTCCCGGAACCCGCTTCCACCGCGGCGCCCAACTCCATTCCTGATCACATCAGCGAAGCCAGCAAGCTCCATGGTATTGACGCTGACTTCATCGCCAGTGTCATCCGCAGCGAGAGCAGCAATAATCCTCGCGCCGTTTCGCCCGAGGGCGCTCGCGGACTCATGCAGCTCATGCCACAAACCGCCGACCAGCTCGGCGTCAAGGACAGCTTCGATCCAGCCGCCAACATCGACGGCGGAACCCGTTATCTTCGCGACCTGCTCGTGCAATACAACGGCGATGCCGTGAAGGCCCTCGCCGCCTACAACGCCGGCCCTCACCGCGTGAAGCAGTACAAAGGCGTGCCTCCCTTCCGCGAAACCCGGGCCTACGTCGCCAAGACCATCCGCGATTACAATCGCCGCAAGAAAGCGCTCAAGCAGTCCGCGACCACGCGCTCCACATCAACAACGAAGCCATCCACGAAACAGACCACCAAGGCCGCTGGCGCTACTTCCCGCAAACCCGCCTAGCGCCCCCTTCTCCCGGAGTACGCATCTTAGTTCGCGTTTGCCGTTTCGCGTCTCCACCTGTACCTTGTATTCTGAATTCGCCCCGCATGAAGAAACACATCGCCACGGCTGTCGTCCTCGTCATCCTGTTGGTGCTCGTATATTTCCAGTTCCGCACTTGGAAGAGCTTCGACTGGCACACGCTTATAGAACAGACACGTGGCATGAGTCCGCTCAGGATTCTCTCCGCCACTGCACTCATCTACTTTGTGTATTTTCTTCGCGCGGCCCGCTGGAAGATCTTCCTCAAGCCCCGCTGCAATGCCTCGCTGCCGGGCCTGATCGCTCCGCAGTTCATCGGCTTCACCGGCCTTGCGCTCCTCGGGCGCCCCGGCGAATTCGTTCGCCCCTATCTCATCGCCCGCAAGGAGAACCTGCCGATTTCGTCACAACTCGCCGTCTGGGCCGTTGAACGTGTCTTTGATATGGGCACCGTCGCGCTCATGCTCGGCCTCACCTTGTTCTTCTACGCCGATCGATACGCCGCGTTCCCCCAGATTCATCGCGGCGGCATCATGCTGCTGACCGCCGTTGGGGCCATCGCTGTCGTCGTCTTCGCCATTTGGTGGAAGTCCGACCTGATCGCCGCCCTCTTCGGAGGCATCGCCGGCCGCTTCTCGAAGCGAATTGGCAGCATCGTTCGCGACCGCGTCACAAGCTTCGCCGAGGGGCTGCATACCATCTCCGATTTCAAGTCCTTCCTGGCCCTCATGGCGCTCTCATTCGCAATCTGGTTCTGCATCGCCCTCTCCTATTGGGAGGTCGTGCACGCTTATCCCGAGGGCCCGCAGACCACTGCTCTGCACCAGATGGCGCTTCCGGACATGCTCCTCGTGATGGCTTCCAGCATGGCCGGGTCCATCGTTCAACTGCCAGGCGTAGGCGGCGGCTCGCAACTTGCCGTCATCGGAATCCTCTCCTCGCACATCTTCCGCCTGCCCAACGAACTCGCCGTCAGTTGCGGAATCATGCTCTGGCTCGTGACGTTCGTTTCCGTCGTGCCCGCCGGCTTGTTCCTTGCCCACCGCGAACGCCTCTCCCTGCGCCAACTCTCGCAGGAAAGCCACATTCGGCCCGAAGCGTAATGTCCCAAGAACGATCTAGGAGGACGGCCTGTGCTAGACGATAACCCCAATTTCGACGTCGCCATTTCGTTCCTCGCGAAGGACGAGCCGATTGCGAACGATCTGTACACGGAGCTTAGCCGGAGCCTGAACGTGTTCTACTTCCCCAATAAGCAAGAGAATCTTGCAGGGACGGATGGGATGGAATCGATGCGGAAGCCGTTCCTGAGCGATTCGCGAGTAATGGTTGTTCTATATCGTGATTCATGGGGGAAAACTCGATGGACAGCAATAGAAGAAACCGCGATCAAAGATGCTTGCTTCAACGGAAACTGGAATCGCCTTTTCTTTGTCGCGCTTGATCGAACCAGCCCGCTACCGAAGTGGCTCCCCGAATACCACGTCAGGTACAACTGGGAAGATTTCGGGATGGACCAGATCGTGGGTGCGATTAAGGCACGGGTGGTTGATAACGGCGGACGACCTGCCCCGCTTACGCCGCGCAGACGGGCAGAGATTCTCAACGCCGACGAACAGTACAGATTTGACAAATCGCGCATGGGCTCGCCGGAAGGTATCGCCAGAATCCTCCGGAACGTAAAGCAGCTCTTCACAGAGATAGAGAAGCAGTGCGACGAGGTCAACTCTCAAGGCGATCTACAAATTAGATATGAATCCGACTTCAGAGAAGGGCAGGTTCATCAGTCATGCATGCTCACAGATAACCGTGTTGGAATGACGCTGAGCTGGTTCCAAGAGTACGGGAACGTATTGGACGACAGTGGCCTCATTGTCCACGAGTACAATAGTCGGATCCTGTTTCACAGCGAAGTCTCACATCTAATGCTGACCACAAAGCCAAACCGAATCTCGGAGACTAAGTACGAACCAGAGCTGTCACGAGCCCGTGAATACGGGTGGAAAAAACGCGGAAGTTCGACTGAGTTCCTGACGTCCTCAGGTTTGGCAGCCAGATGCGTAGTGCAGTTCATCGACCTAGTGGATCGTTATTCAACCGGCAAGGTCAGAAGGCCCTCTCTTTAGGTTTGCCCAAGGTAGTGACTGGCCACGGTCACTCCCCTGTTACAATCAACACACGCCCCGTCCGGCGCGGCTTACCCATGAAATGTCCTTTTTGCGGTCACGAAAACGACAAGGTCGTTGACTCGCGCGAGAGCAAGGAAGGCGAATCCATTCGCCGCCGCCGCGAATGCCTCAAGTGCGAAAAGCGCTTCACCACCTACGAGCGCATCGACGAGATACCCTACATGGTGGTTAAGAAGGACGGTCGCCGTGAGAAGTTCGAGCGCCAGAAGGTTCTCAACGGTCTCCTGCGCGCCTGCGAAAAACGCCCCGTCTCCATCGGCAAACTGGAGCAGATCGTCAACGACGCCGAGAGCTTTGTCATCGATTCCGCCGAGCGCGAGCGCAAGACCAGCGAAGTCGGTGAGCTCATCATGAACCGGCTCAAGAACATAGATAAGGTCGCCTACGTCCGGTTCGCCTCCGTCTATCTCGATTTCAAGGACGTTCAGGAGTTCATGTCGGAATTGAAAGATCTCCTGAACTTGAAAGATGTTCCCAAGGATCTCGGCAGCGTCAAAGCCAAGGCCACGCGCTGAATCCCTCCGGCCCGGCATTCATCAAAACATTCTTTGAAGAGAGCACTGATGTCCACGACCCATAAAGTAACGTTGATTCCCGGTGACGGCATCGGACCAGAGGTCTCCAGGGCGGCCGTGCGCATGCTCGAAGCCACCGGCGTCAAGTTTGACTGGGAAGAGTATGCCGCCGGCGCCGACGCCTACGCCAAGTACGGCGAGTACATCCCGAAGGAACTGAACGAATCCATCGAGCGCACCAAGGTGGCGCTAAAGGGCCCCATTACCACTCCGATCGGTGGCGGCTTCGCCAGCATCAACGTCACCCTTCGTAAGCACTTCGAACTCTTCGCCAACTTCCGGCCCATTCGCAACCTGCCCAGCGTACCTACACGCTACCCCGGCGTGGACCTCATCATCGTTCGCGAGAATACCGAGGGACTCTATTCCGGCATCGAGCACGAAGTGGTTCCCGGCGTGGTTGAAAGCCTCAAGATCATCACCGAGAAGGCGTCCACTCGCATCTCAAAGTGGGCCTTCGAATACGCGCGTCGCCGCGGCCGCAAGAAGATTCACGCCATCCACAAAGCCAACATCATGAAGCTTTCGGATGGCCTGTTCATTCGCTGCTCCCGCAATGTCTCGAAGGACTACCCCGAGATCACCTACGGTGAGCACATCATCGACAACACCTGCATGCAACTGGTCACCAATCCGTACCAGTACGACATGCTGCTGCTCGAAAATCTCTATGGCGATATCGTTAGCGACCTCTGCGCCGCATTCGTCGGCGGACTCGGCCTGGTTCCCGGCGCCAACATCGGTCACGAGATCGCCGTCTTTGAAGCGGTCCATGGCTCCGCGCCGGACATTGCCGGCCGAAACATCGCCAACCCTACGGCCATCCTGCGCTCGGGCATCCTCATGCTTCGCCACCTCGGCGAGCAGGAAGCCGCCAACAAGATCCGCAAGGCGCTGGAAGTTGTCTACACCGAGAAGAAGCACATCACGCGCGATATGGGTGGAACCGCCAGCACCACAGAGTTCACGGATGCCATGGTCGAGGCAATCTCGACGCAGCCCGACGTTCCGCACGAAGTGCCAACAGCATAGCTACTGAATTGTTCTAATGAATTCGGCACGCCTGCGGGCGTGCCGTTTTTCATTAGCCTGCTGCGTGTCCCGCACGCGTGTGTTTACACGCATGCTTTCCGTGGTTACGCCGTGAACAGCAGCGGTCGAGCACCAGTTTGATCGAGTCCCTGAAAGCCGCGGGATCGCCCGTGTACATCACAAACCCATCGAAGTCACGGGACAGCCGATCGAGTACAGAGATGTCGTCTGCACAGCAGAGCACCTCGACGTCCGGTCTCTCGTCCCGGAGCCGTCCAACCACCTTGAGGAACTCATCAGTGATCGCCCGTTCATGAGCGATGACCGCCGAGACCGGCCCACCAGCGAGTTGCGCATCAATATCTTGCGGGCTGGACGCGGCCACTAACCGGATCAGTTGGTCGCCCGCCGAGCCGAATTCAGCGTGCGCTCTGTTATCCAGGAAGATTGCCGTACGGTGCCGACCAGATGTCGGCGATGAGGAATTAATAGTAGTCATTGGCTGTGACACACCCCATTGGAAACAGACTAAGAAATTGTCCGCCAAGGGTGCGGTGAGCATCGTCACACATGCTCGTTCGCTCGCGTTCGAGCAATGGCTAGTCGTTTGGCTTCGGACTGCCTGCCATGAAGTTAATGACTGCCGGGATGACCACTTCCTTCTGCCAGTGAATGAGGTGCTTGTTCGCGCAGATCGCGTAGAGGTTGATGGCGGCCTGTGCCGTATCGTTCTGTTGGTTCGGGTCAGTGCGGCGGCTCGTCTCCTTCTCGACCGAGTAGTTCAGCCCCTCCGACAACTTCTTCGTGGCATCGCTTTCAATCTGGTCGCGCAACGCGTCCATCACTTTGGCCAACTCAACTCGGTCCGTAATCATGTCCCGGATGGGTGCCAGATCTCGCGCTTCTCGGCGGACAATCTGGTCGACCGCTGCCCGAACAACCTCTGGCACATCCTCGTTGCTTCGCAGAAGCGCGCTCAGGTCGGCAGTTTCAAGCTCCGGGTGCGCTTTAAGCCACTGCCTTGCCTCATTCTCCGGAACCAGTGGCGCAAGCGAATACCCCGCCGCCTCTAATGTGTGCTTCATCGGCATGAACGGGTACTCGAGCAACCGCGTAGCGCTCGGATCGCCACTGGAAAGCATCGCTAGCAGCGATGCCGGGGGAGGACCGCAAGACGGACCCCGCTGAAAACTCCGCGACTCCTCATCCGTCACGACGACTTTCGCCTTGCTGCGCTTGGCTTCACGGTTCTGGCGAGCCGCCTCGCCAAGGTCCTGGGCATGTGCCCACCCTGTCGCCAGCACGAGCGCTAGGACTGCTAATTTCATGCTCAAGATTGTAGGCTGCTCCGAATTCACGCGACAGTTACGTTGGTTTGTCGCCGCCCTGGTCCCTGCTGTCAACCCCCGCCAGTGGAGGAATGAAAGCGCATCTTAGTGTCAGCAAAGTCCTTGAAGACCACAGGCGGGTGCGACAGTCTTTAGCCCGAATTTGCTATCCTGAAAATAAGGGGCGCGCGTGTCCCGATTTAACAACTCGGGTCAACGCCCACCTCGTCGCATGAGACGTCGAGAAGCTCTAAAATCAAGACTTTGAGACCTAAGTACTTTGAACTCAAAGACCTGGCCGGATAAAACTCCCAACCGGATGAAAACAAAGACTCGGGGTGAGGGGGTGGGTACCTCAATCGTCTCTCAGCAACTAGAATTGCTGTATGCACAGGTTCTCGGTCCAGATTCTGGCAGCACTCCTCATCCTTACTCTCGCCGCCTGCAACCGCTCCTCCGCCCCGAGCAGCGCCGACCAGGAAACGAACAAGTCCCTGCCCAAGGCGAGCGTTGATCCCGCAACCGCCGCGACCGTCTCCGGCACGGTGACGTTTACTGGAGCCGCCCCCAAACCGCAGAAGATCGACATGAGCATGGACCCGTCATGCCGAGCCAAGGATGCTCTCTCCGCTCCTGTCCAGGTCAGTGACGGTCGCCTGGCCAACGCCTTCGTCTACGTAAAGAGCGGCCTGCCCGAGGCGCAATGGGACGTGCCGGCCACCGAGGCCACCATCGATCAGGACGGCTGCCGCTACCATCCTCACGTGCTCGGAGTCATGACGGGGCAGAAGGTTCGAATTCTTAACAGCGACGACACGACACACAACATCCACCCGATTCCGCAAAACAAGCGCAATCGCGAATGGAACCGTTCGCAGGGTCCAAAAGCCGAGCCGATCGTAACCAGCTTCAGCGCCGAAGAAGTCATGATCCCGATCAAGTGCAACCAGCACCCGTGGATGAAGATGTACCTGAACGTGCTCACTCACCCCTTCTTCGCGGTCACAACTGACAATGGCAAGTTCGAACTGAAAGGTTTGCCGCCGGGCACTTACACCGTCGCAGTCGTGCATGAAAAGCTTGGCGAGCAAACGCAACAGATCACTATCGGACCAAAAGAGAACAAAGCTACAGATTTCAGCTATTCCTCTGCATCCGCCCGGTAAGCTGCAGCATCTGCACCCTTGAGGTACAATAACCGGTTCCGCATCAGCCGCTTACCTCGGCTGTCTGGAACGGGGACGGTCTGCGTGGGCAGACCGTGAAACTAAGTGGGGATCCAGTAAACATTGGCCTGCCTTGGACGCCTCGCGTCCAAGGAGACGCCTGTAAACGGCGGTTTGTCCGCCATCCCAGGAGATCGTTACGGCCCTCAGCACTCCATACAATCGGGCGCACCACGCGGCTGCGGTGGTGCTCGCCTTCTGCACTTTTGTACTCATCGTCGCCGGCGCCCTGGTCACCAGCCACGACGCTGGCCTGTCAGTTCCCGACTGGCCGACTTCATTTGGATCGCTATACAAAATCCCGCCGATGGTTGGCGGAGTTATGTTCGAGCACGGGCATCGAATGATCGCCCAGTTCATCGGACTGCTGACGATAATCGTCGCCGTCTGGACGCAAAAGGTCGATCAACGGCCGTGGATGCGCTCTCTCGGCTGGACCGCACTCGGGACCGTCATCGCGCAAGGCATACTGGGCGGCATCACCGTACTTTTCTATCTTCCACCCGCAGTCTCCACCGCGCACGCAACACTGGCGCAAACATTCTTCTGCATTGTTGTCGCCATTGCGATGTTCACAAGCCGGGGTTGGGTGGAGAGTGCACCTGCAACAGTTTCGCAGAATGAGCGACCTACGCTCATCACACTGACTACCCTGTCAGTGTTGGCAGTTTACGTACAGCTCATCCTTGGCGCTGCGTTCCGCCACAACGGGATGAAGATTCTGTGGCACCTCTGCACGGCCGCTGTGGTCACGTTCATCTTGCTGTGGACTGTCGTCCGAGTGCTCTCGCACTACTCACACGTGGTCCGGTTACGCAGGACAGCGCTGTTCATGATGGTGCTTCTGATGACACAGCTTGCCCTCGGATTCGCCGCCT
>Ga0196976_1001430_pt1 | contig 10870 bp, 10 predicted proteins | sample S3v_513CmetaG_FD_148644 | JGI IMG/M metagenome (GOLD analysis project Ga0196976, IMG submission 148644) | Soil microbial communities from Anza Borrego desert, Southern California, United States - S3+v_5-13C | ecosystem: Environmental > Terrestrial > Soil > Desert | place: USA: California...
GTTGCGGGCATTGTCCTCGCGTGGGCAAGTCTGTCCCTGTTGCGCGGCCTTGCACCGGCAGACCTCCCACGCATGTCAGAGGTACGACTGGATGCGGTGGTTCTCGCAGTGACATCCGGCGCGACCCTCGTGACCGGCCTGCTTTTCGGCATGTTCCCGGCAATGCAGCTCTCGAACACGTCGCTGGCCGGCGCTCTGCGCGAGGGAGGACGTACCGGTACCACCAATCGTGGCGGTATGCGTGTGCGCCACGGGATTGTTGCCGCGCAGCTCGGCGCGGTCGTGGTGCTCCTCACCGCGGCGGGCCTCCTGACGCGAACCTTCATCACGCTCCAGCGTGTCGAGCTCGGCTTCGAGCCAACAAACGTGCTTCAGGCGGAGATTCCGCTTCCAGCGGTTCGATATGGCCAGCCTGGACAGGCCGCAGCATTCTATGATGCGCTGTTCGAGACGCTGCGTTCGTCGCCGGGGGTCAGGGGCGCAGGCACCGTGACCACGATGTTTCTCAGCCGCACGCCGAATTCGACAGGGATCACCGCGGAAGGGCGCGAGCCACGCCCTGAGGACATCGAGGTGACGTTCGATGTCGCAAGCACCGGGTTTCTCGAAACGGTCGGCGCGCGGCTGGTGGCCGGGAGACATTTCGAAGCGACCGACCGGCAAGGGGTCCCTCCTGTCGCGGTGATCAATGAGAAGATGGCGAAGTATTACTGGCCGGACGGAAACGCCGTCGGCCGAAGATTCCTTCAGGGATCCGCCGGAGCGGGGGGCAGCGTGGACACAACGCAGTCACCCTGGATTACCGTGGTCGGTGTCGTCGCTGACATGCGTCGCACAGGTGTCGACATGCCAGTCCGCGAAGAAGTGTTCCTGCCGCACGCGCAGCAGCCCACGCTGCGCAACATCCTCATGATCCGCACCGCTGGCGATCCGCTCGCCGTGGTGCCACAGCTGCGAGCCGCGGTTCGCGCGCTGGATCCCAACCAGCCGCTCGCCAACGTGCGCACGCTGGAGTCAGAGCTGTCCGGACTGCTCGCGCAACGTCGGTTCAACGCGGTGCTCGTCGGTGCGTTCGCGGTTCTGGCACTCTTGCTGGCGGTGATCGGTGCGTACGGTGTCACCGCGTATCTCGTGGCCCAGCGCACGAAGGAGATCGGCGTGCGAATGGCACTGGGTGCGGAGCCTGGCCGCGTGACGCGCCTCGTGGTGTTCAACGGATTGCGGGTCGCCGCTGTGGGCGTGGGACTGGGCGTCATCGCTGCATTCTTCGCGGCGCGTCTCGCGACGACCCTGCTGCACGGTGTCTCGCCCCATGATCCGCTGACGCTCGTGGCGGCTCCACTCGTTCTGCTCGTGGTCGTAGCGGTGGCGAACTACGTCCCGGCCCGACGTGCAGCTCGGGTGGACCCCCTCATGGCGCTGCGACAGGAGTGACATCCGCGTCGTAATCTGACACGCGGACGCGGTGTCGTTTGTGGACAGGCGCTGCGGCAACTCGCTGGACTTGTAGGCTTACGCGGGCACGTGGCCTGCCTTCAGCTCGGCGTTTCGTTTGATGGTCCGACAATCACATCAACGCCGAGCACCACCATGAAACGCGCCTTCCTCGCGATCGCCGGTGTCATCTCCTGTGCGGATATCACAGCCGCGGAGGGATCGCCCGTCAAGATTGTGTTGACACCCAAAACGGCGAGTGCCGCCTGCTTTGTTGCCGATCCCGAGCCTGCATCGGTAAAGGTCAAGCAAGGGATCGCGTTCATCAACCATTCGACGGCACACCTGACGCTCGTGCTCATCGAGGACGGCGACGACCTCCCGCTCGTATCTGTCGCGCCCGGAGATACCTCCGGTGCCGTGCGGTTCAACTCGGAAGGGATCCGGCAGTACTACAGCCTCGCCTGCGGGTCGGGGTTGGCCGAGCGCCACACGCTCGCGGTGACCGTGAACTGAAGCTGTCGCCGCTAGTCGATGGAACGAGTCATTTCCACCACGGGGACGGTCGCGCCATCCGGCAGGCGATCGTCGTAACGTCGCGACGGTGAAAAGCCGAGCGATTCATAGAGGGGAACGCCAGGCATGGTTGCCGTGAGGACGAGCGAGCGAAACCCTGCTTCGCGTGCCGCGGCGCGCGCGGTCTCGAAGACTCGGCGTCCGATCCCGCGCCGGGCAAAGTCGGGATGGGTGAACATTGCCCGGATGCGCGCTGGCTCGGCGGCAGGATCCAGCAACTCGTCTGACCCCTGATGCAGCGCCTTGTAGTCGTCGCCACCATGTAACGCGCGGCGCTTCCCCCAGCCACCCGCGCCCACGATCCTGCCCGACGGCGTTACCGCCACATAGTACGTACGATCCTCGATCAGCCGGGTGTCCACGTTGATGACATACCGCAGCTCCGCATCGATCTGCTGTGGGGTCAGGTAGCCGACGCTGAGCGTTCGCACAGACGCCTCGATGAGCGTTCGCAGTGCAGGGATGTCGTCAAGCGTCGCAAGACGGATCGACTCGTCGGACTGTGCCATCACGAAACGTAGAGTGCTTAAAAGGTCGCGACGTAGTGGAAGAACCAGGTGTTCACCGGCACGCCCGTTGGATTGCGACGGGGCGTCGACGCCTGGTAGTCGAGCGCAAGGCTGATGCGGCTGTTGAGGTCCCATGTCGCGCCCGCAACCAGAAACTCGGTGTACGGCTGCGCATCGGTGTCGATCGTGAACCGGTCAAAGCGCCCCACCACGCCAAAGCGCGACCGTTGGCCAGTTCCAACCCACTCGGCGGGACGGGCGATTACAAACGCGGAGAATAGCTCGCTCGTTCGGTCGTTCAACGCACCGCGCGGTGCTGGTGGAGCTGTCGTCTCGAGCTCCTCGAGCCGCTGATCCAGCTCCACTCCAAGCGTGAGCTTGCGATCGCGCACGCCAACGAAGACTCCGCGACGGTCCTTCTGCAGACCCTCACTCACCACCGGCGTTTCCTGGGTATACGCGCTCGCCAGCCATCCCTTGTAGTACCAGGGCGTGATCGCAAACGTCCGAAGAAATCCGGAATCATTCGCGAATGGAGTGATCGTGAGCCGCGCGGCAACGTCCTTGAATCGGTCGTTCTCTGGTGCGGAGAATCCGGGGCCATTGGTGACCGTCGCGTAAATCTCGCCGAATCGCTTCGGGAGCGTGAATGTCCCCGCGACGCCGACGTCCGCGGACGAGAAGAAGCCGTGCATGTCGGGAGCAGTGTTGCCAAGCCAGCGGGGCCAGTAGGTCTCGATCTGCTCGATGACGACTGTCTGGAGCATGCCGATGTGCGCGCTGGCACCGAGCCCGTCGACGCCAAAAAGACTACGTGTCGCATCGTACTGCAGGTAGCCGTACTTGAGGCGCACCGACCAGCCCGGGTAGTAGGCAGCCGTCGTCGCATTGCTCTGCTGGAAGATGTCGGTGGTGACGCGCGCGCTCGCTTTTTCACCGACGGGGAACCGGAAGGTGAGGTAGGCACGCGCGATGTCGAATCGGTTCGACGGCTTGCCGCCGGTGGCGGCTTTCGCCTGCGAATCCACCCGCATCTGGTAGTTGCCGAAGATGACACTCGAGAAGTCAAACGGCAGTGCTTGGCCCCGTAGCGCGGCGGGTGACGAGACAGCCGTGCATAGCAGGACCATCATTGCAGACAACAGCGATCGCATGATTTCTCCATAAGAAAAACAAGAATGAGCGCACGGGCGACTGACATCGCCTTGGAGCAGGGAAATTGCTCCGCCCGCGTTTCCCTTGTACGGTCACCATGTCACGAACTGGTAACCCTTTGTAAATGCGGTGGACTCAGATCAGCGTCCAGGCACTTCCGCGTGCGACGATCTCAACTGCGAGTGGGATTCAGGGAACAGGGAAGTACATGGTGACGATGGTGCCTCGTCCGAGGCTGCTCTCCACGGCGACACGACCACCATGGGCTTCCACCAGATGCTTCACGATCGCCAGCCCCAGCCCGGTGCCGCCGGCAGCGCGTGAGCGAGACGCGTCCACGCGATAAAAGCGCTCGAAGACACGCGGTAAATGGTGTTTGGGAATCCCGGCGCCCGTATCGCGGACGCCCAAGGCAATAAACTCCAGCTCGCGCCGCGAGAACACCGTCACCGTCCCACCGGACGGCGTATGGCGCACGGCGTTCTCTATGAGATTGCCCAGTGCCTGCCGAAGTGCTACTGGGTCGGCGCACAGGGTGTCCGCATTGTCGGCAACGCTCACCTCGAGCGCGCAACCGCGCTTGGCGGCATCACCCAGGTATGGTGCGATGGTCTCGCCCGCGATGCCGGCAAGATCCAGCAGTACGGGACTTGGGATCCAACCGCCAGACTCGATCCGTGAAAGATCGAGCAGGTCATCCACGAGATGTTGCATCCGCTCCGCATTTGCACGAATGGTCTCCGCAAATTGCGAATGCTGTGGATCGGCCGACAGCTCAGCGACGAGCGTTTCGGCGTAGCCGCGAATCGCCGTGAGCGGCGTCTTCAGCTCGTGTGAGACGTTCGCCACAAAATCACGCCGCACTGTCTCGAGCCGCCGGACACCGGTAAGGTCGAACAGGGCAAGCACAGCTCCCCCAATGCCGAGCGGGCGTGCGGTCAGGGCCAATGTCCTGCTGCCGAACTGGGTCTCGACCCGCTCCACGGCAATGCCGCTCAGCGCGGAATCCATGGCATCCCAGAGCCCTCGATCGCGCGGCAGGAGGTTCGCCGGAAATGGGAGCCCCTGGCGGATTCCCATTAGCACGCGCGCTGTCTCGTTCATTCGGATCACACGTCGCTGCGAGTCGACGGCGACGACACCTTCGGCAAGCGATTCAACAAGCGCGCGAAGCAGCTCATCCTCCGCCTGAAGCGCCGCAAGCCGGCTGCCCAACTGCTCGGACATTCGCTGCAGGGCGGTCGCCAACTCACCGATCTCTCCAGGCGCGGAGATGTGCGGCCGACGCGAGAGGTCGCCGGAGGCGATGGCGCTGGCCACGTCGCGCAGCTCGGCCACTGGCCTCGATACCTGACGCGAGAAGATTGCCGCGAGGCCGATTGCGATGCCAAGCGCGATGAGCCCTGAGAATAGCACGTCGGTGCGCGCGCGCGACACGATTGCGTCAAGCTCCGCGGTACTGATGGACACGCGCGCGACGCGTCCGTCACCCGCCGATAGCGCGACATACAATTCCTCATCCCCCTCCGATGGGCTCACGCGCTGGGATGCACCGCGACCCTTCGCACGCGCCTCAATAATTTCCGGACGCGCATTGTGATTCTGGAGGGCGGCGAGCGCGACTCCGTCGAATTCGCTGTCTCCGAGCACCACGCCGGAAGCGTCGATGAGGGTGACGCGTTGACCCAGCGCTGCGCCCGCAGAGTCCGCGAGCAGGTCGGGAGCGATGCCTGCGACCCACTGCTGCGCGATGAGGCGTGCCTCTGTCGAAAGCTGCGTTTCGGTGAGTTGCTGGAGCTGTGCACGGAGCCGCTGCCCGGCAAGCGCGACCGCGACCACCATCAGCACGGTCACGATGAAAACGGCGCCGAGCAGCAGCCGCTGTGCGAGTCTCATGCGGGCGTCAGCGGTCGCCGACGCGCTTCAGGCGATAGCCGAAGCCGCGGACCGTCTCGATCAGCTCTCCGGATGCGCCCAGCTTCGTCCGAAGTCGCTGCACGTGCATATCGACCGTACGCGTCTGGATGTCCGGCGCTGATTCCCAGACGATCTCGAGGAGTTGAGCGCGACTCTGCACGCGGCCCCGCCGTTCAGCAAGGGTGATCAGAAGCTTGTACTCCGTCGCGGTGAGGTCAACAGGCTTACCGTCCATCGTGACCGTGTGTGCGTCCTTGTCGATCGTCACGTCGCCGACCTCGATGATGCTGCGTCGTTCCACCGGCAGGGTACGTGTCCGTCGCAGGATGTTCCGCACCCGCAGCACGAGTTCCTGCGGACTGAATGGCTTGGCGAGATAGTCGTCGGCGCCGAGGGACAATCCCTGGAGGCGATCTGCCTCCTCGCGTCGCGCTGTCAGCATGAGCACCGGAGTGTCGGACAACACTTTGTCCGCACGAATCCGCTCCAGTACTTCGAATCCCGACAGTCCTGGAAGCATCAGGTCGAGGATCACGAGCGCGGGACGCTCTTCGCTTGCCGCCTGAAGCGCTTCACTGCCCGTCGTAGCGGTCGAAACGCGATATCCCGCGCGCGCCATGTGGTAGGCCACCAGCGCGACGATGTCCGGCTCGTCGTCGACGACGAGGACCCGTTCGCCAGGCTGGGCGGCGCGTTCGGGAGCGATTTGCGATTTCACGCCGATCTGACCATGGAGTCGGTGCACGGGCACAAAGTGGTCATCGACGGATTCCGGAGGGCGTCGGCGCTGTTACAATCGTGTAACGAATAGTAGGCGATGGTGACGGGCACAACGCTTGCCCCTTCCTGCTGTCTTGCGAACTCTATATATGACTTTGGTTTACAGGGCGGCGCTCCGCCACTCCAAACGGTTTGGTGCGGTGCCTGCGATAGTTCTGGCCCTGGCTACATCCGCTGGCGACGCCCAGCAGCCTGCGCCGGGTGCCGATGCTTCCTGCGAAGGGCGGCGCGTCACCGCCGTTGACGTGGACGCCAATCGCCCGGCCTTCCGCGGTGCGCTGGCGTGGTGGCGAAAGCTCGCCCGGGCGCTCGGCCTGCACCACGAAACGACCGATGAAGACCTCGTCCGCCGGTTCGTGACCCTGGAACCGGGTATGACCTGCACCGAGTTCCGTCGTTCGGAGAGCGAACGCATCCTGCGCGCGCAGCCATTCCTGTCTGACGCAACCGTCCGCGCAATCCCGGATGGCGGTGGTGTTCGCATTCACGTCTCCACCATTGACGAAGTACCCGTCATCGCGGGCGCGCGGCTGTCGGGCGCCACGATCCGAGCGCTGAATGGTGGCACCATGAATTTTCTCGGTGCCGGAATGCACGTCGAAGGTCGATGGGAAAAGCAGCGCGGCCTGCGGACAGGATTTGGTGGCAAGCTCGCGCATCGCCAGCTTCTCGGCCGTCCATACGCAATTGTCGCCGAAGGGATGCGCAAATCGCTGGGTGAGAACTACGCGGTGTCGGTCAGCCATCCTTTCTATACCGACCTGCAGCGCATCGCGTGGCATTCGGGCTATTCGATTCTCAAGGACTACGTGCGCCTGCGTCGTCCGGACCGATCGGAGCTGTTGCAGCCCGTCGATCGCGCGATGTGGAATGTTGGCGGTGTGATCCGCATCGGTCCCCCGCGCCGCCTCGTGCTCGTGGGCGGGATGCTCCTTGGCGAGCGAATCGTCCCGCGACACGAATTTTCATTCATCGATTCCACGTCAGGCCGGGTGCTGCCCACCGCCGACACCGCAGGCGTCCGCCGCTACCGCACGTACGACGCGACGCATGCTGCCGGCGTCCTTGGCGTGCGTGCGCTCACCTATACTCGAATGAAGGGGCTGGACGCGCTCGCGGCCGAGCAGGATGTCGCGACGGGTACGCAAATCGGCGGAATGTTCGGGATTCAGCCCTGGTTCCGGAATCCGCTGCGCGAAGCGCTGACCGCGATAGACGCGTACGTCGGTGGACGGAGCCGGCGGAATTTCGCGGCCGCGCGGGTGGAATTGGAATCGCGCATCGACCTCGAGCGGCGTGACTGGGAGCATCTCATGGCGAGTGGTCGCGCGGCCTGGTATTTCGTTCCGCGTGAGCGGTGGGTGTCTGAGTTGTCCATCGAAGGGGCGGCCGGCTGGCGCACTATCGTCCCCAACCAGATCGAGCTGGGGGACCGGCATGGCGGCCTTCGCGGCTATGCGGGCTCGCGGGAGCCGGGTGGCCAGCGCCTTTTGGCGCGGCTGGAGCAGCGCCTGGATCTCGCGCGCTACCAGGAAGAGCGGGCTGCGATCGGCGCGGCAGGATTTGTGGACGCTGGCCGCGTGTGGTCAGGCGACGTGCCCTTTGGCGTCACGACCCCGATCCGCACAAGTCTTGGCGTGGCGGTGCTCGCTGCCGTGCCTGCCCGCTCGCAGCGTACGCTGCGCGCAGAGATTGCGTTTCCCCTCGCGCGATTGGAGCACGTAGGCCCGGAGTTACGTTTCACGGTGCGCGAGCCGACGCGCGGATTCTGGTTCGACCCGCCGCGAATCCGGTGGGGCCGTCTCGCCGCTGTTCCCGAGCAGATATTCACCTGGCCATGATGACGCGCCTCCCAGCTGCCCTGATGATCTGCCTTACGGCAGCATCGTGCGAGACATTCACGGACGTCCCCGGACCGACGCACTACTCTGCGGAGCTGCGCGGCGCGAACGTCAAGCCGGGTGCGGTGACGTCGCCTGGCATCGGTACGCTCACGGCGTCGTGGGATCCCGTCGAGGGCATCCTGTCGTACACCCTGGGATACTCCGGGCTGACATCAGCCGCGACGAACGGCCATATCCACGGGCCCGCGAACGAGAGCAGCGTTGGGGAGATCCTCATCGACTTCGATGTCCCACCGGACGGCAGCACAGGCGACTTCGTGAAAGGCGCCTTGGGTTCCGCAACGGGTCGCATCGACCTGTCGGGTGCGATCACGTCGACCGTCAGTGGCGACTCCCTGGTGAAGCTGCTGCAGGCGGGTCGCCTGTACGTCGATCTTCACACCAGCGCGAATGCGGCTGGCGAGATCCGGGGACAGCTTCGGGAAAACTGAGCCCTACGCCGTCAGCCAGGCGACCGCGTCGTCGTGCGACCGAAAGACGCGGATTTCCTCGGGCACGCCATCGCCCCGCAGCAGCTCATACATCCGTGACATCCCAAAGGTGACATCCGATGCCGCGACCACGGCCAGTCGCGTCTGCACGCCCAGCTGGTCCACAGGTGTGTACATGGAAATCAGCTGGCGCATGGCGTCGGCCGAAACCTCGAGACGGGAGACCCCGCGAAGGTCCACCAGGTCATTGAAGGTGGCGTCGTAACCCGGCTCCGACAGCAGCGCGGCATACGCGCGCAACAGGGTCTCGTCATCCACGATCCCGGTGTAGTGCGCCGTCCGGATGCGAGTTGAATGGTCCGTGGAAAACGTGATCATCCTATCCGTATTCTCGGCCCTTCCGCGGATTGCTAAAGTCGCGGCGCAACAACCGCCGCGGCTTCTGATGATGTCATCGCGGGAATGACCTCAAACTCCACGATATCGTCCCAGCGCGCCATCCAGTCGTCGAGCAGGCGCCGGTCATCACACTCCATCACCTGGTAGCACGTCCCGAGATCGGCGGCGACCCAGCTGTTCACATAGCGCAGTCCTTCCGGAGCCATCCGTCCCTGATCCCGGAACCGGCGATATACCGGCAGTGGATCACCATTCCTGAAGCGTTCGATGACGACGTACTGCACGGCGCGATCAGGGCTCGTCGCCGCTTGGACCGTAGATCTGCGGCACCGTCGAACCCATGGGCCGGAGATATGTGGTGATCTGTCCGCGATGGTGCACGATGTCAAACAGGAAGCTCCAGGCCATGGGAGATGCCGGGCGCTGCTTGCCGAAGAATTCCAGCTGGCCATTCCAGCGCTCGGCGGGAAGCTTTTTCCATCGCTCGATGATGTCCGCGCTCTGCGTCTCATACGCCTGGATGATCTCTTTCATCGTCGTCGGCATCGCCGGTGGAGCCCACTCGACCTTTCCACTTTCGAGTGCGTCGATGATCATCCGCTCTTCGGCGTAGATCTGCCAGGCAATCTGCCTGGCCGTCCGCGACTTCGGGTCTGGCTTGTAGTCGTTCCCTTCGGGAATCCGGGCAAAAACGTTGCGCGTCGTTTTTGCCTCGTTTGTCCAGAACTGGGTGAACAGCGCCTTCTCGTCCATGCAGGGCTCCGAAATGTCCGCCCTGAAGCTAACGACGCGACGGTTCCCAGCGCCCTGGCAGCCTGCGCTTTATCAGCGGGCGATCCACGCACTCGTGCGCCGTGTCATGAGGGTCCGCTCAGGCGCGCATGGTAATCGCCGGATCGATGCGGGCGGCACGACGTGCGGGAATCCAGCAGGCGCCGACACCGATCAGGGTCATGACGACCGCAACGCTGGCGAATGTCGTGGTGTCATGCGGCGTCACGCCAAAGAGCAGGCCTTCAATGAACCGCGAGCTCGCGAAGGCGCCGACGACGCCAATGATCAGTCCTAGCAGGAGCAACATTCCCCCTTCGCGCAGGATCATCCGCTGGACGCGCCCCGACTCCGCGCCCAGGCTCATGCGGATCCCGATTTCTGTGGTGCGAGCGCTGACCGAGAACGCGAGCACGCCGGCGATCCCAACCGCCGCAATCACCATCGCCAGCGCGCTGAACGACGACAGCAGGATGGCATTCAACCGGCGCGGCGCGACGCTGTACTCCTTGATCTGTGATATGGTCATGACATTCTCGATCGGGACATGTGGCGCGATGCGGCGGACGATCCGAGTGGCCGTCGAGGCCAGGGCCGCCACATTGCTGTCTGCGCGGATGACAATGCCACCGCTGACGGCAAACTCCTGGGCGAACGGCGCGAACATGACCATTCGCTGCGTGGCATCGAGACCGCCATCCTGCGTGTTGCCCACGACGCCGACAATGGTGCGCCAGTCACCGCTGAACGGCGTGAATTTGAGAATCTCGCTCGTGATGGCGATGCGCTGGCCGATGGGGTCTTCCCCCGGGAAGAGATTGTCCGCGAGCATCTTGTTGACGACGACCACTCGGCCACCGCCGGGTTGATCCGTGGTCGCGATGGGCCGGCCGCTGAGAAGAGGAATTCCTGCAGCGCTGAAGTATTCGGGACTGGCAGTCCGGAAGTCCGCACGAAACCTTGCTGTGCCGGGCACGGCCGTTCGCCCTTCCGC
>Ga0196976_1001431_pt1 | contig 10861 bp, 10 predicted proteins | sample S3v_513CmetaG_FD_148644 | JGI IMG/M metagenome (GOLD analysis project Ga0196976, IMG submission 148644) | Soil microbial communities from Anza Borrego desert, Southern California, United States - S3+v_5-13C | ecosystem: Environmental > Terrestrial > Soil > Desert | place: USA: California...
GACTCCATGCAGGAACGCTTCAGCACACAGGCTGAGGTGTAGCACATCAAATTATACGTCCGGGCCTGGGTCAGGGGGTCCGGGCGGACCTGGCTCAGGAAATGCCGGGCCTGGGGCACCACTTCCCGGGGGTCCTCGTCCATGACCGCCCGCAGGCGCTCGAAGTCCGGCGCCGGCTTGAACTGCACAACGCCAACCGATTCCTCCAAACAGAGCCCTCCTTCCGGCTGGGGGACTGCCAGTCTCATCATAAGGGATTTTCTTCCATTTCGCCAGTGGCGAACAGAATTGGAATTAATCTAGCAGTAAAAACTTCTCCGCTGTAATGTATTGCCAATGGTGCCCAATTCCCGTAAAATGGTATCATCGCCACCAGATACCAGACCGAAGGGAGGCGCCAACCGCATGGGTGAGACTACCGAGAATCCGCGTCTTGCCGACCGCACTGAGGCGATCCTGCGCAGCGACCGTACGGCGCTGCAGAAACGAGCCCGCCGGCAGCCTGCCATTCTGCTTACGCTGGTCCCGGATAACGGGCCCGTCATCGACTTGATGGACGCTTACATGCCGGACGTGGCCGACATGGCCGGCCTGCAGTATGTAAAAATGGTCGGCCCCGAACAGACGGAACTGCCCGCTCACATGCTGGAGCGCACCTTCCTGGTGCTGGCAGACCTGACCGGCCGCGACGAAAGTGTGATCACGCTGGTCTACCAGGCGCTGGGCCTGGGGCGGCGGGTGCTGCTGTCAGCCCAGGTGCCGGAGGACCTGCCGGCGGAGCTGGAGCAGATTCCGCACGTCACTTACGACCTCGGCGCCGGCATGTTTGAAACCTTGTTGCGGGCCGTCCGTCAGGCTTCGTGCTCCGTCATGGAAGAGGCTGTCGCCCTCTAGAAAGCCAGAAGCCCGCCTCCCTGAGAACCCAGGGGGCGGGCTTCGTTTTTTGCTAACCCTTGATCACGATGTTGACTAGCTTGCCGGGGACCGGAATCACCTTCACGACCTGCTTGCCTTCGATCATGGCCTTCACCTTATCGGTGGCCAGGGCGAACTGCTCCATCTCAGCGGCGGAGATGCCGGCAGGCACATCCAGCCGGTCCCGGACCTTGCCGTTGATCTGAACGACGATCTCCACGGTCTCAGCCCGGGCGGCCTCCTCGTCATAGGACGGCCAGGACTCCCGGTGGACCGACGTCTGGTGCCCCATCCGGTGCCACACTTCTTCCGCCAGGTGCGGGCAGAACGGGGCGATGATCAGCACGGCCTTCTGCAGGGCTTCGGCCAGCACCAGAGCGCTCTGCTTCTCATCGGCCAGCTTCTCCCGGAAGGCGTAGAGGGCGTTGGTCATCTCCATCAGGCCGGAGATGGCGGTGTTGAAGGCGAACCGGTCATGCACGTCGTTCGTGATCCGCTTGACAGTGCTGTGAATGACCCGCCGCAGTTCCTTATCCTCAGCGGTCATGTCGGTGGCGAACTTGGCGAGGCCTTCGGCCAGTTCCTCGGGCGTCAGGGCGCCCATCATGCCGACCGTGTTGCCCGGCTTGACCGGCAGCAGCGTCCGGGCCCACTGCCAGGTGGGAAGCAAACTGCTGCACATCCGGTAGAACCGGTTGACGAAGCGGTAGGCGCCTTCGATGCCGGCTTCCGACCAGTCGAGGTCACGCTCGACCGGGGCCGCAAACATGATGAACAGGCGGCAGGTGTCAGCGCCGTACCGGGCGGCCATCTCCTCAGGCGAAACGACGTTGCCCTTGGACTTGGACATCTTGCTGCCGTCCTTGATCACCATGCCCTGGGTCAGCAGGGCGCCGAAGGGCTCGTCGACGTTGATATGGCCGCAGTCGCGCAGCGCCTTGGTGAAGAAGCGGGAGTAGAGCAGATGGAGCACTGCGTGCTCGATGCCGCCAACGTACTGGTCGACGGGCATCCAATACTTGATCTTGGCCGGATCCCAGGCCTGATCGCTGTTGCGGGCATCGCAGTAGCGCAGGAAGTACCACGAAGAGTCGACAAAGGTATCCATGGTGTCCGTCTCACGCCGGGCGGCGCCGCCGCACTGCGGGCAGGCGCAGTTCTTGAAGCCCTCGTGGCGCGCCAGCGGGCTGCTGCCCTGGCCGGTGAAGTCCAGGTCGTCCGGAATCCGGACCGGCAGCTGGTCGTCGGGCACCGGCACGGTGCCGCACTGCTCGCAGTAGACCACGGGAATGGGGGCGCCCCAGGCCCGTTGCCGGCTGATCAGCCAGTCGCGCAGGCGGTAGTTGACCGTCTTCTTGCCAAAGCCCTTCTCCTCGGCGAAGGCCGCCACCTTGGCGATGCCGTCCAGGTTCGGGGTGCCGTCGAAGGGGCCGGAGTTGACCATGGTGCCGGGCTCAACAAAAGCCTGCAGCATCTCCTCAGCCACCAGGCTGTTGTCGTGGTTCTGAATGACCACCCGGATATCCATGCCGTACTTCTTGGCGAACTCGAAGTCGCGCTGGTCGTGGGCCGGCACGCCCATGACGGCGCCGGTGCCGTACTCCATCAGCACGTAGTTGGCCACCCATAGCTGCGCCTTCTCGCCGTTGAACGGGTTGACGATGTCGACGCCGAGATAGACGCCTTCCTTCTCCGTCTCCGTCGAGGTGCGGGCGATCTCGTTCAGGCCCTTCATCTTGTCCTGGAAGGCCCGAATCTGCATCACCCTGTCGGCGTCGATCAGGCCGGAAGTGCAGAGCTTCTCCACCAGCGGATGCTCAGGCGCCAGCACCATGAAGGAGACGCCGTAGATGGTATCAGGTCTGGTGGTGAAGACCGGCACCTTGTCACCCGTCGCTTCCAGCGTGAAGTCGACGATGGCGCCCTCGGAGCGGCCGATCCAGTTCTCCTGCATGGTGCGGACCCGATCAGGCCAGCCCTTCTCCAGCAGCTTCAGGTCAGCCAGCAGTTCGTCGGCGTACTGGGTGATTTTAAAGAACCACTGGCTCAGGTTGTTCTTGGTGACGACGCTGTCGCAGCGCCAGCACTTGCCGTCCACGACCTGCTCGTTGGCCAGCACGGTCTGGCAGGTGGGACACCAGTTGACCGGAGCAGTCTTCTTGTAGGCCAGCCCCTGCTTGTAGAACTGCAGGAAAATCCACTGGGTCCACCGGTAATAGTCTTCCCGGTAGGTGTAGACCGAGCGGTCCCAGTCGTAGCTGTAGCCTAGCTGCTTGAGCTGCGAGGTCATCTCTTCAATGTTCCGCTTGGTCCAGACCGCCGGGCTGATGCCGTGCTGAATGGCAGCATTCTCGGCAGGCATGCCGAAGGAGTCGTAGCCCATGGGATGGAGCACGTTGTAGCCCTTCATGCGGCGATACCGTGCGATCACATCAACGATGGTATAGTTGCGCACGTGGCCCATGTGCAGCCGCCCCGACGGATACGGGAACATGGCCAGCGCGTAGTACTTGGGCTTGTTCGGATCCTCGGTCACCTGGTGCAGGCCCTGTTCTTCCCACAGCTTCTGCCACCTGGGCTCCGCTTCCCGGAAATCAAACCGTTCTTCCGCCATGATAAATGATTGCCCCCCTAACGAAATACAAAAAGCTCTCGTCCCATGAAGGGACGAGAGCCTCATTACTCCCGCGGTACCACCCTGCTTGGCCGTTGATTCGGCCCTGCTCTGCCCGGCGGTAACGGTCCGGCGACCGGCACGGACTACTGGCGCAAGTGCGCGTTGGCCCGTGCAGTTCCGGGGTGAGTTCCGGGCGCCCCTCTGCCGCCTTGCACCGTCCGGCGGCTCTCTGTGAGAGGAATGCGTCTCCGAAGCGTCCCCATCGACACTGTTAAGCGATATGCAATACTGACGAATATTCTACGGGAGACGACAGGAGAAGTCAAGGAAGGGTCACCCTGGCTGAAACGTACTGTGCCCGCGCCCTTCATCAAGGCACGGGCACCCGAAGCGATCACACCCGTCGAATTCGGATGGACTCACGATCTACGTAAACCAACTCCAGACGGAACTGATTTAACGTGGCCTGATTCAAGGCTATCCACAGGTGACCGTACCGATTTGTGTACTGGTCGTTCGCCAGATAGACGCCGTCAAGCAGGGCCACTCGCTGCAAAGCGTCGCCCGAAATGTAGGTCCTTCCATCCGTCAGGGCATGTGCCGTGCAGGTCTGCTGTCCATCGATGAAGAGGTAACGGTCGCTGCCCAGAGCGGCATCGCCCCAGTCTTCACAGTATGGGCCAGGCAGTCTTGTCGCTCTGGGGGGAGACGGCACCCAGTCTTCTTCCTCGATTTCTTTCTGATTCGCATCAGAGTCGCCTGCCAGCAAGTTCGGCGCCTTTGTCCACCGCGGTATGTCGAGTGCGGTATCAATGATGGGTGGTTCTGTAACCTGCTTCGGTTCAGTGCTATTGCTCCCGCCTGACGGCGGCAAAGTCTCTTGGACCGTGCGTTTTTCCTCGGGCATGTTTGCCGGCCGCTGCTGCTTCGGCCCGTTGGCACCGGACTGTGCTCCCCGCACGATAAGCGAAGCGCCCACCAGACAAACAACCGCTATGAGGGCCGCAGAAATCAACTTGACTGGTGAGACACGCCTTTCACCGCCACGAAACGGTAACGGTCGGACCTGTATGGATGCCAACCAGATTATCCAGTCTGATGCTGGTCTGTTCGGGTTAGCCACAATCTCTTTGTCCACGGCATCCAGCCACTTGCTGGTGCTGAACCTGGGCACCTGGCGAAGAATTGCACAGCACTGCCCCAACAACGCCGATATCTGGATTTTTTCGGTTGTCTCTGCACCCGGACTGAGGCCGGCGGCCATCAAATCCAAGCGCCAGGCTCGGTCTCGCTCCCAAAGCAGTACGCGCGGGCTGACAGCCGTGCCAGGAAGTCCGATGGCTTCAGCAGCGGCAAGCGCCCCAGCCAGCGTACGAAGAGCGTCAGCCGCCTGTTCTGGCGTCAGGCTTCTTGCGCACTTCTCCAGGGGGATTCCGGACGAAACAGAAAGAACTGCGTGTTCTATGCCCTGAAACGAGGCAACCCCTTCAAACTTCGGCCAGAACGGCGATTGAAGCACAGCCGGCGTCCAGCGTTCGGACTCATGCCTGACCAAATACACGAACTGCCCGCCTGGGTTATATGCCAAAAGAATGTGCAGTGGGCCAAGGCCCACCTCACGTACTACTTTGTGGATTTCCGCCAAGACATCTCCCCCCCTGTTGAACCAGTTGATCGCGATTCTTCATTGTGTTCCCTGTATCTACCAATACGAATTGTATTCCGAGAATGTTCGGACCAGCGCAGGGTGGGAGGACTGCTGAAATGCCAGCTCATCCTCCCACCCTTGTGATACCCGCTACTGCAGGGAAATCGGCTGGAATGTTCCAGGGTCGTTGAGATCCTTGGCGAACTGAACCTGCCCCGACAGAATGGAGCAATTGGCAGTATCCAGATGCAGCCACGCATCTCTCAAGGTTTGGCTTGAAAAGCCGACAAGGTAGCGCGTACGACCGCCAGGGCCATCCTGGCGTGACGCAAAGCGCCCTGTTCGCAGGTCGATCTCCGGAAATTGTTTGCGCAATGATTCCAGCAAACTTGTCCGAGATGCATGCTGAACGATGCTCAGCCTGGACAAGTCATACCATCCCCACTCTTGACGGTCGTCCGTCTCCTGATACACCAGTACAGCGTTGCAGGCGGGCTCCAGCCATGCCTCCCCTGCGTAGTTCGCTGTGATCCCGGTCACCTTTTTCATCTCTTCATACGCCGCCTGTGTCTGCTCGCCCCGACGGACCACGGCGGGTTGGCTCTTTCGAACGGCCTGATAACTAGGGCGGGCTGGCTGCTCGAATGTCACGGAACTGATGGGTTCGCGCTTTCCAGATTTTCCAATTCGTTCTAAGCTGCCATGGAAGATACTGCACGTCTCCGTGTTCAGGGTCAGCCAGACTTCACTGCCAGACCGTAACTCGACACCCACAAGGTAGGACGGTCGTTGGGCTGTTCCGGCCCCCGTGAACTTCCAATCAACGGCGGTCGGCGTGACCGCTACCTTTTCACCGATTTTGGCACGGATATCTTGCTCGAATAGCTGCTGGGTGATTTTGTGGGTAGGCTCGTCATACCAGTTCCAGACTGGCCCCGAATTGGTGCTCACGAACACCCCCGCTCCACGGCATGCAGGTTCGTACCAGGTGTCCGAAGTCTTGATTGCGGATAGCCCGAGATCAACGGAAGCTGCGGACAAGGCATCAAATGTAACCTGCCCCATGCGCATAACCTTCGGAGCTGAGGTTGCATTCAAGGGCATTGACACCGAGGATGCTTGCTTCCCCGTCCGATTCGCCACCACAATGACAAGCAATACACTTCCCAACACGGCCGAGGCAACCACCCACCTGCGGTTCAATGGTCCGTCCCTCCTTTGTTTGCAACCGGGCTAACATCCGGGAAGTAGAAGATCGGACCCAAGTCGACAATTTCACCTTTGTCTTCGATCATTGAAAAGCCCTTCCAAATCGTAAAGCCTTCAGTGTTTTTGTCGCTTGATTTGGCTTTCAATGTCGACTTGATGGCGACTTCGGCGCCTTTTGTCAGCTCGTTCGACGTGTCTCCCTTCACGGTGACAGAGCCTTCGACCATTGCGTACTTGCCTTTTGCATGTACCTCGCCTTCCCACTTGGAGGTATCCGTATGGGAGAAACCGATCACCGTTCCCCAAACCAGCGTGTGCCAGTCGCGCGCCCCGTTTTTGTTGGCGCCGGAAATCGGAAAGTCATCCTTGTTCTCCAGCCGGTCCGGTACCGGAGGCGCTTTTTCGTACGCTCGCAGTCCAACATACCGGTAGAAACGGACCACCGATTCGCCCCGCCACTTCTTTCCGGGATCGGTCAGACACTCCTTGACCAACAACGCTGCATCAGAGTAATGGCATAGGGTCGCTTCGACCTCCATGACGTCTTCGTACGTAGCCCACTCATTCGCAAGGAACCAGTACACGGTTGTGGGGCCTTCGGGCCGTGCGGGGAGCGTCTGTTCGAATGTGCTCGAGCCATTCACCGTGTCCTTGTGTTCCGCAGAGTACCCACCTGATGCCCCGACCTCGGACCGTATCGGGAGCCACTGGGACGTTTTCACATCGACTCCGATTTGCAGCGCCCAGCCCTTCCCTGACACCTGCTCGGCGGACGCCTTTGATGAGACCTCAAAGTCGCACTGGACCTGCCCCAAAGTAGCATCAATGCCCATGCATGCAAAGTGTGTGAAGGGCTCAGCCCGTCCGCCTCCGTCTTTCCTCCTGTGGAGCTGCTTGGGGACCTTGTCCTCCAGCCACCATTCATCGGTGGACGTGGGCAGTTTGCTTGGGTCAAGCCACTTCCCCCCCGCCGGCAGCCCATTGTTGGGCGTAGCGGCAACCGGAAGGATCTGCACATTAGACGCACCTTCATCCTGGACCCAAAGACTCGGGTCCACCGGCGTGAACTTGTGCGGAGGTTCCGGGCAACCCGTTTTCTTGAGTTTCTGGTTGTGGGGACCCGGCATGTCCTTCGGTGCCACGTCTTCGTTACAGATGGCTTTGTTGGGAATACCCTGTTGTCCCTCGTCCACCTTTGGCGCAGAACATGCGGAGACCAGAGCCAGCAGCACACCCCCGGCTAATAATCGGCCGAAACGGGTCCGGTCAGGGACAAGCATGCTCGTCAACCCCCTTGTCGACCAGCGTGAACAACGTTGCCGCGGCCTCGCCGGCGGCAACCATCTCATCCTTCGAAAAGCGCTGCAAGTACACAGTGGGTACCTGCCGTTCCACCCGCACATGCACTTGCGCACGCCCGCGATACGGAACGGTCAGCCTGACGTTCATTGCTCCGTTTAGGTTGGCGTAGAGATTGGCCTCACGTTCCCCTGCTGCGATGACATCACTTTGTTTGTCGTGGAGTGCACAGGTCTTCTCCTGTTCGGTGAGGACGCCGTCCACCACTTCGGTGATGTCCACAGAAGCGCCGCCCCCAAGCAAGGCATCCACCACCTTGGGGTCGGAGACGTTGGTGCTGATGATGAAGCGCTCAAACTCTTTTTCCGTCGTCGGCAATGGATGTGTGGCGTTCCACTGTCTGATGCACGCCTCGGCCGATCCTATGTCTGGTGCCTTTTTGCGGCATTCTGTCTCAGCGGCACGGCTTGCTGATGCCCAGACCTGCTTTCGGTTTGGAAACTCGTGGCGAGCTTGGTCAAACAGGTCGTCGACCTTCTCCCACGCACGTTTTTGCAGTTCTGGACCTAACACCCGCTGAATTCCACGCAGGGCCCCCGAGGCAGCACTGTCGGCGGCGGTCTGTACCGCTCGGCGAGCGTAAAGAATGCTGAAGATGTCCAGGGAGACCACTGCCAGCATCAGAACCAGTACACACTGGAAAATGAGAAGAGCCGCTATGTTTCCCCTTTGCCGCTCTCTTCTCATGGGCAATTCCTCTCGCGCGGCACCGAAACAGATCGCGTGAACGTAAACAAATCACGAGCAACAAATGCCACCGGCGGGACATGGCCCGTGACAGTGACCGTCACATAACCCCCAGTGCATTGGGATTTGACTGAGTCAAATTCCACGCCAGAGGATGCAACAACTCGATCAACTGCATCCTGAGGGTTGCGCCGCGCACCTGCAGCTCGTGCTGCGTCTCTTGCTGCCGTTTCGGTCACCACCAATACGTACCCGATCATGGTGAATTGCAGCACGGCCAGAATTACCACGATGATCAGCGGAAAAGTCCCCAGGAACATGACCACTTCGCTGCTGCCAGTCTGGTCGAGCCAGCGCGACGACTTGTGTCCACGCGTTCGCTCCTTCATCTGAGTGTTTCCTCCAAAATGACCATTTTTTCCAGTTATTTCCATGGTAGCTACTGGTCCCACATTTGTCAAGGGTTGCAATGCCTGCCCCCTAGAAAAAGGAGGGCATGCATGTTGCATACCCTCTCGTAATTCACGGACCACACTTCCCTTCGGCCGGCATATCGACTTCCCGAATGACGGTCAGCTTCTTGGCCACTGCCTCCAGAAGCGCTGGCGGATGGCCCACAACCTTGACTGAAACCCTTCCTGTTTTTGCATCGCATGTGGCTGAGGCAGTCAGAACGACTCCGGTTGCCCGAGCAATCGTACGAACCTGCTCGTAGGGGTTGTCCCCCACCGACGCAGCCCGCAGTGCGTCCCGCGCTGCAGCTTCTGCCACGACCAGCGTGTAGCCAAAGGCTGCGATCTGGCCCAGCGCCAGTATCACGACAAGTGCGATGGGTAAAACGCCCAGAAAGGCGACTGGTTCTGTAGACCCCCGTTGACCACAACCAGAACGGCTCATCCGATTGGGAAGTGAAGACATATCAGGTGCATTTCATTTTCAGAGCCGTCTTGAGCTGACAAACGACCTCCTTGACGATGCCCTCAACCCCAGGAACCAGGTAAGTAGTGAGAATGCCGATGATGGCCACAGCAACAACGATCAACCCGAGGCTTCCGACATTCTGGTCACCACGCTCCTCATGAACCAGACGCAACTTCACCCTCCAAGCCCATGCCATCAACGTCGAAACCACGCAAACTCCCCCTTCTCCCCAATCTCCCCTCACAGCTTGAGAACGCTCTGAAACCCACTCAACTCCTTGTTGAAAAAGAAGTTGAGCACAAGCAGGCCGATGATCAGGAACAAAACCGCTGGAGTGATCATCAGCGTGCTGACCAACGTAATCTTCGGCGATGCCGCCCCGGCAAGCTGTCGGGCTCGTTGCGCCCTGGTGTTCCTCATCGCCTTGGCCTGTCCTGACAGCGCGTCAGACAAAGGTACACCCAGTTGCATCCCGTGGATGATCGACAGGACAACCGCCTCGAGTTCTCGTGAACGATTGTGATCAAGTAAGCGCCTGAACGCCTGCTGACGGGGAACCCCCAGTGCAATCTCAGCCAGGACGTCGCGAAACTCCTCCTGAAGGGGACCGTCCAGTTGCTCGGTCACCTCCTGTAACGCAGTCTCCACGGGCGCTCCGGCCGACAGACTGACGGCAACTGAGTCGAGGAAATCTGGCAGGTCAGCCGTAATCTGAGATTGCCTGTCGTTCACCCGGCCCGAAATCCACTGCTCAAGCCCCAGCCACCCACCCACTCCAAGCATCAGGGCCATGACTGGGTTCTTGAGCAAAAGCCCAAAGAGTATCCCGGAAATGGTCGCAAAGATACGCAGTCCCAGGTAGCTGCGAACGTCCAGGCCCCACGGCTGTCCGCTTGCTCTCAACTTGCGATGCAGGGCTGCTTTCTCAGCAGCACCAGATAGTAGCCAACCAATAGGCTGACACCATCGGATTCCCGTCACCAGCCATGCCGGCATCGTGCGAACACCTGACCTGCTCACCTGCTCCCGGACGCGTTCTCGGGTGACAATTCTCATCAACGAAGTTCGACGCTGCCCGTCCTCGGCAAGAAACCAGACCGCCGAGCCAGCCAGCATTACGGTAAGAGCAGCCAAAATGACCGACGCAACACCAATCACCGTGATCACACCCTGATGTCCGAGAGTTTCCGAATGACAACCATGGCGATCCACATGAACAATAGGAACGGAATGAGCAGCGCCAACCCATAGAGTGTGAACAGGGGGTTGAGAAAGCCCGGGATGGCCATGTTCATAACGGTAGCAGCAACGACCGGCATGAAGGGTAGAATCAGAGCGGCTGACCGCGTGCTCGCAGTGGCGGTTCGGACCTCTTCGTTAACGCCCTTTCGTTCTGCCAGAGTAATGGACAGCGCCTCCAAAGCAGCCGCAAGATTGCCACCTGCGCGATACTGGATGAGAATTGTCAGGATCACCAATTTGAACTCTCGACTCTCCTGCCATGT
>Ga0196976_1001432_pt1 | contig 10860 bp, 7 predicted proteins | sample S3v_513CmetaG_FD_148644 | JGI IMG/M metagenome (GOLD analysis project Ga0196976, IMG submission 148644) | Soil microbial communities from Anza Borrego desert, Southern California, United States - S3+v_5-13C | ecosystem: Environmental > Terrestrial > Soil > Desert | place: USA: California...
GCAAGCCGAATTACACGAGTGCGGAACGACGCGCCATTGCGCAACGCCTTAAGCGGATCGATCGCGCAGAATTGTTCGCATTTTTCAAGCACGAGGAGAGCCCCGAGAGCGCTCTCAACGCCCTGGACGTCGTGAGCAGTCTGAAGAAGAAAGCCGCATGAATCCTTTCAGCGTAACGGCTGGTGCTTATCATCACCGTCCTGGTTGTGTTCGTCGGTGTCTACCTGTTCGCTGAGGGCGAGTTCGTCTTTCCTGCACTCCTGAGACTCTGATCTGACAAGAATTCTGCTTGCGAAACCACCCTGATAAAGGCCATCTCTGGCCTTTGCGAGTTCCATTTTGGACCGAGACATTCGAGCAACTTACGCGTCCAACTCTCAGGACTTAAACACAGCAAGGACGTCGCTATCTGGAGGTCAGGATGCGTTCGCTTCTTCAAGACGTGCGCTATTCCATTCGTTCTTATTCGCGAACTCCCGGGCTGGCATTCGTAATTATTCTGACGCTCGCGCTCGGCATTGGTGCCAATACCGCAATCTTCACCCTCATCAATGGCGTGATGCTGCAATCCCTACCGGTAAGCGATGCGGAGAGCCTCCTTGTTCTAGGCCGAGGACGTTCGTGCTGTGTGAATGGTGGGATACCGCTAAACTTCGACCTGTTCGCGTTTCCGCAGTACATCGAGCTTCGCGAGAACAACCCTTACTTCAATGCGATTGCCGCGGTGCGTGCCGAGAGCGATAACGTTCTCATCCGCCGGCCAGGATCTTCGCAGGCAGTGCAGTCAATCAACGCACGCTTGGTATCCGGTAACTATTTCCAAGTGCTCGGGGTGAATCTGGTAGCGGGCCGTGGATTCAGTGTTGACGACGATCAAGGCGAAGGGGCGCATCCGCTGGCAGTGGTTAGTGAAGGTCTCGCGAAGAGGATGTTCGGTTCGTCGACTGCCGCGGTCGGTCAGCCGCTTACGATCAACGGCACGGCCTTTTCGATCGTCGGCGTTGCGCCCCCGAGTTTCTTCGGTGAGACCTTCGAAGTCGATCCTGCGGAGATGTGGATTCCGTTGTCTATGCAACCGAAGATCATGGGCCGTCGCTCGCTGCTCGCCGATACAGGCACGTTTTGGCTTTACCCGCTTGCGCGGCTCAAGTCTGGCGCGAATATCAGAGAGGCGGAAGCCTGGCTCAAGACGCAGGTGCAAACCTACTTAGCCAGGACACAAAGTTCCGAATTCTCCGAGAAGAACAGGGAGGACATCGCGCGGGTCAATGTTGAGATCACCAGCGGCCAGTACGGGTTCTCGAGGCTGCGGCGGCTCTACTCCGAGTCGCTGAAGATGCTCATGGCGCTGGTTGGATTGCTGTTGCTGATATGTTGCGCGAACATTGCCAACCTGCTGCTAGCGCGAGCAAGCGCTCGCCAACATGAGATCGCGACTCGTGCTGCGCTCGGGGCAGGACGGTGGCGGATCGTGCGCCAGATGTTGACCGAAAGCATGCTTCTCGGCATGACCGGAGGCCTGGCAGGTTTATTTTTGGCATTCTTGGCGACGGGAGCCCTACTAACGCTCGCGTTCCCCGGGAGCACTATCCCGGTCGGAACGGTGCCGGACAGGCGAGTCCTCGGATTCACATTCCTGGTTTCGATGGCGGCGACACTTGCTTGTGGATTCGCTCCGGCGTGGCACTGTGCGCGCGTTTGTGTGAGTTCGACCAGCCGCACCGTGACAGGGCCGGGCTATCGCCGTCTGAACCTGGGGGGCGCTTTGGTCATCGCCCAGGTTTCGATCTGCCTGGTGCTGGTCGTGGTGGCAGGGTTGTTTACGAGGAGTTTCTCCGAGCTCACTCACCAGGATTTCGGGTTTAGCAGCCAAGCCGTCGACATTCGAATAGACCCGAACAAGGTCGGATATACCTTCGAACAACTCCCGACCCTCTACTCGGAAATTGAGCGCCGTCTGGCCCGTGTGCCCGGGGTTGAAAGTGTCACGCTGGCGCAGTTTGCGCCCTTCAGCGGGCAGAACTGGTCATGGTCGATCTCTTTGCCGGGTTACGCTTCTGCGGATGGGAATCCACCAACCTCGCGCTTCACACGGGTAGGCCCGCGGTTCTTTGAGACCAGCGGCATGCGGCTGGTCGCTGGCCGCGACATCGGCCCTCAGGACGTACCCGGAGCACCGGCGGTTGCGGTAGTAAACGAGAGATTCGTGCGCGAGTTTCTAAATAACCGCGATCCCCTCGGCGTGCGGTTCTCATTCAACAAGCCAGATGCGAAGGTGCAGATGGAGATTGTGGGGGTAGTCAGTGATGCGAAATTCCAACACGCGCGCGAGCAGATGCAGCCGACGTTCTTTCTGCCAATGCTCCAGCCGGTGGGACTGCAGGAGGGTGGCGACGGCAACGACGATTCCATGTACGCCCACGACATATTGGTGCGTGCCGGGGGAGATCCGGGCGTTGTCGCAGCGCAGCTTCGAGCCGCATTGGTCGAGATGAATCCCGACATGCCGATCCGAAAGATCACGACCCTACGCGAGCAAGTCGGCCGAACGCTAATGCAAGATCTAGTGGTTCAGAAGCTGTCGGGCTTCTTTGGTCTGCTCGCGCTCTTGATCTCCGCGATCGGCTTATATGGGCTGATGAGTTACGCCGTGATACGCCGGACGCGGGAACTAGGAATCAGATTTGCCTTGGGCGCGGCGACGTCCGACGTGGTCCGGATGGTGATGCGCCAAAGTATGCTGCTGGTCGTACTTGGAATTGCCATCGGTGTGCCGCTGACCTGGGCGGGGGCCCGCATCGCATCGCGGATGTTGTTCGGCGTGGGACCTTATGACGCGGTGGTGTTCATGACATCGACAGCGATCCTGGCTGCCACGGCATCGATTTCGGCTTATCTTCCGGCGCGGCGAGCCTCGCGGGTGGACGCTGCAGTTGTGCTCCGTGCCGAGTGATGCAGTACCACGCTCGTCATAGTCCTGCGTCCGATAAGTTGCAACAATGAGGCGTGTCTACGGCCTCGCAGAACGAGCGCACGCTCGCCGGCTTCCTCGACTATCTTCGGGTGGAGAAGGGCCTGGCGCGCCTCACCGTTGAGGCGTACACGCGCGACCTCGGGCAGTTCGCGGAATTCCTGGAGAAGCGGCGTCGAGCGCTGATCGCGGCGCGCCGGCAGGACGTTCGCGGCTTCCTCGAACACTTGCTCTCGCACGGCATTGATGGGCGCTCGGTTGCGCGCAAGCTCTCGACCCTGCGACAGCTTTACAAGTACCTGCTGCTCGATCGCCACATTAAGCACGATCCTACGCTGAACATCGACTCGCCCAAGCAGTGGAAAGTGCTGCCAAAGTCACTTGCCCGGCCGGAGGTGGAGATGATGCTTGCTCCGGCGACCGCGCCGCAGCACGCAACAACGCGGGCCAGCAGGGAAGCAGTGGCGATCGCGCTCCGCGACCGCGCCATCCTGGAGATGCTTTACGCAGGGGCAATGCGGGTTTCCGAGATCGTCGCGGTGAAGCTTGAAGATCTGAAACTGGAACTCGGTTACGCGCTCGTTCGTGGCAAGGGTGATAAGGAGCGGATCGTCCCGCTCGGCCGTGCGGCGATGGAATCCATCGCGGAGTTCCTCCAGAACGGACGTCCAGTGTTGCTGGGCGAGCGGCGGTCACCTCTGCTCTTTGTCAACCGAAGAGGGACGAAGCTCAGCCGGGAACGAGTGTGGCAGATGGTAGATGGTGCGTCAGCCGGTGCGGCGCAACACGCGAGTCCGCACATGCTGCGCCACAGCGCGGCAACGCACATGGTCGAGAATGGCGCAGATCTTCGTACGGTGCAGACGATTCTTGGTCACGCCGACATCTCGACTACGCAGATCTATACGCACCTGGCTCTGGACAGGCTGAAGAGTGTGTACAGGAATCACCATCCGCGAGCGAAGCGACGGCTCGAAGGGAAATTGGATGAGTAAGCGGGAGGCGGCAAAGGCTCAGCAAGCGAGGCCTCGCGGGCCCGCGCAGAAGGGCATTGAGCGATTCCTGCGTTCGCTGCGGGAGCGAAATGCATCAGTTCACACGATCAAGGCATATTCGAACGATCTTGAGCAGTTCTCCGGGTACGTGGGTGCAGCCCACTGGCGCGACATCGATCACGTTCTCATACGCAGCTTTCTATCGAAGCTTTACGACCGCGGTCTCAGCAAAACGTCTGTGGCACGTTCACTTGCGGCCGTGCGATCGCTTTACAAATGGCTGGGCCGCGAAGGCGTCGTAGAGCAGAACCCGGCGAAGCTAGTTTCCACTCCCAAGCTGCCGAAAAAGCTTCCGCGTGTGCCGACAATCGAAGAAGTGAATGCGGTGCTCGACGGCGACATGCCAGACCAGGCGTCGTTCCCGACGCGGGACCGCGTCATTTTTGAGCTGCTGTATGGCTGCGGCATACGAAATTCAGAGCTAGTCGGGATCAACCTCGAGCACATCTACTGGAGCAATGAGGCCATCCTGGTGCGCGGCAAAGGGAAGAAGGAGCGCTACGTTCCCTTGGGCGATTCTGCGGCTGCGGCAGTGCGCGAATACCTGCCGGAACGCCAGCGCACTCTTTCCGAGAAGAAGCGCACCACGCCGGCATTGCTGATCAACACGCGGGGTACGCGCCTGACTACCCGCAGCGTAGGACGAATCGTCAAACAGATCGCGGTGGCGAAGGGTCTCTCGTCGGACGTGCATCCGCACACCCTGCGCCATGCATTCGGCACACACATGCTCGAGGAGGGCGCGGACCTGCGTTCGATCCAGGAATTGCTGGGCCACGAGCGGCTCTCGACCACGCAGCGCTACACGCAGCTTTCGATGAAGAAGGTGATCGACGTTTACGATCAGACACATCCTCGCGCGAAGTAGCGCATTCCCCGGAAAAACGAAAGGCACCGCGCCTGGCGTGGTGCCTTCATCCTGAGCTGCCGTGCCACAGCTATGCTGCGCGGCTCCGTCGAGAACGCGTGGAGCGGCTTGAACCGGCCGACTTCCGTCCGCTTGACCGTCGACTGCCGCCGCCGTTCTCCGCCTCGGCGAGTTCCATGGTCTCTTCCATTTCCTCCTCCTCCATCCCCATGTTTTCGGGTTTCAGCTTCTTGGCGAAACCTTCCAGCCTCTTGAGCATCTGCTGCTCTTCTTTAAGATTCTGGTTCAGCAGGCGCGAGACCTTCTTGTGGCCCATCATGTCGGACAGCCGAAGGATGGACTCATAAGCGCTGATCTCGTACCGCTCGCCTTTGATAGCAGCAGACACGTCGAAGATGCCGAGAATGTCTGGCGCCGGTTCTTCCTGCGCGAAGTTTTGGTGCTCCTCCATCAGGCCTTTGACGCCTGCGCAGTCGGATTCTTCCTGTTCTTCGCCGAGTTCCTGGAAACACTGTTCGAGCCGTTCAATCTGGTTTTCGGTCTGGCCCCTATGCATTTCGAAGGCTTTCTTGAGATCCGGGCGTTCCAGTTCTTCGGCCATCTGACCAGTGATTTCGAGGAATTTTCGTTCTCCGTCCAGAATATCGGAGAGTTCGTGTTTGAATAGTTCGTGAGCTGTCTGCATTCGTCCTCCTCGCGGGGTTCAGATGCGGGGACTTGAAGACAAGCTGTAAAGGTCTGCATGTCCTTTCGCAATCCCCCACTTCGTATTTCACAATTTGTGGTGCGATTCTGTAGTATTCGCAGATATGTTCTACAGCCGGTTTCTTGAGGCGGTGGAGCGCTGGCCGGACCAGGTTGCGGTCGAAATCCAGCGTTCAGCCCCGTCTGACCAATCAGCGTCTACAGCTCCCGTATTGGAGAGCCACACGTACGCGCAGCTACGCGACATGGCTGAGTCGGTGGGAAACTGGCTCGTCCGCAATGGTGTACAGGGCGGCGCACGATGCGCCATTCTGGCCAGCAACACGCCAAGATGGGTTGGCGCGTACTTAGGGATTGTGGCCAGCGGCAATACGGCTGTGCCTCTCGACACCGCATTCCGTCCTGACCAGATCACGAAGCTGCTGCTGGATTCCGGCGCATCGCTGCTGTTTGTAGACGAGCGGCACCGGGGGCTTGCGGACGAAGCGATCGCGGACATGCAGGTCCAGTTGGTGCTACTCGAGGGAGCGGAACCTGGCCGTCCTGACCTCGACAAGATGATCGCCGCCGGAACCGGTGATTTCCGTCCTGCTCCCGTCAAGCCTGACGACATTGCGTGCATCCTCTATACGTCCGGCACGACCAGCGACCCGAAGGGGGTCATGCTTTCCCATGCCAACCTTCGCGCGGAAATAGACTCTGTCTTCAACTTTCTTCATGTTGGGCCGGAAGACGCTATCCTGGGCGTGTTGCCGCTGTTTCACGCACTGGCGCAGATGGCAAATATCATGTTGCCGCTAGCGGGCGGCGCAAGGGTGGTCTTCCTCGATTCGCTGAACACCACCGAGCTGATGCGCGCGCTGACGGAACGAAATATCACTTTGTTCTGCTGCGTTCCCCAATTTTTTTACCTAATCCATGAGCGGATCCTGAAGCAGGTCTCGGATCGGGGCAAATCGGCGCAGCGGGCTTTCAAATTCCTGCTTATCTTTTCACGCGTTGCTCGCGCGCTCGGGCTGAATCCCGGCAAGAAGATCTTCAAGAAAGTCCACGACGTACTTGGCCCCAAGATGCGCTACCTGGTGACTGGAGGCTCGAAGTTTGACCCCGCGGTCGGGCGCGATCTGTACGCCATGGGTTTCGAAATTTTGCAGGCGTACGGACTCACCGAATGCAGCGGTGGAGCTATCGTGACTCCTCCTGAGCGGAACGTCATCGGCTCTGTGGGCCTGCCGTTGCCGGGCGTGGAGGTGAAGATCGTTGACCCGCAACCAGCGGAAGATGGCGGGCCGCCAATCGGAGAAGTGGCGATCCGCGGCGGCATCGTGATGAAGGGTTACTACAACCGCCCTGACGCGACAGCCGAGACGATCAAGGGCGGATGGCTTTACACGGGTGATTACGGTTACCTGGATGCGCGCGGAAACCTGTTCATCACAGGCCGGAAGAAAGAAGTCATCGTTCTCAGTTCCGGCAAAAACATCTACCCGGAAGAGATCGAAAACTATTACCTGAAATCGCAGTGGATCAAGGAAATCTGCGTCGTCGGACTGGAGAGTCGCCCCGGCGAGCCCTTCGGCGAACGCCTACACGGCGTGGTTGTGCCGAACTTCGATGTGCTCCGGCAGAAGAAGATCGTCAACACACGAGAAGTGATTCGCTACGACATCGAGAACACGTCAGCGTCACTACCGCCGACGAAGCGCATTTTGAGTTACGAGATTTGGCAGGACGACCTGCCGCGGACGACGACGCGCAAGCTAAAAAGATTCGAGATCGAACGGAAGGTGAGTGAACGCCAAGCGGCCGGAATCGTCGAAGAAGCCGAGCCGCATCATGAGCGCAAGCTCAGCCGCGAGGAACAAGAGTGGATGCAGATCGGAGACGTGCAGCGCGCCGTCGAGGTGATCCGCAAGGCGAGCAAGAACCACGCTGCTAAGGTGCATCCGCGGGACAACCTTGAACTTGATCTTGGCCTTGACTCGATGGAACGGGTGGAGTTGCTCGTCGAGCTAGAGCACAAATTGGGGGCAGACGTGGATGACTCGGCAGCCTCCGAGGTGTACACGGTTCGCGAGCTGGTGGACCTGATCCTGGCGAACGTGGGCAAGACCGGCGGTCAGAGCGCGGGGTGGGAGACGATTCTCTCCGGAGAAGTCACAGATCCGGAAGTATTGGCGCTGACGAAGCGCAGGAGAATCATTCCGGTACTTTGGTACCTATTCGGGAAATCCGTCACGCTGTTCACGCAGGATACGTTCCATTTGAAGATCTACGGCATGGAGAAGCTGGAGCAGCTGCCGAAAGGCAAGCCGTTCATCATCTGCCCGAATCACCAGAGCTTCCTGGACGCCCCGATCCTCACGGCGGCGATGCCGTGGTGGATATTCAAGGAACTGTTTTATGTCGGGACGAGCGAAATCTTCGGCGATGGGCTGTGGCGCAAGTTCGCTCGCTTCCTGCGGCTGATCCCTGTCGATCCGGATGCCAACCTTGTGCCCGCGATGCGTGCCGGCGCATACGGACTTCGCGCTGGACGCATCCTGATGCTCTATCCAGAAGGTGAGCGGAGCATCGATGGCAAGCCTCGTGTGTTCAAGAAGGGCGCGGCGATCCTGTCGCGGCACCTCAACGTGCCGATCGTGCCCGTGGCGCTGGAAGGTTTCTACGAGGCGTGGCCACGCGGACAGGCATTCAAGGGCTTCAGCCACCTGCGGATGGCGATCGGAGACCCTATATTCCCCGACGCGACCGAACCACCGGAAAAAGCGTACGACCGGCTGACCTCGGAGCTGCGGACTAGCGTGTTTTCCATGTGGAGTGCGATGCACAAAGCGCACGAGGCGGAAGAAGACGCAGCTATACCCATAGAACAGTAGGTTTTACGCCACCTCGCCAGTTCACCACCCTCGCCAGTTCATTACCAATGAACTGTTGACCAAGTTACCGTGGTTATCTGTTAATGCCGTCCTGTCTCCCTCTATAGTCACAGCCAGCAGGGGACGTCCTGGGGGACAGGGACGATGGATAAAGTAGAACAAGCATTGACGGCGGACAGCGAGGTTCCTAAGAATCGGCGCACTACCCGGTACAACCTCGAGATGAGGGTGCGTATCTCGCCGGAACGTATCGGTTCTGCTGGCTACTGGTTTGGCCAGGCGAACGACATTAGCGAGTTCGGAATGTCGCTGTTTGTTCCCACTGAACTTGAACTTGGCTCCGTCATCCGCATTGAGTTCAAATTGCCGTATTGCAGCCAGAAACTGCTGCTACGCGGCACTATCCGGAACCGCAACAGTTTTCGTTATGGAATCGAGTTCGTGTATCCGACAACGCTCGAGCGCGAAATAATCGTGCGTACCTGCAAGATGGTGTCGGCCCTGCACTGAAGCTAGAGAAACTATCAGGTGTCCCCCGTCCGTCCCCGACGCAAATGTAAGGGTCTAGAGCAAGATGATGGGATCGCTTCCGAACTTCCTCAACCATACCTGGCCAACTACGCGCGAACATGAACGGCGCCTGGTCGACACGCCACTGCAAGTAACGTGCAACGGCACCGTGATGCGCGGATGGTGCAACGATCTCAGCTACGGGGGCATGGGCTTCACGCTGGCCGCGCCCCTGAAAAACGGTGATCGCTTCGAAGTCGAATTTGGATTGCCCGGCGAGAGCACGCCGATCCGAAGCACAGCCGTACTACGCTGGTCCGACGGATTTCGTCACGGATGCGAATTCCTTAAAGTGACGGCTGAAATTACCCGGGCGATCAACGCATACCTGTCCAGACCGCAAAAAAAGGGCACTCGAAGGCAGTAGATTTTAGCCGGGGCGATTCGACCAGCTCAGGAGGCCGCACCGTTGCTACGCGGAGAATGGCGAGAAAGCCAGCCGACGATAGTCTCAGCAGCAGAGGGCGATAGCGTCAGGAACTGTAGTCCAACCTGCCCGTCCCGCACCCAGACAATATTCCCGGTGCATTGAAGATCAAGCCTGGTCCCCGGCAACCGAAACTCCAACGCAATCTGCTTCCCGACTTTCATGTCTGCTGCCGTCCGGAGCGCCACGCCGGTCTGGCTGATATCGACGAGGCTAACGTCGACTGTGCGTTCGGCCGTTCTCAAGGTTGCAGTTATCTGGACCTTCTGACGGATATTCTTGCGCCGCTCACGGATGATCATGGTCCTCGCCGCGCGCAGCGTGCGCTTAGCCATTTCCCAGTTGATCGGCTTGCTGAGAACGAAGTTCGCGCCGAGTCTGCTGGCGTCGCGTGCGGCATCGGAGCCGCTCACGCAAGCGAGCACGAGCGCCCGCTGATTCTGAGGGTCCAGGCGGATGAGTTCCACCAGGTCCATGCCGCCCTCGAGGTCGCAATCCAGCAGAACAGCTTCGTACCGTTGGCTGGCGAGCATCGCGAGTGCACGGCCAGTCTGGGGCACGGACTCGACGCGGACGCCAATGTCCCCGAGTGCCGAGGTTAAGCGGCGAACGAGGGTCTCCTCACCGGACGCAATCAGTGCCCGCACGGACATGCGAAGCCATGACACCATTTGCGACCTAAAACCGACAAGTACCGGAAGTAATGAACTGCCGCGGCGAGTCCGGTCTGGAGTAGTGTCCAGAATGGCTCGAAGTTTATCCGCGGAACCGGTATGCTCCAGCAGCATCCAATATAATGAGTACTTGGGCTTTATCGGCCGCCGCATCCAGTGGCGGTGCCTTTGGCTTGCCCGCCAGAAGGAACATACGTTTTGATCAACACCCTTATCGCAAAGGTATTTGGCACCGCCAACGAGCGTGAGCTCAAGAAGATCATGCCTCGGGTGGAGCGCATAAACGCCCTCGAGCCGGAGATTCAGAAGCTCTCCGACGCCGAACTTCGTGCCAAGACCAATGAATTCCGCAGCCGGATACAGGAGCGCCTTGCGCAGGTGCCCGACGAAGGCGATACCGAGCAGGTTGAAAAAGAGCGCGACCGCGTCGTGGGCGAGGTTCTCGATGAGATCCTCGAAGAGGCGTTCGCCGTAGTCCGCGAAGCGGGCTGGCGTGTGCTGAACATGCGCCACTTTGACGTGCAGTTGATCGGCGGCATGGTCCTCCACCAGGGGAAGATTTCGGAAATGAAGACCGGCGAAGGTAAGACGCTGGTTGCGACGCTGCCTGTCTATCTCAATGCGCTGAGCGGGCGCGGCGTCCACGTCGTCACGGTCAACGACTACCTGGCCAAGCGCGACTCCGAGTGGATGGGCAAGATCTATACATTC
>Ga0196976_1001433_pt1 | contig 10858 bp, 7 predicted proteins | sample S3v_513CmetaG_FD_148644 | JGI IMG/M metagenome (GOLD analysis project Ga0196976, IMG submission 148644) | Soil microbial communities from Anza Borrego desert, Southern California, United States - S3+v_5-13C | ecosystem: Environmental > Terrestrial > Soil > Desert | place: USA: California...
ACCACCTGTTCAACGCTCTGCAGGCGGGTCGTCGCCTGGGATGCCGTCTGGTGCGCCATCTGTGCGCGGTTGCCGGCCTCTATCGCGTGCTGGTCGGCTTCGGTCGCCTTCGCGGATGCCTGGCGAATACCTTCCGTTGCGCGAGAATCAACGTCACGCAGCATCTTCGAGTTGTTTGCCGTGAGTTCGTCCAGCTCGTTCACGCGGTTGCGTACCGGTGACATCTGGCGCTCAACGTACTTCTTGCGCGCGAATGGGTTCAGCTTGCCCCAGAAGCCCTGCTTCGTATCGGGCTGAAGTGGCTGACGCGCACCCAGTTCATCGCTGCTCTGCGTCTGTGTCTGCGTCGTAGCCTGCTGGTTCTGACCCTCGGTGGATGAGGTCTGTTGCGCCATCGCCGGCACCATCAGTGTTGCGGCCAGCGGCAGCGCGATCAGAAAACGGTTCTTCATTGCGAATTCCTCCGGTTTGGGAGCCTACGGTCGATCCCGCTCGTCTGGGACCCGGATCCGCCCGGCACGTCCCTTCGTGCCGTGTATTTTTAGATTCCTATGACCCACTGCCCGGCTTCTCCGGCCATGGCAACTTGTGAGTCCCTGAACCCGCGACTGCTTACGTCGCGCGACACCGTTCCTATTACACCTTGAATGCCAAACTCCAGCACCCTTTCGGAGCACCTAAATCCTTTACTGTCAGTGAGCTTTGCATCTCAACCCATCAGGCAGGTGAGTAGGAAATGGAACACCCGAGTAATTTCGTAAAGGGCTGCTGACCGGAACACTGCCCCTGCTTACGCGCATTTTCAGCCGCTCTCTGGTCATTTCTCTGGTTCGCGTTATTGCCGCCCGAGCATCTCCTGCATCTGACTAACTGCACAGGAGCAGCCATGTGCCAGGCTGGTACTTCATCGGGACCCGCACCCACTCTCAATGCAGCTGAGCAGCTGGAACTCTATCGGCGCGTCTTCGCTGAATCCGTCGATGGCATCGCCATCATTGATCTTGAAGGTCGCTACGTCGAACAGAACCGGGCCCACGAACTCCTAACCGGTTACTCCAACTCTGATCTTCTCGGCAAAACTCCCGCGATTCATCTCGGCGAAGAGACTTTTCAGCTCATCGCCGCCGCGCTTGTTCGCGACGGACGCTTCCGTGGCGAAGTTCGCACCCGCAGCAAATACGGCCAGTTTCGCACTCTCGATCTTGCGGCCTTCTCCGTCCTGAACGAGGCAGGCGAACCCATCTGCTTTGTCGGGATCAAGCGCGACATCACTCGTCGCCGCCACGCCGAAGACGAACGCGACGCCCGCATGCGCGAACTCGAAGCCGTATACTCGCTGACCAGCGCACTGAACCAGGCCGCACACATCGACGATATCTACAAGGCTGCGATTGATGCCGTCATGTCCGCTGTCGGATGCGATCGTGCCTCCATTCTCATCTTTGATGACGCTGGCGTTATGCGCTTCAAAGCGTGGAGCAGGCTCTCGGAGTCATATCGAGCGGCCGTAGAAGGTCATTCTCCCTGGTCCCGCGAAACTCGCGATCCCGAGCCCATCGGTGTTTCCGACGTCCGTCTCGATCCTGGCCTCAAGCCCTACGAGAGCACCATCCTTCGAGAAGGCATCCATGCCCTCGGCTTCGTGCCCATCTGCTACGAGGGCACTCTGCTCGGTAAGTTCATGCTTTATTTCGATCAGCCGCATGAATTCACCGTCCGCGAAACGCGAGTAGCGCAGGCGCTCGGCGCTGCCGTGTCGGTTGCGCTTGAGCGGCACCGTTCTCTTGATGCGCTTCGCCGCTCCGAGCAACTGGCCACCGCCGGTCGCCTGGCTGCATCGATTGCGCACGAGATCAATAATCCTCTCGCGGCCATCACAAACCTCGTCTTCCTGCTTCGCAGTCGAATCGAGGATCCTACCAGCGCGAAGTACCTGGAAGCCCTGGATGCGGAACTCACTCGCGTATCCCAGATCTCGCGCCAGACTCTCGGCTTCTACCGCGACACCTCCGGCCCCACGAACGTCGATCTCTGCGCCGTGCTCCGCGACACCGTCGGCGTGTTCCGCCCGCGATTTGAGTCGCGGCATCTGCAACTCGTGACCAAATGTGAATACCCGACGCTCGTCCGTGCCTCGTCTGGAGAGTTGCGGCAGGTATTTTCCAACCTCATAGTCAACGCCATTGATGCATGTGCCGAGGGTGCGACCATCACGATCAGCGTAAACACGGTTGGCGATCAGGTGCACGCCATAGTCGCCGATCAGGGCCACGGCATCGAACCCGAACACCTCCAGCGCATCTTCGATCCGTTCTTCACCACGCGCAAAACCGGGGGCACCGGCCTTGGCCTTTGGATTACTCGCCAGCTTGTCGAAAAGAACAACGGCGCCATTGCCATTTCCACTGCCACCGGCGCGGACCACGGGACCTCGGTCCGCATGACATTCCCCGCACTAGGCCGGGCCGAGACCAGCATTGCTACATGATTTCGCAAGTTTTCGGGCACAAGGCAGCCTCGTTTAAGGAGACCCCAACTGTCGCACACCTTGGATTCGCCTGCTCACGTCATAGCTCATGCGGCCTTTATGCGCTAAACTCACCCGCGCTGATTCACCATCTCGCTTCTGCTCTTTTTTCTCTTCAGGACACCTATTCAACGCATTACTCCTTTGCTGGGGAGACTTGTCGCCGACTCAACCTCGCGTCCCGCATGGCATCGCTATGCCGTAGCTCTTGCTCTGCCGGTTCTAGCGTTTGCCGTCACACCACTCGCGACCCAGGTCGCCCGCGCACCGTTCTTTTCGGTGTTCACGCTCGCGGTTGTGCTCTCCAGCATCTATGGCGGCAGGGCCGCTGGCTGGCTCGCGGTCGCCGCAAGCTTCGTGTTGAATACGGTGCTCTCAGCACCACTGTGGACCTTCCGAGTCGCGTCTCCCGACGACATCGTTCGACTCATCATCTCCTCGGGTATCGGACTCCTGATCGCAGCCTTTGTCGGCGCGACGGGAGAGTTGCAGAGAAACCTCGAGATTGAGCGACGTCGCTTGGCCATCACGCTGGAGAGCATCGGCGACGCCGTCATTGCAACCGACGCGCATGGCCGTATCACGTTCATGAACAGGGTTGCCGAGGAGGCGACGCGGTGGAGAGCAGAGGAATCAAATGGAGTTGCACTCGATGCCGTGTTTCACATCTTTAACGAAGAGACACGAACGCCTGTCGAGAACCCCGTCAAGAAAGTACTTGAACAGGGGAGGATTGTTGGCCTCGCCAACCACACCGTTCTCGTTCGGCGTGATGGTACGGAGATCCCCATTGACGATAGCGCCGCGCCCATTCGGGATCCCAAGGGGGCTATCGCCGGTGTCGTGCTCGTGTTCCGTGACGTCACCGAAGCCAGGCTTAGCCAGAAGGCGCTGATGCACGCCGAGAAACTCGCCACGGTCGGTAAGCTCGCTTCAACCATCGCGCACGAGATCAATAACCCACTCGAGGCCGTCGGAAATCTCTTGTTCCTTGTCGGTGAAGACCGAAGCCTCTCGCCCGTCAGTAAATCTCACGTCGAAATGGCGCAGACGGAACTTGCGCGTGCTGCAGACATTGCGAAGCAGACACTGTCCTTCCACAGGGGAGAGAGCATCGCAAGTCTTGTGAACGTGCGAGAACTGGTAGATTCGATTCTCCGCCTCTACGCCGGCCGCGCTGCAATGCGCAACGTTCAAATGATTAACGAGGCTTCGCCGGACGTGACGATGCACGCGGTTTCCAGCCAGATTCGGCAGCTCGTCAGTAACTTTGTGACGAATGCCCTCGACGCTATGCACAAAGGAGGTACGCTCACCATCATCGCCGAGTCTGTTTCGGTGGATGGCAAACCGCGCGTGCGTATCCGCTTCATCGACACAGGCCACGGCATCGACCCTGTAAACCTCCACCGCATTTTCGAGCCGTTCTTTACTACGAAGAAAGATGTTGGAACGGGCCTTGGCTTATGGGTCGCAAAGCGCATCGTAGAAGATCATCAGGGCGAGTTGCTTGTAGATAGCTGCTCGAGCGGAGAAACCGGAACCACCTTCACCGTCGTCCTCCCACAGGAGGCCGAAAAGAGCGCCACCAATCGGGGCTGAGCCATGGCTGAGAAGCAGAAGGTCCTGATCGTCGATGACGAACGCGTGATCGCTACGACCATCCGCGCGATCCTCGACAGCCGCGGATACCAGACGGAGATCGCACACGACGGCTACCAGGCCATAAAGGCAGCCCGGAGATTTCAACCGGATTTCCTGCTGACCGACGTCATCATGCCCCAGATGAACGGCGTCGATGCCGCCATCGAGATCAGGAAGTTCCTGCCGGACTGTCGCGTGCTGATGCTCTCCGGGCACGCCGCCACTTCAGACCTTGTCCGCGAGGCGCGCGAACACGGAATGCACTTCGACGTGCTCGCCAAGCCCGTACACCCAACCGAGCTTCTGGACCGTATACGCGAGATCCTCACGAATGAAGTGCGCCCCAGAATTCTGGTCGTCGATGATGATGCCATTCAGCGGTACGCCACGACGAGAATGCTTGCTAACGCTGGATACCACGTGATCGAGGCCGAAGACGGCCACCAGGCCGTCAAGATGGCTACAGGCCGCCCCTCGCTGATCCTTCTCGACGTCAACCTCCCCGGCCTGAATGGCTTCGAGGTGCTGGCGCACTTGAAATCGCACGAACTCACCCGCGACGTGCCTGTCATCCACCTGACGGCCTTCGATCCGTCGAAAGCAGACCGTGCGCGCGCCCTCGCCATGGGTGCCGCCGATTACCTGACGCGGCCCATCGACGCCGCCGAACTGATCAAGAAGCTCGAGTCCGCCGTCCACAGGCCCGAAGAAGGTCCCGCTTAGCGCCGGCCGAAACCGCCCAGAGGAAAGAACAGAGGGAAAAGTAGACAGACCTACGCCTGCGGAGGTCCCGCCTGCGCAGCCCGTCCCACGTGTTTCTCGTGCATTTCGAGGATGTAATTGTCGGTCATGCCCGCGATGTAGTCGCACACCACACGCGTCAGTGGCGTCGCGTCGGACTTCTCCTGGTAGATCGTCGGCAGCGACTCCGGGTGCGCCATCCAGTATCCGAACAGTTCGGTGATGATCCGCTCCGCCTTCTCCTTCTCAGGCATCAGCTGCTTACTGAAGTAGAGGTTCTCGTAGAGATACGCCTTGGACTCACGCCTCTCTTCTTCCACCTCAGGACTAAACGCCGCCAGTCGCTCCGGACGCGTTCGAACCTCATCCAGCGTGAACACTCCGGCTCCGACGACACGTCGCGCCGTGTTCTCGATCAGGTCAGTCACCAGTCGATCAAGCACGCGCTTCAGCGTTTCGTTGAACTTCAGCTTCGTTCGCGCCGTCGGATACAGCTTTTCGACCTGGCGATACATACGCCCAAAGATGCGCACATTCGCGACGACATCATCAAGGTCAAGAAGCTTTGCCTCGAAGCCGTCGTCAACGTCGGCCGTGTTGTAACCGATCTCGTCAGTCAAGTCGATCAGTTGCGCTTCGAGCGGCGGACGCAGCTCGAGTAGATATTCCTTCAACTCCGGATGCTCCTGCTCGTCGTAATCGCGAGAGTGCTTGATGATCCCCTCGCGTACCTCGAACGTCAGGTTTAGTCCCGGGAAATCGGCGTATCGGACCTCGAAGTCCTCCACGATACGCAGCGCGTGAATGTTGTGGTCGAAGCTTTCGCCGTGCTCCCGCATCAGCCGGTCCAGCGCCTTCTCGCCCGCATGTCCGAATGGCGGATGCCCGATGTCGTGCACCAGCGCCAGCGTTTCCACCAGGTCCACATTGAGCTTCAGCGCGCCCGCGATTGTGCGCGAGATCTGTGCGACCTCGATCGTATGTGTCAACCGGTTGCGGAAGTGATCGGAGAAGCGCTTGGTGAAGACTTGGGTCTTGTTTTCCAGTCTTCGGAATGCCCGCGCGTGGATGATGCGGTCTCTGTCCCGCTGGAAGTCGTCCCGGTACGGATGCGCTGGCTCGGCGTACCGCCGGCCTCGCGAGTCCTCTACGCGCACCGCAAAAGGAGCGAGCATGAGATAAGGATAGCACTCAGCAGTAAGCCCTCGGCCCACACTCGTCCCCGAGTCAAATCCTGCTGCTGCCGTTTTTTTGCGCAAAAGAAAACGCCGGCGTTTTGCACCGGCGTTCCATCAGATTGGTACTGTCTGTTACGGCTTTTGCTTCGCTAGCTTGATCCGCGCGCTCTCGAGTTTCTTCTGGACCTTCGCCACGTCCTGCGTATCCACTTCCGCAGGTACCGTGCGGTTCCACTCCTCCAGCGCGCGCTCCCAGTGCGTAACCGCCAACTTCAGCCGTCCCGTTTTCTGGTAGAGGTCAGCAAGGTGATCGTGCACCGTCGGGTCCGTGCCGATCTTCTCAATCGCCTTCCGTAGATTCTCTTCTGCCATCTCGTAGTTGCCCAGCCTGAAGTACACCCAGCCCAGCGAGTCGAGATATGCACCGTTCTGCGGGTCGAGCGCCACCGCCTTGCGAATCAACGACAGCGCCTCTTCAAGTCGCGTGCCCCGGTCGGCCAGCATGTAGCCGAGGTAATTCAATGCAGTCGCGTTGCGCGGATCGGTCTGCAACACTTTCCGAAACGCCGCTTCCGCCTGATCGTATTTCTTCTGCCGCTCGTAGATAGAACCCGCTACGAACTGCACGTAATCCTTCTCTTCCGGACGTGCCGAAAGCTGGTCGGCCTTTGCGATCGCCTGCTCCGCGTCGGGCCAGCGCTTTAACCGGCTGTACATCTGCGACAGGGCGATCCATGTGTCACGATCCTCAGGCGTGCCCTTCAGCATCGCCTTCACTTGGCTGATCGCCTCGTCAGCGTTGCCAAGGTCGGCTTCCTGCGAAGCCAGCACCATTTTCAGACCCTTGTCGTTCGGCAGCTTCTGCACGGCTTCCCGTGCCACGTTCGTCGCCTGCTGCCATTGCTTGCTGTCGCGGTATGTCTCGATGATCTGCTGGTATGCGCGCGACGTGTTCTCGTCCCCCAGCGGAATCATTTTCCGGAAAGTATCCACCGCAAGCTGCGTCTTGCTTTGCTCGCGATAGATCGTTCCAAGCCGCTCAAGGAAGACCGCGCGATTGTTGCGCTCTCCAGGAGTGTAGCTGCCCTCTGGTTTCTCGCTCTTCTGGATGAGGGCCGTCAGCGTCTGCACCGCCTCATCGAACCGCCCCATAGACTCGTAAATCACGGCCATGTTGAAGGGCACTTCGAGCGAATCCTGCACGACCGACTGCGCTTTCTTCAGGCTGGCCAATGCCTGGTCAAAGCGCCCGTCGCGGCGGTAAATCTCGGCAATCCGAAGGTACGTCTGCGCGTCCTGAGGATCGGCCTCGGCGATCTGCTGATACTGCTCCAGGGCCGCATCGATCTGGCCATCGTTCATTAGGTTCTGCGCGAGGCCGCGGACTGAGTCCAGGTTATCCTTGTCGGCCTCGACAGCCTTGCGATAGGAGTCTATCGCCTTCTTGTAATCCTTCTTCTGCTCATATGTGTAGCCGAGCCCCGCGTAGATCTTCGCCGACCGTTCAGCCTCGGGGATCGACTCCAGCAACTGCAATGCCCGCGTCGTGTCGCCTTCCTCGTTGTAGAGGTACGACAGAGTCGAGACCGCCTCTTCCGAGTTCGGCTGCAGGTTCACTGCCGTACGGAACTCACTCTCTGCCTTTTGCAGATCGTTGTTCAGCCGGTAAAGGCGGCCAAGCAGAAGATGGTCTTCCACGCTCTTCGGATCGAGCTTCACGATCTGCTCGTATTGCTCGATAGCCAGCTTCAGCATGTTCTGCGATTGCGTGCCGGCCTGCATGTCGCCAAGTGAGCGAAGGTAAATACGCCCGAGCAGGCGTCGCGCGTCCATATTGTCGGGGTCGCGCTTCAGGATGTCCTGAGCTTCCATCACCGCGTCCCGGATGCGGCCCGTCTTCGCATACAATTCCGCAAGCCCGGCGTTCAGGAAGTCGGAATTGGGATCGTTCTCGATCGCCAGCCGGTATTCTTCTATCGCCTTGTTCGCGTACTCCGTCCGCCCGTAGAGCACGGCCAGTTCTTCGTACATGTGGGCCAGCGAGTAGTGGTAGTACGACTTCGCGCGGTCCGGCTCTTTCGCGCTTCCGCCATTCTGATCCGTCTTTGCACCCGTAGAGGAACCCGGCGCTGTCCCCTGCGGCTGCTGCACGGCGGGAGGAGTCATGCCCGGATCGGGCGTCACGGTTTTCGGCGTTGTATTTTGCTGCGCAAATCCTGTAGCGGAAAGTACCAGGAGAAGGGCGGAGAGGCGCTGTTTGAATGTCATGTTCGGGAAACCAGCCGTTCTACAAGGGGTTGGATGCTCTCCAGCCCTCACGCGGATCAGGACTTCTTTCTCTGGCGCAAGCGGCTGCGTAAGTTTACGCCACCCCCGAGCCCATCCCCTCATTTTACGCGGAACTTGGCTGGCAATGCGAGTATGCCCACAAACGACAGTGCCGCCCGGAGCACGTCCGAGCGGCCACGGAACGCCCTAACCTGAAGAGAGCATCTACGGTGTAGCTTCCAGTATTCGCACCTTCCAGGCGTTTTCCGTCGGCGTGAGCAGAGCCGTGTAGCGCACCGTCATCTGCTTCGAATTCAGCACTTTGTCACCGTCCATCACTTGGATCTCCATCTGCGCCGTGTCGCGCAGTTGCAGTGCCGAGCCTTCGTAGGAGTAGAACAGCACCTCCAGTTTGTGCCCGCGATCCACGTACCGGCGCTTCAGCCCTGCCTTCTTCTGCTGGCTGACCGCCTGCCCGAGTTTCTCTCGCGCTATACCTACAAACGACTGGTTGAGCAGGTCAGTCCGGTTCTGCTCCAGGGCCTGTGCCATGTTCTGCCACGCCTTCGAGTAATCGCGAACAATTGCCTGTTGCGTAGCCTCTTCCACCTGGCGCGGCTGGGCTTGCGAGATGTCTATGGCGAAGTGCGTATTCGTGTCGCTGGCCGGTGCTGCGGCAAGTCGCGCGGCAGCCGCAATCAGCATCAGTGCGGCGATAGCCGGAGCCATATACTTGCGGTTCACTGGCCACCTCCCCACCGTATTTCGTTGCCGACCACGACGCCTGACGCAACCGACAACTGTGCACTCTGTGATGCCGGTAGCGTGGCCTGTGCGATCCCTTTCTTGATTCGCGAATCGACCGTGCTGCGGCCCTTCTGGTCAACTGCGATGAAGGTCACAATAGTTCCATCCGGCACTGGATTGCCCGAGCAGTCGCGGATTGGATCGGTTTCCACGAGGATGTTGCCGTCCTTTGCGCGCTGCGCTCTCATTCGGATATTGCACGGTTCCGCCGCCGTCTGCTGCACGACCCTTCGAACCGGGGTCCCGCCGACTACGGCCACGAACTGGGCAGCCCCTGCCTTCCTGCCGGAATCAACTCGGGTCCACGCGACGCCGCTCTTGCTCATCTCGCTTCGATCTACCGTCCCACCGCCTTCGACGGAGAGCCTGAAGTCTACCTTCGTCGGCTCCAGGACAAGGTTGTTGTATTGGTCGAAGACGAACGCGCTTCCGCTGATCGCCCCCGGGCGGGCCGCCGGTACTCGTGATGGGCGCGCAAGGAACGCCACGTTCGACGGCTTCGCCGCTGTCACAAAGAATGTACCGGCGTCTTCGCCTATCACTATCGTGTACATTCCCGCAGTCTTCACTTCGTCCGCTTCGACCTGGACGCTTCCGCCCACTTCGACTTCGCGCTTCACGGCCGTGCTCGGACCGAATATGTAGAGCGTCTGCGTCCCGCTCCCGGAAGTCTGAACCGAGAAGCCCGAGCCCGCTGTCACCGTCTTTGGCACCGGAAGCTCAGCCGCGCGTGCCACCCCTGAGGCGAAGAGGCACGCCAGCGTCAGCAGTACGAACCCCAGCACTCGCTTCATAACCCCGCCCTGTTGATACTGTAGTGGTTTACCGTCACGCGATAACTCTGCACATTTGCGGCAAGGTCATCGCGAACGTTGACAGCGAACGGCACCGGCGTTTGCGGCAGGAGTGCCTGGTCCGAGTATCCGTCGGATACCCAGATCACCCGACCCTGGTTGTCGTAGAACGTCGCCAGCACGTGCGGAATGTTCACCGTCTGGCCGCTCTGGTTCACCAACTCGCCACGCAGAACGTTCTTGCCCTGCGCGTCTTTTTCGATCCGCTGATGTAACACTCCGATCACCGGATCGGCCGAGGCAGGCACAAGCAGGGCGTTCGGTTGCATCCGCACGCTCTTCACACTCGCCAGTTTCACGTTCGGGAAGTCGATGCGGAACGGCGAGACCTCTTTCGGGAGCAACGTGTGCGAGATCTTGTCGAAGCTGGTTTCCTGCGCAATCGTGTTTCCGTCCTTGCCGATCAGCGTCGCGCCGACCGTCACGAACCCCGGCACCGTATCTTCATTTACGATCTCGCCCAGCACGATCACCGCCCCATCACGCTCGATTGCATTCATGGAAACGATGCGGACTCTCGGAGCTTCTACGTTCTGGGCGCCCCAATCGTCATCGGCCCCGCGAGTCACGATGTCCCAGCGCAGATAGTTCACCGGGATGACCTGCGGAGGAACCTTGGGCTCCGGCTGCACCTGCCATACCACCCTCCATCTGTCGCCTTCACGCGCAACTCTGAGGTCACGGTTGTCGTAGAACGCTCCGACCGCCGTTGACCACTGCATGTTCGTTCGCACGAGCGCCTCGTTATCGTTCTGCCTGAGCACCTTCGTATCGAACTTTTGCAGCGAGGACAAGGTTCGCAGGCTGCCGTTGCTGCCGCGCAGATCGCGCGCGAACGA